>JAAGKN010000093.1_pt1 | contig 369724 bp, 353 predicted proteins | sample 6206371 | NCBI WGS metagenome assembly JAAGKN01 (sample SAMN11533720, study PRJNA540317) | gut metagenome | isolation source: fecal pellets from male and female animal of same cohort | host: Peromyscus leucopus | place: USA:CA | collected 2017 | reverse complement strand
TTGTTCGCGTGCTTTCGCTTTTTCATATTTTTCCTGCAGACGCTCCAGCTCTGACATTCCGAATAAAATATTCAAAACATCTTCGCCACTGGCACTGTCAATATTTTCTAGTTTTTTGTTTAAATCATCTTGTTTTTGAGTTATGTCTTGTTCTAATGCTTGAGGTGTTTCATCAGATGATGATTGTGTCGCCTGTGGTGTTATTGCGGGGGCGGATATTGTATTCGGCACCGTGGCAAGCTGCCCCGTTGGGATAGTCGTCGCCGCCGCCGGCGCATTGTCCAATTTTGTGACAGTTGGTGCGCGCTCTGTAGATGTAGGCGTGCTTGGTGTTGCCGGGGTTGTTGGCGGCGTTTCTGCTGCAATGGTGGGGGCGATTTCGGGTGCAGGTGTTGCGGGCGCTGTCTGATTGGCGGGCTTTGCTGTGGTGGCCGATTGTGATGTTGGTAAATATTCTTTGATGGCGTCATAAAACACTTCGGGGCGTTGACCGAAATCAAATCTTGTTGTTGTGGTTGTGCCCTGGCGCGTTTTAGACTGTACATGGTCATGACTTACTATTCCGTATACTTTATTGCCGATTAAATATGCGCCGCCAGAATTTCCCTTATGTGCCTGGCAATTTGTCTGAAAGTAATAGTTATCCGGTATATCAACAACAGAGCAATCTGAATTTTCTTTCAAAGTCGAACCATCAAACTCATTTGACTCTCTGACGGAGGATAATACCTGACTTTGCACAACATCTAGGCAGTTGCTATATTTGCGACAAGCTTCACTTATTTGATTTTTTATAGATTGTATTTGTTCGTCACTAAGTACTTTTACAGTTCCGAATCCGATATTGGTAAGTTGCGACTGTTTAGGCGGTGTAATGCTGGATACTTCAAAGAAAGTATCATTATAACCTTCGGGTTTATCTACGCGTAAGATAGCCCAATCCCTGTTCCCGCTTGGGCCATCGTGCCGGTATTGTAATAATGTGACGGGAATGTCGTGTGTCTGTCCGGGTTTTGATATTTCGTATTGCGTTTCGTTTGGACTGATGCAGTGGCCGGCCGTCAAAATAATGTCTTTGGCAATATATTGTGCCGTGCAAATATGGCCGCCATCCCAAAATGCGACAATGTTATTATACTTTGAATCTGACCAATTAACATATTTTCTTTTGTCGATTGTGTATGTGTCGGCATGCGATGTGATATGCCACAAAGCCAGAATCAATAAAAATAATATGCGCCCTATTTTCATTGATTTACCCCGTTGCCCGAACTGGCGCCGGCCTTTTGTAATTTGGTGGTAAGGACCGCTTTCTCTAGCTGCGTCTTAAAACGACGCATCATGGATTCCAGATATTCATATTGCTTATTCATCTGTTGCGTCATGATGGTTGTCTTTAACGCAACCGCATCCTTGATAAGTTGTTTGTCAGACGTGTTTTCTGGATTTTGATCTAATCCGATGTTGTATGCATGCGTACTGCACAGGGCCAGTTCGGCAATAATCCGGTCATTATCCTCATCCTCGCAACCGTTGCCTGTGGTGCTGGCGGGCGTTGCGGCGGTTGTCGGCCGCTGGCCGATAACGACGATTTCATTGAGCATATAAGGCGCCGTTGTTAAATAAATTGTTTTGCCAGATTGCAATTCCCTGGCTGTGAATTTTTGTGATTCAGTTCCAATATAGCTTATTTCAATAATATCCGATGCGTTTGGTACAGACATGGAAAATCGGCCATCAACATCCGCAACGACGCCGTACTTTCTATTTGTAATATCCACAACTGATGCGCCGGCCGCGGGTTCATTGTCATCTGTGACTATAATTATGCCTGATATCGTGACGGCCGCATGCGCGCAGCAAACATGTGCACATAGTGCAATTGGTGCAAAAATGGTAAATTTTCGGCGCATCATTCTCTCTAATATACATATATTATCTCATAAAAAGGCGAATTGATGCAAGATATAAAAAAATCCCGCCGTGGCGGGATTTGGGCTTACATCTGTTCCGGCACGGCCAGGCCCATCAGCGATATTGCCGTTGTAAGAACATCACGGGTTTTTGTCGCCAGATACAGGCGCGCGGCCCGGGTGTTTTCATCAATATCATCGCGTAAAATCGGACAATTATGGTAGAATGTGTTGGCTAATTGGCACAAATCGTATGTATAGTTCGCCAATATATCCGTTGCACGGGCGTCAAATGTCCCGGTCAGTGCGCGTTCAAAATCCAACAGGCCGATAATCAGATTCCGTTCGTCTGCATGTAATTCGGCAGGTGTTGCCGCCGCGCATGCATTTGCACGCTTCAGCACGCTGTTTAACCGCACGGCCGTGTATAATATGTATGGGCCGGTGCGACCTTCGAAGCTGGTTACGGCCGCCGGGTCGAATATATAATCGGACTTTACATCATGCATCAAATCAGTGAACTTTAACGCGGCCAGTGCAATCGCATCAATTGTTGCCTCATCCAAATTTTTGCCGGCGTCATTACATCTGGTGCGGACTGCGTCGCGTACCATGTCAATAATATCCAACAGTCCCGCCGCATTTCCGTCACGCGTTTTAAACGGTACGCCGCCGGGGCCGTTTATTGTGCCAAAATACAGGTGCTCTAAATTTTCCACCGGAAACAAATCCAACATTTCCGCGACGCGGAATACCTGTTTAAAGTGCAATTGTTGGCGTGCATCGGTCAGATACCAGATTTTGTCAGGATTGTCGTTCGTTTTGCGATACCATATCGCGGCCAGGTCGGTTGCCTCATATGTGTCGGCCCCGCGAGAGTTGTAAAACATAAACGGTGGCATTGGTTCGGTGTCTGTGTCGCGGCGAACCGTTACAATTTCGGCGCCGTCACTTTTGGTCAACAGATTGCGCGCCCGCAACATTTGTTCCACATCACCCAGATGCAAGGATGCGTTGCGTTCGCCGAGCGTTTTATCAAATGGCATCATGTTCAGCTTTTTGATAATTCCGTCCATCATGTCTAATGACACCGCCAAAAACAGATTGTACAGTGCGGTGTAACCGGCGTGACCGTTTTGAAGTGCGGCGGTAATTTCGCGTGCATGGTTCAGGAATGCCTCATCCGATTTGCCGCGTGCGGATGCCGCCGGATAATATGTATCCAGTTCGGCCGCAGTTATTTTGTAATCGGCCGGATTTATTTTTGTCGCATCAAAATCTGCTGAAAAAAACGGCCAATCCGGATGCAGGCTTTCGATATACGCAATAACCAGGCCCATCGGGCGGCCCCAATCGCCGATATGATTGTAAGAAATCGTTTTGTGGCCCAAATGTCGCGCCACGCGATTTAATGTGTCGCCGACAATGGATGTTCGCAAATGGCCTATATGCAGCGATTTTGCAACATTATATGAACCGTAATCCATATCAATGGTTTGTGGTGCAGTCTGCGTGATTTTGTCGGCATTTTCCGTGGCGTGCCATAAAAAATCGTTTTTTATTTTTATATTTATAAATCCCGGACCCGCGATGGATGCGTCCGCGACAAATTCCAGTTCGGCAATTTGCGGTAATATTTCAGCTGCCAATTCGCGTGGGTTTTTCCCGGCCGCGCGCGCCATTACCATTGCGGCGTTTGTTGAAAAATCGCCAAAGTCGCGATTGCGCGGTACTTCCAAATTTGCGGCAAAGCCCAGTTTGTCGTTTATTGATTCCGATACATACTTATAAAGATTCATCTGTGTGTTCCCCGAATTATATTGGTAATACCACGCGCACGCGCAGGCCGCCCAGTTCGCTGTTTTCCAAGAACAGTTGGCCGCCGTGGTTTTCAATCGCGGTTTGGGCGATGGACAGCCCCAAGCCGGCCGTGCCGGTGTCTTTGCCGCGGGCCTCATCCAGGCGCACAAATGGGCGCAATGCATCATGCTTGCGGTTGTCCGGTATGCCCGGGCCGTCGTCTTCGATTGTTATTTCAACATATTCGGCGGTGTCGCGTTCGGTTATTCTGATTTTTTTGTTTGCATATCTGGCCGCGTTTTCAATTATGTTGCCAAATGCGCGGGCCAATGCCATCGGGCGTGCGTAAAACTGAACCGGGGCGTCGGGGAAATTGGTTTCAATATCCTTGTCCGGGGCCGCGTCGCGTGCGGTGCGTATCAACATTGCCGGCAGTTCGGTCGCCTGCTCTATTTCTGGCATTTCGCCGCGTGCAAACGATAGGTAGCCGTTTACCATTTCCGTCATGCGGTCAATGTCCTGTATCAGTGTTTTATCATCAGCCGCCCCTGTTTCAATCGCCAGGCGCATGCGGGTAAGCGGCGCCTTTAGGTCATGACTTACCGCGTTTAGCATGTCTGTGCGGGTGCGGTTATAGCGGTCTAGGCGTTCTTTCATTGTTATCATTGCGGTTGCGGCTTCGCGTATTTCTTTGGAGCCGGTGGGCTGAAATCCCGGCGCGTCCAGGCCGCGTCCAAATCGTGATGCGGCGCGCGCAATGCGACGAATGCTGCGTGTGTGCATTATTATGAACGGTGAAACCAGTATTGAAACAATTAGCATCGACCCCAACAACCAGATTATAAACACTTCTGTGCTGGTGGAATAAATGCGGTAAAGCGATGTTCCAAATGTTGCGATTTTTCCATCGCGGGTCGGGACATCAACAAATGCCAGGCGCTTGCCCTTATCAATATATATTGATGCCGGTCGTTTAAGGCGCTTTGATAATTCCGATGCCAGGGGGCCGGCCTCATTTGAATCATTGTCATTGTGTTTGGGGCGGTTTAGGCGTTCGTTTACCGTTACATTTATCCCAATATCGCGCGCCATTGATTGCAGAGCATCGTCATCACCCCTATCCATAAAATTCATCATGGTGGTTATTTCGCCCGCCAGGCCGCGTGCCATTGTTGCGTGAACGCGTGACCAATGGTTGCCAAAGAACGCATTTGCCACAATCGCCAGCGCCACCACCAGCGGTATCAGAATCATTAAAATAGTACGCCATAGAAAGCTGCGTGGAATCAGTCTCATGCCTTGTCCTTGTTATCTGCGGGGGCGGATGTCAAATTTATTAATTTGTAGCCGCGTCCGCGAATTGTGATTATATCCATGTTTGATAATACACTATTTAATTTCCCGCGCAAGCGTTTTGCAACCATTGGGGCCGCCGGGGCAATATTGCCGACCGGTGTCGTCAGATATTGCAGAAGTCTTTTTTCCTCACCCGAAAGTGCCAACAGGCGCGGTGCGCCATCGGATTGAACAAAGAATTCATCATCGGTAAACAGCAGGCCATCCGGCATAGGGTTGGAATTATGTTGATTCTTTTTCATGATGTTGTTTAGCCGTAATACCAATTCGCGCATTTGAAAAGGTTTGGCCAGGTAATCATCCGCCCCGCCCGCCAGGCCCGCAATCGCATTTTCGGCGCCCGTCATCGCGGTCAGCATTATAACCGGTGTTGTATCACCCGCGGCCCGTCGCGTTCGCAGAAATGTCAGGCCGTCGGTGCCGCACATCATGCGGTCCAAAACCATGGCGCCGACGGTTATTTTGTCCAATATTTGCGCCGCGTCATCCGCATTTGCCGCCGTCAGGACGGTAAAGCCTTCGCCACGCAGGCCGTGCGCCAAGGTTGTACGCAGGATGTCGTCATCATCAATTATAAGAATAGTGTTGTTCATCAAAGTTCAATTTTGTCGCATCAAAGTCCAAATGATTGAACTTTGATTGATTATTTCTGCAGCGGTTCGACCGCATATTCGCCGGGCTGAATTGTCTGCATGCCACTGCCGATGGCGCTGGTTCCCATGCCGTCATCAGTTGCGGCGCGGAATTTCATGCCGCGGGTTGTAAATTCTGTTTTAAACAATGCGTAACCTGTTCCGCCGCCGGTTGTCGGTCCCTGCAGGCCTAAGGAATAATACCCGCCCATAATGCCATAGTCCAGGTCAATATAATCTATGTTTACCATCAGTGACACATTGGACATGCCGTCGCTGGTCATGTTACAGGCAAATTCGCGGTTGGACAATGTCGCCTGGGAATTTATGGGAACCACGATGTCCATGATTGTCGGTTCGCACTTACGGTCAATGCCATTTACCAGAAATTCATATGTCATTCCAACTGTCGCCTTGGACAGGCCGGTTGAAATATTTACCTGTGAAATGGTTGCCTTTGGTATTTTTACCATTGCGTTGGCAATCCCACTGCGAACGGGGAATGAAATTCCAGATTGCAGACAGTCGCGTGAAAACGGGTCCGCCTCACATATATAAACGCGGGAATGGGCGTTCATCATAAACATGTTAGACAGGCTGTTGAACAAAAATGTTCGTGTAATCCGGTCGTTCAGGCGTGTGCATCCAAAATCACGACATATAACCATGGGACGCGATGCAAACTGAACGCCGGGGTGCATGTAGTATTCGGCCGCCTGGGCATCCAATATTGTTTGGTCGTAATTCAGGCTGTCGGCGCGGTCCATAAATTCCGTTTCCGGAATAAAGTTCGGGTCGTCGGGATATGCATAGTAGGATTGAACCGGTGTTTCGGTATATATGGTCTGAAAATTGTCATATACGACTTCGTCCGCGGCCAAGGCCGGAAACATGCATGCCGCCGCAAAAATGGATACAAAAATAAATCTCGCCATATCAAAGCCTTTTATTCTCTCTGTCAAATATTAGAACAAAGGCGCATGCCCTGTCAAAGCAAAAATATTTTTATTGAAAATCATGTTCTGTTTGTTTTATAACGCATATGTGAATATAATAAAAAAGGAAAGGTGGACAATATGGTTGATATCATAATTACCGGTGAATCCGGCAAATTGCATGCCGTATATCATAAGTCGGCCACGCCGGCGGCCCCGCTGGCGGTGGTGTTGTCCGGTAACCCACGGCAAAAGCATCATATGAATGATCGTGTGTCTTATGCTATGTTTCGGGCGTTTATGGATATCGGCTTTTCGGTTTTGCGTTTTAATTATCGTGGCGTAAATGATTCAGAGGGCGCAATTGGCACCACCGCCGACAATATGTTAGACATTGCGACCGTTATCGACTGGATTCAGAATCATAATGAGGATAGCGATAAAATTTGGCTGGCGGGACATGGATTGGGTTCTTGGTATGTTCTGCAGGCGATGATGCGGCGACCAGAGGTGTCCGGTTTTGCCCTGGTTTCGCCGGATCCGTCGCTGGCTGATTTTGCATTTTTATCCCCGCGTCCAAATCGCGGCCTGTTGCTGCAGGGGGCGGCGGAATCCGATGATGCGCGCAATTTTGCAAGCCACCTGACCCAGGTTTTGAAAAAGCAGGCCCAGATAGATTTGGAAACAATACGCGTTCGTGGTGCCGACAGCCTTTATTCGCAGCCGGCCGACCTGCGCCAGATGTATAATGATTTAAAGGCCTATGTCGGCCGTGAAAACGCAGAAGACAGGTTGTTGTAACATGCATCCCAACGACAGATTTTTAGACCCAAATATCCCTGATGAAATGGCGGCATCAATCCGGCCAAAGGTGTTGTCGGACTTTGTCGGGCACGAAAGCTTAAAGCAGAATTTGTCCGTGTTTATATCCGGGGCCAAATCCCGGGCGGAGGCCATGGACCATGTATTGCTGTACGGGCCGCCGGGGCTGGGGAAAACAACATTGGCGCATATTGTGGCCAATGAGCTGGGGACAAATTTTCGTGCGACGGCGGCGCCAATGCTTACCAAACAGGGGGATTTGGCCGCGATTTTAACATCGCTGGAACCGATGGATGTGCTTTTTATTGATGAAATACATCGTTTGCCGACTGCGATAGAAGAAGTGCTCTATTCCGCGATGGAAGATTTCAAGTTGGACATCATGTTGGGCGAAGGCCCCAGCGCAAAAAGCGTTCGTATTGATTTGCCGCCGTTTACACTGGTCGGGGCCACAACGCGAACGGGGCTGTTGTCTAATCCGTTGCGTGACCGGTTTGGGATTGATTTGCGTCTTACCTTCTATTCGCCGGCCGATTTGGCCAAGATTATTCAGCGCAGTGCACAAATATTGGGCGCGCCAATTGATGCGGCGGGTGCGCTGGCCTTGGCGCACAGTTCGCGCGGCACGCCGCGTATTGCAAATCGGCTGCTGAAGCGGGCCCGTGATTTTGCGGGCGCATTGGGGCGGCGTGAAATTGGTGCCGATACGGTACGGACCACCCTGGCCCAGTTGCATGTTGATGAATGCGGATTGGATGAAATTGATCGTGAGTATATGAGCACGATAATTCGCCATTATGCCGGCGGCCCGGTTGGGATTGAAAATCTGGGGGCGGCGCTGTCTGAGCCCACAGACACGATAGAGGATGTGATAGAACCTTATCTGATGCAACTTGGCTTTATCCAACGCACGCCGCGTGGGCGCATTGTAACGGATGCCGGATACAAACATCTGGGGCTGGAAAAATGAGTGCTTCACATATATTCCCCTTCTCCATCGCGTATGCGGATACGGATGCCGGTGGCATTGTGTATCATGGCCGGTATATAGAAATTGCCGAACGGGCGCGCATGTCGTGGTTGCGGGGGCATTTTGCAGTTGATGGCGATTTGGGTTTTGTTGTGCGTGAATTGGCTGTGAAATACATGCGGCCGTTGCATCTGGGGGATGATTTTGTCGTTCAATCCAGTATTGTAAAGGTCGGGGCGGCATCACTGGATATTGAACAAAAGTTCGTGAAAGACGATTGCGTTTATGCTATAATCACGATAACTGTGGCCTATTTGGGGGCTGATATGAAACCAAAGCGTATCCCCGAAGAAATAATGGCCGGGATAAGATAAATAATAATAGGAAGGAAAAATGACAAATAACTTTTCATTGCTGACGCTGTTTACGGGTGGCGATATTATGACATTGGTGATATCTTTGACGCTGCTGGTGGCCAGTGTGATGTCGTGGACGATTATCATTGAAAAAATTCGCCTGTGGCGCGCACAAAAACGCACCCCGATAAAGATAGACGAGCGCATGGATATTGATGCCGAATTAGACCGTGTGCTGCGGCCGTATGATAAAAACTTGTGGTTTTTATCCATGGTGTCATATGTGGCGCCGTTTGTTGGTTTGTTTGGTACAATTTGGGGGGTTATGGATGCCTTTGCGTCAATCGGTGTAAACCAGTCTGTATCAATTGGTGTAATTGCGCCGGGATTGGCAACTGCGCTGGGGACGACGGCATTGGGGTTGATTGCGGCGGTGCCGGCGGCAATTGCGTATCAGTATTTTATGCGCCGTGCGGACGATTTATATGATTCTTTGAATTACAGTGCGCGTGCGGCACGGATAAAAAAATAACGGGGGATTTTACAATGTCACGATCCGGACGCAGAAAGGCAGATGCCGCAATATCGCTGACGCCGATGATTGATATCATGACGGTATTGCTGGCGGTGTTTATGGTAACGACGCCGATGATGACCAACGGTATCGATTTGGATTTGCCCAGCGCCGGACATTCGGCATTGACGGGCAATGACCATGCGATACAGGTAAGTGTCGATTCCGCGGGGCGTTATTATGTTGGCGATATGCAGTTGTCGCGTGACGATGTTGTTGCGCGTGCGATTGCCATGCGTGGCGAAAATCCGCAGCTTACTATTGTTATAAATGGGGACCGTCGTGCGGATTATGGTGCGGTCATGGCCGTAATGGGCAGTCTGAAGGACGCCGGTTTTCAACGCGTCGGTCTGCGTACGCAGGTGGGTAAATAGGCATGGATTGGCGCAGACAGTTTAATTCTGAAAATTTATTGATGTCTGTTGGGGGGCATTTGGCGCTGGCGGCGGTGATGATAACATCGTTCGCTGTTTTGGCGCATCGTGCACATTTGGTTGCCCCGGATCGTATTGAAATTATGGAAATAGACTTAAACGCGGTAAAGGTGTCGGGCGATGAAACGCGCCTGTACAATACCAATGCACCGGTGATTGAGGATGATAAGCCCGCGCCCAAGGCGGACGCGGAACCGATGCCGGCGCCAGTGCCCGCGCCTACTGTAAATCCGATTGAATCGACCGCATTGGTTGAGGATAATACCCCGCCGCCACCGCCGGATAAGAAACCGGAACCGGCGCCTGTAAAAGAGCCCGTGCCCGATGCCCCGGCGGCGCCGCGTAAAAAGACCGTTGTGCGCGTGAACCGTGAAACGGTATCGCTGGACAGAACGCTGACGGTATCTGTAGTTGATGCATTGCGGGTTGCGATGACCCGTTGTTGGACGATTGATACGACGCGGCCGGATGTTGCGGATATTCGTGCGGTTGCACATTTGACAATGCGGCAAAACGGCACGGTTCGTGATGTCTGGTTTGAGGGGGCGGCGGCCGCGGAAACAGATGCGGCGTTTGCCTATGTATTGGATACAATTCGTGCCGCCATTCAGGTATGCCAGCCATTTCGAATGTTGCCGGTGGGTGAATTTGCAAAATGGGAAAAAATTCAGCTTACTTTTTACCCCAGCCAGGGTAAGGTTATGTAATAAATCCCCGCCTTTGGCGGGGATTTATTACAGGTAGTAGAGTTTAGGTAAGGTTCAGGGATAAGTAATTTTTGTGCGTAAATAAAAAACCGCCCCCGTGGGGACGGCCCGCAGATGCGCGATAAGCCGGATTCTGTCCTGCCAGAGCCCAGTCTTTTCACAACCAGGCAAAGGTAGTGAGCATAATTAGTCTGCACACCATGTTACCATGACATGTCAAGCCTTCTACCCGCCCCCAATCCTGGGACTGGTCACAGGGGGCCTATTTGAAGTTGCTGCACATAGAGATTGGCCGTTTCACTCGAATTTAATCGATTCGTCACTGTTCCTCTAATCGTCGGGTCGCCCCGCCCGGTCATTAGCCGGTATGTCGTCCCAAGCAGTCCGGACTTTCCTCCAAGCCTAAGTTTAGGCTCAGCTATGCTCTGCCCATCTAGCGGGGCTTATGGTATCATAAAAAAACTCTAATTCAAGCATTAAAGATTTTATGTCGGCATCTGATGCGCGGGGGGGCAATAAATTATTCATTGTATTTACATGCATATAACAAAAGATGCGTGTGGTTCGATTTTTTTGCTTGCATAAAAATGTGCATTTTTTCTACCCTATATAACAAAAGAGAAAAGAAAGTGAGGAAAATGTCTAGAATACAACGCTGTTTGGCGTGCTTGTTTGTACTTTTTTCATTTGGTTCCGCGTATGCGGCGGGTTATACATGCTCGACCAAGAAATACACATCGTGTAATAAGAATTATTATTTATCAGAATGCGGTACCACATACGATGGACGAACGCTGTCTGCATCATCGCTAAAGGCGGGAAACAGTTGTAAAACATGCCCGTCCGGATATACATGTACTGGTGGCCTGGTCTGCCCTAAGAAAGCCTGTGTACAGATTACATTGGATCCGTTTTGCAGTGGTCAAACGGCAAAGACATTGTATAAAAATGGGACGACATGGTATACCGACAGTGCATGTACAACAAAATGGACCGGCAGTAGCAGTATTGTTCCCGTCTGTCCTAATGATACGGGGTGGGAATTTCGTGGATATGTTCTGCCAAAGGCAAATGATATAACCAGTAGTGCCGCCGCTATCAGTAATCAGTATATAACCAGAAGTGGAAATCCGACAACAACTGGAAATAACTGGTCCCCGTCGGATAATACGACTTTATATGCGGCATGGGCCAAGAAGTGTAAAACAACAACAGGCTGTACATGTAGTTTGGCGGTTAGTGACAATGGCGCTGCAGTCTATTCGACAACGGCTAAGCCGGGCTATTTATTTAGTGGTGGTGGCGGAACTTATGCGCCATCTTGTACAGCGTGCCCGGACGGAACATATAAACCGGGGACAAGTTCGGCTACATCCTGCTCAACCTGCCCCAGTGGATGGACGGTTGATAGCACAAGAGCATATTGCCGAAAAACATTCACGCTGAACAAAAATGGTGGAAACGATGCGGCTTGTACTTATAATGGGAATGGTTGTAATTCGTCTTCACTTACATACTCTTGTAACTATGGGTCAACATGTAACTTTTATAATACAAAAACCCAGTTTAATGGTAACTCATCTGTGCCCGCGTTGTTTACCGCTGGCGGTAATAATGAGGCCATTGGTGGATGGGGGACCAGTCCTACATGCAATGACACAAAGTATTCATTTACCTCGGACGAAGTAAATAATATGACGGCCGGCACGACATATTATGCGTGCAAGACATATAAGGTTACATTTGACCTGAATAGTGGTTCAAATAACAAACCGGCGGATGTTTATGCAACATATGGCGTGGCCATGCCGGCGCTTAGCACCACGGCAAATCCGACCCGCACGGGGTATACATTTGGCGGATGGTACGACAGTAGCGCAACAGCAGGCGGCACCCAATATTACACCAGTGCCCGTGCATCGGCGCGCACTTGGGATAAGAGCGCCGCCCCAACGACACTATACGCCCGATGGACGGGGGTAACCAGTACTGTTTCCCTGAACCCCAATGGTGGTACGGCAGGGAATGTGACTAGTGTGATCGCAACATATGGTAGCGCGATGCCTTCTGTTATAAATCCGATTGGACGACGCGAGCCGACTCGTGCGGGGTATATATTTGCAGGTTTCTATGATACCAGTGCGTCAACAGGTGGCACGCAATATTATACATTCGAGATGGGATCGGCACATATATGGGACAAAACAGATACGACTGTTACCCTGTATGCACGGTGGATGCCATGTGCGGACGGTACATATGCCGCGGCCGGCGCTAGCAAATGTACAGCATGCCCCGCGGCGACCGATTCATCGTGGACTGTGCGTACGGGTGCGACCGGCGCCACATCATGGTCTGCGTGTTACGAGGAAAAGAGTCTTGTTGGTGACCCGGCTGATCCAGATAACGATTGGTGTGCAACAGGCAGTATTATTCGTCGCGCATCCAGTGCAAGCGCATATAGTTCAACTATTACAGAGGGTAGCAAAATTTATGCGTTTGCTGGTAAGTATTTTGACAAGTCAAGATGGAGTTGTCCAAGATGCGCGGTGGGCACATACAGCGCGGGCGGTCTTGCCACATCGTGCACTGCGTGTCCGGCGGCGACTGATTCATCGTGGAGTGTGCATACAGATGCGGTCGGTGCAACATCGTGGTCGGCGTGTTATGAAAGAAAAGAGCTGGGGGGGGATGCAGATAATATCCAAGAAGACGATTGGTGCGATGCTGCGATTTTGATTAGACCGGCGTCTAGTGCGTCTGCCTATGGCGAAGTTGATGCGATTAGGTCTGATATTATGTCTTTCCCGGGTGGATATGTTGATAAGTCTAATAAAAATGAATGGAGATGTACTATGTGTGCGGCCGGTACATACAGTGCGGGCGGTCGTACGGCGACATCGTGCACGACATGTCCGGCGGGCACATATTGTCCGGCGGGCGCGGGTGCGGCGACCAAGTGTGCAATCGGTTCGTTTAGTGCGGCCGGCGCCGCGGTATGCACGGCGTGTGGTGATGGCGCCAATTGGGGAAAGACCACCACGGCCGCGGGTTCTGCCAGCTGTAACAAAGATTGTGGCATTGCCGGCGCCAAGGGCTATGGTGACGCAAAGTGGAACAGCAATAACACTGTGACAGGATTGTGTGTGCCGAATTCATGCGTGGCAGATTATTACCTGGATGCGGTGCGCGATTCCAGTAACACCATTACCAGCAGCAGTTGCAAACTATGCAGTAGTTTTGCAGACGGCCTGTATCCGCATAGCCCCAACAGTGGTACCGCCGGCGGTAAAGAGGCATGCTTTGCCCGGCGTTCGGAGCTGAACGGGTATCATATTGCAAAGGCGGGCGACGAAGTTAAAACACCATGTGGTCCGGGATATTATACTAATTATGCCGGGGACGAGGTGGTTCATTACGGTGAACGCTATGACTGTAAGACATGTGCGGCCAATACATATTCGGATAAAGAGGCCAACACAACATGTACGGCCTGTCTGGATGGATATGAAACATTTGGCGAAAAGACCAGTGAATCCGCATGTCGTATAAGATGCGCCGGCGGCAGCTATATCAAGACTGCGCGTGCGACCGAATGCAGTCCGGTTGGTGCGGGCTATTGGGCGGCGGCCGCATATGTAACCCAGGGGGCGGCCGGTACGCGAAACCAATGCGCGACGGGTCTGACGACCATTGGGTATGGCGCCGGCGCGGATGAGGCGGACGATTGCGGACATATTATGTATGTAAATGGCGGCAAACTATATCTGCGTGGCGCTAAAAAAACGACACCGTCATTGAATATCAAGATAGGCAGTACGACATTCTATGGCAACATGTCGACTGAGGATAAGTATATGAGTGACGGGAACGACAAAAAGCTGAAGGTAAAGAATGGTGCCGTTACATACAATGTGTATGACGACAGTGGCGAATTCTATACCGGTGGTGGTGCGTCCGCCACGACCAAGATTGATGCCAGCCTGGCGGCGACAACGATAGTTCCGGCGGCATACAATACCGCGGCTGGTGAAACGACATGGTCGGCGACACTGTCGGATGGGACTGCGGTTACAGGTAACGCAAAGTGCAGCGCAACGACCGGTACCAATGGTGATATATCCGCGGCCGGATTCACGCCCGAGGGCACCGGCACAGGATGTTGGTGTCAGATAGCGACGCCGGCCAAGGGGTCAAAATGGGTGTTTGGTACAACAAATGCCTCATGCGTGGACAAATGCGGATACTATTGTGCAAACAATATGAAAGGCACCGCGGCCAAGAATATAACATATCGAACAAACCTGTATAACACGGCAGGAATACTGAAGCAGTAAGAAAAATCCCCCAGTCCGGGGGATTTTAATTTAATAAATAATTATATGCGCCCTATTTTTCGCCGGCGCGCCGGGCGTTGTTTAAGGCATGACGCAGGGCTTGCTCTGCCAATTGACGGATTTTTGGGGCAAATGTACGCATGTTCATCGTATCGGCCACACTGTCGCCGAAAATGCGCGCAATATATTCAATTTGCGTCGGGGCGACAATATAAACATCGCTGGTTATATTTGACGGACTTAGTTGGTGTATCGGCTCTCTCATAAAATTCCCCCTGTTGTTATGATAAAATTCCCATAATTGTGTGGCGTGGCGGCAAAAATGTAAAATAATGTTCGTTTGGCCCCTTGCGCGTTGCTGGTATGGTTATTATATCATAAAGTAACTTGACCGCAAGGTGCAAAATTGCTATATCTTGGCTGATAATAGAAGGAAGAAATAATGTTGAATGTTATAAGTAAATTATTGGGCTCCGCCAATGACAGATTGGTAAAGTCATATGACAAGACGGTGTCCCTGATAAATGATTTGGAGCCTAAGTATCACGCGATGAGCGATGATGAACTGCGGGCACAGACGGCGGCGCTGCGTGCGCGGTTGGCGGCGGGTGAAAAGGAAAAGAATATTTTGCCTGATGCATTCGCCCTGGTTCGCGAGGGGGCCGTGCGTGCGGTCGGTATGCGACATTTTAATGTGCAGCTGATTGGGGGTATGGTGCTTACAAATGGTCAGATTGCCGAAATGAGGACTGGTGAAGGTAAAACACTGGTCGCGACATTGGCGCTGTTTTTGAAGGCGTTGCATGGGCGCGGGGCGCATTTGATTACGGTCAACGATTACCTGGCATCACGCGACGCGCAGTGGATGGGGCGTGTGTATAAATTTTTGGGCTTATCAATCGGGATTATTCAGCATGACATGACAGATGATGAGCGCCGGGCGGCCTATGCATGTGATATTACATATGTAACAAATTCTGAATTGGGCTTTGACTATTTGCGCGACAACATGAAGTTTTCCAAAGACCAGCAGGTTTTGCGCCCCCTGTTCTTTGCAATTGTTGACGAAGTGGACAGTATTTTGATTGATGAGGCGCGCACACCACTTATCATTTCCGGCCCGGCGGAAGACACAAGCGAACTGTACGCGAAGGTTGATGCCGTTGTTGCACAGCTGCAAGCGGCGGATTTCAAAAAGGATGAAAAAGACCGCCATGTGACACTGACTGAAAGTGGTGTCGATACCGCCACACGGTTATTGAAAGATGCGGGGCTGTTGGTGGGCGACAATTTGTATGCGTCTGAAAATGCGGCGTTGGTTATGCATATTCAGCAATCGTTGCTGGCGCATCATTTATATCAGAAAAATGTAAATTATGTTGTGCGTGGTGGTGAAATTCTGATTGTGGATGAATTTACCGGGCGCGTTATGACGGGTCGCCGTTTTGGCAAAGGACTGCACCAGGCGATAGAGGCAAAGGAACATGTAACCGTTCAGCCGGAAAACCAGACTGTGTCCAGTATATCTTACCAGAATTTGTTCCGTTTGTATCCGACATTGTCCGGTATGACCGGAACTGCCATGACAGAGGCCGCAGAGTTTGAAGAAATTTACAAGCTGCGTGTGGTGTCAATTCCGACCAACCGTCCGGTTGCACGCATTGACCATCATGACGAAATTTATCGGAACAAAGACGAAAAATATGCGGCTATTGTCAAACAGATAAAGGAATGTGTTGATAGAAAACAGCCGGTTTTGGTCGGAACTGTTTCCATTGAAAAGTCAGAGGAACTGGCGGCTGTCGTGCGCCGTGAACTGGGTATTGAGCCGGCGGTTTTGAATGCAAAACATCATGAGTCTGAGGCAAAAATCGTATCCCAGGCGGGTGCGCCGGGTGCGGTTACAATTGCGACCAATATGGCGGGGCGCGGTACAGACATTAAGCTGGGGGGCAATGCGGAGGATTTGATTGCCGAATTGGACCCGGCGGCGCCTGATTTTGAAGAAAAAAAGAAAGAAATATATGAACGGGTTGAAGCGAACAAAAAACTTGTTCTGGATATGGGCGGGTTGTATGTAATCGGGACCGAGCGGCATGAGTCGCGTCGTATCGACAACCAGTTGCGCGGGCGCAGCGGCCGCCAGGGTGACCCGGGTGATTCGAAGTTCTTTTTGGCGCTGGACGACGATTTGATGCGTATTTTCGGTGCGTCGCGGTTGAACGGAATGCTGACGACATTGGGGCTGAAAACGGGTGAGGCAATTACCCATCCCTGGATAACAAAGGCATTGGAAAAGGCGCAGAAACGGGTTGAGGCACGCTATTTTGAATCGCGTAAGGAATTGCTGAAATACGATGATGTCATGAATGAACAGCGCGGTGTTATATATAAGCAGCGTGATGACCTGATGACATCTGATGATTTGTCGGGCCTGGCACGCGAATTGATTGGCGACACGGTTGAAATGATTTGCGAAACCAATATTCCGGAAAAATCGGCGCCCACCGATTGGAATACGGTCGGGATTCATGATGCCATGTTGCGTACATTCGCGCTGGATATCACTGATATTGAAAACTGGAAAACAGATGAATCCATAACCGAGCGCAAGGCGTATGAGTCATTGTTCAATCTGGCGATGCGCCGCTATGCCAGTCAGGCGGAAAAATATGGTGCCGAACTGATGCAGATGGCCTCGCGTCAAATGATGTTGGGCGCGTTGGATGCGGTTTGGAAACGGCACCTGCAACAAATGGATTATCTGCAGACGGCAATCGGCCTGCGTGGGTATGCACAGAAAAACCCGCTGTACGAATACAAGCGTGAGGCGTTGGAGTTGTTCCGTAACACGATAAACAATTTCAAGATGATGTCTGTGGCGTATATATGCCGGATGGAGCTGACGCGGGAAGATGTTGCCGCAAAGCAGCAGGAACAGGCGCAGCATGATGCCGCACTGAATGCGGCGGGGGATGCCCGTCGTAATGCACCCTGCCCGTGTGGTTCCGGGTTAAAGTACAAGCATTGTTGCGGAAAACTTAGCTAACAATAAAAAAACACCCGCCGGCGGGTGTTTTTTTATTCTCTTGTTTTTGACGCTCTTCTGAATTATACTGTTTATTGAATCTGCAGGGATGTAGGTTCGGGACTTCGAAAATCCCATAAAAAGGTGGCATGTGTTGTGCCAGTATCCGACAAACATTGTCGGCGCTTTTGCGTCGGATGTTTTTTTGCCGACCATTTCGGTCGGGATGCCGCGGTGATAAGGCTTGCCAAAAGCCGCGGGATCATTCCTTTTTATGATTTTTCGAACTTCCCGACCACCAAAGATTTTGGTGGTTTTTGTTTAACCAAAACGAAAGGGAAAGCGAAAAATGAAAAAATATTTTTTATCGGCTGTTGTGCTGGGGCTGACTGTTGGAGGGCCGGTCAATGCCGTTGCCAGTAATTATTGTGAAGACTGGGGCACTCAGTCTACGAATCATTATGATTTGTCCAAATGCACTAACGAAACTGTAAAATATATGGGTGATGATGGAAACTGTGCCACGCTGGATGATATGTATACAGTTGTATGGCGCTATGAAGACGGTACTTGTTATTATATAAAATCCTGTGCAACATGCCCCAGTGGATATGAACGGAAATATGATGAAGATACATATGTAGTCTATGATGATTTTTGCTATAATCCCAAGAATGAAGACGAATTGAAGGCAATGTTTGTGGATCGATATAAGTGTGTGGCAACATGCAACTGTCCCAAAGATGTGGACTGGACTGCTTATAGTACAGGGTACGAAAAAAGCATAGAGTACACCTGCGATAACGGCACTTGCGCTGCAAAAACACAATATCGTTGTGCGGTGGGCTATTGGGGTTCCACTACGAACGGTACATCCGGATGTACGCGCTGCCCGTCGTCTGGTGGTGTGTATGGTACCACGAAATATGGTGGCAGTACGAAACAAACATCGTGTTATTTGCCGGCAGGTACTGCGTTTAGTGATAGTACCGGTTCGGGGATATACGATACTGATTGCTATTGGAAAGATTAGCGCATGGCGGCCCCCATGTAAATTATGTTTGCGTGGGGACCACAGTCGGGGTGGATTTCATGTCAACTGAAAAATCGTATTTTTTGTAAATATATGGTTGCCCAGGGGTGTCTTTTTTTGCTATTTTTGCGGCATGGAAAGTCAATTCGTTCATCTTCGTACGCATTCCCGTTTTTCCGTTGGGGCAAGCACCCTGACCATAAAGGCAATACCGGAGCTTTGTCGCGCGGCCGGAATGCCGGCATGTGCGCTGACGGATACGAATCTGATGTCGGGGGCGGCGGAATTTTCCGATTTAATGCCAAAAAATAAGGTGCAGCCGATAATCGGTATTGAAATATCGCTGAACCATCATACGGTTGACCCTAAAATATTGCGCGCAGAATCGCTGTCAAAGATTGTGTTGTTGGCTCAAAATCATGACGGGTATCTGAATTTGTGTGAGCTTAGCCGTATTATGTACATGCGTGGCGACAATCATCATTTGGGGCCGTATATATCATGGGATGAATTGGCGTCGCATGCGGTGGGCGTCATATGTTTGTCGGGGGCGCATACGGGGCCGATTGGTATGGCCTTGCTGAATAATCAGGATGCGGCGGCGCGTGATTTGGCGGCGCGTTTTATTGAAATTTTCGGGAATCGTTTTTATATTGAGATTCAGCGCCACGGATTGGAGGCGGAAATAAAAACAGAGCCTGGATTTTTAAGCCTGGCGCGGGAAATGAATATTCCAATTGTTGCGACAAACGATGTTTGTTTTGCATCCGATCAGGATTATGAGGCGGCCGATGCCTTGGGCTGTGTTTTGGGTCAGACAAAAGTAATTGATCCGGCGCGCACGCGCAAATCTTCCGAACAATATTTTAAGTCATCCGAACAAATGGCTGAATTGTTTTCCGACCTGCCGGAGGCGATAGAAAACACAGTCGTGATAGCGCAGCGCTGTGGCTTTATGGTAAATGTGCATGAAAAGCCGCTGTTGCCACGATTTGGTGACGATTTAGAGGCTGAGTGCAAAATGCTGCGAGACAATACGATGAACGGATTGGCCGAGCGATTAAAGCAGCATAAAATCACAGATACCGCACCATATTACGAACAGGCGGAATTTGAATTAAATGTTATTATCGGGATGGGGTTCCCGGGATATTTCCTGATTGTTGCAGACTATATCGATTGGTGTCGGAAAAATGATGTTTTGACCGGGCCGGGTCGTGGGTCGGGCGCGGGGTCGATTGTTGCGTGGGCGCTGGGGATTACGCATGTGGATCCGCTGAAGTATGGCTTGCTGTTTGAACGCTTCTTGAATCCGGACCGAATATCCATGCCCGACTTCGATGTCGATTTTGAACCGACCGGGATTGAACGGGTGTTGGCATATATATGTGACAAGTATGGGCATGATTCCGTATGCCGCATCATCACATTTGGCAGCCTGCAGGCGCGTGGTGCCATTCGCGATATTGGGCGTGTGTTCGGGATGCCCTATTCCAAATCGGACAGATTGTCAAAGCTGATACCACAGGATGCAAAAACATTGAAAGTGGCGGTTGATAGCTCTGATGAAATTCAGGCAATTTTGCAAAATGATGAGGATATGAACAAAGTTGTCACCATCGCAGAAGAACTGGAAGGGTCGCTGCGTAACTTGGGGCAACATGCGTGCGGCGTTGTTATCGGGGACCGTCCGACGACCAAAATTGCCCCGGTATATCGTGACCCGGCCAACCCGCTGCCATCGTGTCAGTTTGACGGACATTATCTGGAATCGGCCGGGCTTATCAAGTTTGACTTTTTGGGCTTGGAAACACTGGTTGTGTTGAAGTATGCAACGCGCCTTATTCAGCAAACCCGTGGCATAAACATCGATTTGGATAAAATCCCGACCGATGATGAAAAAACCATGAAACTGTGGCAGGCGGGACTTACCGAAGGTATATTCCAATTTGATGCCACATTTGTTCAACAGACACTGCGTAAAATGCGCCCGACCAGTTTCTTGGAAATATCGGCGCTGAACGCATTGAACCGACCGGGGCCAATTGCCTTTATCCCGCAGTTTATTGCCCGAATGCATGGCGAAGAGCCCATTGAATATGTTCATCCCAAGGCGGAGCCTATATTAAAAGAATCGTACGGCATTATCGTATACCAGGAACAGGTTATGATGCTGACGCGCGCGCTGGCGGGCTTTACCCGTGGTCAATCTGATACCGTGCGTAAGGCAATGGGTAAAAAGAAGTTGGATTTATTGGCCGAGCTAGAGGTGAAGTTCCTGGATGGATGTGAGGCGGAACAAACGCTGGACCGGGCTACGGCAAAGGATTTGTGGGAAAAGTTTAAAGAATTTGCAAAGTATGCATTTAACAAGTCACACGCGATTGCATATTCCATTGTCGCTAATCAGTGTGCCTATCTGAAGGCGAATTATACCCCTGAATTTTTGGCTGCGTCCATGTCCAGTAATTTGAATGACACGGACCAGCTGGCCATATTTGTGGATGATGCGAAGTCTAATTTTAATATTCAAATCGTGGCCCCGGATATAAATCAAAGTGAGTCCCTGTTTACGGTAAAGGGCGGAAAGATTATTTATGGATTGGCTGCGATAAAGGGTGTTGGAACACAGGCGACCGATGCCATTGTTGCAGAGCGAAATGCAAACGGGAAATTTAAAAATCTGACGGATTTTGCGAAGCGATGTGCGCCAATCATAAACAAGCGTATATTGGAAGCGTTTGCAAAGGTTGGTGTTTTGGATTCGCTGGAATCCAATCGTGCGGCAATATATATGAACGCCGATGCGATTTTGTCGTATGCGTCCAAGTCCAGGGATGGAATTAATTCATTGTCGCTGTTTGCAAATACGGTTGAAGATGATGTGACAGAAGACCGCCTGCGTAAAAATTTACCGCGTACCGCACCATGGACTTTTGGACAGCGTCTGGAGAACGAGCAGTCGGCGTTGGGCTTTTACATTTCGGCACACCCGTTGGATCAATACAAGCATTTGATACAGCGAAACAATTTGGCGACCAGTGCATCGTTGGACAAACTGGGCGACCGCAAACCGGTACAGATTGCCGCGACCGTGGCGTCTTTTGCGCGGCGTCGCACCAAAACCGGCAAGGATATGATAACAATAAATGCATCGGATAGTTTCGGTAATATTGATGCGGTGGCATTTGGGGCCTCGGCTGCGGAATTCGCACAGATATTATCGACAGAAAATGTGGTTATCATTTCCGGGAAAACATCCGCGCGTGACGACCGGGTATCAATATTTGTTGATGCGATAACGCCGTTGGCGCAATGGGTGGCGCGCGTGGCGGGAAAAATGACACTGGATATATGGGATGGCGCCGTCCTGCCGGAGGTGAAGAAGGTTTTAACCACATTGCCGCGTGGGCGCACGCGTGTTCAGTTGAATTTGCATGCCACCGACAAGGTCGCGTCACTGGCGCTGCCGGGGGGGGTTGAACTGGGGGCGAATACCGCGACGGATTTAGTCGGCCTGGGGATAAAGGTGGAGGTCGAATGACAATGAAGCATGTGCCTGTTTTGCTGGATAGTGTTATGGCGGCCGTTGGTGATGCGCGCGGGAAGCGGATTGTTGATGCAACATTTGGTGCGGGCGGATATTCGCGTGCCTTTTTAAACGCGGGGGCCATTGTTACTGCGTTTGACCGGGATCCGAATGTTGTCAGGGATGCGGCGGCGTTGGCGGCGGAATTTGACGGGCGGTTTACTTTTATTCCACGGCCCTTTTCGGCAATTGCCGAATTGGACGGCCTGTATGACGCGATAGTTTTTGATTTGGGGATATCGTCGATGCAGATTGACATCGCGGAGCGCGGATTTTCATTCCGAATGGACGGCCCGCTGGATATGCGAATGTCGGCGGATGGAATGTCGGCGGCTGATTTAATTGCGGGGGCTCTGCCGGGTGAATTGGCGAATATTTTGCGTGAATACGGCGATGTTCGCAATGCGGGGGGGCTGGCACGAAAAATATGTGCGTCGCGGCCCGTTACCACATTCGGGTTAAAGGAACTGATTACAAATCCAAAAGATGTGGCGCCGGTCTTCCAAGCGCTGCGGATTGCAGTAAACGATGAAATGGGCGAAGTGCGTCGTGCACTTGGGGCGGTGCCCGATAGACTGGCGCCGGGCGGGAAATGTCTGTGTGTTACATTCCATTCGTTAGAAGACAGGATTGTGAAAAACATATTTCGCCAATGGACAAGTGTGCCTGGTGACCCGCGCCTGCCCCAGACGGCAGATGCGCCGTTTCGCGCCATGCGGGCAATTGTTCCAACCGATGCAGAGGTTGCCGCCAATCCCCGCGCGCGAAGCGCGCATATGCGAGGCGTTATAAAATCATATTGACCCGTGGGGCGCGTTTTGTGTACGATAATTCAAAAGATTCATAAGGAAAGGCTTTTATAATGAAAAAATTATTTGTGGCGGTATGCGCGATGTTGGCGGCGGTGCCGGCGGCGTGGGCGGTGTGTCCGGTATGCACGGTCGCGGTCGGTGCCGGGCTGGAGGGGGCGCGCCTGCTGGGGGTGGATGATGTTATAACGGGGATTTGGGCCGGGGGGCTGACTCTGTCCCTATTCTTTTGGACGGCCGGCTGGCTAAAAAGACGCGGCGTCAACAATATCTGGCTGCAGATTGTTTTGCCGCTGGTCGTATGTTACGGCCTGTTGGCGGCGGTGTATTTGATGCCTGATGTTCGTTTTGGTGCAAATACATTATGGGGCATTGATAAGTTCCTGATGGGGGTTATTGTCGGGACGGTGGCGTTTTATCTGGGGGCGCGTTGGTATGTTAAAATAAAGCGTGACAATGGTGGACATGCCAAATTCGCGTTTCAAAAAGTTGTTGTCCCGCTAAGCTTTCTGTTGGTTGCGACGGCAATATTCTGGCTGATAACAAAATAAATACTGGGGGCAAAATATCATGAAAAAAAATACAAATGCAAAAAAAATGTCTTTGGAAGAAATGGTGGCGCGTGCGGATGCCGCAAAAAAGGTAAACCCGTTGGATTTGTCATCTGACCAGGATTTGACGGTTGCCCTGATGAATCTGATATCGTTAGAAGAACACTTTTTCTTTAGCGGGGCCAAGACAAAGAAAACCGGTTTTTATGATATGATAAATACCGTGCGCGATATGCGAAAGGATTTGATGACGAAAATAGTTAAAAAATCCAGCGCTGAAAACGGTGAAGTATGGTGTATATCAAAGCATTTGCTGGCGGCATCAATGCGCTTGATGGAGGTGGGGACCAAGGCCTTGTCGGCCGGTAACACGGATGAAGCATATGCTTTGTTTGATAAGGCATATGATTTGTATTCCCTGTTTTGGGGTATAAATATGGATTTGATTGATATGACCGGTGTTCAGCGGGCAGAACCTGATTTTTATGCCGGGGCAATATCTGAATGCAAATTAAAAGCGGCGGAAAAGCCTGTAAAAAAAGCGGCGACCGCGGTCGCGACAGAATCCGCACAGGCCAAGACGACAGTGCGTCGTTTGGGTGATTGGGTAAAAAATGCCGTAAATTGCTGTATCGAATAATTCGGTATTGATTCAATCGTATAAAAAATGCTACAATAGGAACAGAGAGAAATAAGTTTTGAATATTCGTAAGACGAATTTTTGGAAGTTTTCGCTGTTTTTAGTAACGGCCTTTAGCATGATGCCGGCGCATGCCGCCCAGGCGCCAAATCCGCGTTCGGGCGCGGCGGCAACGGTATCTGTAGCATCACCGCGGTCCACGCGTGATGTTCGTGATGCGGGGGTGTCGTCCACACATTCGGGAACCACAACATCCGCACGCAGTGCAACGCGTCGAACGGTTTCCACAACGGTGTCGCGCGCGGCCGCGATGCCCAAGGTGGCGGCTCATAATACATCGACCACGGCGCGCAGTGGTGTGCGTAGTACGACTGTATCTAATCAGGCGCGGCCCGATGTATCATCCGCGCGCAGTGCATCAACACCCGTCGCCCGCAGTGGCGCCAATCCTCGTAGCGCATCATCCGCAATGACTGCATCGCGTGCGGCATCCGCGCGCGCGACTGCGGTATTTGATGATGTTTCCAAAATCGGTGGCGGATATGCCGCCTGTCGTGAGGCGTATGCGACATGTATGGACCAATTTTGTGCAAAGGCCAATGAAACATACCGTCGGTGTTATTGCAGCTCAAAGTTTACTGAATTTCGTGATACCGAAGATGCGCTTAGCCAGGCGAAAAATATGCTGTTGCAATTTCAGGATAACAACTTAAATACGGTGGATAAGACGGCCGATGAAGTAAATGCGATGTACAGCGCGACGGTCGGTGAACTGGCGATAAAGAAAGATACCAGTGCCGCACAATCCGTATTGAATGAAATTGGGGATTTGCTTAGCGGGAAAAAGCGTGCGGAACCGACAACGGGTAATTCAAATGGCTCTTTGGGTGTGCTGTCGTTTGATTTTAACGATGATTTGGATGATATTTGGTCCGGTGGCGCTGATTCTATATTCAACTCATCCCAGGGACAGGATTTGGCCGCACTGGAGGGCGCGCAGCTCTATAATTCCGCAAATAGTCAGTGTTTGAAATTGGTGGCGGAATCATGTGAAAACAATGCTGTTTTAAATATGGCAAAAAGCTCATACAATATTCTGATAACACAGGATTGTAACGCATATGAAAAAAAGATAAATACGCAAAAGCAGACGGTTGCACAAACCGTGCGTGAGGCGGAAAAAATCCTGCGGGAGGCCAGACTGGAAGAATATCGTTCACATAATTCGGCCGATGTAAATGAATGTTTGGATAAGGTTCGCACCGCTATAACGGCCGATACGGCATGTGGGGCGAATTATAAAAAGTGTCTGGATTACAGTGGCGTATATATTGATGTAAACACGGGTGAGCCGATTTATTCCCCGCGCCTGTTTGAATTACAGGATCAAATTGTGCTGACCGGTGGTTCGGATGTGCTTAGCAGTAATTCGCGTTTTGACCAATTCTTGGATACAAAGCGGATGTTTGCAACGACCGCGCTGGATTCATGCCGTGATTTATCCGAGGTTGTTTGGCAGGAATTTAAACGCAGTGCCCTGATTGAAATCGCCCAGGCTCAGGATGCAAAAATAGAAAGTGTAAAGTCTTCGTGTGTGACAACGATGTCTGAATGTTATGATACGCAGTCGTCGGCGCTAAAGAAATTTGATGATACAACCGCGCAAATGTCGGGCGCGCTGGCGGCGTACACATCGCGCGCCATGTGTCAGGATAAAGTTGCCGCGTGTGCCGCACTGTATGCGGGGCCAAACGATCAGCAATGCCAATTTGACAATAACGGGCGTTTAACAAATGGGGCGACATGCGGATTGACGGCGTTGGTGTCATTTGTTCAAACGGTTGACAATGTTCGCGTGGCTGAAGGTTGCGAAACGGCGTTGACCAATTATGCGAATGAATTGTGCACCCCCAGCGCTTCGGCCAGATCCGATATCGGCAGCAATCAGTATCCGTGGCAATGCCGTTTGATGACAAGTGCCGCGTTGGAGGCTGATTTGCGTCGTCGGGCGGACCTGTATTGCAAGGATCCAAGTACCGGCACGATTGACGAGAATGTTGTTGGTGAAACGATATCGCGCCTGATTGAGAGTATTGAAGCCGATCTGTACAATGTATTGTCGGACGCGTGCGAGGAAACGGAAGGCGTGTTGGGAATCTGGGTGGATCCGGAAAACGCGGCCGGACAGCAAAAGGAAGGCAATTTCTATTCCAGGGTGTTTAATACCGCCGCCCCCGCCGTCGCAGAGGCCAATGCATCGGAACGCGGATACTGTCTGCAGAATTCCGTGCGGTATCAGTGCCTGGAACAGGATGAGGCGACCGGTGGTCAGGGATATGCGAAGTATAATGCAACAAGCAATACATGTGAGTTGTCTACAGAATGGTATCAGGCCCAGTGCGAAATTATGCAGGGATACTGGGAAAACAATATGTGCTATATGATGTAGTTGTTTGAATGTGAATAAGAAAAATCCCCGCGGCGGCGGGGATTTTTTGTTTTTTACATTCCGTTCAATGTTCGCAACATTTTCATCACAATTTTACGATGTTCGTCATTTGGCAACTTCCAATACAAATTTATAAGCTGCAGCGATTCATTCTTCGCCAACGGGTCATCGGTTGCCTGCTCCGCTACATGGATAGAGCGGTTGGCCCGTGTTTCTTCGGGTAAGTTGCCCGGCAGACCGGAAAAGAAAAATGATACCGGTGTATCCAGGGCCGTACTAAGTTCAAACAGGCGCGCGGCGGAAATGCGGTTCCCGGCCGTTTCATATTTCTGTATCTGCTGAAATGTAACACCGCACCGTTTTGCCAAATCTTTCTGGGACATGCCCATCATAACGCGACGCAGCTGCATTCGTTGTCCGATATGCTCGTCCACAGGTGTCGGGCTAAAAGCTTTGCCACTCATGTTTTTCCTCTCCAATTGTATGCTTGGTTATGAAACTTATCCTACAATTTTTCTTTTTCTTTTGCAATCAAAAAACAGTTGTGCTACCGTGGGCTTCGAATTTGAACTAATGGGGGAAATAATGACGAAACCGGTTGTTTTGTGCATTATGGACGGCGTCGGTATAAATCCGGAAACCGCGCATAACGCAGTGGCGTTGGCAAATATGCCATTTTTTAATAATTTGTTGGAAAAATATCCGCATTCGGTCCTGGATGCCAGTGGGCCCGCGGTGGGTCTGCCTGTGGGAACAATGGGAAATTCAGAGGTTGGACACATCACAATGGGTGCGGGGCGTGTGGTAAATCAGTTCCTGCGTCGTTTTCAAATTGAAAACTGGGATGCTAACCCTGCTCTGCGTGACTTTATCGCGTCGGTAAAGGCGTCTGGCGGAATTGTGCATTTCGCAGGTATGATGTCCGATGGGCGCGTTCATTCCAATTTGGACGATATGCTGTTGATTATGCGGCGCGTGTTGGATGCAGGACTTCGGATATGCATTCACTTTATTGCGGACGGTCGTGATACATTGCCGCAATCCGCGCCCGAATACATTAAAAAGATACAGGATGCGTTGGCGGATTATCTGGCCGATGGGCGCGTGTTCTTTGGGACTTTGTCGGGTCGCTATTATACAATGGATCGCAACCAGAATATGGACCGCACGGAATTGGCGTTTAACGCGATTGCAAAGGCCGAAGCCCAATATCATGCGACAACAATTGATGATGCGTTATCGGCGGCGTATGCGCGCGGTGAAACAGATGAATTTATCAAGCCGACTGTAATTGATGGCGATGTTGCCATTTCGGATAAGGACGGCTTCTTGTTTGGCAATTATCGTAGTGATCGTGCGCGCCAGATTGTGCGTGCCATGTTACAGACGGGCGCCAAAATGCTGTGTTTTTCACAGTATGGTGAGGGACTGAACGAACATTGTCCAGCCTTGTTGCCGGATATAGAGGTTAAAAATACATTGGGGGATGTTCTAGCGGCGGCCGGCAAGTCCCAGCTGCGTATTGCGGAAACAGAAAAGTATAATCATGTTACTTATTTCTTTGATGCGGAGCGTAATATTGATTTCCCGGGCGCCGGCAAAGTTTTGATTGCGTCCCCGGATGTTGCGACATTTGATATGAAGCCGGAAATGTCCGCAATCGAAATTACCGATGCATTGCTGGAGAAACTGGCGGAATATGATGTCGTTATTTTGAATTATGCAAACGGTGATATGGTTGGGCATACCGGAAATGAAGTGGCGACAATCAGAGCAATGGAAACACTGGACGCGCAGCTGGCGCGATTGGTTCCGGCGGTGCTGAAGCTGGGCGGGACCGTGCTGATTACGGCCGATCACGGTAATGCGGAAAAGTTGTGGGATTCTGAAAACAATTTGCCATGGACCGCGCATACGACAAACCCGGTAAATCTGATTGTTGTATCGGATCAGGATTTGGCGGTGGAAAATGGTGGTTTGGCGGATTTGGCACCAACAATACTTCATTTGTTGGATGTTACGCCGCCGGCGGATATGACGGGTCATAACCTGATTCAAAAATAAAAAACAACGCCCCAATGGGGCGTTTTTAATATTGCATACAGTTGTGTGTAATGATATTATTTAGTCGTCAATGGGTGTTTCTGTTGATGAGGCCTGAAAACCTGATGCAAGCGTTACATGTCACACATGTTTTAGTTGTGGGCATTTGGCGAAAAGTACTCCTGATGTTGGTCAGGAGGGTCGTGAATATATAAATAAACGACGCAATACTTGTAATTGTTTTCAGCCTCCTGACCACTTGAATATTTATTCAGTGGTTTTTTTGCGTATTGTTCTGATGCGTATAGGGAGGATAAGGATGTATAAAATAATTTACGGGTGTTTTTGTGTGGTGTTTTGTACATCGTTATATGCCCAAACCTGCGACTTTGGGTCGTATGCAGATAATGGAAATTGTGTGATGTGCCCTGCCCGGTATCCGTATAGTACGACGGATGCTGCCAGTATAAATGATTGCTATTTAATAAATGCGCCGGGCACATATGTAAATTCACCCGGCCAGGCGCCAGATACATGCCCGGAAAATTATTACTGTCCGGGTAATATGCCAGTGCTTTATAATCTGGGGCATCGGTTTCGCCGTGTCCAATATATTAAAGGAACCGGGACACAATACATTGATACTGGAATTATCCTGGGGTCGGATGTTGATACAAAGCTTGTGTTTGAAACAGGAATTGTCGCGGGCGACCAAGCATTATTTGGCGCAAGAAATGCGAGTTCACCCAGGTTGCATTATTGGCTAAACAGCTATTCTAATGCCATGTATGTACGCTATGGTACATATGCGCCGCCGACAGAAAACCTGGGCGGGTATAGTCGTGATGAAAAACATACCTTAGAGGTAATGAAGGGTGATTGGATGCTGGATGGTCGGACAATATATTCAAGCTCTGATGTTTTTAATGTGGGGATACCGGGATATTTGTTTGCCCTGGACGCGGCAGATAATCCAACATGGATTCACAAATCAATGAAACTGTATTCGTTTGAACAATGGCGTGATAACCAAAAAGTAATAGATTTGATTCCGGTCTATGATGTGATGTATGACAGGTGTAGCATGCTGGATTTGGTAACGGGTAAAATTTTTGAAAATAGTGGCACCGGAAAATTTGAGTGCGGGGAAATAATAGAAGACAATATCGGGCCAAATGGTGCGGCGGCATGCGCCGCGGCAACAGATAATGTTGCACCGCATTCGCCGGCAGGCGCGGATGATGTGATGGATTGTGGGCGTGTGATGCATCTGTCGGATAATTATAAGCTGTATCTGCGTACGCGGCAATATACGACACCAAGTTTAAAAGTACAATTTGGCGATAATATCTTTTATGGTGACAGTACCGTTCAAGAATGCGGTCATCTGCGGGTCAGGTGGCATGGACAGAATATGTCTGTATGCAACATGGATGTCGATATTTAATTTTTGGCGCGGCGTGCCTGGAAAAATTGACGCAACATTTGGGCAGATTTATCTGCATACTGTGGCATTTGAATGATGCCTGGTCGCCACAGGTGGCGGTCCGTTTCAAATATGCGTGCGTTGGCGGTAATTCCACCGCCCTTTTCATCGGTTGCGGCAAAGTAAATGTTACGAATTCGCGCAAAGGATATGGCGGTCGCGCACATTGCACATGGCTCCAGTGATACATATATGTCGCAGTCGTCCAAAAACTTTTGACCCAATTTTTTGCATGCCTTGTTTATTGCGACAATTTCAGCATGCAGTGTCGGGTTTTGCTTTATTTGTACCTGATTTTCACCGCGGGCCACAATGTGGCCATCGCGTACGATTACGGCGCCAATTGGCACATCGCCGTGGGATGTGGCGCGGTGGGCTAAAATTAAAGCTTGTTTCATAAAATCCATACGATAAAGTATATGCTATGGATTCAAAATTGCAAATTATTTCGGGGATATATCGCGGGCGAAAGCTTAGCCTGCCGGTGGGGGCACGCCCGACCCAAAATCGCGCGCGCATTGCGTTGTTTAATATGGTGCAATCATTAAGTGTTGTTCCGCAGGTTGTGTGGGATGCGTTCGCCGGCAGTGGTGCGTTTGGAATCGAATGTTTGTCACGATGGCCGCAATGTAATGTTATTTTCACAGATATTGCGCCGGAGGCTGTACGAAAAAATCTGGCGATGATTGATGCGCCGTCGCGTGCGACCGTTTTTGCGGCCGATGCATTGGCGCGCGCCACAACAATTGGCGCCCAGGCTGATTTGATATTCATTGACCCGCCGTATGCGTCGGCGGATTTGGGGGCGGCATTGCTGCGAAAGATTGGGCGTGTGGCGAATGCGGGCACCATTGTTATTTGGGAACAAGACGCCGTGGCGGCGCGGGGTGCTGATGAAAATACTTGGGAAATTTTGCGTGATAAGCAATATGGTCGTGCGCGCTTTATGATTTTACAGCGGCGCGCCGAATAAAAACCTTGATTTTTCGAACTTTTTAATAAATAATGGTTCCCGCGTGGCACCCTTGGAGGCTGCGCGTAATCTAACAAATGCTATTAAAAGGATAAAAAATGGCAATAAACTTGAATGCAGAAATTCGTGCGCGTTCTGGCAAGGGGGCCAGCCGCAGCATCCGCAATAACAAGAATATCCCCGCCGTCATTTATGGCGAAAAGAAGGCACCTGTTTCGATTGAGCTGAATGGTCGTGATTTCGAAATGTTGCTGAGAACACCGTCATTGCGGACAAAGTTGTTCCAGATTAAAACACCGAACGGCACCGAAGATGCAATGTTGATGGACATTCAGTATCATCCGGTATCAGATGCGGTCATTCATGCCGACTTTAAGCGCATTGATGTTAAAAAGCCGGTTAATGTTGTTGTGCCGGTCGAAGTTATCAATGCCGATACATCAAAGGGCTTGAAGCTGGGTGGCGTACTGAACTTTGCCGTGCGTAAGGTTGCGTTGCGTGGTCTGGTGGATGTTATTCCGGAAAAAATCACAATCGATTTGCAGAATTTGACAATCGGCGACAGTGTTCACGGTTCCGACCTGACATTGCCGGCGGGTGTTGAATTGGGCCTGCATCAGGCGGAACTGGCCTTTGCCACAATTGGTGGTAAAATGCCGGAAGAAGCAGATGCAAAAGCCGCCGCAGCCGCACCGGCCGCAGCGCCTGCAAAGAAATAATAATCGGTTACAGTCACGTTTTAAAACCGCTGAATATTTCGGCGGTTTTTTCTTGTTATTTTTTTCCTGTGGTCTTGAAATGACTTTTCGTGTTCACTATATTGGGCATAAGTAAAAATTATTAAGGAGTGAAAAAATGGCAAAAGTACTGGGAATCGATTTGGGTACGACAAATTCCGCCATGGCGTTCATGGATGGAAATGACCCCAAGATTATCGAGAATTCCGAGGGACAGCGCACAACCCCGTCGGTTGTGGCATTGACCGCAAACGGAGAGCAATTGGTTGGCGTTACCGCAAAGAACCAGGCGGTGACAAATCCGGAAAATACTATTTATGAGATAAAGCGTCTGATGGGATTGCGCTATGACAGCCCGGCGGTAAAAGAAATCGCCGCACGCGTGCCGTATAAAATTGTGGCGGGCGATAATGGCGATGCCTGGGTTGAGATAGAGGGTAAAAAATATGCCCCGTCCCAGATTTCTGCAATGATTCTGGCAAAGCTGAAGAAAGATGCAGAGGCCTATCTGGGCGAAACAATTACAGATGCCGTTATTACTGTGCCGGCCTATTTCAATGATTCCCAGCGCCAGGCGACCAAGGATGCCGGCCGCATCGCAGGTTTGAATGTGTTGCGTATTGTAAACGAACCGACCGCCGCCGCGTTGGCCTATGGCTTGGAAAAAGATAAAAACGGTATTGTTGCCGTATACGATTTGGGTGGTGGTACATTTGATGTGTCCATTCTGGAAATTGTTGACGGTGTGTTTGAGGTAAAATCCACAAACGGTGATACGGCACTGGGCGGATCTGATTTTGATGCGCGCATTTTGGAATATCTGATTGCCGAATTCAAATCCCAGACGGGTATCGATTTGAAGAATGACAAACTGGCGCTGCAGCGTTTAAAGGAAGCCGCAGAAAAAGCGAAAATTGAACTGTCGTCAAAGACCACAACAGAAATAAACCTGCCGTATTTGACGGCGGATGCGACCGGGCCAAAGCATTTCAACACGCAGCTTACCCGTGCGAAACTGGAATCATTGGTTGATGACCTGATTCAGAAAACAATTGAACCGTGCAAGAAAGCCTTGGCCGATGCCGGTATTGATAAATCACAAATCAATGAAGTTATTTTGGTCGGCGGCCAGACTCGTATGCCCAAAGTTGCAGAAACCGTTAAAGAATTCTTTGGCCGCGACCCGCATAAGGGTGTAAATCCGGATGAAGTTGTTGCCGATGGTGCCGCGATTCAGGGTGGCGTTCTGAAAGGTGATGTAAAGGATGTTTTGCTGTTGGATGTGACGCCGTTGTCGCTGGGTATTGAAACGCTGGGCGGTGTGTTTACGCGTCTTATCGACCGCAACACAACCATCCCGACCAAGAAATCACAGGTATTTTCAACTGCCGAAGATAACCAGAATGCTGTAACCATCCGTGTATTCCAGGGTGAACGCGATATGGCGGCGGACAATAAGCTGTTGGGACAGTTTAACTTGGAGGGAATTGCGCCCGCACCGCGTGGTATGCCGCAAATCGAAGTGTCTTTTGACATTGATGCCAACGGTATCGTTCATGTTTCGGCCAAGGACAAAGGCACCGGCAAGGAACAGACGATTTCCATTAAATCCGATGGTGGGCTCTCCGAAGAAGACATCAAGAAGATGGTTGACGAAGCGGCGGCCAATGCCGAGGCGGACAAGAAAAAGCGCGCCCTGGCGGAGGCTAAGAACAACGCGGAAGCGGCCGTGTTTGGGATTGAAAAATCCTTGAAAGAACACGGGGATAAAATCAGCGCCGAAGAAAAGCAGGCTATTGAAGATGCCAAGAAAGAGTTGGCAGATGAATTGGCCAAGGCAGATGCGACGGCGGAAAGCCTGAAAGCGAAGACAGACGCGCTTAGCGAAAAGGCGATGAAGCTGGGTGAAGCTGTTTATAAAGCGGCCCAGGCTGAGCAGTCAGCCGGCGCGGCGGGTGCTGACAAGCCGGCCGATGACGGCACGCGCGACGCAGATTTTTCTGAAAAGAAATAATTGTGCGTACTATAAAAAAATCCCCCGTTTGGGGGATTTTTTAATTGTCTTTTGGTATTGCAACGGCCCAGTATTCGTTTCCAATGTCACTGGCGCTGCCGCAAAATACCCGATAAGAATTGTATTTTACATCATTATTTATAAAGCAGAAACCCTGTTCAATGGCGGGAATAAAATTGCCTGTTATAAACATAGCATCTTTTTCTTGGTTATAGATTTCTTGTAATTCTTTTGTTGCCGGAACTTTTATTACAATATCGTTGTTTTCAATATCGTTTACGATATATGCGTCGACGGATGCATTTTGAACAATGCTTTCAATAATCTGCAAATGCGTCTGTTCCTGGTCGGAATTACATGCTGCAATCGGCAGTGTAATCAGCGGCAATATAAGTAATTTTCTCATGATATATCCTTTGATTTATAAAAAAAGACATCTAATTCAGTAGGTGGCGGGAAGCTCACAATTCGGTAGCAACTTTGACCCTGTTGCCTGCCCTGGGCTAGGGCCGTTTTCAGTGTTCTTTAGTCGCTATGAGCTGTGAAACCCGCGTGCTGATTTTTGTCCGTATTAATAATATCATATTTTGGAATTTTGTGCAAAGTTTACGCGTCGTTGTATTTCTATAAAAACGCCCCGTTCGGGGCGTGCTTTATTTTACTTCGCCAATATATGCCCCCAGGTCGGTTGCCACCTGCAACAACGGGTCGTCGGGTGCCACATATGCGTTTGATGTTTGAACGCCCGGAATATGCGGGTCCGGTATTAAATCGCCGTGGTTAAAGAATTCCGCCAGTGCGATTGTTTTGCATTCACCGTTTTGCATTGCGGTCATTACATATGTTTCGTTGTTTTCAATCGCGCGCAATGCACAGTCCGCCATGGATGCGGCAATAACGCGGTCGGTAACGGTTGTGTCGCCGGCGCGTTGGAAATGTTCCGGGTATTCCGCGCGGCATGCGATTCCGGCCGCCGTCAGGCCGCGCGCAACGATGTCGGCCGCCCGGCCCGAATGGCCACGAAGTGACACACCTTCGGAAACAATAACGATGCCGTAATTTGTCGGTGCGTTTTTAATGTGTGATACCAGGCTGTCCATGTTGAATTTTATTTCCGGAATTAGAATCGCGGTTGCGCCGGTTGCGACGCCCGCCTCCAATGCCAGTTTGCCGCAGTCACGACCCATGGCTTGTACCACGAACCAGCGGCGATGGCTGCGCGCACTTAAAATCAACTGGTCACAGAAGTCGGTCAATTGTTGCGCGGCTGTATTAAACCCGATTGTTGCGTCCGTCATCGGCACATCCATATCGATAGTTTTGGGGATGCATACCAATTTTACGCCGGTATACATTTCCTTGAAACTCCATGCCAGGGACATGCTGCCGTTGCCGCCGACCAGAATCAATGTGTCCAGATTCAAATCCGTCAGGTTTTTATGCAGGCGTTCTATATACTCTGGCAGGATGCCCTGCTTTGCCGCATTTTCAAAGTTCATTGAACCATCACTGCCGTTATGCAGGACGCTGCCCGATATTCTTGATAATTCGACCGGCATATTTTCGTTGGTCAGTTCCACCGCATCGGCCGGTGTGCAATACAGACCGTCCGTGCCACAACGAATTCCAATTACGCGCCACCCGCGCATGCTTGCCCCGCGGACAACGCGCTGTATCACCGTGTTCAGGCCGCTGCAATCGCCGCCTGTTGTCATAATCCCTATTCTTTTTTCTGTTGTCATAATATAATCCTCTTTTTGCTGGTAAATTATATCACAAATAAGTTGACAAAGAAATATATTTTGGAATAATTTGTCCAGTGAAAAGATAATTTATTACAACCCCGTTCGGAGGCTACACATGGCAAAGAAAAACACCAAAACGAAGACCAAGCCGTCAACAGATGAACTGATTGATAATGCAATTGCACAGCAGAATTCATGGATGGAAAATCGCCGTGCGTTTGCGCGCCGATTTTTGCATACATTGAATATATTTGCACGCCCCGCCCCGACAAAGGCGGATGCGCCTGCACAAAAGTCGCGCGCGCCGCGTACGGGATTGCGTGCGTATTGGTTCCCGATTTTGTGCGCGCTGGTTGTTATATTTGTTGCCGTGTGGGTTGTATTTGTGCGTACGGCCGCCCCGCAACGGGTGGTTGTTGTAAGTGCCGCGCCCGAACAGTTGGCGCCGGCGGTCGATACTGAAACCCTGCCGTCGTTCGATATTGTTCGTATTGAAAAAGGAGGTATGATTGTTGTTGCGGGACGCTGGATTCCCCATCAGAATATTTCAATTGTTATAAATGGAAAAATCGTCGCGACAGAGCGTACGGATTCCTATGGCGAATTTGTGTATGCGCCATCGCATCCATTGGTGCCTGGGAATTATACGATTTCATTGGTCGGGGCAGAACCAGAGGTTCGTTCGGTTGATAAGGTTTTTGTTTATATTTCCGAACAGGGATATAAAAATTCTGTGTCGTTATTGATGACCCCGGACGGCAGTACTTTGTTACAGGCGCCGTCAATGCTTGCGGATGGTGATTTGCAGGTGTCAAAGATTGATTATCTGGATACGGGGCGAATTGTTGTAACGGGTGATGCGTTGCCACGGCTGCGTGTGTCGCTGACACTGAATGATAAGTATGTTGGTTTTGCGCGCGTGTCTGATTACAAACATTTTGGCTTGGGGGCGGATGTTGGCGCGCTGGAATCCGGTAAGGAATACAATTTGGTCGTTCGTCTGCACGATGGTGATGGCCGCACAATCGCAACGGTAAAGCATGATTTTGTCATGCCGGAAATGACGGGCGATAATGATACTTTTTATACTGTTCGTCGTGGTGATTGTCTGTGGATTATTGCGCGCAATTTTCTGCGTCGCGGAATATTGTTCAGCATGATTGCAGAACGCAACAATATTGAAAACCCGGATTTGATTTATCCAAAACAGTTGTTGCAGATTCCGGTAGGTAAAGAGTAATCATAATGACGCCGGAAGAAACGAAAGTTTATCTGTTGCTGTTCGCCTGCACATGTAACGCCAATAATATTATGGCGGATGGTGCTGATGGTGTGTCCGTCGGATTGATGCGGCGTGTGCTAAAAAGATTAATCCTGCGCGGTGAATATGTCGAGTGTGCGCTGTGTCATTGCCCTATTACAAATGCGGCGGATTTATCTTTGGATCATATTGTTCCGCATTCTCTTGGTGGCAGTGATTATTTATATAATATGCAGCCCGCACATCGCAGATGTAACGAAGCCAAAGGTAACATGGTAACGGATGCGGATATTGATGCCGCGTGCCAGGATGCAAAAGATTCCAAGGCTGAAATTATAGAACGAAAGAAAAGACGCAAGGAATCCAAGAAAAAGAAGCGGTATGTTAAAAGATTAAAACCGTGGCAGATAAATAACAATGGTGGGAATTCGCGATAAAAAATAAAACCGACACAAGGTCGGTTTAATTTTTGGTGCGGGCGAAGGGAATCGAACCCTCGTCTTCAGCTTGGGAAGCTGACGTGCTACCATTATACCACGCCCGCAGTGATGTGTATTTTATAGATATGTTGGCTAAAAGTCCAGTATAAAAGTGTAAAAAGATTTGACTTTTGACAAAAAAGACGCCATAATGCATCTGCAAATCCCAAAGATTGCCATTATAATAATGCCAGTTCGCAGTATGCGTGTGGTACATCAACCGGCGAGTGTTCGCTCTTGATGATGGTTTTCTGTTTGGGCAAAAGTTTATAAGTACAAGGAGTATTAAAATGGCAACAGTTATTCGTTTGGCGCGTTTCGGTGCAAAAAAACGCCCGTATTATCATGTGGTGGTAACCGATTCACGCAATGCGCGTAATTCCGGTAATGTTTTGGAAGTCGTCGGTAAATATGACCCGATGCAGCCCAAAGACAGCGACAAACGCGTTGTCTTGAAAATGGACGAAGTTAAGGCGTGGTTGGCAAAGGGTGCACAACCGTCCGACCGTGTTTACAAATTCTTGGCGAACGCGGGTGTGCTGGCTAAAAAGCCGGTGCCGGTTCAGACAAAGAAACATCTGCAGTCTGAAAAAACCCAGATGAAGATTAAAGATAAGGCTGAAAAATTGGCCAAGGCAGCAGAAGCCGCCAAAGCCGCAGCCGAAGCCCCGGCAGAATCTGCAGAATAATTATTACAAATATATAGGTCCGGGATTTGTTCCCGGACTTATTCAAGAGCCTTAGATATGTCGCAATATAAATGTCCGTTTGCCGAAAAAATTCCATTACAATGTGATGCAAGGTATTCATTTGATGAATTTATTCGCCAAATGAAATTGATACTGGACAGAGGCGAGATGCGTTTTATTCATATTGGTGACAAATTTGAATGTAAAAATGAGCCTGAGATGTGTCCACGATATGTTCAGCATCTGGTAGCGAATATTGCAAAATATAAACAGCGTTAATGATAGATAAAAACAAAATCTTGGTCGGGAAAATCGTAGCGCCACAGGGTATTCGTGGTGATGTGCGTGTTCAAACATATACGGCGTCCCCTATGGACTTGCAGAATATGTCGGTATGCACTGATAAGTTTGGGGCACACGATTTCAAATTTATTCGACGCCTGAATCCAACATCAGATGTTATTGTTGCACATATTCGCGGTGTTGATGACCGCAATGCGGCGGAAACATTACGCGGGACAGAGTTGTTTGTTGCGCGCGACGGCCTGCCCGCGCTTGGCGCGAATGAGTATTATCAGACTGATTTAATCGGCTTTGATGTTATACGCGGGGACGAACAAATTGGGCGCATCGCCTGCTTCCAGAACTTCGGTGCCGGGGATATAATCGAACTGGAAGACGGTGAAATGATATCCTTTGTCGGCGCAGATGTGGATTTGGCCGCACGGCGGGTGTATGTCAAATAAGGTGATTGAAAATGGATGTGCATAAGGTTCCAGATGTTGATTTGCGGCCCGGTCGATGCTGTCTACAGATAGCATGCAGAAATCCGTCTTTATCCTGTTCTATTAAATATTTGAAATATATGGTTGGGTTTAATTACACTGAATCCAATACGGATGATGGTCATGAAATAACTCTTACGGCGTGGAATGACTCCGATTCCCGGATTTCGCAGCATTTATATGGTTTTGCATCCAATATTTGTCATGCCTGTCAACAGACGGCGCGACGCCAAGCGGCCCAAAAGGTTAAATAATATGCATTTTAATATACTTACCATTTTTCCAGAAATGTTTCCGGGGACACTTGGCGGTGGGGTTGTTGGGCGCGCGCTGGAACGCGGGATTTGGTCGTATGATGTTATAAATATCCGTGATTTTGCCTATAACAATTATGGCAGTGTGGATGATGAACAGTTCGGTGGCGGCAAGGGAATGGTTATGCGGCCGGATGTTTTGGGGGCGGCGCTGGATTCTATTGAAAATCGCGGGCGTGTTATATATTTTTCCCCGCGTGGTCCGCGATTGGCGCAGCGTATGGTGCGTGAATTTGCCGGCGCGGTGGACGCCACATATACCCTGCTTTGTGGTCGCTACGAAGGAATTGATGAGCGAATCATTGAAGAATATGATATAATGGAGCTGTCTATTGGTGATTATATACTGTCTGGGGGTGAAATTGCCGCCCAAGTTTTTGTTGACAGTTGCGTTCGCCTGATAGATAATGTGGTCGGTGGTGGGGAAACCGCAACCGCCAATGAAAGTTTTGAAATCGGGGGGCTGGAATGGCCGTTATACACCCGCCCGTCGGCATGGCGTGGACGAAATGTCCCAGAAGTCCTGCTGTCTGGTCACCACGGCAATATCGAACGGTGGCGGAAACAACAATCGGACGAGATAACTAAAGAGCGTCGTCCGGATTTAATAAAGGAAAAGTAAAAGATGAGCATTATTAAAAAAATCGAAGAAGCACAGGTAGCCAAACTGAAAGGCGATAAAAATATCCCGAATTTCAAGGCGGGTGACACACTGAAAGTACATGTAAAAATCAAGGATGGCGACAAGTTCCGTATCCAGGTATTTGAAGGTGTTGTAATCGCGCGTGACGGTGGCAATGGCAACAATGCTTCGTTTACGGTTCGTCGCGAATCATATGGCGTGGGTGTGGAACGCAAATTCCCGCTGTACAGCCCGGCGATCGAAAAAATCGAAAAGGTTCGTATTGGTAAAGTGCGTCGTGCAAAGCTGTTCTTCCTGCGTGGTCTGTCCGGTAAGAAGGCCCGTATCGTTGAAGATTTGGCGGCGGCATCTGCTGAAAAAAATGCGAACAAATAATGTTGTTTGTTCTACGATAAAATCCCGCGTTAAGCGGGATTTTTTATCGCTCAAATACGCGGCTGGCTGTGATGTAGGGGTTTATCAGCGGGACTGGTTTGTAATCTGTTTTTTCAACGCTTACATTTATGCACTGGGCATGGTTTTTAAATCCGTAGTCCTGAATATGTATGTGGCCGTGTATGTTTACAATCGGCGGGTTGTTACCAAATTCCGGCAAAGGTTCGTGTGATAACATTACATAGTGTGTCGCAATATAGACAGGATGCTCAAATACTTTATCAAATCCCGCATCCAGCCACCATGATACACTGTGTGTGCGGTCATGGTTGCCTAAAATAAGATATTTGCGCCCGTGCATTTGGGAAAGAATGTGGCGCACTTTTTCCTTGGTCGCGCCGTACATAACATCCCCCAGCCAATAGCACAATTCATTTTTGCCGACGACCATATTGTAGTTGGCAATCAATGTTTCGTTCATTTCTTGTACTGACTTAAAGGGGCGTTGGCCATATCCAATAATTTTTTCTGAGAAGAAATGAGGGTCCGAATATACATAAGCGAATATTCGATTATTGATACTGCTTAGATTGTGTATTGTTTGTTGCAATATGTTTATACGACTTACTATGTCGCGCCATTGTGGGGGCGTGCTTAAAAACTCCTTGGTGCATGCGGCGTAATCGGTGCCGATAGTATCCAGGATTGTTGCATCCGGTACCAATTGTATGTCGGATGCGGTTTTTATCGGCTGTATATCTTTGGTTGTGTAACGCGATTGATAATCGACGGTATCGCGAAACATGTGATGCGTTTCGGCCAAGTTCACAATATCCATCATTTGTGACACATCAAAGTAGTGCCGCGACAGAAAAAAACTATTCTTCGGCATGCCTGTCGTTGCAACTGAATGCAGGGCAAATATTTTATCCCAGAAAGTTTGCGATATTGCCACCGTGGGGATTTGCCCGGATGTTTCGTGGATTGAATATGGTGTTATGGCCGGATGCGATATTGCGTCCGCGCTGTATTTTCGCGGAGTAATTTCAATGAATATTTTCTGTGGCCTGCCGTTCAGTGCGGAGTTATATTTTATATGCAATGTCGGATACGGCGCATTTTGTTCCGGGTTTTGAGATTTTCTTTCATCGCGGTCGGTGGTGATTTTAAAGCGTCCGTCCTGATTTATCATATAGTTGATTTGGTCAAGCATTGTGCTACAGATGAAATCTTTGAAACGCTTTCTGAATTTTCTTAGTTGCCCTTTGGACCGTTGTGATGATATTTCCTGAAAACTGGTGCATGCCAAATCAATATCGTGGCTGATACGCGAACATATATTGTATGCCTTGGTCAGTGTGGCGCCGCCCGCGAATACCAATTGGTCGGCAAAAATCTGATCCGTAAACAGGTTTTGCAATATGGCGCATTCCATATAGTCCCGTTCCGCCGCCAGTGGATTTGGCATCGACATAAAAATTTTATAAAGGTCTTCGGACTTATTCGGCATATATTGTTTATAGTACGCAGAATGCTATTTGTCAATAAGGTTTAATTTAAGAATTTGACATTATGTGCCCGGCCCGTTAAGATATATAGCGCTATGAAAAAATATTTTTCTGTCTTTTTTATTGTTGGGGCGTTGCTGATTCATGGGTCGGCAAATGCTTATGTTGAGCGCGATACAGCCGTTGTTCGCATTATGAATAAGGCCGCGGGCAAGGCGCAGACGGTCACACTGCCGGTGGGACAGCGTCGCGTATTTGAAAAGCTGGATATGACGGTGCGGACATGCAAACAGACTGACCCGTTCCAGGCAGAGGATTTTTTCATGTTTATTGAAATATCTGATGGGAAGCCTGTATTCGGTGGCTGGATGAGTAAAAATGCCCCCGGTGACAACCCGTTGCAGCATCCGGATTACGATGTATGGTTGGTGCGGTGTGAATAATTTATTATAAGGAGAGATAACGATGAAATTCATAAAAAAGTATTTTAAAATTCTGATAGGTATTGCGGCGCTGATATTGGTTTTTGTTGTGTTCGTATTATCGCAGCAGCGGGCGGGAAACCTGGAATCGGGGGCGCTGAAAGATTGGCGTGCGGCGGCATTGGACCGGCGCGTGGCCGCGGCAAAGATTTTAAGCGGGTCGGATGCCCATTCGGAGTTGATTGTTCAGTGCATAGATAAAATTGCCGCCCTGCCCGATTCCGGCGAAATGGCGGTGCGAGATGCGGCGTCATTGTGTTATACCGGTATTCAATTAAAAGAAAATTTGTAAATGCGCGCCTGGTTTTGTCTTTTTTTAATTACAATATGGGGCGTCGCGTGCGCCCCGTTGCATAATGATTGTGATGGCGCGCGCTATCTGGGGGCGCAATATGTTTTGGACCCCCTGGGCGAAGGGTATGGATATGATGCCGATCCATTGATACGATTTGATGCGTTTGATTGCACTACATTTGTTGAAACTGTTTTGGCGGGCTCTGATGTTGAGCGATTGAAACGGATACGATATCGTGGCGGGGATGTTTCGTTTGAAAACAGAAATCATTTTATTGAAACAGATTGGCTGACAAATAATTCTGATTTAGTTGAAAATGTAAGTCATGAATATGGCCCCGTATCGCGCCGGCATGTTACAATAGACAAACGCGCATGGGCGTCGGTGGCACATGGCGTGGCGATTGAGGTTTCGCCTGTAACAACGGATATGGAATATATTTCGTATAAGAATTTGGCGCCGATTCAAAATGACAGGACACTGATTGTTCTGTTTGTTGTGGGAACGCGGTTGGATAACAAAAAGCTGGCGACGGATATTGCCGTGGTGCATATGGGATTATTGTTGCCCGGCGGTAAAATATTGCGGCATGCGTCAACGGGACGCGGCGTTGTGGACGATGATTTTATACAATATGTTGAAAAGCGCAAAAACATGGACAACAATATTGGTGTCGCATTTGTGGGGATAAAATGAGTACAACGGATAAACTGATAAAAATGAATATGGGCACATTGTGTGGCGACCGTGGTGGTGCGGCGACACTTTGCCTGGGGATTGAATCGTCGTGTGATGAAACATCGGCGGCCATTGTGGATTCCAACAGAAATATTTTATCGCATATAATATATTCACAAATACCGGAGCATCAAAAATATGGCGGCGTGGTTCCGGAATTGGCGGCGCGCGCACACATCCTGGCGATTGATGAGGTCGTTCGTCAGACCTTGGCCGCGGCGGGAAAAACGATATCAGATATTGATGTTATTGCGGCAACGGCGGGGCCGGGCCTTATCGGTGGGGTGTTGATTGGGTGGATGGCGGCGACCGGTATTGCCCAATCGGCGGGAAAAGCGCTGGTTGCGGTAAATCATTTAGAGGGGCATGCGTTGGTCCCGCGTCTGCATGCGGCAACGGCCAGTGGCGGGGATGCGGCGGGACATGTTGAATTCCCATATCTGCTTATGCTGGCGTCGGGCGGGCATTGCCAAATCCTGTTGGTGCGTGGCGTCGGCCAATATGAACTTATCGGCCAGACATTGGATGATAGCGCCGGTGAGGCTTTTGATAAGGTTGCAAAAATGTTAGGGCTGGGGTATCCGGGTGGCCCGGTTGTGGATGTGCGCGCCGCATCAGGTGATGCAACAAGATTTAAATTTCCGCGGCCCCTGTGTGACAAGCCCGGTTGCGATTTTTCTTTTAGTGGGATAAAAACCGCAGCGCGCACATTTCTAAGCCGGGCTGAAGAGCCATATAATGATGAATTTATAAATGACTTCTGCGCGTCTTTTCAGGCATCGGTTGTTGACTGCATAACAAATCGGTTGCGTCATGCAATGGCGGATGCGCGCGTACGCACGGCGGCGCCAAAGACGCTGGTGGTGGCGGGTGGCGTTGCAAAAAATTCTGCGATACGGGCGGCGCTGGAACAATTGGCGATGGAAAACAAAATGGTGTTTGCCGCGCCGCCAATGAATTTATGCACGGATAATGGCGCAATGATTGCGTGGGCGGGCTTGGAAAACTATCGTGTGGGACGCGTTGTGCACGCGCCAATTGCGCCGCGCCCACGGTGGCCATTGACAGAGCTGTAGGCTTTATTTTTGATTGCCCGGCGTGTGGGGCATTGGTGTTATTGCCTGTGCCTTGATTGTGGCGATTTTTTTACCAATGGCGAATTGTTGCTTTTTCTGAATGTCTGTATACAGATTTTTTATTTTTTCTATTGATTCTTTTATTATCTGTATGCGAACTTTTTGTGCGACTTGGGGTTTGTGCAAAAATTCGGTTGCGGACCAAATAAAGTTTTGCAGCAGGCCGCGCATTTTTTCAACATCGGGTGTGGAATCTATTATGACCGGCTGACTTCTTGGTAATGCCAAATATTCCGCGCGCAGCCTGTCCAGGTCCAGCCACCCCAATCGGCCAAAATTGCGTTCAAACATGTAATGTGCGTTTTCGTATTTGGCGTCGGCAAAGTCTATGAATGATACTATGCGACGGTCGGGGTCGTAAAATATATTATGCTCGTTCATGTCGCCATGCGAAAATACAACACTGGCATCATTTGCCGACGCCTTATCAAACCATTTCTTGGCAACGGATACAGTACGAAGCTCCTCTTCCGGTATATAGGCCGACAGTTTTTTCATTACTGTTGCCATGGTCATGCCATCTTCGTCATCGCCACTGGTTGCGGCATCAAAATTTTCAGCCTGGGTCAGTACGGGGCGCATTTGATTCATGTCGTTTATGAAATGAGCCAATGCATTGTAAATAATATCATGGTCGGATGGCGACAGTGTATCAAAATAAGATGACGGAATGGGATTGCCGTATGCGCGCTGTTCGATGACGAATGCTTCTTTCTCAGAAATTTCGAGTATTTGCGGAACGAAGTAAGCATCGTTGTTGGATTTTAGCAATCCGTCGGTGACATGTTTTGCGTGGCGCTGTTTGCCCAGCCATGTTTTTGTTGGCATGCGCCCCGCAACAGGTCTTTTTATGACCAGGCCATTCGTTTCCAATGCGATTGTTTCGCGTGGTGTGTTTGTATTTAGTTGTTGCAAATTATCCAGTTTGCTCATAATATAATAACTCCATCAACAGATAACATATTTTAACTATACCACAAAAAACATGCAAAAACCAGAGCCCTTAGTTCAGCCAGATATGATATTCAGTGTAAGCGATGCGTCCGCCCTATTAAAAGGTGTGGTGGAAACTGCATTCCCGCGGATAAAAATTCGTGGTGAACTGTCGGCGATTACGCGTGCGACATCGGGCCATATGTATATGACCATAAAGGATTCCGGTGCCGCGATATCCGTTATTATATGGCGTGGCACGCCTGTGTCATTCAAGCTGGAAGAAGGGATGGAGGTTATTGTTACCGGGCGTTTTACCACATATCCCGCCCGCAGCAATTATCAGATAATTGTAAATGAAATTGAAATGGCTGGTGTGGGCGCCATCTTAAAAATGTTGGAAGAGCGCAAGCGTAAACTGGCGGCCGAAGGCCTGTTCGATGCATCGCGCAAGAAGCCGTTGCCGCGATTGCCGCGTCGTGTTGGCGTCGTGACCAGTCCGACGGGCGCAGCATTCCAGGATATACAAAATCGTTTGCGTGAACGGTTCCCGGTTCATGTTCTTTTGTACCCGGCAACGGTTCAGGGGGGCACCGCCGCCGCAGAGGTTGCCGCCGGCATCGAATACTTTAATCGCATGAATAATGTTGATGTCATCATTGTGGCGCGTGGTGGCGGCGCCTTAGAGGACTTGCTGCCGTTTTCAGAAGAGATTGTTGTGCGTGCCGCCGCGGCCAGTCGAATACCGCTTATATCCGGTGTGGGGCATGAGCCGGACTGGATGTTGATTGATTATGCGGCGGACTTTCGTGCGCCAACCCCAACGGGCGCCGCGGAAACAGTTGTTCCGACCAAACTGGCGCTTAGCCAAGAGTTGGATAACTTATGGCACAGATTGTCCGGAAATTTTGTTGCGCGTTTGACGAATGCGCGTGGGCGTGTTGATGCGATTTCAATAAAAAGCCCGCATCAAATGTTGATGGAACGCGCCCAGCGGTTGGACGACCTGGGGCGCAGTATGGATATTATAATCGGGGCAAAGATTACTGGGGCGCACCAAAAAATGCAGATTGTCGCCACATTCCCGAATATCTTGGCGGCGCGTATGGCTGCAATGCGGCAATCGGTTGAGCATATGGGACAAATGCTGGGGTCGCTGAGTTATAAAAGCGTGCTGGCGCGTGGGTATGCAATTGTGCGGGGGGCGTCCGGTGAAATTATCGCCAGTGCACATTCCAATGAGCGCGTCGCCACGATTGAGTTCGCCGACGGCAGTATAACAGTTTAACTTATTTGATTTTTTAATAATGTGCGCGCCATAGTCAGGGATTCGGCCGTTATTTCGGCACCACTGATTATGCGGGCAATTTCACCAAGTCGTGCATCGCCTGTTATTTCATCAACGCTGGTTGTGGTTCGGTCTTCGTGTACACGCTTGGATATTTTAAAATGGCGATCGGCATACCCGGCAACTTGGGCCGAGTGCGTTATGACCAAGGCCTGGGCGCCGCGCGCCAATTCGTTCAGGCGCTGGCCGACGGCGCTGGCGGTGGCGCCGCTTATTCCGGTGTCGACCTCATCAAATACAAATATTGCGTCGTCCGCGCCCCCCGTCAGCACAACCCGCATGGCCAGCATCAATCGCGCCAGTTCCCCGCCGGATGCGGTTTTATGTAACGGGCCGAACGGCATGCCGGGGTTGGTTTTTATCATAAACACGACATCGTCAATGCCGGCACTGCATGGTGTGGCGGTGGATATTTCTACTTTAAAATCCGCCTGCCCCAGTTTCAAGTCGGGCAGTTGTTCCAACAACTGTTGGCGTAATATGTCGGCCGCATTTTGACGCGCGGCGGACAATTTTGATGCCGCCGTATCAAATGAGGCGCGCATTGTTGTGACAACGGATTGCAGTTTTTGCATCCTGGCGTCTGAATTATCAATCGCATCCAATTGCGCGGTCATCTGTGCCAATTTTCCCGGCAGTGCATCCGCCGAAACGCGATGCTTGCGCGCGGCGCCGCGAATGGCAAACAGTCGTTCTTCTATCGCGTCCAAATTTTCCGTATCGGTATCTGTGGGAACAATTGCGTCTGAAATTTCCGCCAGGGATTGTGCAATGTCATAGAGTTTATCTATTTGTTCTTGATACGGGTTGGGCTGTGTTTTTATGTGTTCCAGAATATGTGCAACGGAATAAACGGCGCCGTCCAGTGATGCGCCGCGCGGCGTCATTGCGGCCGCGGCATCGGCCAAAATTGCGGCGTCTTTTTCCGCGTTCATCATCGCGGCGCGCCGCGTGGCCAGCTCTTCTTCTTCGCCTGGCTGAACATTCAGGGCTGATAATTCAGAAACATTATGCTGCAGGAAATCGCGTTCCGCCGCGGCGCGTTCCAGCATCTGGCTCAATTCGTCCAGTTCACGCCGTGCCGCGTTATATTTTGAATATGCTTCGTTCACATTGCACAACAATTCAGCGAAGCCCGCTATATTTTTTTCTGCAAATTTATCCAATGCGCCGCGATGGGATGCCTGATCCAATAATGCATGATTTGCAAATTGACCGTGAATTTCGACCAGTGCATCCCCCACTGCCTTTAAAGTTTTTACAGACACCGCGCAATCGTTTATCCATGCGCGACTTTTCCCGTCGGCGCCCAACACGCGGCGCAGGATAAGTGAATCATCACACTCAATCCCCGCATCCAGCAATATGTCGCGCACGGCGCGTGGTGTGGTGTCGAATTCGGCGGTAACACTTGCCATGTCGCACCCATGTCGGACCAGTCCCGCGTCCGAACGCGCCCCCAGGGCCAGCGATAGCGCATCCAGCAAAATGCTTTTTCCGGCACCTGTTTCGCCGGTTAGTATGTTTAGGCCCGCGCCGAATTCCAAATTCAGTTTTTCAATCAGTACGATATTAGATATGGCAAGTCTGTTTAACATGCGTGAATTATATCCGGTTTTTGCACCCTATTTCAAGATTTTTTCCAAGCGCCATTCATGTGTCCATAAAATTGCCGCCGTTATTTTAAAGTCTGGATAAATGACATGAAGTAATTTTGCATATTCATTTAATTGCGCTATGTATTTACTGCGAAATATTGTTATGTCAGTATCGGTTTTGTAGTCTAAGATGTCTATCTGTTTTGTGGCGTGATTGATATGCATGCGGTCAATCCTGCGGCTGATGAAATGGCCGTCTATCGTCCCGGCAACGGGTACCTCGACCATGGCGTTGGGGCCAAAATATTCGGTGGCGCCCGGACATGACTTTATTTTTGCAATTAAATCCGCGTCCCCTGTTGTGGCGCGGTCGGAAATCTGTACCCCGGCCAGTTTTGCATGCATTTGTGTGCCGGATTGTGTGGCAAATTTTTGGTGTGTCATTTGTGATACAATGTCATGCAGGCATGTTGTCATTTGTTATCCTTATTATTCCGTTTGCGTCCGCCATATGTCCCAATACATCATACAATCGTGTATGCCATGCGTTGAGAGGAGGGTTTTTGTTTGCGGTGTATCCGTATATGTACAGGCGGTCGCGTGCGCGTGTCATTGCGACATACAGCAACCTATAGTATTCTTCAAGCTTCTTTTGATTGTCTGCGTCTGCGGCCGCCTGGCGATGCTGGGTGTTTATGGTTCTGGGCGTCCATATCCATGGTGGACAATCAGCGGTGTTTGTATGATGCGGTGCTGGTATTTCCAAAAAGTTTTCCGCATCCGGCATGCTAATTGTGTCGACCAAAAATACGATTGGCGCCTCTAATCCCTTGCTGCCATGAACGGTTACAATGCGTACGCCGTGGCTTTGGTCCATGTCACGCTTGATTTCGCTGCTGCTGGTGACGAACCATTTCAGGAAGTGACGCAATGTTCCGGGTTGTGTTCGCTCGTATGCCAATGTTATGGTCAAGAATTCTTCAAGTGGATCAATAATCTGGTCGCCCATGGCCGCAATCAGTTCAGCTCTGATATCATTAGTGCGAAGAATGCGAGAGAAGAAAGAATACGGCCCGTCACAAGAGGCGTGTTGTATCATCGTTTGAAGCGTGTCGTGTATTTCTGGAAATTGTTCGCCAAGGATATCAATGATATGTATTTCTGTTGCGTCGTTATTTGCAGATGGGTGCGAATTATTGCGCTGATTTTTGGCGCAACATAAATTAAAAATATCGGCTTCGGTCAAGCGAAACAACGGGCTTTTTAAAGTGCAGCATAAACTATAGTCATCGCTGGGGGTCAGGCAAAATCGTAACAAGTTCAACATGTCACGGATTGCCGGAAATGTCGGCAGAATAATTCTGTCGCTGCCGGCGACATCAATGTTGCGACGCTTTAATTCGCGGGCAAGCGGCGCGGCAAACGGACGCCTTTTTTGAACCAAAACCATTATGTCGTCCGGCGAATAATGGTTGGTTGATATAAGGTCGGATATTTTGTCGGCGATTGCGGCGGTATATGCGGCTGTGTCTGCGCCGGATTCCATCTTTGCCATAAGCGGATGAATTTCGACAAGGCCCGGCGCATCCTGTCTGAAGCATTTGTGATGATTGTTTGAAAAATGACTGAGTTCAATTATTGATCGGTCGCCAAAAAATGTATCGACGGCGCGCAATATCGGGGCCGCAGAGCGAAAACTTTGCGCCAAGGGAATTTCGCGAATTGTTCGCAAATTATTTGTTATCTGGCTGGCGATTTCGTGGCGACTGTCTGCGAATGCGTTGGGGTCGGCCCCCTGAAAGCCATATATTGACTGCTTGCTGTCGCCAACGACAAACATTGAATGTGGGGTTTGGCTGGTGTCGCCTTCGGTAAAAAAGTCGCCCGCCATCATGCGTAGTATATCCCATTGTTGCGGGCTTGTGTCCTGGGATTCGTCCACTAATATATGGCTAAGCGACAGGTCAAGCTGTGACAATACCCAGCCCATTGTGTTCGGGTCAGAAAAAAGCCGCCGGGTATATAGAATTAAGTCGTCGAAGTCCAGCATGTTTTTTTGTGATTTTAGCGATGCATATTGCTGTGCAAATGCGGCGGCCAAATCGAACAGCGCGAGGCTGTCTTCAAATATCTGTGTGTTTAAAATGTGTTGCTGTGTGCTGTATACACGGTCTTGTTCTGACACAAGATAATCGCGCTTTGCTATTTCTTTTATTCTGGAAAAATCCTTGGTTAGATATGCAAACTTATATTCATCAAAATCTATAGATTTATCAATGTATTTTTTTGATAAGTTGATAATTTTATCCAGGAATGCTGCCGGTGTTTTTCGCGTTTTTTGCTCATCTTCGGCTAATTGTATTATATTTTGTATCAAATCTGCCTGTGGGGGCATGAGACGCGCGGAATTTAAATTTAAAAATTCTTTTGTCGTATCAATAAAGTATTGGCGATAGTTGTCAATGTTTTTAATTCCAAAAAAGTGCTTATACTGCCGACTCAGTTCCTGCATCAAATCGTCCAGTTGATATTCGGACACGCGCCCAACAATGTGTGAGAATGCGTCACTGGTACGATTGTTTTTTGGTGCGTTATTTATCAGTTTGTCGAAAGAATCACGCAATAATATTTTTTGTGCAGTATCCGACACCAGTTGCCATGATGGCGACAGGCCTGCTTCTAACGGAAAGCGATGAAGTATTTCTTCGCAAAAGCCGTGGATGGTTTTTATTTTTAATATATCTGGATTGTCGATATATTTAAAAAAGATTGCGCGTGCGCGCGCCAAATCGGCGGCCGTCGGCTCAAGATTTATTGTGATGCCTTTTAATAATTCGGTCAGGGTACTATCATCGGCCATTGCCCATGCGCGCAGCTGGGCCAATATTCGGTTACGCATTTCCCCCGCCGCGGCATTTGTATATGTCAAACACAGAATCCCGTTGGTACATGCGCCGTCCGAACGAAATAAAATTCGTAGCAGGCGTTGGACCAGCACGCTGGTTTTCCCGGTGCCGGCATTTGCCTGTACCCATACATTTTCCGCCGGATTGGCGGCCATATCTTGCTCTGGCGAAAGAGACTGTTTTTTACCCATTTATGCCCTTGCTTTATTTTTAGGATTTTAGTATAAATTTCATTGGACTTCAAGAACGATGTGGCGCGCGTATTACCGGTGGCGCAAACACGATATTTATGAACACGGGGGAGCAGGATGGAAGCCGATCACAGCATCTTTTTGGCGAATCAATTTTTACAGATTTTGGCAATTGCCGGCGGCGGTTTGGGGGTGGCGCTGCTGCTGACGCTGGGCGGGTTGTTTTTTGTGTCGCGCCGTTCACAGAAAGTGATGCAGTCATTGCTGCTTATTATGACACGGCCGGAACGCGCCAAGGTACAGGATGCCACGCGTGTGCTGAATACTATTCTTGCAGATGAGATTGCAAAGATAGAGGGTAGTTTTTCCGTTATGCGTGATACGCTGAATGCACAAATAGCCGCCGCAGAAGAATTGCGAAGCGCACTGGGGGAGCAAAATGAGGCGCTGGTTGCGACGGCGGATGCGGCAACTAAAAAACTGGCTCAGATGTCGCAGCGGTTGGATAATACGGTAGATGGCCTGCGGGCGATTGTGGAATCACAATCGTGGGCGGATGTTGAAAATGCCTCTGACCGTTTTACAACAAATATCAATGAGATGCTGGGGCGTGTTGATACAACGACCCAGGATACGACACAGCGTATTGGTCAAATTCAGTCGCAGATAGATTCCTGGATTGAGGCCGGCCGCAGCTTGTCTGAACATCTGACGTCTGAATTTGAAAATAATCAAAATCAAATGAAAGATATGACCGATGGTGCCCAAGTCTTGCAGGGCCAGTTGTCGCAGTTGGCAGAATCAACAACCGCCGGTTTTGAAAATGTAAAGGCCGCCGCCGCAGATTATGAAACCATTATGGCAAATAATGACAAGATGCTGGGCGAGCATGTCGCGCATATGGAAGACTTTAGCAAGGCATCAAAGAAGCAACTGACGAGTCAGATGAACACGCTTACCAACACGGCGAATGTTGTTGGCGGCCAGGTTCGCCTGACGGAATCATCAATAGAAAAGCAGGTGCGTAAACTTACCGATACGGTGGAAACATTGATGTCGTCGGCCACAGCAACCGAGTCCGCTGTGCGTGGTATATCTACGGAGCTGGCGACGCTTACCAACAGATTTAACGGTGAAATAAAAGAATTTGCAACGGGGGTTGTGTCGGAACTAAAAACGGTTTCCGGTGTTGCGAATGTTACTTTGGAAAACACAAGAACGGCCGCCAGCGCGTTTTCTGATTCTGTGCGTGCAATGGCGACGGGGGTTCGGGAAACTCTTATTGAGATGAATACGGCGCATACGCAGTTGTCGGGTCAGTCGGCAAATCTGATAAAAATGTCGGCGGAAACAACGGCGCAGCTGCAACCGCTGTCGGCGTTGATTGAAAAATATTATGCAGCCCTGCCCGATTTGTCGCGTGGTTCCGTTGAAACAACCGAAACGCTGGAAAAGATAGTTGCATCCCTGAACGAGAAAATAAGCGCAATGCGTAATACTGTTGCAGAATCAATGACGGCTATATCTGATTCTTCGGTCCGTTTAGAGGATTTGGCCGGCCAGTCGCGACAGCAAATGATTGACCTGATGTCGGACTACGCAAAGGCTGTTAATACTATGCAGACACTGAATAAGCAGATGATGGTTGCGCGTGCGTCCGCGCCGATGGATGCGATTAAAACCGCCCCCGCCGATAATTTCGCACGGGTAAGCAGTCGTGATTTCCTGGCGCAGAGTGAGCGTATGTTCGAAAAGCTGCATGAACAGACTTTGGATTTAACCCGTGCGGTGGGGGCCGATATTCCGGATGTTGTTTGGAAAAAATATCATTCCGGGGACAAGACCATATTTTCCAAATGGCTGGCTAAAATGCTGTCGGCCGCGGACAAGAAGCAGATTCGCGATCTGATGCGGTCTGATGCAGTGTTCCGGTCCCAGGCGACGCAATTCGTGCGCGGGTTTGATAAAGTTTTGTCCGCCGCGACCCAGGCCGATGATGCGGATAGATTGGCGGCAACATTGGTAAAGACGGATTTGGGACAAATATATATAGCCCTTAAAGGTCATGTGTAATAAAACGCCCATGGGGCGTTTTTCTTTGTATGATTGCAATTCGTTTAAAAGTGAAGTGTGGCGGATGTGCTGATGCTGTATGACATGCCCATATCGTCATGTGTCGCGCCAAGTGTTATAAGCGTGGAAATTTCATCGCCCGGGGATGTCGCGGCGACGCTTGCGGTGATATCAATTCGGCCCAGGCTATCTGCGGTTGTGCGGCCGGTATATTTGTAAATGATATCGGATGTTTTGTGGGTGTGTTCCATCATTATTCCGGTGCGCGCAAACATGGTGGCGCCATATTGTGTCACGCCTGAATACTCAGCGCCAATTCCGATGCTGGGCGTTATGGTTATCGTGTTGTCCCAATCAAAGCGTGGGCCCGTATCTGTATTGGCAAATATAAATGTTGCGCGTGGAGTGTTTTGTCCGGATACAAGTGGTGGCGTGTGAATATGTGCAATTGCGCCACCTATGCCGGATTGAACAAACAGGCGATTATCGATGTAGCGTAAAGCAACATCGCCGCCCAGCATGCGTGCGGTGTAATCGTCAATCTCGTCTGTGAAATCCAATTCGGATATAAGTGCGCCCGCCGACATTGTCAATGTATCAGATATGCGGCCCGTGATTGTGGTTCGTATGCCGACTGAATCCAGGTTGTTTCCAGTTAGCCTAAACGGTTGTGTTTGTGCGCCGTGCATCATTTCATTTGCCGCCATATGTCGCATAACGGTATTCAGTGGTCTGGCTAAGCGGTTCGGGTGCAGGCGCATTGATTTATTCATTATGTGATGCAGTTGAGGCATGTCTGTCGCGCGGTCCAGATGTTGTAATAGCTTGTCGTTCGGATTGTTTTTGCGTAACCGGTTCAGATATTCGCCTGTTTTGCCGCCAAGTATTTTCATATAGTCTGTTTCGCGCACCATGCGTAAATATATGTTGCCGTCGTCTAAATAGGTCGTGGCGGCAAACATTGGATGCTGGTTTATAACATGTACGCGAACAGTGCCATTGCCAGTGACATTTTGCAGTAGCGGTATGTTGGTGTATATATCTGCGTCCGTGATAATAATGGTGTTTTCGCCACGCAGTTCCAGCGGGGCATGACGCATGCGTTCCATTATGGGCGCGTCATTTAAAACCAATGTGGAATTGTCGATTGTTATTTTGTTTGCATCGGCTGATATGCTATACATATCCCGCAGGCGGATGTTGTCCGCATTTTGCATCATGATATTGTATGAGGTGTCCGTGCGGATTTGTGTCATGTCGGACGAATTATGTATTATTTGTGTTATGGTCGAATCTTTGCCGTGTCGTATTTCGCCTGAAATATTACCGCTGTTTGTTATATACAAATCGCATCCGTCACATAGTTGTATTGCGCCGATTATGTTGCCCATATTATGTAAATAAATCGATTGGCCGATATAGATGTTTTCGAAATCCAAAGTCGTATTATGTGTAATGCGTATGTCGTCAACAACGGTCAACCGGTCGCCGAATTTATCGGTATATATTATGTCGCCCGCATATGCACGGACATGAACAGCGCCAGCAAACATGGCGCATGATATAAACGGCTTCAGGAATCTCATCTCCACAATGTTCACCTGTGTAATGGTCACAGGATAACATATAGGATATTTTTCTTAAAGCATTTATTTTGTGTGCTGTTTCAGCGATGCAATAAAATCTTTGTATGACTGCGGGATAATGACTTCTTGGGCGCTGCATTTTATAAGAAAGTTTATGTCAAGGCCCGCGCGCAGAAAATCAATTGGGTCACATGTGTTGTTTTGGCGCACCAGTTGTTCACATGGCATGTTCGTTCGCGATGCAATGATGTCATGACGGTTGGGGGTGGGAATGAAATACGCCACCCGAAAATCATAGTCCAGGTTATGCATATGGCACCAATCAATCAGCTGGCGGGCATATTTTGGTTGAATCACATCATATGTCATGTTTTTGCCGATATTATTCATTATTTCGGTCGCCGGTACGCCATACAGCCATTTGGGCATTCCTGGCTTCCAGTAAGGTTGATTGGCCCAAATATGGGTGGCCAGCGGCGTTGTGTCAAAGTATTGCTCATCCCGAAAATAGTATTCGCGACCGTCTGTCTCGCCCTGACGCATGGGACGACTGGTCGCGGAAACAAGCTTGTGAAACAGACCGGTCGGCAAATAGTTGTTTATAAAAAATGATTTACCACTGCCCGACAGGCCGCAACAAAATAAAATTATATTTTTCTTCATATTGTGATGCCTTTGTAAAAAAAGAAAAGTCGCAATAACAGCGACTGTTCTTTTGTGGTTTATTTTTGACGCTGACGCAGCCATTCCTGTTCCAGGCGCAAATCGATTGAGCGTGGCGCCTGTTTGCCGTCATCTTGATATCTGGCGAACAGCTTTCGTGCCAATTCCGCGTATTCCGGTGCGATTTCCACATCTTGTATAATGCCGTCGCAGGCACGAAAATAACATTTTATGCCAGCATGAAATAATATGTTGCCAAGCATGTTCAGGGACTGGTTGCGTTTTTCTATATCTGTGGTGGGGTGTGCAAACATAAACGCGCATGTACCATAGTTTTTATAGTTTGGCACAAACCACCATTGACGACGATTTGGCAGGTGGTCAAGTTGTGAATATAAAGATGCCAAGTCCTGTATTTTTTTTAGAACCAGAATTAAATTTATCCATATCAATCACCTTTTTTTAGTCTTCTAAGAAGCTACGCAATTTGCGCGCGCGGGTCGGGTGTTTAAGCTTATTTAGTGCTTTTTGCTCAATCTGACGAATGCGCTCACGCGTGACGCCAATGTATTCGCCGACCTCTTCCAGGGTGCTGGTTTTATTCGTACTCATACCAAAGCGTTGACGCAGAACGGTTTCTTCTTTTGGGTCCAGTTCAGACAGAATTTGTGTAACAATTTTACGCAAATTCTTTTGAGCGGCCGATGTGAATGGGTTCTTGGCCGTTTCGTCCGCAATTATTTCAATGCGGGAACTGTCGTCTTCGGTTCCAACGGGCGCCTCCAGTGAAATTGGTTTTAAATTCACCTTCATTGCCTTATGTATCTTATCCACCGGCAGATAGATGATTTTTGACAATTCCTCTGCGGTGGGATTGCGGCCGTATTTGTGCATAAACTGGCGCGATGCGCGTTGTATCTTATGTATATTGTCAATCATGTGCACAGGGATGCGGATTGTGCGTGCCTGGTCGGCAATGCTGCGTGATATGCCCTGCTGAATCCAGTTGGTTGCATATGTTGAAAACTTGTTGCCTAAGCGGTAGTCAAATTTATCAACCGCTTTCATCAGGCCGATATTGCCATCCTGAACCAGGTCAGAGAAATCAAGTCCCAAGCCGCGATTGCTGGACTTTTTTGCGAATTTTATAACCAGACGCAGGTTGGCCTCAATCATTTCGCGTTTTGCGCGGGCGGCCTCTGTCTGGCCGCGACGGACCAATTCAACGACTTTTTTATATTCGGCGGTCGGCTGACCGGTTTCGGTCGCGATAGCGGTAATGTCTTCTTGGATTTTCAGAATATCGCTTTCATGTTTTTTGGCAAAGTTGGCCCATGTTGCATTTTTGGATTTCGCCAGCTTTTTTACCCAATTGCGGTTTAATTCATTGCCCGCATATTCGGCCAGGAAGTCTTCGCGCTTTACTTTGTTAGCCAGCGCCAGACGCAGCAGCTTTCCCTCCAACCCCATCAGCAGTTGGTCGCGTTGTGTCAAGCGCTCCAGGATTTCGGCAATTCTGTCGTCATTTAGACGAATTTTGCTAACATGCTCAAACAATTCCAGGCGCATTTTGGTATACTTTTTTTCCAGTGCCGCGTCCGGGGTGTCGGATGTCAGCAGGTTTTCCAAACGCTTCGCCTGCAGTTTTTGCATGCTGTTGAATATGCGTTTTATCTTTGCAAATAAATCGGTTATCATCGGCATCAGGGATTCTTCCATAACCGGAATCGGTACGCCCGATGTGCCGCGCGGTGTGTCTTCTTTTTTTACACCGTCTTCATCCTCGATGTCCTCTTCTTCCTCTTCCTCGACAGTGGATTCTTCCAGGTCGTCCAATTCGTCATCGTCCAATTCGTCCACATGCTCAACACCCTTGGACTTTAAGGCTTCGGATAATGCGGCCAATGATTTTTGTTCCGCATCAGACGAATACATTACTTCCAAATTTACAATATAGCGCAGGCGGATATCCTCATTCAGCAGCTGTTGATACCAGTCCAGCATTGCCTGAATTGTCATCGGGCTTTCGCACAGACCATAAACCATTAGGCGGGATGCGGCCTCAATTCGTTGGGCGATGGCAACCTCGCCTGCGGCGGTTAGCAATTGAACCGTGCCAATTTGTTTCAGATATGATTGAACAGAATCCTGTACCCCCAATACCAGGCTGCCGGTTTGGCTGCGTTCCAGCTGCTTTGCGAAGTGTTCATAGTCTTCGTCGTTTACATCAACCTGCTCTGCGTCGGCATTTAAAAGATTGCGTGTTTTGTCGCGCGGTTCATCGGAATCGTCATCATAATATTTGCCAAGGTCTTTTGGAAAATTATCGCTTTCCAATATTTCAAGCCCCAAATCCTGCTGAAAAAAGTCCAAGACTTCATCTTGTTCTTCGGCGGGAATTTCATCGGCCTCTGTCGCGGCGTCAAAGTCCATTTGCGACAAATAGCCAACCTCTACCGCGGAGGATGCAAGTTTCTGTAAGTTTTCCGGCAAAGATTCTATTAAAAGCTTTGTCGCTTCGTCTATTTTTTTTGTCATAAACGAACCCTTGGATTTAAAATGTTATAAATAATTGTTTTTTATTTTTTGGCCTTTGCCACGGCATCGTGCAACGCGGATTCAGATACCAATCCCAAAACAATCGGGCTTTGTATTTGAATCAAAGAATAGGATTTGTGGGTTTTGTTGCGAACGGATGCGACGGTCGGATTCGTGCTACGCATCAGGCGGGCGATTTGGCCGTCAGATAATTCTGGATAATTTTTTACAATCCATAAAATACCACCCAATCTGTTCTGGCGATGCAGTTTCGGTGTATATCCGACGCCCTTTTTATTCTGGGCCTTTTGTGCGATAACAATTTCCTCCCGCAGGGTCAGACGCGCGTTCGGGTCGGCTTCGCACCGGGCGATGTCTTCGCGGGTAACCTGGCCGTTCAAGATGGGGTTCAGACCCTGAACCTTGTATGTTTCGGCGTCGGCGATATTTTTTACTTCCAATTCATGCATGCCGCAAAAATCGGCGATTTGTTCAAATGTCAGTGCCGTGTTTTCAATCAACCAAAGAGCTGTGGATTTTGGCATATATGGATAATTCATGAAAGTTCCTTTTATTGCTGGCCGAAATATACACCAAAACAGGCCGGGATTCAACCACTTTTTTTATAAATATGCCCGGCGGCACACCGGGCATTGGGCTTTTAGGCTTTTTTTGTTATTTTAACCCCGTCCTTGGTGTCAAGCACGGTCCAGCCGGCGGCGTCTATCCGTGCGCGTAGTGTGTCCGCCGTCGCCCAGTCTTTAGCCGCCTTTGCCGCGGTGCGCGCGTCGGCCAATTCCTGTATTTCCGGTGGAACGGTCGCTGTTTCAAGTGCCGCCATATCCCGTGCGCGTTCCATAAAACGCAGGCCCAACAGGCGGTCTATGAATTCAAACAGCGCCAGTTTGGTTGCATTGGTCACATTCGCATCGCGCAGCATTTCTTGTATTATAACCAGCGCCTCTGCTGTTTTTAGGTTGTCGGATACGGCCCCCAATATTTTATCATGCAGTGCGTTATATGCATCCGCATCAACAGACGAGCCGTCATTTGCGACAATCATTTCTGAAATTCGGCGCACAATGTTTTTATAGCCGTTTGCCGCGGCGTCCAACGCATCCCAAGAGAAAGCAAGCTGTGACTGATAGTGCCCCAGAAGTAACATGTAGCGATACGCCATCGGGTCATAGCCCCGCTGTTTCAGCACATTCAGGGTCAAAAATTCCCCCTTGGATTTAGACATTTTTTCGCCACTTTTATCTACCAGAAATTCTGAATGAACCCAGTAGTTTACCCATGGTGCGCCGGTAATAGGTTCGCTTTGTGCGATTTCATTTGCATGGTGAACGCGTGATAAATCGGTTCCGCCCGTATGAATGTCAAAGTGCCGGCCCAATAACGCCATGGACATTGCACTGCATTCGGCGTGCCAGCCGGGGAACCCAACGCCCCAGGGACTGTCCCATTCCATTTGGCGCTTTTTATCGGATGGCGAAAATTTCCATAATGCGAAATCGGTTGGGTTACGCTTGGCATCGTTGAATTCCACGCGTGCGCCCGCCCGGTTGCCGGTCAATCCCCCGCCGGTCAGTGCGCCGTATGCGGCAAATTTTGCCGTGTCATAATATATTCCATCGCCCGGAATTTCGTATGTATAGCCAAGCGCTTCCAATTGGCGGACCAAATCTATTTGTTCTTTAATGTAATCGGTTGCGCGCGGACGGTATGTTGGCTCCAGCAAATTCATGTCTGTACTGTCGCGCAGGAATTCATCCGTGTAAAACTTTGCGATGTCCCACACAGACTTGTTATCGCGGGCGGCGCCTTTTTCCATTTTGTCTTCGCCGCTGTCGTCATCGTCACTGGTTAGATGGCCGACATCGGTTATATTCATGACATTTGTAACATCATATCCATTTTCCAGAAACATGCGCTTCAACAAATCCGCCAGGACAAAGCTACGCAGATTGCCAATGTGTGCATAATGATAAACGGTCGGCCCGCATGAATAAAAGCCAACGCGGCCGGGGGTCAAAGGCTTGAATTCTTCCAGCTTTCTGGACATAGTATTGAACAATTTTATTGTCATGACGGCTTCCTTATTCATAATGTGAAAATGCTAATAAATTAGGGATGTTTTTGCAATTGAAAACATCTGTGGCAACACAGACTAGCGACAACAGCGAAAATCGATAAATAAAGTTGTCATTTTATTAAAGAATATCATTTTTCCAGCTTGGCGTCAATATCATTTGTTGAATTGCCGTGCATGTCGCATATGTGCCGTTCCAGCTCCTGCAGGCGTCGGTCAATAAACCGCACGATATTTTTCGGTTCGCGCCGCGTGCGTATTCCACATACATATGTGTTCACATATCCGTCGCGCTCAATGTGACGAAGCAGGAAATTGCCGCGTCGCTTTGAAGGCAGTTCGCTAAACGGCTGTGGTGTTGGCTTTCGGGGCGCCGCAGTGGCTGGAGTATGAACGGTCAGCCGTTTGCTCAAAGTTTTGTTTTCTGATTCCAAGGCTAGAATTTTATTTTCCAAATCCTTTATTTTGGCATCCTTGTCCGACGCCGCGCACATCCAGCTTTGTATATTGCGCGGATCCTTGCTAAAAGGTTTATTCCCGCGTTCAATAATTTCATACAGCCATTGTACCATTTTTGCGTGATTATCGAAATCAAAATCCGGCTGCATTGGGTTTTCACGCAGCATGGCCATATATTTGTCCGGGTCGTTGTCAAGCTCACGAATGCGTGCAATTATTGCATCAAAGTCATTGTCGTAATCATTGCAATTTATAAATGCCTTTGGGTTAAAATCCCGAACAACCATTGGATTGCCCCAATAAATTGGAATTGAATTCGACATAAGTGGCTGGGTCAGTTTTTCGGTTGTATAGCCGTTTGATGACGAATTTTCAAACGCAATTGTAAATTTATATTTGTTGAGAAATTCCTGCTTGCTGTTCCACCAGTCGCCGTTACGCGGCGCCAGTTCAGGGGCCGACATGTTATTTAATATCTTGCCCGGACAATCAACATGTTTATATTCCATTAGGCGTTTGCAAAATTCTTGGCGTAATAATGCGCCATCGCCGGAATTATTGTTGGAATAAATAAAGTTACAAAATCTGCGATTAAATAAGTCGTCCGGTAGTTCGGCACGATTGCATATTGCATCCCGCGGAATTTGGCAGTTTTTATGAAAATATCTGCCGTTAAAATCTATGTAATCAAATCCTTGGGCGTAATCGCATTCGTTAAAGTTCGGCAATATATTTTCGCCGGTAATGAATATTTTTACGCAGTTTTTATAGCTTCTGAATTCACTGCCAAAAACACTGTAAAACAAGAAATCTGGCTCGTCACTTATTTCTACATTATAGCGCTCTGCCAATGCCTTATAAATCCAATTGTTTTTCTTATCGAAGTTATTATATAAATCTGAAAAATCAATTTTGATGGTTTTTGGGGTAAAATTTGATTTGGGTTGCATAGATTTTAACTCTATAAAACAAAAAAATGGCGGAGCGTATAGGACTCGAACCTATGGACCAAAAAATCTCGGTCACAGATTAGCAATCTGCTGCATTACCACTCTGCCAACGCTCCGCGTGGTTGCGAATGGCATTATACAGATGTGGCAAACAAAATGCAAGCAGGAAATATTAAAATACCCCCGGCGGGGCATTTTAAATTAGATATATTGTTAGCGCGCCTTTGAGAGCTCGTGTTTAGCAGCGTTATACGCGATACAATATAGTACCTATTTTTGTATTGCCAATATCGAGTGGGCCGTTGTTTTCAAAAAAAAATAAATCCCCGAATTGGGGATTTGTATATCACTGTGCCGGACTGGCGTCAATATCCCGCGTCATCGCAAGGAATTTATCAGCGCGAAGCTTTGGCAATTCGTCCGGATTTATTTTTTGCAAATCCGTTATGTTTTTTGCAACAGCATCCGACAACATTTCCATTGTGGTGTTCCAATCGGTATGTGCCCCCCCGGCAGGTTCGCATACAATCTGATCTATTACGCGCATGCGTTCCATATCGCGTGCAGTCAGCTGCATCGCCTGGGCGGCGGTGGCCTTGAACTTGTTGTCTTTCCATAAAATACTGGCACATGATTCAGGGGCAATTACGGAATAAATTGCGTTTTCCAGCATCAATATACGATCACCGGTACCAATTGCAATCGCACCACCGGAACCGCCCTGGCCTACATTTACGGCGACATAAGGCGTTTTGATACGAAGGCCCATCGCAATTGATGTGGCGACCGCTTGGGACTGGCCGCGCTCTTCACCCTCGCGGCCGGCAAATGCGCCCGCCGTATCGAACAGTGAAATCAGCGGCAACTTGAACTTTTCGGCAAGTTTCATCATGCGCTGTGCCTTGCGGTATCCGTCGGGATTGGCCATGCCAAAGCGGTGCTTTTGACGGGTGGCGATGTCGCGCCCCTGCTCTTGTCCAATGATTACCGCGGGAATACCGTGCCAAAAACCAATACCGCTGCCCATGGCGGGGTCTTCGGCATATAATCTGTCGCCGGCCAGATATGTCCAGTCGTCTACAATTCCATTTATGTAATCAAGAAAATGCGGACGATTTTCATTTCGTGCTAGTAAAACTTTGTCATACGCCTCTGTTTCGCCCATGCCGCGCATCGGCTTATTGTCCGACGCAGGCGTTGCGATATTTATTTGTTTTGGCGCACGCGGCTGCTTTGTCAAAACAGCTAAAATTTTGGCTATTTTATCATGCAGTTCTGCACGCGGAACAACCATATCAACCATACCGTGTTCATACAAATAATCAGCTGTTTGGAAATTAGACGGCAGCTTTTCACGGATATTTTGTTCAATAACCCGACGACCGGCAAATCCGATACGCGCACCGCTTTCCGCGATGTGAATGTCACCCAACATCGCAAAAGATGCCGTAACGCCGCCATATGTCGGGTCGGTCAACAGAACTATGTACGGAATCCCGTTTTCATGCAGCTTGTTTACAGCGACCGTTGTGCGTGCCATCTGCATCAGCGACAATATATTTTCCTGCATACGCGCACCGCCGCTGCAGGCGACCATGATAAACGGCTGCTTCTTTTCAATTGCATGCTCGATTGCGGCAATGATTCCCTCGCCTGCGGCGCGCCCCATTGACCCCATCATAAAGTCACCGTTTAGCACGCATACCGTCGTGGGAACGCCGCCGATTTTTCCATCGGCTGTGGTAATTGCATCAAAACATCCTGTCTCCGCACGCATCGCAGCCAAGCGCTGTGAATATGGCAGTCGGTCGGTAAAGGACAGCGGGTCATCCGATACCGTTGGCGGCGTCAGCCGTTCCCACGCATTGTCATCAAAGAGCAAATCAAAGCGCTGCTTTGGCGTCATTATAAATGCGCGACCACACATGGGGCATATATAATGATTGTCCTTATAGTCTTTGTAATATACCAGTTTCCCACAGGATTCGCATTTTATCCACATCAGGCGACGCACGCGTTCATAGCGTTCGCGGTTGTGGTTTTTTATACCTGATTTTTTACCAAACAACATTTTTTATCCATTCATTTTTTTTGTAAGCTCGCGGCTGGGCTTAAATAGGATTGTTGTGCCCGCATCCAGATGCATCGGACATCCGGTACATGGGTTATACCCAACCTTGGTCGCGCGTTCGCGCGGCTGAAAAGTGCCGAAACCACGAACCTCTATACGGTCGCCGGCGGCAACTGACTCAATCATATGTTCCGATACTGTATCCAGTATCGCGGCGGCATCCGCCGGGCGCATGTGCTTAAACTGAACCTGAATAGAGCGCACAATATCTGATCGTTTCATCTCTTCTTTCCTTTTGCTTTGCCCGTAATTATTTATATCTTAGCACATTTTATCAAGAGTAAAGTTTTTTCTTTCTGTGACAAGGTTCCTGCGGCGGGCGGACAAATGCAGTGATAGCCTGATGGGGAGTACAATAAACAGGAGGTAGATATGCACGATTTGTTTGATATTTGTCATGATAATGCCGCGCCAGAGGCGGCGCCCACAATGCCACTTATCGGGGATGCTGCGCCCGAATTTACAGCCCAAACAACGAACGGCCCAATTCGTTTCCCCGATGATTATGCGGGCCGATGGGTTGTATTATTTTCACACCCGGCCGATTTTACACCGGTATGTACATCTGAATTTATGGCGTTTCAAGCTTTGCAGGATGAATTGGCGCAGATGAACACGGCATTGGTTGGTCTGTCGGTCGGCAGTATTTCGTCACATTTGGCATGGATAGATGCCATTCGTGGAATAAAATATCGCGATTGGGAAAATATGGAGATTACATTTCCGGTAATTGATGATAGCGGCATGAAAGTCGCCAAACTGTACGGCATGATTCATCCGAATGCGTCGGACACCCACGCCGTGCGCGCCGTCTTTATCATTGACCCAAAGGGAATAATACGCGCAATACTGTATTATCCGGCATCCATGGGGCGCAGCTTTGATGAAATAAAGCGGATGGTAACCGCCTTGCAGACATCAGATGCGTTCGGGGTTTCCACACCCGCCGATTGGATGCCCGGGGACGAGGTTTTAATTGGCGCGCCCGCAACTGCAAATGATATGCGGCGCACAATGCAGGCAATGTCAAACCCCAACCGGGCCCAGGATTCCAAAGCATGGTTTTTAACATTTAAAAAGTTATCGGCCGATGATATCTATGCAAAGATAAAACAGAAACCCGGCGCAAAAAAGAAGCCGAAAAATATCGCATAAACAAACGGGGCAATGCCCCGTTTTCTAAAATACCAATGGCAGGTCCCGCAAATCCATCGGGACGCCATCGCGATCCGGGTCCCATTGAAATTCTTCCATTTTAACTTTCTTGTCTGTGGTGAACTTTACGCCTTCCTTTTTTAGTTGACGATACTGTTCATCAAAAAAGCCACTGCATAAACTGCCGTCTTTGAATACAACCCGATGCCACGGCAGGTGCCAACTGTTTTTATTATTGGACGCATATCCGACAAAGCGCGCCATGCGCGGACGACCAATCATGCGTGCAATTTGACCAAATGTGGCCACGCGACCGCATGGAATTTTTGCGACAATATCATAAACTTGCTCGTTAAATGTTTTCATGTTCACACCGTTTTTTTTGCAAATATATTGGCGGGTCTTTTTTGTTTCGGCGCCATGGGAAACAGTTTGGCGGCGGGTGATTGGGATGATAGTGTAAATATTTTTACATTATAGATATCCTGATACCGCCGGATTACATCCCACTGAAACGCCGATGGGTGATATGACTTTATCCAATTCAATATTTTGGGATTGGTTTTTGCCGATGAATAAGCATACCGCGCGCCCGTTTCATAATCGCAATCGATGCCGGCCAAATAAATTTCATTAAATCCGGATAAAATCGCAACAATGATTGCCGCAACGCCACTGAATAGATGCATGTCCCATATTTCGCTGCTATACTTTATAAAGCTGGCCAGGGCCGGCGCGCGCTTTGCAGTTAGAGATTCAATATATTCAAAATGCTGCTTCAAATGTTCAAGGCCATCAATCCGCTTGTCAATATATATGTTGGCCAGATTGATATCGTATTCACCCCGTTGCTGTACGGATTTTATATTATCAATGCGCCGGATAATATCCAGTGGCGTACCACCATTAAAAACGGCATCGACGCGGCGGCCTACAAAGAAATCCTGCTCCTTAAAAAAGTCATTGGCGCGCCAAATTTGCGCGTTATGTGGAAATATGTCGTATGAAATTGTTGCCAAACTGGGGCCGGAACCCGCGATAACAACGCGATGTGCTTTTTTAAATTTCATGATAAAACCAGCTGAACATTTTTAATTTCTGGCGGAGAAGAAGGGATTCCCTGGCCCGTCGCACATCGTGCGCCGTGGCTGCGGGGCACTCCTGACGGTTCGGCTTCGCCGATGCTTGCCTCGCCTACTCGTAGTCGAACCTGGGGTTCTCATGCCATTGTTTCCCGCAAAAATTAAAATTATCCGTTGGATAACTTTAATTTCTGGCGGAGAAGAAGGGATTCGAACCCTTGATACGGTTGCCCGTATACACGATTTCGAGTCGCGCGCATTCGACCACTCTGCCACTTCTCCGCGGGTGGTATTATACAAAATAAAAGACCTTTTGCAAGGTCTAAATATCATACATCAAAATTGTAGTTTTTTATTGATTTTACAATCGCCGTGACCAGTTTGTTTTGATGTGAATCCGACTTTAACAATTTTTCTTCGGCGGCATTCGACAGATGACCCAATTCCACCAATGCGCCCGGTACGGTTGAACGCAATACCGCAAACGGGGCATGTCGCACCTTTGCCCCCGGCTGTGCCTCTATCCCCGCACTGCGGAATGTTTTTGAACAGCCAACGGCGTATTCCTCACTCATTTCGGCAACGGCATGCTGCTGCAGTGCGGATAGCGCAATGCGGATATCTTTGGAAAAATCAGAAAAACCGCTGACATCTATCTTGTCCGCTGCGTTTTCCGCCTCCGCTAATTTTTTCGCCTCTTCGTCGGATGCCTTTTCAGACAATGTATAGATTGAAAAACCCTTCATTGAGCGGCTGGGGTTGGCATTTGCATGTAATGATATAAACAGGTCGCCCTTTCGCTTTTCAGCGATGGATGCACGCTCGGCCAGTTTTAAATATGTATCATCACTGCGCGTCAGATATGTTTTAAAACCGGCCGCATCCAATTTTGCTTTCAGTTTTTTTGCCACCGCCAAAACGACTGTTTTTTCCTTGGTCCCGCCCTTGCCTATGCATCCGGGATCCTTGCCGCCGTGGCCGGCATCAATTACGATAGTGTATTTTTTTGTCGGTGCCGGCGCCGATACCGCCGTTGCAATATTATTCGCCGCAACCGTCCCCGCACCCGCCGCAAAATCCAATACCAGGCGATATTCGCTGTCCCCGTTCGGTTCCAATATCATTATTTGTGACTTTTGAATTGGGGCGATTGACTTATTCAAATTTACGATTACATCCAAACTTTGCGCGCCCGGACTTACCCCCAGGCTTTTAACCAATGTGCCGGATGCCAACTTTGGTGATGCATTACCACTTGTATTTGGCAGATGGACAACCAACTGGCCATCGGGATAGCTTAGCGAATAAGTTGGGCGAATTGTTGTTTCAATTACCAAGCGCGTTTTGCCGCCCGGCTGTACCCCGGTTCGAATGGAACGCAATGAATTGCGTGCCGCCAGCGCCATTCGTGGCACCATCGCCAGCGCCAGCACCGACACACCCGATATTTTCAAAAGATTTCGTCTGGATATTTTCATGCTGCAAAAATTATATCAAAAATCTGAACTTATCGCAAAAACAAAATCCGCACACGGCGGATTTTTTTCATGCGTCAGCTGCGACAGTTCGCAAAGCTTTGGGAAACCACGGCGGTTTCCTGACTGGTCATTGATGCCACCGGCACGATATAGCAACGGGCACTGTCGCGAATAATAAACACCTTGGTTCCGCGGGTATATGCGGTTTGCATTTCGTTCATCTGGGCCGGGCTTAAAAATGCATTCTGGGTTGTGGATGAATTAGACAACGCTGCGTTTACAACCTGCTTTGCGGTGGCGGAATCCCATAATTCAGACAGTGACTGAACCTCCATCCAAATGCTCTGATTCTGGTATGGGTTTTCAACCTGTTGGGTGGCGGATGGGAATGCGATTCCCGTCGCCAGTGCCGCAACAGTTTGCAATGTGGATGGCTGATTTGAATTGCCGGACGAATGTGCGACCGTATTTAACTGCATATTGTCCCCGCACGCCAAATTCATACGATTGGTATAACTGGCCAGAACCGCATCAACGGAGGCCTGCCAATCTTCACCTTTCTTATTAGCCTCCAAATTTACCATTTTTTCAGCCCAGCCCCAAATGTTCGCCCCCAGGTTGCCGGCGCTGGCAAAGCGTGACACCATTTCAGCCGAACCGCCCGGAACGCCCGGCCCACAAAAATCGTTCAGCTGTGAATTCAGCATGCTGCTGGTTTCGTTTCCGTATGCCAGTGCAATGGAATGACATGACATGGCCGCCTCTAATTCCTGGCGCCGCTGCAGGCATAGGTCGGAATGGGATTTTGACAATTGCGTTGCCATATTGGACATAGCCAGGTATGACATCAATTCCTGCTGTACATATGACGGGCACAGGCGGGCCGCCGTATTCATCCCGCCGGCCGAATTACGGGTATTACCACTATATTGCGGCAGCAGAACCGATGTATCTTTCTGAAGGCAAAGTAATGCGTAGTTATACAGTTCGCTTTCGGTTGCATACTGACAACGCCCCGTGCGCTGTCCCGGAACAACGGTTACATCCCCGCAATAATCCGACAGGCACTTATATATTTTTTCACGACATGCGGTATCAACATCCGGCTGCGTTATCATGAAATATGTATTGCGCTGATTTTGCATGTATGCATTGGCCGCACCCTGGTTCCCACGGGCGCCCGATGTGCTGGGGGTTATGGCCGAAACGCCGCGCGATGCATCCTGTGCGCTGACCGTGCCGGCAGAAACCGCCATTGCATTGCCACAAATACACAGGCCGCATAAACCAAACGCAAAAAGTATATTTTTCATGTAAAATTCCCTCTCGTTGAAAAAATTTTAGCATATTCCGGCAAAAAAGGCAAACATTCATTTATGTGTCGCGGCGCTAAAAAAGTTGAATATTATGCATAAAGCTGATAATATTTATTATTATGATTATGCCAAATGAAGTTTTAGCACAGATTTCCGACGACATTTCCGCCGTCAGGGGGTTTCTTTGACCCGGATAAATTAAAATCTGAAATAGACAATTTAAATGATGTTGTAGCCGACCCGCAATTGTGGGACAATCCCGATAATGCACGCGTAGTGCTACAGAAAAAATCCAGTCTAGAAAAGTCTTTGAATGAGCTGCTGTCATTGGAGACGGAATATCAAAATTTGTCGGAATTGTATCAGATGGCGCCAGAGGATGGCGAAATATTGGCCGCGATAGAGGGGCTGGCCACCGCTGCACATAAGGCAAAGTTTATCACACTGTTTCGGGAGCCGGCCGATAATAATGGTGCGTTTTTGTTTATCCAGGCCGGTGCCGGCGGGACCGAGGCACAAGATTGGGCCCAGATGCTGTCACGAATGTATTCCCGCTGGGCCGAACGGCATGGTTTTTCGTGTGAGGTCATAGAAGAGCATGAGGGGGACACCGCCGGAATTAAAAATGTGACATATCGCATATCGGGCGCGCGCGCGTATGGATGGCTGAAAAATGAAATTGGTGTACACCGTCTGGTTCGTATATCCCCATTTAATGCCAACGGAAAACGCCAGACCAGTTTTGCATCGGTTGATGTATGGCCGGATGTGGATGATACGATTGAAATCGAAATCAATGACAAGGATTTGCGAATTGACACATATCGCGCATCGGGCGCTGGTGGGCAACATGTAAACAAAACCGACAGTGCGGTTCGCATAACCCATATACCAACGAATACTGTCGTTACATGCCAAAATGAACGCAGCCAGATTCAAAATAAAGAAATGGCAATGAAGATGCTGCGTAGTAAATTGTATGAACTGGAAATGCAGAAGCGTGCCGCCGAAGAAGACGCCGCCAAGGCCGCCCAAAAGAAAATCGAATGGGGCAGCCAGATAAGAAATTATGTTCTGTATCCATATCAATTAGTCAAAGATGTTCGCACAGGCGTGGAAAAGACGGATTCCGATGCGGTTCTGGATGGCGATTTGGACGATTTTATGCTTAGCCTGCTGCAACGCTAATAAATCTAATTGACACTAGATGTCGATAAGATTATACTAGCGCTGCAAATAAACCACCGTTTGGATACGGTGTTTTTTTATATTTAAATGCTGCACTTTTCCCGCCTTTTTGCGTCTTCTTTTTATGCCTAATCCAAACGGTCACTTATTTTATGCAATAAAGGGAGGAGTAATTGAATACCATAAATAAGATATTATATTCTTTGTTCACTTTTTTTGTATGTGGAACGAGTGTGCGTCAGGCCATGGCGGCGGCAAACACCCAATATTGTGGCAGCGTTCTTTATGGCACCAGCATATATGTACCAGTACATAGGGGAAATTCATGGATGAATTGTTGTCGTGGCGCGTATGATTCATCTGCTACGGGCGGCACTACTAGTGCTTGTGGAGCGGCTGGCCAAGTCAGTCTATCATCATACAAGTCTGTATGTATTAAATATAACAGCTCTACCATTCACGACCTAAGCTTATATGAATGTTCGGTTGTATCCAATACTGCCGGATGCGGCACTGCCGAGCGTTGGGATGGCAGCAAATGTGTTACATGTGATACCGGCCTGTGTAGTGGGACTTTGACTGGGCCAACTGTCTCTTATATTCGCCCTAGTACTTGCACCAGCTGTGCGATGGGATTCTATTATGATCAAAACATGAAGGCTTGTACGGCATGTCCGACTTCGGGGGGCATAAAAGGTCAAACAAGCGGTTGTTTCGCCACAAGTAAAGCATTGCTTTCAAGTTGTTATATAAAAGGTCCGGGCAACGGTTCTGATACAACTGGAAGTTTTTCAATTGGAAGCGAAACCTGTTACTATAAATAATACCGCCATGCCAAAAATAAGTGTAATTATGCCGAATTGTAACTATGCACAATATTTGCCATCGGCATTGGATTCTTTGATTGCACAGACATTTACAGACTGGGAATGTATTGTTATTGATGATGGCAGCCGGGATAATTCAGTTGAAATCATACGCCAATACATGGCCCGCGATAATCGTATTCGTCTGATTGAAACGGCGCATGTCGGCATCGCCAGTGCGCGCAATCGCGGTCTGGATGCGGCAAGGGGTGATTACATTGCATTCCTGGACAGCGATGATTGTTATACCCAAACCGCGTTGGAAATATTATATACACACGCCGAAATGAATAATGCCGACATTACCGGCGGCGGGGTTCAGTCGGTGTTTCCCGATTTCAAATTTGCGCCGCTGCAAAATGCCGCCGCGCCGGCATGCACTTTTTCGTGGTTCAGCGGCGCGGATGCATACTTCTTAAATTGTGGTGCAACACAAAGCTGGTTCTGGCTGTGGCGGCGATTATTTAAGCGAGAATTCATCGGCGATGCACGATTTAATGAAAGCATGAATGTCATCGGTGAGGATACTTATTTCATGCTGGAAAACGCATGGCGCGCGGGTAAAATTGTGGATGTTCATACCCCAATCGTATATCACCGGGGGCATAATTCATCAGTGTCAATGCGAACAATGCTGCCCGACTATTTTGCATATTTCACAAACCTGTTGGAAATGCTGGCTGGGGCGCATAAAAATTACTGTGATGATTTATGCAAATATATTTATAATTCAATTGCAGAACAAATACTGATGCACACGGTTATAAAACCAAAGGTATTACGCGCCCACCAAGAAGAAGCAAAACAGACCCTGATAAAATGTGCACATTTGATACCGCGCCGCTATCTGGTGGGGTGGCGCCGGCGAATTATGTTCTGGTATTTATCGAGATTGAAAAATGCCTGATATAAATGTGCTGTATTGTTTTGATAATAAATTCTGGCGCCAGGCGGCGGTGTCTATGTGCAGTCTGTTGAAAAATAAAAACGCAGACACAAAGGTAGATATTTATTGCATGGTATCACCGCGCATGCAATGGCGCGCACGCCGCACTATTCGCAATCTGGTGTCGAAATATGCCGGATGTCGTCTGATATGGCGGGTGGTGCGCGCGGGGGAAAATCCGTTTGTTGGGCAAAATTATTCAAGGTGGAGCCCCGTTATATTCTATCGCCTGTTCGCGCACAGGCTGTTTGGGGATGTGGGGCGTATGCTGTACTTAGACAGCGACACACTGATATTTGGTGATTTGGTTGAAATGTACAACACGGAACTGGATAACAATATTATCGGGGCGGTTGTCGATTGTGCATTGGTTGATGATTACAATAACTATATGGGCCAATATGTGCGTGAGTTTCAGGAAAAACATAACCCTGATGGCCATTATGTAAATTCTGGGGTGCTGCTTATTGACACTACGCGCCGGGCGGAATTGGACGCATTGGCGGGATATACGAATATAGATGGATTTTCTTGTCCCGACCAAGACCTTATCAATATGGCATTTGCGGGAAAAATAAAATATCTGTCGATGCGATATAACTTCTCTTATGCATCGGCCGTTTCACAGCGATACGACCAGGCGGACTTCTTAGACGCGCATAACAATTATGTTATTTACCATTTTTATACGCGAAAGCCGCATATGCTGGCGCCGGCACAGCGGGCGTTGGAACAAGAATATAAAAAAATGTGTGCCGATATGGGATGGACAATGGATGATATGCTGCGTCACGAAAGCAAATTTACATCTACCAAAACCCATATACCGGGGCTTTCAATGTCATCATCAGGGATAAGATTTTTTGGCATCTTATTCAAATAAAGCCATTGATAACTTGACTTTTACAATATTGACTATAAAATCATTTTGACAACAAGTTGTGATAAAATGATAACTAACAATATTTCTAAAGATAAAATACGCGTTATATATAAAATATTCAGCGGCATTACGAATATTGAATCGCCTGTCATTACCGGGGCTCAGCATAATGTGTTTTTTGTAACGAACCATGACGGTCAATTTGTGGTTAAATTCAATTGGCGTCAATTGGCTGAAAAAAATATGGCGGCCCAACGATTGATGTTGCGTCATGGTGTTACGGTACCTGATTTACATATTGGCAATATCGCCGGCCAATGGTATGAGGCATATCGCGTCGTTCCCGGCATCACCCTGCATGAGGCAATTGGCCGCGGCATGAATCACGACAAAATAAATGATGTATACGCCGATGTTTTAACTCAATTTGCGCGCATGGACAAAGTGCCGACCGATAGTCTGCGTGATATGTCGTGCGGGCGATTTCATCGGGTGGCTAAATACAATATTTTAAGTGCGAATGGCCCCGTGTTGGCGGCATTGTTTGCGCCGCTTGTTCAACTGCTGAATGCGGGCGCAAGAAGCGATATGGGGGTATATCACTGTGATATGACGCCCAAAAACATAATTGTATCAGATGCGGGTAATTTCCAGGCCTTGGTCGATATTGACAGCATTGCCGTCGGGCATCGCGATTTTGCATTGGGCGCCTTGGCAATAAAGTATCAGCGCCTGGGTGATGAATTCAGCTTGGACGCATTATATGACATGTGCGATGAAATATCAGGCCGCCCCGTATCACGCGACCGGGTAAACGCCATGGCAAAATTGAACAATATGGGCAAATTCTTATTATGGCGCACCGCCAACGCCAAGCGGAGATAGCACATGCATCACACACAAACAATTACACAAATTGATGCCATACGGGCGGTTTGCCCATCGGCATCCAACATCCGCACGCCGAATGTTACGGGTGTAATTTCCCCTGTATATATCGCCGACACCGATGAAGGCACTGATGTTTTTAAGTTTAACAAAGCCGATATGGCGACACGCAATGCAATGATAAGTATCGTGCTGGGGCGTTTTGACATTCCAATGCCGCGCATACGGGTGCATCGCCACATGAACATGCATATTGAACGCTATCCGTTTTGCGCTGATCAGACATTGTTTGAATATATGCAAACCAATCCATCGATGGATGCGCTAACCAAAATATATAAACAGCTGTTTGAGCTTCAATATCGGATTTCCGGAATCAGCCGCGAATGGTTGTGCTATAAAAAAAGCTCTTTCCCGTCAGTATTTCTGGAAACATCCTCGCAGCGTGTGGCGTATCCGTTGGCGCTGACATATGCGGGGCTTGTTGCGCTGATGTCAAAGCCGGGCGTCCAGCAAATATTTCACAACGACATCAACACAAAAAATGTATTGATTGATGCGAACGGAAATGTGTCAAGATTACTGGATATGGACGGAATATCACTTAGCAGCGAAACATTCAGCACATTTATGACATTGCGCCATGCGCCGGTCGCAAAGTACGATGAGCTGTTTGATTACTATGAATCTATGCTGGGGCATTCGATAAACCGTCGTGTTGTTTTATCATATTTGACCGCCGCAAACACGACCCGATTGGCGCGCAAGATTATTGACGACATTGCGCTGCGAACAAAATAAAAACCGGCCACGGGCCGGCTTGAATTTATGGCGCATCCGGCAGGACTCGAACCTGCAACCTCCACCTTCGGAGGGTGGCATACTATCCAGTTGTACTACGGATGCCTTTGGTTTTGTTCAATTATACGCGGATTTCCGGACAAAATCAACACCTGATTTTATTTTGTTGTAGATTATTTTATATAAACACAACCCTGCCCCCCGATAGTACAACATTGTGGTGGTTGTCATATCCGTGGGGTATTTACAACGGGCAAAATTCCTGATATAATATACATTGAATCCAATGGGAATTGGGTTCGGGGCTGTCGTAAGCCTGCTTTATCCGGTGCAGTGGTGTCGTAATCTATGTATTATTCCCCATTGTATCGTCAGAACATCCCCCGACTTTGTGTCGGGGAGCTGTCGGTTATACAATACGGATTATCCGAAAGACCGTCAGAATCAATGATAAAGCGATTTACGAACTCCCCGACCGTCAAATTCCTTTGGCGGTTTTTGTTTTGTGTAAAGGGAGAGGAACAAATATATGTCATATAAAAACAAACTTAATTTGCTTACAGTGATGCTTTGTTTAAGCGCCTGTAATACCGCCGAGCAATATGATAAAATGTGTAGCACTTGGGTCGGCGCCCCCGAAAATGCATTGATTCAAGGCTGGGGAACCCCAACGCGCACATACACCGTGGGTGATATAAAATACATTACATTTAGGGATTCGCAAATTTACTCCACAAGTGGTGTATCCCCCTCTTATCAGACGACATTTATCGGGAACATTGCTACGACAAACGCATATGGCGGAATATCGCCCTCTGTTGGTCAGATGTGGTGTGAAACTACTTTTTGGATAAGATACCACAGAGTTATAGGATATAAATTTGAGGGGAATAGTTGTATTGCGCCAATAGAAGAAGACCCAGACTATGTCCCACAAAGCGCAACATCTATAGTATGGTAAACGCTACACCTTGGCATGTTTGAGATAACGGCATGGCGAATGGGGCTGTGGAAATTATTTCCGCTGGCGCGGGGTGCAAAAGATGCTATTCTATGTACAAAGGATGGGAATATGGAACACAATAATATAGCCCCTATTTTAGAAATTATTCGCGCATGCGATGATGTGCACCTGTGTACAATTGGCGACAAGTATCCCGAAACGCGACAAATGACAAATGCGATGAATCGCGATGCCGCGGATTTGACTTTATACTTTATGACATCAAAAACGAGTCCGAAATTCGCACAGTTGCGTAATAACCCGCACTGTTGTCTGTATTATTTTAACAGTGCAAATCGTCACGCAATAAGATTATTCGGAAAGATGGACATAATCGACGATATGGATGTTCGACGCAAATATTGGCGGGAAGATTATCGAAAGTTTGGCTACGGTGGTCCGGACGATACGGATTTTGTTTTAATGCGTGTTCGCCCCCATAAATATAAATTTTACATCGACGAAAAACCGGTGGTTGGTATAATTTAATGGCAACAAAAATCCCCCAGAACGGGGGAATTTTTTTGCTTATTTTTTATCCTTAAACTGCATGTCATAGAGCGCCTTGTACGCGCCACCATCGCGCGTTACCAATTCTTCATGCGAGCCGCTTTCCGCTATCTCGCCATGATTTATAACGACAATTTTCGTGGCGTTTCGTATCGTCGACAAACGATGCGCGATTACAAATACAGTCTTGTCCTGCATCAGGTTTTCAATCGCCTTTTGAACGACGGCCTCTGCCTTGTTATCAAGTGCGGATGTGGCCTCGTCCAGGATTAAAATCGGGGCGTTTTTCAAGAATGCCCGCGCGATTGCAACGCGTTGCTTTTGCCCGCCAGACAGCAGTATGCCGCGTTCCCCAATCTGGGTATCGACACCATGTTCCAGCGAATTCACAAAGTCATCCAAATATGCCATTTTTATCGCCCGCATCAGCTCTTCATCGGTTGCCTTTTCATTGCCCAGCATTATGTTTTCGCGTATCGTTCCGGCAAACAGGAAATTGTCCTGGAACACTACCGCGATATTATGGCGCAAGGATTTTAATGTGAAATCTTTGATGTTCGTGCCATCAATGGCGATTTCACCGCTGGTCGCATCATAAAAGCGCGGCAACAGGCTGACAATGGTACTTTTCCCGCCGCCGGAATTGCCGACCAGCGCGATTGTATCGCCCTTGTTCACCGTCAGGTTTATATTTTTTAACACAGGCACACCCGGGACATATTCGAAGTTCAAATTTTTAAACTCTATCTTTTCCAAATTGCCGTCAAACTTCTTGGCGCCGGGCTTGTCCTTTATCGCCGGCGTGGTGTTTAAGATATCAAACACGCGTTCAATCGCCATAAATGAAAACATTACAGAATTAAAATTAGACCCCAGACTTTTCAACGGTGTATACAGCATGATAAGCGCCGTCAGAAATGAAACAAAACTGCCGCTGGTTATTTGGCCGCTAAGTATAAGGTAAGAGCCAAACCATATCGCCAGCCCTATTCCAATCGACATTATCATATGCATCATGGGTGAAACCCAGCTGGTGCGCTGTATCATCTTTATACGCAGCCAGAATATGTTATCAAGCACCTTTGAAAACTTGTTCGTCTGGCAATCCTCAAGATTATATGAAATAATCGTCTTGTTCCCGGAATATGTTTCGTTATATGCGGTCAAAATCGCGGCATCGGCGGCGATTGACTTGCTCATTACGGAATTTATGCGCTTTTTAATCCGCGCCACCGGCAAGAATGCAAATACCAGCACCGCAACCGCGATCAAGGCCAATTGCCATGAATTATAAAACAAAACAAATATCAATGAAATGGATGAAAATATTCGCTGCACAAATGTCTTTAGGTTTTTCAGCAGACCCGCGCATGCCATATCTGCATTGTTATTGAACATGAATATGACATCGCCGGAATTCTTTTTGTTAAAGAAATTCGTTTCAAATGTCAGCATTTTTTTATACAAATCAAATTTCAAGCGATTTGTTATCTTTGCCCCGACCCATGTGTTCAAATATGTCGCCGCATAGCTGAGCCCGCCCTGCAAACTGGTGAATGCGACAATGGCCAGCGGGATATACCATGACGCATGTATGGTCTTTTCAACCATTACCAAATCCATATACGGTTTCAGCGACAATGCAATAACCGCATCCAGTGAACCAATTGGAATACATATTAAAATTGCCAACAATGCCCGAAACCAGTACGGCTTTACATACGGCCACATGCGGCGATAATTATAAACGAACGGGTTCCCGACCAGCTTTTTCTTTAGTTCAGTAAATTTCATACCATATACCTGTTTTTTCAACCCATAATGATAACGATGGGTCGAATAATATCAAGTATATTTTATGGCGCGTTAAACCAAAGCACTTGATTTTTTAAGCGTTTTATGATAACATACGATATATATCAGGCGACGCGTTTTGCGACGCCTGATTTCATTTTCTCTCAAAAATATAAGGAGTTATAATGTCAAAACAAATTCAGCTGCGTCGCGGTACCGCGGCGCAGCATTCGTCTTTTACGGGCGCAGTGGGTGAAATAACGGTTGATACAACAAATAGCACACTTCGCGTGCATGACGGAAAAACTGTCGGCGGTGTGCCATTGGCCCGCCAAGATATGGCCCCGGATTATATCATCGCATGGCAGGCCCCCACGGCTGACAATAGTTATACATGGTATCGCAAATACAAATCCGGTTGGGTTGAGCAAGGCGGCATCGGCACAGTACAACCGGGAAATACTTCGGTTGAAATCTCATACCCCGTGCAAATGCGTGACGCAAATTATACATTGGTCGCGATATCAAAAAGTCCCGTCAGCACATCTGTGAAAACCGATCATGGATGCCATTATGTTGAAAAACACTTTAACCGGGCACGAATAATATCTATTGCCGGCGACGATGGCAAATGGATAACCACAGAGGTAAACTGGATGATAAGCGGGATTTGCAAATAATTACGCACGGCGCAGGGTCGCAATCGGCAGGAATGCAAACAGATACGCGCGACCCTTTTTTACCTTTAGCAGCGGCACAATACGCCACAGCCACGCCGTTACATTATCAACGCTTTTGTATCGCAGCCACAATACCGGCACGCACCCCATCAGGGATATGACACGGGCCGGCGGCGCATTTGTGCCACACGCGCGGCGGACAATCATATCACGCAAGTCACGGTCATCGGTTACCAAATTTAACAACCGTTCGCGCACATGCTTTTTATTTTCTTCTTGGCGGGTGGAATTGGAAACGGAAACACTGGATGAATGAACACGGTATTTTATCAAAACTTCCTGAATATTATGCAATTGCGTCACCATCAGCGCCCGCGCCCATAAATCATGGTCTTCAACCAGATAACACGCCGGGTCATAACGCAGATTATATTTCTGCAAAACATCGCGCCGCATCATTACACTGGGGTGATAAAATCCAACACCACGCAATAATTCGCACATATCAACGCGTGCCGGCGAATAATAGACATGGTCGTCGGCGCCAAAATTCTGGCCGGCGGTGCCTAAAACCCCACAATCAGGATTTGCATCCATGTACGCAATTTGACGCGCAAAACGCGTAGGATATGAAATATCATCGCTGTCCATGCGGGCGATATATTCCCCGCGCGCCATGTCCAACCCCTGATTCAGCACCGCAACCAGGCCCCGGTTTTCCGCATTATCAACAAACACAATGCGCGCATCATCGTATTTGCGTACGACATCGGCCGTATTATCCGTACTGCCGTCATTTATGATGATGAATTCAAAATCACCAAATGTCTGGGCCAGAATGCTCTCGATAGCCGCGGCAATGTATTTGCCCGAATTATATGCCGGCATTACAACCGATATCTTGGGTGTGTGTCCCATGCCTATTTATCCTTTACCTTTAAAACCGGAATGCCCAACATATAAAAGCGGCGCCCCGTAAGTTTAAACAGAACAATCCCATGCAGGAATCTGACCTCGGTCTTGCCACTGTCAAAGCGGATGATTTTGATGATTGCCCGCCGGCCGAACACAGTCAAGCGCACTACATTCGATATATCCAAATCACGGTTCAATTTTGCGTCTGGATTTATATGCTTGTTCATCAGCCAGTCAACAACGGACTTTTTCTGCCAGGAGGCACCAAACCAATGAATCGCGTGAGTATCCGGTTCGATACAATCCGGCGTAAATTCCGCCAAATAGCGAAACGGAATAAAGAACCGTTCCGGATAAATCACAATATCAGGCGTTGTGATTACTGTTTGGTCCGCCTTGGCGGGAAACGATGTTATGCCATAGTCGGTGGCTAAAAAATGCTGAAATATGTCTGGCAAAGTAAAGATTGGCATCCGCCAAAATCCATCATTATAAAAATCCAACACACGACGCAGCAATGGATTGTGGGCCTGTGCGCCCAAGATTGCCGGTTCCGTCTTTGTTTCGTTTTGCATGCCGACAAATGCGGGCAATGATAGAAATTCATCAAAAGGTTTCAGAACAGATACATCCGTATCAAAATAAATTCCGCCATGGTCATGCAAAACCTTTATACGAATATAGTCGGCAACATACGCCCACATTTTATTTTTATATACAGTGCGAAAAAACTTACTATCGCGCAGGTTTTGCTTAAAATCGAAATACTGCGTACTGTCTTCATTTATTTCGATAATTTCGTAATCCGGCATTATACTGCGCCAACTTTGAATGCATAAGTTCACATCACGGCGCTTCTTTTCGCCGGCGCCCCAAACATAAAAAATCCGCTTTGGTATCATTTGGCGTCTCCTTTGCATTTAAAATACACATGCCGCGAACTATGAACAATAGGAAAAGAAAGACGCACGGGGGCCGATAAACAAATCCAAACAGTGCCCGCCGTAATTATATACACCGGATTATACGCACACATAAATTATATCAGGATTTCTTAGGTCCCCGGGCCCGGTTTCCCATGCCCGATTAAGACTATAGGTCTTTTATCCATGTTTGGCAAGCGTTTAAAATAAAGTTGTGTTTACAAACAGATAGGTTTAGACTGACACCAGACGGGAGGAAAAATAACCTATGAATAAACTTTTTATTATTTGTGCAACAACATTGGCGCTATCTGCATGCAACAGCATATCATATGAACCGCAATCATTGATGCCGGAAACAAAAGTATATTCCATACGCGGCGGTTATTCCATGAAGCGTTCAGCAAAGCTGGCACTGACGAAGCGGGGATTTGATGTAGTTGTTGGCCGGGCCAAGGCCATGGGCGACGATTCGGAACGCGTTGTTATCCCCGATGACGCAATATATGTATTGCGTGTTGCGGAACGACGCGAAAAATTCAATCCTTTTTGGTGCCCGCTGAACGGATTTTGGTGGTGGAATTTTAACATGTCCATCGCCGACCAGGAAACCGGCACCGAACTATTATTATGGCGTGGCCGCGGATGCGCGGACAGTTCAATCCGAAAACTAAACAAAATATTGGATGACATGCTTATAAAACAGCCAGAAACAGTGGATTAAACCATAAAACAACCGCCCAATTCAAACGGGCGGTTATTTTCGGCACTTTTTACCGTTGACACAGGGCGAAATTCTGGGGTAACATATAAAACATAAAACCGCCCGTTTGGATTAGGCAAAATATTGAGGGAAACATGAAAAAACTTATATTCATATCACTGGTTGCAATATGTGGTGTCGGCATGACCAATATTGCGCGCGGCGCAACATGTGCAGCACTTGGGCTGAGTGGGTCATGCCACGGCAATGGCAGCGGCAATGACGGCTTTGTTATCACGAATTCAAAATGCACCAGCACATCTAGTAATTGCAAATATGTAACTTGTAATGGCTCTTGCCATTGTAATGTAAATGGCGCCTGCTCGACTGTAATTGATCCAGGTGAGCCAGTAAAGAAAGGATGCTCCGGAACACCAACATGGGGAGCGACCGCTTTGTATTCCGGTGAAATAACCGGAACTTGTAAAACCAGCTCAGGCGACACCATTACCGTATACGGCTGCAAGGATGGATATTATACAACTGACACATGTACACTGAATTCTTTCAGCATAACTACTTCTGACTCTTATTCTACATCAAGTGTATCATGCACTGAATGCCCGCATCACCCCGATTATGTAAGGCCATCTGGCGTATTTGAAATCGGTGCGCCGTCATATGTAACAACGGATGGTGTGGGGTGCAAAAAACAAAATAAATGCAAAATCAAAGCTAATTCGGGAATATCCGGGGCGACTGGTACATTTGTTTTTGAAACCGCATGTTCATATGCATCGTAAATATAATTACGATAATAAAAAAGGCCCGATTTCGGGCCTTTTTGTTTACGGATTTGCATTAGTCTTTGTTTGTATATTCACAAAAACCTTCGTTCGTGTCACAGCGTGAAACGATACCCTCGCTTATAAAATATCCGCGTTCATGCAGACATGCCGCGCATACCTCTGGCGCCTCTGTCCCGATGTGCCAATTGCCACAGTTTGTGCAACGCCACATAACAACCTTATCTGATTTGAACAATGTGCCGTTTTCAATTGCTTCGGCCAGGGCACGATAACGCGATTCATGATAGCGTTCGGCATAACCGATGTTTTTCAAAACTTCAGCGATTGCGGGAAAGCCTTCCTGTGCCGCGATTTGTGCGAATTTCGGATACATTTCAGTGTTTTCTTCGTGTTCGCCGTATGCCGCCGCCTTCAGATTTTCCAATGTTGTGCCGATTTTACCCGCCGGAAATGATGCGGTTATTTCCAAATCGCCACCCTCTAAGAATTTAAACAGGCGGGATGCATGTTCTTTTTCCTGATCAGCTGTTTCCAAGAATATTTTTGCAATGGCCTGATATCCGTCCTTTTTTGCGGCGGATGCGAACATTGTATAGCGGTTGCGCGCCTGGGATTCACCCGCGAACGCAATCAGCAAATTTTTTTCAGTTTGGGTACCTTTCAATGATACTGGCATGTTTTTTACTCCTTTGTGATTTCTGTCCTAGATGATAACAAAGAAAGCGGCAAAAATCAAAAAAATCTTTGCCGCAAATTGTATATTGAATTTTGGGTGTTTATTTGCTGCGCTGCCTGTTTTTGACCGCCGCCACAGAATTTATCAATTTCGTATATTTATCATACAGAATACCGCTAAGGGCGGCGTATGCCTCTTCTATTGTGTTGCCATAGACCCAATAGGTCTGATTGCCAATCTTATATTTAACCACAATCACTTCAATTGTGAACACATGACGGCGACCGTTGCAATTTTGCCCAATCGGTCGTGCGCGATAGAATTCAAAACGGCTGTCTTTAATATGCTTCAGCCTTTCACCCAAGATAAATTCTTCGCCGCAAATCAGCCGAATTCTATCTTCAAATGTATTCAGCAGGCGCCATTCGTTACCGACATATTCAACGGCGTCATATTTCAATCCGCGCAATAAATATTCACGACCCTTGCTGTCCCGGGCAACCGCATTATCATGCACCGCATTTAAAAACAGTTTGAGTTTTATGTCAGAATCGCCGTATTGGTCCCATGGCGTTTTTTGTATCATTGTGCTATCTCCAGAAACTTCTTTTCCACGGCATCAATCAGCTCTTTTATACCAATACGGCCCGCCGCGCTGATTGTCATTATTTCAGGTTTCTTTTTGCGCCCAAATGACTTTTTGAAATCCGCCATGCGCTGCTTTAATTCATCCGGCGCAATTGCATCGATTTTGTTTATAATTACCATTTCGGGCTTATCAACCAGGCCCCCGCCATACGAATCCATTTCATGGCGTATCGCCGCGTAACGCGCGCCCCAGTCTTCTTCCGCGCCGTCAATTACATGCAGAATCATTTTCGTACGCTCTGCATGGCCCAGGAACCGGTCACCCAGCCCGACGCCGGTATGCGCGCCTTCAATCAATCCCGGCAGGTCTACTAATACAAATTCGCGCGCATGGGCATACATTACACCCAATTGAGGGTTTAGGGTTGTAAATGCATAATTGGCGATTTTCGGGCGTGCGGCCGTTACCGCCGACAACAGTGTTGATTTGCCGGCATTTGGAAATCCGACCAAGCCTATATCCGCAATCAATTTCAGGCGCAATACCACCGTGCGTTCTTCGCCCGGCAGGCCATCGTTCGCCTGGCGTGGGGCGCGATTGGTCGGGCTTTTGAAATGCAGGTTTCCCCAGCCGCCGTTACCGCCACGCGCCGCGCGATATTCCATACCGTCTTCGTTCAGGTCGGCGTATTCTATTTCCTCATTCTCAGACAATATGACCGTTCCGGTCGGCACCGGCAGGACAAGCGTTTCACCAGAATATCCCGTACGCATTTTTCCCATGCCGTTTTGGCCACGCTGGGCCGCGAAGCTGGTTTTAAAACGGTAATCAATCAATGTGTTTACATTTGGCACCGCCCGAAATACGACATCGCCCCCGCGCCCGCCGTCACCACCGTTTGGGCCGCCGAATTCAATGTATTTTTCGCGACGGAAACTGGCCGCACCATTGCCGCCGTCACCCGCCTTGATTTTAATTTTTGCCTTGTCTAAGAACTTCATAGTATTTTCCTGTTTTTGGCCATTATAACTTAAAAACTTGCAATTTCCACTCTAAAAGATTATAATTAGCGGGCTACGCAAGTGGTGATGATTCTGAATTCTGTGCGAAATAAACGCTTTGGACCCGGGGGCGGTACCCGGCAGCTCCACCAATAAAAAATCAACGGGGCTGACATAGTTTCGACAGGCGCGGTAAAGGCAACAGATTGAATCCGACATGGCGTCGTTAAAAGCCGATTAAAAACTGAATGGCGATAGAATCGCTGCGAACGACAATGTTCGCCTTGCAATGGCTGCCTAATATGGCGTTGAATACGGTTGGCGATTGTTGACCTTATTCGTTTTAGCGATTGCGGGGCCCGCCGGGTGCCTGGCACCAGAAATCCCGGCAAATTGTTTATAATAATAAAAAGGCATAAAAATGTTTGGAAAAGTAAAAAAAGTGTTCTTTACAGGCATGTTCGGTATATTGTACATTTCCTTTGTCGCACAAATTGTGTATGTGTTGGGATGGATTTCCGGATTTGACAACAAGCTGACATGGATGGGCGTACTTAGCCTGGAATGGTTGGTCTTGATTGCGGCGCGTTATTTGTCAAAGCGCAGCAGCACGGGCGCACAGTATAACGGTTATAATAACCGTCGCCGCTAAAATTCGGTGAATAATCACAAATTTTAAATCCCCCGATTGGGGGATTTTTATCGCCCTTGCATTGTAAAAAAAAAGCCTTATATTTAGATATACTATGAAAGAATATATCCTGCCTTTTAGAGAGTTGGTCGTGCATCCCGGACTTACGGTGCCGACATATATTGACAACCCAATGTCAATCGCATGTATAGAGGCCGCAATGGCCGCAAATCAGCGCATTATTTTGGCCCCACAGCACAGTTGGAACTATCCCAATGCGACCGATGATTTATATCCTGTCGGTACAATTGGCGATATCGCGCAGGTGTTGCGCCTGCCGGATGGTTCAATACACGCGATTGTACGCACAACCGCCGCGGTTACTTTGTCAAACATGACACTTGACGAAGGCCTGTTTACGGCGGACGCAACCCCGATTGAATATATTGATGACGCCACCACCGACCAGACGATATCCCTGCGGGAAAGTGTCGCTGACAAGGTTCAGGCATTGGCCGCTGTTCGCAAATTTAAAATGGACAAGCTGCGGAATGTCATAAACAACTACCCTATTCCGGCATTTGTGGATTCAGTGGTTCAAATGGCTAATATCGACACCGATGTTGCGGTTGAGGTTTTGAAAATTCCATCTTGGCGTCAAAAGCTGATTGCGTTGTTGGAACATATAAGCATGTTGTCGGAAACGGCAAAGATAGAAGACGCAATCAATCGTCGTATTCATCAGCAGATGGAATCCGGCCGTCGCGAGGCAATATTACAGGAAAAAATGCGCGCCATTCAAAAAGAAATGGGCGAAGACACCGAAGAGGCCGATACCGCAAGCATGCGGCGACGCATTGAAAAATCCCCCATGCCCGCAGAGGCCCGCGAAAAAGCCATGTCCGAATGGCGCCGCATGCGTAGCATGTCGCCAATGTCGAATGAGGGCGGACTGCTTAAAACATATCTGGAAGAGCTGTTGGCGATGCCGTGGGCAAAGTCAGATATGGCGCCAATTGACCTGGGGGCGGCACGCGCCATATTAGACCAGCAGCATTCTGGAATGCTGGCGGTAAAAGAACGCATACTGGAACATATTGCCGTAATGAAAAAGACCGGCGGCACGCGTGGCACCATACTGTGCTTTGTTGGCGCGCCGGGTGTTGGAAAAACATCACTGTGCAAATCCATTGCGGATGCATTGGGACGCAAATATCATCGCATTTCACTGGGCGGCATATCGGACGAGGCGCATTTTCGCGGACATCGCAAGACTTACATCGGCGCCCAAACAGGCCGCATCATGGATGCATTAAAGCGGTGCAAATCAAATAATCCGGTTATCGTTTTGGATGAAATCGATAAAATGGGCCGTGATTGGCGCGGCGACCCGGAATCGGCACTGCTGGAAATATTGGATCCGGAACAAAACAAGGCTTTCCGCGACCATTATTTGGAGGTTGATTTTGACCTGTCGAATGTTGTTTTTATTGCCACCGCAAACAGCCTGAATTTATCAAGCGCATTAAAGGATCGTATGGAAATAATTGAGATTCCCGGATACGGCGAAGATGATAAAATGCAAATCGCGCGCGAGCATTTAATTGCACGCGCGGCACGCGATACTGGATGGGATATATCAAATATTGATATTGACGATGCCGCCCTGCGCCACTTGATTCGCAAATACACATCTGAATCCGGCGTGCGCGAGTTACAGCGCGAACTGACGGCGATACTGCGTCGCTCTCTGCTGGAGCATGATGGCCAGGATGTTCACACGGAATTTACCGCCGACAAAATTGACGAACTGTTGCGACTGCGCGTATCCGCCGGATTTGCAAAGCGCATAGGCTTTGGCGTTGGCGCATAACATAAGGAAAAAATACAATGAATATAGTAAAACCATACAAAATAATACACAGCATTTATAATTGTCCGGCCAAACCGAAATTCACCGCCAGCACATTGCATGAAACATATACTTTGGACACCGGCAGTTATAAGGTGGTTGCCCACATTCATTTGCCGCATTTTGACGGCGAAAACACGCATCATAATGTAAGCATTCAAAACAAGGCAACAAACGAGCTATACGATTTGCAAAACACGCTTTTCGCCCGTGTTGTTTCGCATATACTTAGTCAAAAATACAACGCGCAGGCCAAATAATGATTCTGCTTATAAACACATCTGGCACCGGTCTGGAATTCGCCCTTAAAGGACAGCGTAAGTTCATCGCGGCGGATAAACAGTCAGTTGCACTGCCGACAGAATGTGAAAAGTTTATGAATGAATGCGGCGCAAAATGGTCGGATTTAACCGCGATTGGCATCGTTGTGGGCCCGGGCAGTTTTACCGGTGTGCGCCTGGGCATTGCGTATGCAAAAGGATTGGGAATCGGGCTGAACATACCGGTTGTGCCGATAAATGCATTTGAATTGTATTTGGCAGATACACCGGACGCATTTGTTGCAATTGAATCAGGACGCGGTGATTTCTTTGTCGCGGCAGATGGCCTGGCCCCACAAACAATGTCGATTGATGAGGTAGAGGTGCGCCAAATGGATTGGCCCCGCACAGTCGGCCACATGCCATTCAATCTGATGAATGGTGAAAAAATAGTCGCGGCAAAATTGGCCGCGGGTGGCACCGCACCGGCTGTGCCGATGTATCTGCGCCCAAGTTATGCGGAGGAAAATGCAAAATGTTGCAGCAACTAGAGACCCTGCATCAGCAATGTTTTCCGGCGCGCCCATGGGGGGCGTCAGAATTTGCCGACCTGAAAAAATCCGGCTGTGACATTATCGCCAGCCAAAATGGCTTTATTGTTTATCGCGCCGTTTTGGATGAGGCCGAATTAATAACCATCGGCGTTTCGCCAGATGCGCGCCGCGGCGGAATTGCGGCCGCAATGCTGGCCATAATGGAGGCGGATTTAAAAAAGCGCGGAATAAAAAAAATCTTTTTAGAGGTTGCCGCCGACAACACCGCCGCACGCACATTGTACGATAAAAACGGTTACATCCGCGTGGGCACGCGCCCTAAATATTATGATGGCGTTGACGCCATACTTATGGAAAAACAAATATAATGGCAACAGACGATAAATTTCACGCAGGCCACCGGCAAAGATTGACCCAGAAGTTTCTGAGCGGGAAAGTAACGCATTATGAACTATTGGAACTGATGCTGACATTTTCAATTCCGCGGCGCGATGTGCGACCACTGTCGCGATTATTGCTAAAAACCTTTGGCAGTTACAACCAGGTTTTAACCGCACCAATTGCACGCCTTATGGAAATTCCAGGTGTCGGGCCGCGCACCGTCACACTTATAAAGCTGGCCCAGGAATCAGGCATTCTGCAATGTCAGGAGCGATTGGATTCACTGCCGATTTTTCATGACGATAAAACATTGGCCAATTATTGTAAGCTCATGGTCGGCGGCAAACGGGTCGAAGAATTTCATGTCTTATATTTGGACAAAAAGTTCCGCCTTATCGCGGACGATTTGCATACAATCGGAACCATCGACTATGCCACGATATATCCGCGTGAAATATTGGCGCGGGCACTGTACCTGAATGCACACAGCGTCTTTGTTTATCACAACCACCCGCATGAATCGACATGGTTTTCATCGGACGATGTTGAATGCACGATGGCTATTATTAAAAAGCTCTCTGAAAATGATATACATTTTTATGACCACTATGTGGTCAGTGGCACCATGGTACATTCGATGCGAAATGCAGGCCTGCTGAACCACTCACAGAACTCATAAGTCGCCTGCGACAAAATTAATTACGCGCTGGTCGAAAATCACATCGCGCGGGCGTAACTGCGCCGCAACATGCATGTCGGCCGCACGACGCGTGCGCGACAATGCAACATACGCCTGGCCATGGGCAAAGGCCCCGCGTGAAATATCAACCACAACCGCATCCAGTGTTTTTCCCTGGGCCTTATGTATCGTCATGGCATAGCCTAAATTCAACGGGAATTGTTTATACGCCCCAACCTCATTTTCCATCAGTCGGTCGTTTTCATCGCGGGAATACTCAATTTTTTCCCACTTTTCAGGCTTTACAGACACCACATCCCGCGTATCATTTAATAATTGCACCACTATTTCGCGCGCCGCCAGACTGCGTACCACGCCAATGGAACCGTTATGCCATTTATCACCGTTTTTCACAAATACAACCAACGCCCCCACTTTCAGCGTCAGGTTCAGTGGCGCCGGCACATCTCGCTCTGAAAAATTACCGCTAAGTTCACCGTTATACACAACCTCTGGCGCGGCAATCTGGGCCAGACGGGCGGCATTTATCCGTTCGGCCACGGCGCGAAATGGCGTAATTATAACCGCGTTTTCACGGCGCGCCACATCATCTATGCGGCAATCATTAAAAAAGGCCAACGCCCCCGCATCATTCCCGCGCAGCCGTCGCAGGTTTTCCAGCAATGCCGCATCACTTTGCCGGTATACCAAATCAAAATCATATTTTATAAAATTTGCACGCTTATACGCATTACTGTCGAAAAAGTATGCATTGGAATGCTCATAATTTTGCTGATATAATGCGGCCGCATCACGGGTGATTACGGGCGGCAACTGAAACAGGTCCCCAATCGCCACCACCTGCAGGCCGCCAAACGGCGCATTGTCCCGCCGTGCCTGGCGTGCCAGGATATCCATCGCATCCAGCAAATCCGGGGCAACCATTGAAATTTCATCTATGATAAGAATATCCGCCGCCGTTAAAATATTGCGCGTTTTAGCCTTTAGCTTTAAAAACTCAGGCATTATGAAATCACGCGGCTGAATCTGAAACAGCGAGTGAATTGTTGCGCCGCCAATATTCAATGCCGACACCGCCGTTGGGCATGCACAAATTATGCGCTTTTTAGATACCGCTTTCAGGTAATTTACAAATGTGGATTTTCCCGTCCCCGCCTGCCCCAGGATAAGCATGTTGGAATGCGTAGATTCAATGGTATTGAATGCACTGGTTTGTGTTGGATTTAATATTGGGACAATTTCACTCATATTGTTCATGGTGACACAGCGGGCAAAAAAAATCAACAATCATAAATTTTATCTTGCATGATTTTGGAAATGCATATATAATGCACGCCGTGGGTTAGTAGCTCAGTTGGTTAGAGCGGAGCGCTCATAACGCTTTGGTCGTGGGTTCAAGTCCTACCTAACCCACCATTTATTTCCGCCGCTGGCGGATTTTTTTATTTAATAAGATTCTATAAAATATATTTTTTATTTTTCCCTTGCGCCATATGCGCCATTTTTTCTATCATGATTTACAAAAGAGGGGAAGTTATGGAAAAAAAGCGCTGTTTCCTTGGGTTTTTAGCATCTTTGGCAATCGTATTTTTTACGACGACGGTCTTTGCCGCGGGCTATACATGCTCAACTAAGAAGTATACATCGTGCAATAGCGGCCATTATATGAGTGGTGGAACCGGCGCCGGAAACAGCTGTAATTCATGCCCAAGCAATTCTACCTCATCCGGTGGAACAGTGACATCTTGTACTTGTAAAACAGGATACTCTGTTGGTGGCACCACATCGGGCGCAACATCTACAACTACCTCCGCCTGCTCTGCGATACCTTATACTATTACATATAATTTAAATAGCGGCCGCGGTTGCAGCAATGGAACATATAATGTAGCAAGTGCTGCCATCACATTGTGTACCCCATCCCGCGATGGTTATACTTTTGGCGGATGGTATACAAATTCTGCATTAAGCGGTTCGGCCGTTACAAGTATCCCCAGCGGTTCAACCGGAAATAAAACATATTGGGCTAAATGGACAGCCAAGACATTTAAAGTAGCATATGCAAATGGTGGCGCCAACAGCGGCACTGCACCAACAAGCCCGACATCATGTACCTATGCCGGCACATGCAATGCACCCAACAATCCTTATTCCAAAACAGGATATGAATTTGACGGCTGGACCTGTACATCTAGCAGTGGCAGCTGCACCAAGACCACATATGCCGCAGGCGAAAGCATCAGCACAGCCACCACTGTACAAGATGCAACAATTACTTTGACCGCCAAGTGGAAATTAGCAGTATATACAATTACATTGGAGGTAACCCGCCCCAGCCCTGGAATGCCAGTAACAAATGCGACACCAAATACAATATTTGAAAAATATAATACCGGCTGGTATACCAGCTCTGCTGCGACAAATACAATAGCTAGATTGACATCTCTGCCTACTGTAGATATTGGCTACTATATGTTTAAAGGATATTATACTGCTGCATCTGGTGGCACACAAATTATTGACGCCACAGGTGCAATAAAAGCGTCCAACACACAATTTAAGGCAGACGCAACAATATATACACAGTGGGAATCATGTAGCTGTGAAGAAGGGACTGGTGTTGATAAATGCACCACATCTATAAGTAATAACTCGTGTAGCTATAAGGCAACTTGTCAGGCAGGTTATCAATCCCCGACCTGCACGGGGGCTGGGACCACATCTGGTACTTGCTCTTGTTCACCGGCGGTTTATACCATCACATTGAACGATAGTACAAATGGTGGCTCAGGCGGCAGCGGAAAGGTGTATGAAAAATATGCAACCGGCTGGTCACTTACTAACTTTGGCCCAACGGTCACAAAGGTTGCAAAGCCAACAAAAACTAACAGCATCTTTAATGGATACTATACAGCGGCCTCTGGTGGCGACCAAATAATAACATCCGCAGGCACACTGCCCGCGAACACAAAGTTCACTGCGAACACCACACTATATGCCCAATTTACCGCCTGCGCCAGCGGATGGACGGTCAATTCTGCAGGAACTTCTTGTATAAAAACATTTACACTGAGCAGTAATGGCGGAACAGTTAAAAATTGGTTTAATGGCAATCTTGGCGCTTCCACTCATACAGTGACTTGCCTTTATGGTCAATCATGTAATTTTTATGAAGTCGGGGCTGATAAAGCGAATAAAATCACATGGACTAATAATGATTATGTAGCCATTGGGGGATTTGGGACGACAGCGACATGTAACAGTGCAAAATATTCATTTACTGCGTCAGAAGTAAACAGTATGACTAATGGCGCGACATATTATGCGTGTAAGACATACAAGGTTACATTTGACCTGAATAGTGGTTCAAATAACAAACCGGCGGATGTTTATGCAACATATGGCGCGGCCATGCCAGCGCTTAGCACCACGGAAAATCCGACCCGTACAGGGTATACATTTGGCGGATGGTACAATGACAGCTCAATGACAGGCGGCACACAATATTATACCAGCGCCCGCACTTCAGCGCGTAATTGGGATAAAAGCACCGCCCCAACTACACTATACGCCAGATGGACACCAATTAATTTCAGTGTTGAATATGATGCAAACAAGCCCAGCACAGCACAATCCGGCAGCACCGTTGCCAATATGCCCAGCACGCAAAATTGCACCTATGGCTCCACATGCGCGCTAAGCACGACAAAGCCAACACTCGCCGGGTACACATTTAAAGGATGGGCAAGCACTGCGACCAGCACAACACCCCTAACAACCGCAACCAATGCCGTAACAACCAATAGTACATATACGGTTTACGCCATATGGGAAGCAAATTGTAATGCTATAGAGTTTAATTACGCAGCAAATGGCGGCAGTGGCAGCGGTGGAAACCGTACTAAACTCTCCGGCAGCAAGGATTGGCATGGCGAAAACTGTGGCAAAAATTCTAGCGGCGATTATATGACCCCATTGCAACTACCATATAAAGTAGGCCATACTTTCACAGGATATTTTGGGAAACAGTCTAGTGGAGATAAATATTTTGATGCAAGCGGCGCATCAACACCGGCCGGGAATAATCTGCTGATATATGCTCCGTTGACAGTGTATGCACAATTTGAACCAAACATTTATGCTGTTTCATATTCCTGTGGCGATGGGCAAGGAACACCCCCATCGTCCGACACGGCAACATACGGCGCAACCTATACCCTGAAAGATGGTCCGGATATTGAGGGAGCAGCGGATAACGACAATCTTTGCTCTTATCCTAACCATGCGTTTGTTGGGTGGAAGATTGCATCTGAAAATATTACATATGGTGCCCAGGCAATAATCCAGAAATGGTCATATACAAGCAATGTAACATTTGTTGCACAATGGGAGGAAAGCACCTGCTCTAATGGACAGTATCATAATGGTATGCAGTGTCTTTCATGCCCCAGCGGATATCCATTCTCGGATACGAATGCTACAAGTAGCGATCAGTGCTACAAAAACTCAACCAAGGCATGTATAAATCCGGGCGCCAACAACGACTGTCCGGCAAATGCGGGTAAGTGTGGCTACGACTCTTCTGGTGTGGTGGCGTGCAAACAGTACTACGGCAAAACTACATGCGAAGCAACAGAAAAAGAAATCTGCGAATATTCCATGGTGTCGTGTAATGCAGACTATTATAATGATAATAATGAGCAGTGTTTGAAATGTACTGGACTTGGCGAAGGCTCTCTGCTGGGGACATGGGATGAATCATACGGCGGTTCAGGTGGTCCAGAAATATGCTACAATGCATGCCGCTATCAATGTGTTGAATCAAATATATGCTCCAGACTGCTTGAGACAGATAGCACGGTTGAAGGATGCGAATATGCAGGCGCAACTATAAACGGTGGTAAATATTACGATACAGATATATGTTCACCCCGTGGTTCTTTAAGCTGTAGCGCGACCTTTACATGCGCGGCCGGATATAAATCCAATGTCGATGGCAATAAGGTCAGTGTAAAGAATAACCAGCTGCAAGATGGTACAACATATTGCGTACCGCAAACATATACCATCACGCTTGACCGGCAAAGTGGTACGGGCGGTCCGGCGGCAGTATACCAGAAATATTCTGTTGGATATTCTCTGTCGTATACTAACTTTGATGGCAGCGCATTGATTACATCTGCAACAATGCCGACCAGAAAAGACTATGTATTCGAAGGCTTCTATACCAAACCAAATGGCGAAGGTGACAAGGTAATCGATGTCAATGGCGTATTGCCTGCGAACACAAAGTTCACCGCGGATACAACGCTGTATGCACATTGGCGCTTGGATGTGTACCACTGCGTCGATGGCAAGGGTGCGGGCAGTAATAACGACAACACGGCGATGTGTGCATCGGGCTCTTACTGTCCGGGGGGTGATGTCCCGGCCGGCCAGCAGCACGATCCGCAAATCGGATGCCAGCGGGCATGTCCGGCGGATGCTGAGGGCGGAACATTGTCTTCAGAACTTGGCAGCTCTGAAATCGGGGCATGTACAACAACGCGCCGAGGGCCGCTGATTAGTGAGGGTCATGGCACAGGTGAACAGGTCTGTCAATATAACAAGGACGACACGGCATACAATAATTCATGCAATACGACTATTGTCGCATGTGATGCCGGCTATTGGCGCCCGATGATAAGCTCAACGGTATGTATGGCGGTTGACTTTGGCAACTTTAGCCCGGCCACACCAGAGGCAGATTCAATAAATCGTACGGCGTGCTCTACCCTGGCGGGGGCGGATGTAACGGTCACAACCGCATCCCAGACATCCGGCGTGGCCACAGACTGCTACAATGAATGTCCGGACAAAGACATTGCAAACGGAACATTGAAGCCCGCCAATGCAAAGCCGCACTATGATGGCGCGCGCATACCGGCATGTGATTACAACACGACACCGATTTGCGACAGTGGTTATGAGGCCAGCGGTGCAACATGCGTACCAAAAGTCTATGAAATCACACTGTCGGATAATGGCGGCCGTGGCGGTAGTGGCAAGGCATACTTAAAGTATGCAACCGGATGGTTCAGCAACAAGGCCGCAACAACACCCCTGACCAAGGTGAACATCCCGACCAAGACTGATTCAGATAAGTTCGGTGGCTATGAATACAATGGCACAACCGTTATAGGTTCGGATGGTGTTCCCCTGACGACATCGGCAGTGCTGACATTCACAACAGAGCCACTGACAGTGACGGCAATATGGGATGCGCGCACACCAATAAAGTGTAATGCCGGAACATATTATTCACAGTCACAGTCAAAGTGCGTACAGTGCACGAGTGGCAGTTATTGTGAAGGCGTCGAAACATTTATCGGCGTTTCCGAAGACAAGGGTATAAAAAGCTGTGACAGTCTGAATGGAACATATACGCAGGCCACAGGGGCCGGGGCGGTTGCGATATCGTCCGCGGCCGGGGCCCAGGCGGCCACAGACTGCTATGCCACAAATGTAGCGTATGAGTCCGCGACCAAGTATGGTGCGGGAAGCCAAACATGCTACTATCGTGGTGGCGCATACACAGACAAATGTAAAGATATCCAAATATTGTCTTGTGCGGGTGGATATTGGCGCGAAAGCAACAATGCAACCGACTGTGTGGAGGCCGGACGCGGCTACTACAGCGCGGATGGTGCGATTACACGCACGGCCTGTCCGGGCAAGGCATCCAACAGCGAGGTTACATCCGACACGGCAACATCTACTGATGTACAGCATTGCTTCCTGGGCAACATCTGGCTGGAGCCGGGTGCGGTCGGTGGCGCAGCGCACGGCGGCGTTCGACGCAGCTGTCACCATAAGGCGGCCATTGACAACGCAAACAGCACGGCCGGATATACTGAAAACTGTCCGGTAACAGAGGTTGTCACATGTAATGCCGGATACTATCTGGAGAACAAGGAAGACACAGATTGTACAGCGGTTGGCGATGGCTATTACAGCCCTGCACAATCATACTTCTCAAACGAGCCGCTGCAGCCGACAATTGAAAACAAGACGGATGCATATGATCCTAAAAAGGACTTTGTAATCAGTTCTCTGTTGCGCTCTCAGTGTGCCAGCGGCAGTCAAACCGGAACTGAAACCGCGGCGACGGCCCAATGGTGCTGTGTCACATCAAAAGATGTTTTGAGCAACAGCGGCGAAAAAGTCGGAAAGGCAACATGGAATGGCAATCCATACAATGTCAGCGGAAACACCTGTCTGTATACGGTTGCATGTAACGAAGGCTATCGTGCGACGGGTCTGACCAATGGTGTAACGGCCAATCCGCGATGCGTGTGGGATGATCCGGACACCTGTCCTGAGGGATTCTATTGCCCCGCCGGCAGCGAGGAACCAATTGAATGCCCCGCAGATGACAGCGGCAAAATCGGGACAACCGATACCGGCGCGAAGCTGATAACGGAATGCTATATCGCATATGATAACTATTCCAAATTTAAAAATGGAACCGGGTCCGCGATATGCAACTATTCCGACACATCAAAGAAATACACAACTTGTCATGACATTCGTGTAAAGACATGTTTTGACGGCTACTATTACAGCACAGCAGGTGCCGCATTGTGTGACGCGGTTCCAAATGGCGAATACAGCCCTGCGCCGGATACGGGCAAAACAGCATGCCCCGCGGGCGGCAGTGGTTCAAACAGCCTGGATCCAAGCAATACGGATCGTGGCGCCAAGAACTGGAATGAATGCTATAAAAACTGCGTTTATACAGACGAAAATGATACGGAATACTGTATTATTGATGTGGCCCATTCGACCAGCTGTTCTGCGCCTGTTACAAAAACTGTATACGCGACAAGTGCATCAGAATATCCGTCATGTCAGTTCGTAGTAACATGCCAAACGGGATACACCGCCAAGGCGAATAATACAGAAGCCCCGACATGTGATGCCAACAAGTATACGGTCACATTGGATAAAAATGGTGGCGTGGGCAATGTAGCGGATAGTGTACAATGCACATTTGACAGTGGGGCATGCGCCCTGCCGGCGGTAAGCGGATTGACCAAGTCCGGATATACCGCAGAGGCCAAGTGGTGCACTGAAGAAAACGGCGGCGGCACATGCTATAACGCCGGCACCAGTGTTACAAGTAACATTTCGCCCAACGGTACTGACATACGCCTGTATGCGGTATGGACACCAAATGTGTACAAAATAACACTGCGCCACGCGGACGCAAGTGTTGCGGGCGCACCGACAGTGGCATATCTGAAATATGCAACCGGTTGGTTCACGGCCGCGGATGCGATTGTTCCGCTGGAAGGGCTTAGCACCCTGCCGGAGAAAGTGGGATATGAATTCGCAGGCTATAAGGCGGCCAACGGCGTTACTATCATAACGACAGAGGGTAAATTCCAACGCACACAAGATGCGCTGACATTCACGACGGCCGATACCGATATTACCGTGGTATGGAGTGCGGGTAATACAACCTGTGGCCGTGGTATGTACTATGCGGGAACCGGAACAACATGTAACCTGTGCGAGGCTGGATTCTATTGCCCCGGCGGCAGTTTCCCGACCGACGCGGGCCAGGCCGGTAAAAATGCATGCCGCGATGGCGGGACAACCGTTGCCAGCACAGCCGAGGCGCCTGTTTATGCGGAAACACAGTGTTACAAGGATGCGTTGCCGACATATGTTGCATCACACGGTAAGGGTACACAGACATGTTACTTTGATGTTGATGCCCTGACCTATTCCGCAGGATGCGTGAACAAGTTCATCACATCATGTGATGCCGGTTATTGGCAGGCGAACAAGGCGCCAAATCAGGAGAGCCCTGATTGTGACGCGGTTGGCGAAGGCTATTACAGTGGTGATGCCGACATCACGCGCACACAGTGCCCGAGCAATGGAACCACAGCGGGCGCGACCGCAGACAGCATACAACAATGCTTTAAGACCGAATTGGATTATCAAGCCACATTCGGTAGCGGAACACAGCGCTGCTACTACTCTGACGGGACGGGCGACGCGGCCATCTATAACCGCGGGTGCGACAACAGAGTAATATTGAAATGTCGTGGTGGTTATTGGCTGGATGCGACGGTTACCGAAATTGACTGTACACCGGTTGGCACAGATTACTATAGCACGGCGGATGATATCGCACGCCATGAATGCGAAGACGGTGGTCATACAAGCACCGAAACAGCCAGTGACCCGCACCTGTGCTATAAGGGTGACGAGGTGTACACAGCCGATCACGGTGGTGGATTTAGAACCTGCTTCTATACAAGTGGGACGGGTGCAAACGCCTTGTACGAAACAAGCTGTGAAACGCCGACACTGACATACTGCATCGGGGGCTATTATGCGAATACATCCAAGAATTCTGACGACTGTGTTGAAGTAGGATATGGATTCTGGAGCCCGGCGGCAAAGACCGAGCAGCAAAAGCCGGAAAGTCTGTTGCGTCAGCAGTGCGCGGCGGGCGAAACAACCGCAACCGCAACCAGCGAGAGCGCATCAGCATGTTACTCTTGCCCGGCGGGGACAATTTGTGACCCCAACAGCGGCGAACAGCCCAAGACATGCGCGATGCTTACCAATGGGAAGTATACACTGGCGGATTCGGGGGCAACCGATGTAAAACAGTGCTATCGCGAATGTGATAAGGGTGCACATGTGGCAACAATGACGGGCCGTGACTATTTTGGTGGGACAAACACCTGTAAGGTCGCGACATGTCAGGCCGGGTACCATCTGGAAAACGGTCAGTGTGTAGAATGTCCGGCCGGCATGTTCTGTGACGCGGGTGGCGGCGAAGACTGCCCGGCGGGCGAGGTCTGTGACAACACACCGAAATCATGTGCCGATTTGGGTGATGGCAGCTGGAAATACTCTGATGCGGCAGCAACCGGCCCACGGTCATGCTATCGCAAATGTGAAGCATATCCGATTGATGGCGGCACCGCCGTCCCGGTAAGTGAACGCGCATACTATGATAATAACTGCGAGTTCAAGGGCCGCGACGAAGAAGGCAACCCATGCGATATTGAAAACGGTGTATGTGTTGTGAAATCATGCAAGAGCTCTTATGAAATGATTGGTGGCAGATGCGTACCGTGTAATCGCGAAAACGCCCTGACATACAAAGATGAGGGTAATTGCCAGGTTGCAACATGCCGTGCCGGATTCCATCCGTATGGCCAAAAGTGCGAAGGTGACATCGCTGAATGTGAGGCGCCAAACGCCCTGCGTGCGGAAATGTCATGGAATAACAAGACAAATTCGTTCGGCATATGCACCATAAAGGAGTGCGAGGATGGATTCCACATATCGTCCAATGCATGTGTCGCCGATGTTCAGGTATGCACGGTTGAACACGGGCGTGGTGAAAAAGAATGGAATCACACAACCAACACATGGGGCGAATGCATTGCAACATATTGTGATCCGGGCTATACAAACGACCCGTCCGAATCCAACGAACCAACAAAACAATGCGGCAACTGTAGCAATAAGTTTGGCGTTGGCGGTGAAATCGCGGTCAGCACATACAGCCGCGGATGCACAATCGGCACATGTATGTACCAGGGTGAAATGTACAACCTGGAAAACAATGAGTGTAAGCCGATTTGCTCGGTCGAAGGCTACTCTGACGAAACGGGTACCATGAAATGGAATCCGCGAACCAAGAAGTGCGAGCGAACCTGCTTTGACGGTTATACCATGTGGTAACAGAGGCGCCCCGTTTGGGGCGCTTTTTATTTATGTATTTTAAAATGTATTGAATTTTGCGGCTTTTTTTAGGGCATAAAATGCTACATTTTATGCTTTACAAAAAACGGGGAAATCCATATAATCCACAGCATGCAGGGCATTGAATGTATGCCTAATCCAAAGGGACGCTTTGGTTAGCAACAATAGGAGGAACGAATGTACCGGAAATATGGGATTTTTGCGCGCCTAGACATCGCTAAAAAAATCCTCCACTTTTTTTCTCTTTTAATATTTTTGGGCGTTTGTGCCTCCGGCTCTGCATATGCGGCGGGTTATACATGCTCGACCAAGAAATACACATCGTGTAACAAGAATTATTATTTGTCAGAATGCGGCACCACATACGATGGGCGAACGCTGTCTGCATCGTCACTAAAGGCGGGGAACAGTTGTAAGGCATGTACTACCGCGGGGTCAGGTTATACCTGTGACGGCGGATTAAAGTGTCCGGCAAAGGTTTCTTGTGCGGCGGGGCAATATATGAATAACGGTACATGTACAGCATGCCCAACGGGATATACATCAGCCGCGGGGGCAACAAGTGCTGCAGACTGCTATGTTAAATGTGAGGCTGGTACGCGTGTGGTATCGCCGGGCGCAACATGTACAACGCCGGCTGGGCCATGGTATTTATGGGGAAATACTGTATATTATGGCAATGTAACGCCTGTTGTCCATGGGATGAGTGGATTTACAAATACATCTACCACGGCCGCGGACCATACGGAAATGGCTGATTTGAAATACACCATCCCGGCCGGCAAACAAATTACATCCAGGCACCAAAGCGCCCGATATGTTCGCATCAGCACATCAGGTAATTCGGTGAACAGCTCTGGCCTGCATGTCGTGGAACTGCAGGTGTTTGAAAATAATGCTGCTACGGGAACTAACCTTATGTCGGGTGTTTCGGCGGGAAGTGGAACCGATTTGGGCAAAGCGACCGATGGCAACCTGACCAAGGACGGGGGCTATGCCCAGGGTGGCAACACTTTGACATGGGATATGGGCTCGATAAAACAGATTGGGTCGATGAAGTTCTATCTGTATTCGGATGGGCGTACATATAACAATGTAACAATATATGTATCTACAGATAATACAAACTGGACCCAGGTAATGGACCCTGTGAATATTATAACAAACCACCATGCTGGCAATGTTAATATTAATCCGGAATGGTTGATTTTGGCCGGTAGTGTAACAGACTGTGCAATTGGTGCATATTCGGTACAACGTACTGTAAATTTGAATTATCCTGAGTCTGCATGTACGCAATGTAGTACACTTGGTGGTGGGTTGTTCAATACAACAGCCAGCATAGGCTCTAAATCATCAAATTACTGTTTGGCGACTATTACGCCGGGAAGATATTTAGCCAGTATAAGTGATACGACCTTCACTAATTGTACAAGCGGCTATATATGCCCGGGGGGTAAGTTCTATTATCGTTCGGCAACAAACATTGGTCGCTCAACAGCACAATGTGCGGTGGGGTCGTATGTATCAACCGATAAAACAAAGTGTACATTATGCAATCCCGGCTATACAACGGCCAGCGCCGGGTCGACCGCGTCGACCGCATGCGTCAAATGCAGTATGCCCTATGGTCATCCGACATCATATTCGGCCACATATTGGGAAACACCAGCATACAATTATAACACATCACTGGCGCCGAACGGTTATTATATGTCATTTAATTCCACATATCAGGGATATTTTACCGTTACAAATACACAAACAAATTATGGTGCGGTATATGGCAAATGCCATCCGAAGCGGTGTTATGGCGGCTACTATTTCACATCAAAAGCGCTGAATACGGCGGAATCTACCGCAGCATGTACAGCATGTCCGGACGCAACATATAAGTCGGGAACAACTACGGCAACCTCTTGCTCGCCCTGTCCAAAAGATCTTGGGTGGACGGTCAATAATCTTAGAACCACCTGTACTAAAACATTTACATTAAATGCCAACGGCGGCAGCAGTGGTTTTTGGGCCGACCAAAATATCGGTGGCACAGAGTCATCAACAGAGTATGATCAAACTTGTACTTATGGCTATCCCTGTAACTTTATGACATCTGGGGCTGGCGGGAATGAAATTCTGTTCCCTAACGACAATAATAAACTTATCGATGGTTGGGATACCAGCCCGACATGCAGCAGCAAACAATATGAGTTTACCTTAGCTGAATTAAACAGTATGACCAATGGCGCAACATATTATGCGTGTAAGACATATAAGGTTACATTTGACCTGAATGGGGGCACTAATAATAAGCCGGCGGATGTTTATGCAACACATGGCGCGGATATGCCGGCGCTTAGCACCACGGCAAATCCGACGCGTGCGGGATATGTATTTGGTGGCTGGTACGACAGCAGTGCAACGACAGGCGGCACCCAATATTACACCAGTGCCCGTGCATCGGCGCGCACTTGGAATAAGAGCACCGCCCCAACGACACTATACGCCCGATGGACGGCGGCGAACAATACCATCACACTGAATAAAAATGGTGGTACGGGGACTTGTGGTGGCAAAACATCCACAACCAACGGTTCATTTACATGTACGACCGGCGTTACGGCAACCCTGCCCTCGTGGAACAGCAGTACATGTAATATTACAAAAACCAAAAGTGTGTTTGTTGGATGGGGCACCAGCAGCACTGCCACAACAACGGTTAGCAACTCCTTTACATGTCCGACAAGTAACGCGACATATTATGCCGTTTGGAAAACCCCGACATGTGTCTATCGCCCTGATGATGGCATAGAAAGTGCGACTTTATCCAGCGTAAACAGCAGTAATCAGCCGGTATGTAGCGTTGTATGTGAGCCGGGATACAGTCAAGCGGGTGGCATAATAAAGCGTGTAGTGTCTTTTAATGTAACAGGATCGACCGGCGCAACATCGGTAACGGTGGCATGTAAGCCGACAAGCAGCAAAATTGTCTTTAATGCAAATGGTGGTACGCTGGTTGATGAGCCCGATGACCCACTGTTTGCGACATATGACGAACCAGCGCCAAGCGTTACCAAATGGGGAACAACGGCGGTTCGTGCGGGGTATATATTTGGCGGATTCTATGACACCAGTGCGGCAACGGGTGGCACCCAGTATTATACAGCCGATATGGAATCGGCACATGGATGGGATAAAACAGATACGACTGTTACCCTGTATGCGCGGTGGACACAATGTCCGGATGGCACATATGCCGCCGCCGGCGCAACCAGTTGCACGGCGTGTCCAACCAAAGATGCATCGGTAGGATGGGAAATACATACCGATGGATTGGTTGGTGGCACATCATGGGCCTCATGTTACAAAGAATTGCGTTTGGACGATACCGTCATGGCAGATCCAATCTGTGCATCAGGGTCGGTCCGAGTGTATGCGTCCAGTGCAACTGAATATAATGGCAAAGTGGTCGCAGGCGATCCGTTAATCGCGCACCCAGGCGGATATGTCGATACGGCAAATGTAACATGCCGGACATGTGCGGCGGGTAAATATAGTGCGGGCGGCACGGTCACATCATGCAGCACATGCACCACCGGCACATATTCCGCGGAGGGCGCGTCAAAGTGCACCGCCTGCCCCGCGGCAACGGATTCATCGTGGCGTGTGCTTACCGACGGGGCCGGGGCCACTTCATGGAAGGCATGCTATGAGGGGAAGGATATAAGTGGCACAATGGATGTTAATCAGCCTGATAACTGGTGCGATGTGGTATATATGGTACGACCGGCAATCAGTGCATCGGCATACGGCGATGTTGATGAAAGCAGATCAGATATCTTGGTCTTTGAAGGCGCGTATTTGGATAAATCGAATAAAAACGATTGGAAATGTCGTATGTGTGCCGGTGGTACATACAGCGCCGGCGGCCAGGCCACATCATGCAGTGCATGCGCCAGTGGCACCTTTGCCCCGGCGGGTGCCAGCAAGTGCACCACCTGCCCCGCGGGATATGCCGGTTCGGATGGCGCGCGTGATAAAAACACCACTTGTTATACATCGTGTGCGGCAAAAACCATAACCAACGGTACCACAACGGTCGTCAACGCCAAGGAGCACTATAACGGTACGGCGTATCCGGCATGTACATTCAATGTAAACTGTAACGCGGGTTACGGCGCGGCCGGAAACAAGACCACCAACCCGACATGCAGTCAGTGTGCAAACTGGACATACAGCGCCGGCGGCACCGCCAGTTGTAGCGATTGTCCGGCGGCTACAAGCGGTTGGAGCAAGGGTAGCGGCACCGGTTGGAACGCGGTTACACAATGTTATCAGGTACAAACGCCCGCCAACTGTGCATCCGGTCAGGTAAAGCAAAACGCAACCAGCGCGACCGCATGGGGTGCAACAACATTGCTTAGCCAGTTGAAGTCCAAGGCTGGATATTATGCCAGCAGCACCGCGACCAGCTGTAGCGCATGCCCGGCAGGCTCATATTGCCCGGCGGAGGCCGCCGCCGCAACGACATGTGCAGTGGGCTCATATACAGCCACAACGGCACAATCTGCATGTACGGCATGTGCGGGCGGTAAAACAACCAGCGCCGCCGGCAAGACATCGTGTGATGCAAACTGCAGCAATAATACGGCGAATGTCAATGCGTGGAAAACCGCAACATGGTCCGCGAATACGGTTGCAAATTTGTGTGCTATTGATACATGTAAGAATTCAACATATTTGAACAGCAATTCATGTGCCGCATGTCCCGCCGCCGAATCCGGATGGACACTGGGGACGGGAACCGGTTGGACGGCCGTGACCAGCTGCTTTGAAACAAAGGCGGCAACCGCGGTCAGCGAATTCTGTAGTGCCGGACAATTAAAGAAAAACGCAACTAATGCGACAACATGGGGCGCAAGTGCGATATCTGTACCGCTGCAGGCAAAGGCCGGCGCAATAGTCAGTGGCCAGACATGCGGTCAGTGTAATGGCGCGGTGTGGTCGGCCGGTGGCACCGCCACCAGTTGCAGTGACTGCCCGGCGCAAACAAATGGATGGACCCGTAATACCGGAAAGGGATGGAGTGCGGTTACACAATGTAACCAGACGCGCACACCTGCGAACTGTGCATCGGGGACAACCATACAAAATGCCACCAGTACAACCGCATGGGGCACAGAAAAGCTGAACACTGCCCTGTCTTCGAAGGCCGGATATTATGTAAATGGCCTGATGTGTACAGCATGTGCGGCCGGGAAATATTATGGTGGTGGAACCGCGACCAGCTGTGAGCCATGTCCGGCGGCCGAAACAGGTTGGACCATGAGCACGGCGACGGCCCTGTCACAGGTTACGCAGTGTACAGAAACAACAACGCCCGCCACCACAAACAGTCCAATTGCGACAATTTGTACGGCCGGAACCCTGACTAAGAAGGCGACAAGTGCAACCGCATGGGGCGCGGCCACGGCATCGGGGCTGACTGCAAAGGCGGGGCGCTATGTAAACGGGACAACATGTACGGCATGCGCGACTGGAACATATACATCCGCCGCAACCACCGCGACCAGTTGCACCCCCGCGGCGAAAGGATACTATGTGAACGGCACTGAAAAGACGGCGCAAACCGCATGTGCGGCCGGTACATATACATCGTCCACAGGGCAATCGTCTTGTGCAACTGCGGCGGCGGGAACATATACAACCGGATGCCAGATAACCGCCACGAATACCGCGTGCACGGGGACGGCGGTATGCGCGACAGATACATGGTCCAACGCCAAGGCCAGCAGTTGTACGGCATGTACAACCGCCAAGGGATATCATACCAGTGGCACAGCGGCGGCCAATCACGACGGCATCGCATCATGTAAGGCAACATGTGGTGCGGGGACCTATGTTTCGTCAGCAGGTGGCGGATGCATCAATGTTGGCGCCGGATACTGGGGCGCCGGTGGCACGGTTGCTGAAAATGCGACCCTGGGGCGGTCACAATGCGCGACAGGCCTGACGACAATCGGATATGGCCCCGGCGCAGACGAGGCGGGCGATTGCGGCCGAATACTGAATCTGGGTGGGGATAATGGAAAGATATACCTACGCAGTGTGAAGAAGACGACGCCATCGTTGAACATAAAAATAGATGGGCAAACATTCTATGGCAATATGGGCACTGTAGTTAAGGGCAAGCTGCGGGTGAAGAAAGATTCCACGACATATTCCGTATATGATGACAGCATGTAAGAAAAATCCCCCCAGCCCGGGGGATTTTAATTTGACCATGTAACCATATACATATATCATGCTAAATATGAACAAATACGATGTTGCAATTATTGGGGCCGGGGCCGCGGGGTTGTCTGCGGCGGCGATGGCGGTGGGGCGCCGCCGGCGCGTTGTGGTATTTGATATGGGCGCCGCGCCTGCGCGAAAAGTTGAGCTGTCCGGGGGCGGCCGATGCAATTTCACAAATATGGCGGCCGGGCACGGTCGATATTTTGGGCAAAATCCAGATTTTGTGCGCGGGGCACTGGCGCGAGTAAGCCCGGGCGACATGTTGCAATGGGCAAGAGATAGGGGTTTGCACTTTTCTGAAAAAGCGCCTGGGCAATTTTTTTGTGATGACGGGGCCGCCGCGGTTGTACGCGCGATTGTGCGCGATGCACATGGGGCGCAAATCATGCAAAACCATATCGTCGCTGATATTTCAAAGACAGAAGACGAATTTATCATTTCAGGTGACAATTTCCGTGCAACGGCGGCGCGCGTAATTATCGCCACCGGTGGCATATCGTTTGACAGCGCCGGCGTATCCGATTTCGGCTATAAAATCGCACGAAAATTCGGACATAAAATTATTCCGCCCCGCCCCGCGCTGTGTGCGATAAATACGAACGCATTTCCGGCCGAATTGGCCGGCATATCGATGCCGGTGGAAATTACAGTAAATCGCCGGCAAATTTTGGGCGACATGCTGTTTACACATTTCGGTATTGGCGGACCGGCGGTGTATTCGGCATCACTGGCGGAGAAGGTGTGCGATATTGTAATAAACCTGTGTCCGGGGCGCGATATGTATGAATGGTTGCGCGACAAAAAGAAAAGCAATGGTAAAAAGACCATCGGCACAATTTTATCGGAAATCATGCCCACGCGCATTGCAAAATGGATTGCGGGGGCGCGCACATGCAACATTGCCGATATGCCCGATGGCGCACTGCGCGATATCGCCAACCGCGCAACCGCCCACCGCATCCCGGCGGGCACATGGCGTCATCACGGCATGCGCGCGGCAGAGGTTACATTCGGCGGCGTCGATACGCACGACATTTCATCAAAAACAATGGAATCAAAATTGTGTCCGGGATTATTTTTTGCCGGCGAAGTAATGGACATAACCGGTGATTTGGGTGGTTTTAACCTGCAATGGGCGTGGTCATCGGGCCGCGTGGCGGGACAAAACGCATAGTCGACCGGGGGCGCCCCTATTCCTCAACCAAAATGGCGGCGGTGCCATCCTCTACTATTAAATCGGGGTCGTCCGCATAATCCTTACCGCCGGCCCACACATAATATTTATATGGGGTGTTTTGTGCGCCCTGTATCTGTATCACATGATGGGCGGTTTCCAAAACCAAATCAGAATCGTTCGGAACGGAATATTTAATCACAGATGTCCCGGGCCCCGCATCGACCGAAGTCGTTTCAGAATATTCAACAAATTCGGTACCCGGCGCATATTGCACATCGGATACCGGCGCCGTACGATTGCAGGCCGCAACCGAAAGCGAAATAAAAATAATGGGCAGTATATTTTTCTTCATGCCCATTATTGTATCATAATTTAGATAAAAAACCAAATTATTTGCGCGTATGTTTCAAGTCCTCTATCTGTGAGTGCAGGTCGCGTATTGCCATTATCAATTCACGATGCCGGTTTCGCACAGAAACGCGGATAAACAATATGCGATACATGTCACGGGTCAGGCGCGCCTCTGACGAGCCGACCGGAATCCCACACAGATAATATTTAGTTTTTGGCCGTTGCGTACCACTGTATAGCGCCTTCCATATGCGAATGCCCATAAATTCCACCGTCTGGCGGTTATGTTTTTTCCGCACCTTTATCAGGCCCAGCATGCGATGATGCCGGTCGGTCGATATACGGCGCAAATGACGCACAAAACGCGAAATACGAAGCCCCACTGTACGCCCCAGCCATGATGAATGAGAAAACTTATAAAACACCCCGCTGTCCACATCATACGCCATTGGCGGCAGTTTAATCAGACGGCCCAAGTGGCGATTTATTTCAGGCGTGCTCCACCCGCATGTGCCGGTTGCCGATGTGAATGTCATTTCACCAAAATAAATCCGTCCGTCATTCATTCGGTAAAAATCAACACGGACATGTGGAAAACCGCGCGCCATCGTTTCCGCAAGTTTAATCATTGCGTCCAAATTATCCGGACGCGCGTTGTCTTTTTCGTCCATTGGATAATTGTAAACGAAGTCCTGTTTTTTCCATGTGCGGTCATAGAAGGCCATTTTCAAGCCATCTAAATTTCGTTCCGACAAAAATTGGATATAGTGAACCCGCCCGTTAAAGCACCAGAACTTGTAATCGTATAAATCACCGGTTCCTTCGTTTTCAATGAATTCCTCTATAATAATTTTGGGAACAATGTCGCGATAATGCAGTTCCAGGCCGGAATGATATGCAAAATTTTCCTGCATCCATTTTTCTACTTTTTTGCGGGCATCAATCAAATCAAGTTTTGATTTATCCTTTACCACAATGTTATAGCCGCATCCATGATTGCACTTTATTACAAATCGGGACGGCAATGCGTCAAAGTCGATATCATCAAAGCGGTCATATACGCCCAGCAATGGTATCAGATATTCGGCCCCAATTGTTTCGGCAACCCAATCACGCACCAAATATTTATCCGCCAGGCGTGTCTTTTCCGGTGTGGAATGATAGAGTTTCAACCACTGTATTTTCTGGTTGAATGTTTTCGGATTGTCAAGGTGTATATCCTTGCCGCCGGTAACGCGCCGATACCATTTTTCCAATTCATCACGATATGCATGTTTCAGATTTGATGTATCAAACCGATTACGACGCCATTCGGCTTTCAGGATATTGTTCAGCTGTGGATAATGCGACATAATCGCACGAAAATCACGCCAGAATAATTTGGCGCCGCCGTCATTTATCCGTGTCAGGCCGACTTCCTGAGTGCCGGGGACATAATGTGCATCAATTTCAGGTGACGGTACAACACGAACCCCAACACCGTTTAACGCCGCCATCAACCAAAACCATTGGTCGTCATTTGTCGGCGCCAGGCGCAGAATCAAGTCCTCGTTCAATATATCTTCATGGAAACAATGCGGCGGATATAACACACCGCCCAGGCCGACCAGTTTATTCAAGAAACTTGTCCCGCGGTAATAATCACGGCCACCGGCAATGGTATGAAATCCGGCACGGTCATACCAAATTTTTGTCACACGATGACATTGAATATCGTGCGGATGCCTGATATAGCTATCGACTAACTTACCCAGCCATGTTGGGGAATAAATATTGTCATCATCGGCCGTGACTATTATTGCATCCGGATATTTACGCAATGTCGGAATCAGTTTTTTATACGACCGGATATCATGATACCAATCAATAACCAATCCGCGCGCGCAAAGCGCCATCAATTCCGACGGCAGGTCGGCCTCTTTGTTTGGGAATTGTTCCGGCGCCAGCCACAAGATTATCTTATCCGGCCGCCATTTTTGGTTCAACAAACTTTCAATCGTTTTATGCACGGTATTTATACGCCCCGGCCATGATGTCAATGACACAATGATTTCGTTCAGGGCCGGAATCTTATCAAACTGGCCCGCGGCGGCAAGCCGGACCGTGTCATCACGAAACAGCGACGCGTCATAGCCCATGGCCATCTGGCGTGCGGTATCGCGAATAAAGTTCTTTTTGTCGGCGGGCGCAAACTTATAGGCCGCATGCCAATGGTTGCCCAAACGACGCGTCAATGTAGTGCCGTATTTACGGGCCAGGCCATATCGCACACAGTGCCGATAAATATTATCGAATATGTACATGTTATCCACCGTGCGGTCACATTTTCCCGAACGCAGTTTTTCCATGATTGAACCGGGCCGCTGAGAATAATTATACAAATACGCATCATAAAAATACCCGCGCCGGCAATGCATCATGTACATGATTGTAAAATCATTGTCTTCGAACAGGCGCCCTTCGGCAAAGCGTATGTTAAAATCGTCCAGAATGCGGCGCTTAAACAACTTGTTCCAAACCGTATATGTGGAATTGGCAATTATGTTTTCATCAATTGTACGCTCGCCCGACAACCGTACGCAATGGTAATCGTTACCGACCAATATTCCATAATCGTTTTCCGGCAGGCCTTCGTTTACAATATTCGCACCCCATGCAACAATGTCGACCATACCCGTCATTTTGGCCACCGCCATGGCAAGAGTTTGCGGTTCAATCCAATCGTCGGAATCAACAAATGTAATATAGTCGGCCGATGCCATATCAATACCGCGATTGCGTGCCGCCGAAAGCCCGGCGTTTTTCTGGCGAACTATTTTTATACGCGGGTCACGCGCCGCATAACGCGACAAAATTTTTGCCGAAGCGTCGGTTGAACCATCATCAACACATATTATTTCAATATCGCGTAATGTTTGTCCGACAACTGAATCCAAACATCGCGCCAAATATTTTTCCACATTATATACCGGGATAATTACCGATGCGACGGCACCGGTTTGCGCGGACTTTTTCACCGCCCGCCACAGGTCGTCCAAGACCACATCCGCATCCACCAAATCCAATACATCATATATAACCGTACGAAGCGCGACGGATGTTATGCATTCACCAAATGCCGTACGCGCCGTCCATGTATTTACACGCGCGGATGCCGTTTTATGCAAATGTATCAGGTTGTTTTCCCGACTGAACATCAATACATCGCGCAGGCCGCGAAACATATCTGTGGCCTTACGCTCAGTCCAATGCACCTGCTTATGCATGACACGATAAACATATGTCGGGGCGCGCATCGCATAAAACACGCCCGCCGCGTACATCGCACGAACAAAGAATATCGGATCCTGTTGACGCAAATAATCAGGGAAATACAAATTATTGCTTAATAAAAATTCACGGTTATAAATAAAGCGCCAATATCCATAATCCGCCTGATAATCTGCGTATTTTGTAAGACCGTCTTTGGTAAAAGTATAGCAGTCTTCGAATTGGGTCGGGTCGGTGCACAATGTATCCCCACGCAACTGGTAAACAGAGCCACCACAAATCTTTACATTATTTTTTATTGCAGCATCATACATGCTTTCCAATGTGTTTTCCGCCGGGTATAAATCATCGCAATCCATGAATGCAATAAACTGCCCGCGTGCGGCTGATATGCCGTTGTTGCGTGCGGGCCCGCTGCCGGAATTTTGCTGTGCCAATATTGTTATGCGATTGTCGCGCGATGCGTATTCGTGCAATATATCAACGGAATCGTCAACCGAGCCGTCATCAACGCAAATTATTTCCAATTCCCGCAGACTTTGCCCCGTAACACTATCCAAGCATTCGCGCAGGAACTGCGCGCCATTATATACCGGGATTATTACGGAAACCTTTGGGGTGTAATCAAGTTTATCTTGGGCTAAAACCCGACATTTGGCGTGCACAATATCACACGCCACACTATATTTTCTCATTATCATCTTCTATCTTAGTTAAAAGATTAAATAACGGCATGCACGATGTACATGCCAACGCACATCGTTATAATGCAATACAGCCATATAAAAGTCAATTATAAACAGGCCGAAATCAATGTTGTTTGACCAAATCGCGCGCGATGTCACGGGCCAGATTATCCATCAAGCCCCCCGCCGCCGCGGCATAGGATGCATAATCCGCCCCGGCCGGCATATCATAATGCACACGACGCACAGCCCCCTCATTTACATCACCGCATGCAACGGAATAAACAGCGTCCAAATACACCCTGTCATTCAATTCGCCGTCCATGCGATACACTTCGACAAACACGCCACAATCACCGGTGGCGGCCATAAAATTCGCATCCTTTACCGTGGCACGGGGCAAATATTTTCCCACCGCCGCAATAAGGCGCCCATGCATCATTGCCGACACATCTTCGGCCCAGCGCGCGGATTGCGATATATCCGCCGTAACACCGGAAATCGTTACAATCTGGGGGCGTGTTAAATATTCCGGAACCTTTACCCGGTTGATATCCACGGTCATGCTTTTATCCGATACCGCACGCATGTCGGAATCAGGTATGGCAAAAGTATAAAAAGACGGTGAAGGCGAACGCATGGCGCAGCCCGCTAAAATAGCCCCTGCTACAAACATAATATATTTTTTCATCTTATTTCCCCCGTATTAGTGAATCCGGATGCTGTTCCAGATAATCTGTTAAATTACGCAATGAATTGGCCGCACGACTGACATCTTGGACGGCCTGATTAAAATTGTTCAATGTAATCGCTGTTTTCTTTGACAAATCCTGGCTGACGCGGGCGGCCGGTGTCAGAACCTCTTTTACCTCTGTCAGGGTCGCGTTCAGATTTTCCACAACTTCTTTAAACGGGATATCCTGTATATTGGATGATATTTCAGACAGCGATGACAATGTTGTCGGGATTTCATGGATGCCGTCAATTTCACCATCGGTCATACGCATAACCTTGGCCGGGCGCACATCAAGTTCTATCATCAACTGTCCCGTCAACAGGTTTTGGTTGATAAGCTGTGCATGCAGGCCGCGGGCGACCATCGCATCAATTATTTCTTCTTCGTCCATGTGACCGCCATCGGTAAATGGTGCGATTGTTTTCTTTATATTATTAAATGTGACATATACGGGGATGCTGAATTCATATGTCTGGACATTGGGAACGATTTCAATTTTTGCGACCTTGCCTACTTCCACCCCGCTTAACACGACCGGACTGCCGACGGACAGTCCCTTGATTGATTCATGAAAATACATTACGAACATAACATGGTTATCGCGGCGCAGACTGACCCCCAATGCCAGCCCAAGAATTATGGCAAATGCCGCAATTCCTGCCAGTAAAAATCCGCCAATAAGTTTCTTATTTGGTTGTTTTGGCATTTTTTATATCTCCTCTTGTTAGAAATTCCGCGACTTGTTCATTTGGGGGCCGGCGCCGCAATTCCATCGGATTGCCCGCGGCCGTAATTGTACGCCGCGCCGCATCTATGAACACGGAATTATTACATACCCGAAATATTGATTCCAATTCGTGCGAAACCAATATGATGGTCGTGCCGAATTCGCGATTTATTTGCAACAGCAAATCGTCCAAGTGCCGTGATGATATCGGATCCAATCCGGCGGAGGGCTCATCAAAATAAACTATTTCCGGATCCAATGCCAATGCACGCGCCAAACCGGCCCGCTTTTTCATTCCGCCCGACAGTTGCGCGGGATAATAATCCTTGAACTCAGCCAGGCCGACCAGGGCAAGTTTTTGTTTTACAATCTGATTTATTTTTGTTTCCGGATATTTTGTATGGCGCATCAATGGCAATGCGACATTTTCCCCGACCGTCATCGCCCCCAGCAAGGCCCCGCCCTGAAACGAAACGCCGACACTACGCATTATTTCACGACGCGCCGGCGTGGATTTTAAAAAGTCCATGTCATTTACAATGATACTGCCACGCATTGGCGTATTCAGGCCCGTCATCGCCCGCAACAGAGTGCTTTTCCCGCTGCCACTGGCGCCCATTATGGCAAAAATATCACCACGGTTTACATCAAATGACAAGTTGCGTAAAACAGCCATTCCGTCATAGCCAATGGTAAGATTGCGAACAGTTATCAGCGGAGTCGTTTTCATATCCCCAGCACCTCAAATAAAAATGTGATTATCCCGGTGGCGACAACCATCCAAACAATTGATGCAACAACTGCACGCGTTGTTGCGCGCCCGACTGCACCCGCATTTCGCCCGCTTATCAAACCATAATAGCATCCACACAATGCAATTATTATTCCGTATACCAAGCCGTGAAATATTCCGACCGAAAAATTCTGCCATCCCAATGCATCAATTGTATAAGATAAATATTCCGCCACCGGTATCCGAAACATCAATACGCCAACAAACATACCGCCTATTATCGCCATAAAATCCGCAAGCAGTGTCAAAATAGGCATGCATACAACCATTGCAAACAATCGCGGCAGCACCAGGAAGTCAACACGGCTTATCCCCATTACGCGCAGGGCGTCCAATTCCTCGTTCGCGGCCATGGCGCCGATTGTCGCCGCATATGACGCGCCGGTCCGCCCCGCCATGATTATGCCCGTCATCATCGCCCCCATGATGCGAATGGACGCAATGGCAACCAGGCTTGCCACATATACATGTGCGCCAAACAGTTTTAGCTGCGCCGCACCGACAAATGCCAAAATCAGCCCAATCAGAAAACTTATCAGCGATACAATTAAAACAGCGCGCGGCCCGACATCATCAAATGCCGCCCACCAATCAACACGCCGCACCATTACGCGGCCATGAGCCAGGCGCCCAATACCGGCAAGCACCCGCCCGCAAAATCCGCACGCACACGACACCGCACGACCAATTCGCAACCCGAACGCCCCCAATGTATCCAGAAATGATGTATTGTCGCCTTTCAAAATCCCCCCGCCAATTCACATAAGCATTTATACTATATCATACATTTCTCATAAATTCATTATGGTTTTTAATAATTATGTTTACATAATAGGATTCTTTTGCTATCCTGATTGATTAGAGCAAGGAATATCAATGGTTCGATACAGAAAACCAAAAAAGCATAATCCAATTGAACTGGCACTGGTCGCCGCGGCGGCACAGCCGGGTATGACGGCCACACAAAATGCCCGAAACGAAAAGACAATCGATTTTTTGCAGCGCCAGTATAATCTGTGCAACATTCGCCCCGTGGCGGGGATGGCATATAATATGTTCTGGCTGGGTCAGGAATGTGGCGCACCGGGCCGACGCCTGTTTATAAAAACAGGAACACATCACGGCCTGTATGAAAATGAATACAAAATGGGCATGCAGATGTACGAACTGGATTCCGTGCATTTTTTAAAGCCCCTTTACTACAATGATTTTTCCGAAATAAATTTCTTTGCGAACGAATATCTGGACGGCGTCACATTAAAGGCCGCGATGATACGGGGCGACCTTAGCCCGCAAATTCGCGCCACGCTTATTGAGGACTTATATGAAATATTTTGCGCGCTGCGTAAATCCGACATCGTGCATCGCGATATACGACCGGGCAATTTGATGATTGCAAACGGTCGGCTGGTATTGATTGATTTCCAATTGGCCGTATCCAAAAGCAATTATGTTGAATTGGACTATATGATTTCACGCCCGCAAAGACTACGCAGTCTGGGCGAAGATGTATTCAGATATCGCCACTATGCATGGGATGACGCGCATTCATTGTTGCGCGTACTGGAATACATTGGTCGCGACGAAAAATATGGTGCGCGATATGATGAAATTCACCGCGAAATCAAATCATACATTGGTACCGATACAATTCATTCCGCCGTACGGGAACAGCCAATGCGCCGCCTGGCCCGGCACATATTGCCGCGCAAAATTAGAAAAAAGTGGACCGCCGGCACAAAACCAACCGCATTGCGATAGCCGACTTGAACGCACAAGTGGATGATTTTGCAAAGTGGTTTGAAAATGATGGAAAGGACTTAATTATTCAGGGAAAGTATTGAACATGAACAAAAAGAAGGCTTGTATTCTATCCATCGCAATGGTGCTTTTGTTTGCACTGGCAATAATGTTTGCCTTTGATGCGTACCATATAGATGGTAAGTATGATGGCTTGTTGGCTTTTTGTTTTTCATCAATACATATTCCTAAATATGTGATTATAACAGATACTTTATTGGCAATTTTGTTCGGCATCTGGGGGACTGTTGTTGGAATCAAACTGAATAAACATTTTAAGTGGCACTGGTTATTAACATTTCTATCCGTGCCACTCAGTTTAGTTATACTCATACTTTGCGGAATATTGCGAGATATGTTTTTTCTAGGTATGGTTTGAAAAAATATGTTCCTACTATATTGGCATGTGTTGCAGCGATTGCGTTTTGCGTATTTTTGGTGTTTTTAATCGATTTATCCGGCTTTGACCGTATCGGCAAAATGTGCAGCATATGGGAAAACACATTTTACGAATATGGTAGAAGCGAAAACCGTATGTCTGTATTGATGGCCAACATGGATATTTTGGGCGTTTTTGGCTCTTTGCTGGTATTCGGAATTCCAATGCTGGAACTGTTTATCCGATATAAATATTGGGTAATGCTGATACCCCTTGTTGGGGTTATCATGTTTTTATTTGCCGATTTTCTGAAATCACCGCCATACCGCGCGTGAGTTATTATAAAAAAGCCCCGAACCCTCCCCGTTTTTATAAATAAAAACACCCCTCCAAAGGAGGGGAATTATACTGGCGGAGTTAGACAATTTTACGGTTATTTGCATACAACAACAGGGAATTTACAGGGAAATTTTGCGTTTTGGACTCCTATATGCCCAATGCTGCAACGCAATTATGGCGCATAATCGCCCACACCACTAAATATTCCCTAAAAAAATAACAGGGAATTCATTTCAAAAAACATCTTTTTTATTGATTTTTTAGCCAATTTTTGATATAATACTCATCAAGTTAAGCAGGCGATTTTGTCGCCGCTTTTTTATTTACCCTACCCAGACAAAACGAAGGTTTGCTTGTATCTGCAAAAATATACAAAACAACAATATTGTATTAAACTTGAATTTTGATAAAACTTATTCTAACATGTCTGAACGCATTGCATTTCAGTCTTTGTTATGTCGGCTTTTTGTGGTATAATTAATTCCCAGAAGGGGGAGTATACTATGGCAACAGCAGCACAAGTAAAAGCATTGTTTGAAAGTTATAAAAATGGTGATGATACCATGTTTAAATCTGTGGCGACACAGATTGCTGCTCATGAAGCCAACAAAGGGAACAAAGGCTTTGCGGATGACTTAAATGCTTTAATAAGCAAGTTTTCCGATAGAGTTGGTAACAAGTTGTCAACATTAACTTCCATCCCAATTATTGAACCACGCGGCGAACTTGCAGGGCTATTCGAAGCAAAATATAGCAACATTAAATTGAACCAGCTCATCTTGGCTGATGTGTTGATGCTAAAGTTAAATAGAATCGTTGCTGAACAACTTCAACAGCAAAAATTACGCGAGTACGGATTATTGCCTCGTAGCAAAATTTTGATGGTAGGAGCCCCAGGAACGGGTAAAACAATGACAGCGTCCGCTTTAGCTGGTCAACTAAATTTGCCTTTATTTTCAATTCAATTAGATGGACTTATTACAAAATATATGGGCGAAGCCGCCGCAAAACTTCGTTTGATTTTTGATCATATAAAAAAAATTCGCGGTGTTTATTTCTTTGACGAATTTGACGCTATTGGCAGCAGTCGCGGCGCCACCAATGATGTTGGCGAAATACGTCGCATATTAAATTCTTTTCTGCAATTTATTGAAAACTCTCGTTCTGATAGCTTGATATTGGCGGCAACAAATCATGAAGAATTGTTAGACAAAGCCCTATTCCGTCGTTTTGACGACATTCTGCATTATGATTTACCAGACAACAAATTAAGAATTGAGGCTTTTAAGAAATATTTAACAAAAAAATACGTCACGGGGATTAACTGGGCAAAAATAGAGAAGGAATCTGACAAACTTAGTTACGCAGAAATCGCTCAAGTTTGTAACAATGCAATAAAGCAAAACATATTGGATGGCACAATTGTGGACACCCCCCTTCTTATAAATCTTTTAAAAGATGTTGAAACGCGTCGGAGCTTGTAATATTTATGCCACGGAATAAACAGCATTTAATCTTGAAAACAGATGATATTCTTCCTAGTCTATTTAAAGGCACAGGGCGCGGAAAGCAAGTTATCCCGAATATAGAAAATCGGTTTGCCCATGGCAGACGCCTGTCCGATGAAATACAACTAATTAAAAGTAGACATCCAGAAAACACAGTTTATACGATAAAATTTAACGGGAATACAGATACTGGCTTGTTTTTCGAAAATTTGAATCAACCTGGTTCAGGAATGGAGTTACTTTCCATAAAAGAGAAAGACGGCAAAGTCATTTCTGCAAATGTATCCATAGAATCCAGAAAAGCATTCAACAAACTACAAAAGGTCATACAAAAATATTCAGAGTCAGTACCAGGCAGCAAAACACTCCCATATGTAGGAAGCATTGATTCCATAACGGACGAGATACAAATAGCCGATTTGTTTATGGACGATATTCGTTTATTACCAGAGGATAATAATAAGCACTGGTGGGAACTGTGGCTCGACAAAAAACAAGAAAACGCCTTAGAAAAATTTATGCAAGTTGCGAATAATTGTAGGTTAGTTTTTAATCAGAAATACATAGATTTTCCAGACAGATACGTTTTTATTTGCAACGCAAATATAATAGAATTAAATACATTTATTACTAATTGTGATGTTGTTGTTACAGAAATACATTTAGCTAAAAAAATTAATCCCCCTATTGTTGGTCAACCTCAGGAAATTCAAGATGAAATAGTAGCAGAGTTAAAAAGCAAAATAACATATCCTGACGATACAAACCTAGTGCGTATGACAATATTAGATGAGGGACTGATTGTCAGACATCCGCTGTTAGATTCATTAATTGTTAGAAACCTTAAAGCTATAAGTGAATTTACAGACAACCCCACAAACGCACATACAACTAGTATGGGGAGTCTGGTTGCATTTGGCGACATAGCACAGTCAAGAACCCTCCCTAGTATAACTATACCATACAAGATAGAAAGTGTTCAGATTTGCGACTCCAATGGTACAGATCGAGAATTGTGGGGTGCAATTACAGAACTATCTGTAAATAAAACTAATACCGATGAAAATATTGTTAATGCATATGTCATGGCAGCATCTGCCGAAAATATTTCTGAAAAATTTGGAACCCCAACTAGCTGGTCTGCAAAAATTGACGATATTGTTTTTAAAAACAGTAAATTATTTACTATATCTGTTGGAAACGTTAGCGGTTTATGCAAGGCAGAGGATTATGATGATCACCAAAAAAATTCATGTATTGAAGATCCTGCTCAGTCTTGGAATTCACTATCGATAGGAGCATATACAAATTTATCAGACCAAAAATTATGTACTGACTGTGGTTTTGTTCCATACGCACAAGCAGGGGATTTGTCGCCCTACTCTAGAACTTCCATAAAATTTGAAAAACAATGGCCTATAAAACCAGAAGTTGTATTTGAAGGTGGCAATAAAGTCATTGATAAAGATTCTTATGTATATGACGGCGACATGTTTGAGTTGGTCACCTGCTCTTCAACAATAAACAATCCTTCATTCTGTGGACTCAATATGACCAGCGCCGCTACTGGGATGGCAGGCCAATTTATTGGTAATCTATTTGCAAAATATCCAACATATTGGCCTGAGACAATTAGGGGATTAATAGTAAATTCTGCTGAATGGACAGAAACTATGCTATCACAAAGATTGCCGCAAAATCCCAATAAGGAACAACTAACGAATTTTATCAGAATGTGCGGTTATGGTGTACCAAATTTAGAGAAAGCAATATATAGTGGAAATAACGCATTAACATTGATTGCCGAAAAAGAGTTCCAATTATACGATTACAAGAGAGATGCAAACGGAATAATACCAAGATTAGTAAGGAAAAATGAGTTAAAAAATGACAAAGTTTGCCAAATTTTAATGATTCCTATGCCATGGCCTACGGAATTATTTCAAAGCGACGAACTAAAAGATAAGAAAATAAAAGTCAAAATAACATTGTCTTATTTTGTTGCACCAAATCCGAGTTCACGAGGATACAGTAGAAAATTTGCATACCAATCGCATAATTTGCGTTTTGATTTACAAATGCCAACCGAAACAGAAACTATGTTTATGAACAGGATAAATGCGAATATAGCGGAGGAAGATTCTGAACATAAAAACACATCGCGTACTAAAGACGATAGATGGGTTTATGGAAAGAAATCGCCAATGCGTACCGCAGGCTCCATACATCAAGATTTCTTGATAGCGAATGGCGCTGAATTAGCAAACATGAAAAACATTGCTATTTATAGCGTTGGCGGATGGTGGAGAGACAGTAGAAAAATTAGACCCGAAGACACAAGAACGCGTTTTAGTCTTATTGTTGACATTGATGCAGGAGACGTTGATATAGATATTTATACTCCAATTGAAAATAATATAGAAGTGAGAAACATACTAGAAGTTCTTGCATAATTAATCTTTATCTTCATAAATCAACTTGATTTACTTTGTTTCTCGCGGTACACTCCAGTCGAATCCAATGGGAATTGGGTTCGGGGCTGTGGTGGCCCGCAGACGCGGCAAATAGTAAAATAATTATTATGTCGTTAGACTCCCCCGACTGAGGTCGGGGAGCCGTTTTGCTATAAAACAGGGCTTTGCCTGAAGGCTGCGGAGCATTCGTTTGCTGACACCAACTCCCCGACCGCCATTTCCATTGGCGGTCATTAATTTATAATAAACAGGGAATTGGCGTGAATATTACAGAATCCATTATTTCTGCGTTTTCAAACCTGAAGCAAAAGCATCGCTTTTTCGTATCGGAAGCGGATTTTCAGGCGTCTTTTACCTGGGAGTTGGCACAGGTATTTCAAGATCAGCCAGACGTTAAAATATACCGCGAATTTCCTGTGCGTATTTATGATACCCAGTGGCGGACGATTTATATTGATATTCTGATCGTAGCCAACGGTCAAAGATTCCCTATCGAATTAAAATACAAGACCGACCGAATAGACTCTGACACATTGTATGAATATACGGGCATTCCCATCAGAGACATATTAAAACCACAAGGTGCTGAGGACGAAGGCAGTTATGATTGTTGGAAAGACATATCTCGCATAGAAAAACTAATCAACAATGGGTTTGCCCACAGCGGTATTTTTATATGTATCGCCAATGATAAATATTATTGGAACAGCAATTGCGGCAAAGGCACCATGGCCTATGCCTTTCGTATGAATCCAGGGGGAAAATGCGGCGGCGAATACAACTGGAATTTAGCCAATTGTACCAGACCAGAAAAATTGCTAAAAGAGCGTCCAAATTTGCATATCACGAACGACTATGAATTTGACTGGCGTGATTTTTATGAGATGCCGGCGCGAAATGGATTGTTTAAGTTTTTATTAATAAATATCCCAGCTAAGGAGTAAAAAATGAGAAAAACAGTATTATGTTTATCACTGTTCATAACGGGTTGCGTATTAGTAGAGGCTGTGCCACCGGAAACAATCCGTAATCCAAAATGTCTGAACACTCAACGACTAGAGGTGTTTCAAACAACCAATGATATCACATTGGTATATTTGAGAGGCTGTGTATATCAGGATCCGGAATGCAGAGTATCCGTCCGACAAGAAAACGGAAGATTATATGCCATAAAAACAGCGGGCTGGGCAACGAAAGATCATTTATACGATGGATCTATATTTGGCTTTGCCGATGGGGAATGTGCCGTTCTTGATGGAACGTATTCTTATACGAACACAATGGGTGCAAAAACAACCGTACAGCAAATTACCATTATTCATGACGCACAAATTCCAAACCCAGAATATAAAACCTGGAAAGAAGAACAAAATAATAAAACGGATAACCAGAAACAGTCCGAAAAATAAAAATGGGGCAAACGCCCCATTTTTATGGTTGTTGCATGGCATAGTTTATACACAGCGACATGGCATCAACTTGGTCTTTGTATTTAGTGTTCGGGAATCCCAATAGTTCTTTCTTGAAACCCGACCACCAGCTTTCATTTGATTGCGGGAACAAGACATTTCCTTTTTCTACCATAACACTCAAGGCTTTTGCACGTGATATCTTATCCATCGTTGGCTTAATAGGCACAACCTCTATCAGCCTTCCAGCACGATCGTACGCCTTGCTTAACATTGGTATAAGGAATTCACCACTGGCCTTGTCTTCTATTAGCAACTTTACATAATGGCCCGCCTTTTGATTATATTTATACTCGTTATAAATCTCCATTATCTTATCAAACAAATGTGGTGTATCCCATTTTCCTCTAAATACATCTGTCAGATAAAATTTACAATCTTGCGTCATAAGAATTACACACCCAACAGAATATGCATTGTTTTCGCCAGTCTTATTAGCTGTATCCCAACTTATAAACACATTTTTGGGATTAAGACGCAAATTCGGAGAAGTATCATCATAATACTTCATCCACGATTCTTTAATGATACCCCCTTCTGGTGGGCACGGGTCTTGTTGATATTGGGCGACAAAAGCATGTTCACCCATAGAGTTCTTTATTCCCATCACAACATCCATATTTTCACGTGCCGAATGTAATAATTCTCCACAGGCTCGGATAAATGTGCGTTCTGTGCCCAGAATACGATTCTTTACCGTCCAAGACTCATCATGTGTTGCAATGACCGGCAATTTCACAAGCCGAAATTCGCTGTTTTCATTCTCGGTTAAAAATCCGGTTAAATCATCCTGGTGCAGGCGTTGCATAATCAGCAGAATTTTACCCGATGATTTATCGTTTAAACGTGAATACAGCGTAGAACCATACCATTCGTTTAATTTCGCGCGTTGGCTGTCCGATACGGCATCGGCGGACTTTTGCGGATCATCTATGATAATCCAATCCGCCCCACGACCGGTCAAAGTCCCACCGATAGACGTGGACATTCGGCCCCCGCCACGTGTGGTTTCAAAATCATTGACCGATTGGCGCGACGGATGTAAACGTGTCATCGGAAACAAACTGCGATACCAATCCGATTGCATAATATCACGACAATGACTGGCGAACTTTTCGGCCAGTTCGTCGTTATAACTGACACAAATAATATGCGTCTTTGGGTCATGCCCCAACAGCCACGCCGGCAACGCCACCGAACAAATGATAGTTTTCATATACCGTGGCGGCATATTGATAATCAGGCGATTATTCTTACCGTCATACATATTCATAACGGCATCGCATATAACATCAATGTGCCAATTGTCCAAATATGTCACACCGGGCGACACCGTATTAAAGACCTTTAACACAAACGACTTAAAATCTGCGCGTAATACCGCGTTCAAAATAGTTTTATTCATGTTTGTTATCCTCCATAAATTGTTTAATAATTTTTGCATCATCCTGATTCAGGACGTCCGACACATTGGCCAGTTTCTCTCTTTTTGCATCCGCCTCTAGCATCAGGGGGATTAGTATATTCAAGGCTTTCAAATCACCCTGGGCCGCTTTATTTGCCGCTTGCAACAGCATAGCCAGTTTTTTGCTTATCCGTATGGGGCGACCATTTTTGGTGATTTGAACTTTTTCGTTCACAATATCATCCAACAGGCGGTACGTGTTCGTACTGCCCCGGGGACGCCCCTTTGGATTTCCGGATTGACCGGGCTTAAACCGACTGGATTTCGGTGGCTTCATATAGCCTGTTTCATAATCTGCCATTATGCCACCTCTCGCTTTGCGGCTAATAATTCCGAATATGTTTTGCCCGATGACGCATGCACAGCGTCTATTTTGAACATTTCTAAAAAACGGCGAATTGCCGTATCCACATACAGTGGTTCCATTTCAATGCCATAGCAAATACGCTTTGACTGATGCGCCGCAATCAATGCACTGCCCGAGCCAAGAAAACTATCCAACACGACATCACCACGTTTTGTAACGTCTAATATCGCATCTTTCAGCATTTCAACCGGCTTTACCGTTGGATGCATCCTTATATCATCCTTGTGTCGGCCAAAGGCATTAACGCCCGCGTATTGCCAAACATTTGTGCGATAGCGCCCATTTTGCCCCAGTTTGACATTATTGACGTGCGACTCTTTACCATTTTTGAAAATGAAGCATAGTTCATGTTGGCTGCGATACAAACTGCCCATGCCACCCGAAGATTTGCACCAGACGCACATGTTTATCATATTGCCAATGGCCGCCGTCCCGGCCGCTAAAATTTCGCCCATGTGGCGCCAATCCATAAAGTTATAATGCAATGCGCCGGAGCGTGAATACTTTGCACACAGGGCAAAATTCTGGCGTAAAAACTGCGTAAACTCTTCAACACTCATCTCGCCGGACGCCATGGCAAACTCTTTATGATGCACATTGCCCGCCCCACAAACATGACCCGAAATTTTGACGTTGTATGGCGGATCTTGCAGAACCATGTCTGCACGACGCGTGCCAAACAATTTTTCAAACGTATCCGTCTCCAAACTGTTGCCACAAATAATCCGATGGTCGCCAATGCACCACACGTCACCGGGGCGCGTTACGATTTCATTATCTGGGATGTACGGCACGATGTTTGCTTTGACATCCACTTTGGGACTTGCATCATCCATTAAGACATCCAATTCTGTATCGGCGAACCCGGTTATGGATATATCCAAATCGCCACAGATTTCTTCCAGTTCTGATATTTCCAATCGCAACAAATCTGCGTTCCATCCACCATTTTCGGCGATTTTATTATCCGCCAAGCGATAGGCACGCTTTTGCATATCCGACAAATGCGATAATCGGATTGCAGGGACAGACTTCAATCCCAGAATTTCTGCCGCCGCCAATCGACCATGCCCCGCAATCAGTTCACCATTTTCATCAATCAGAACCGGATTATTAAATCCAAATTCTGTAATTGATGCCGCAATTTGCTGAACCTGGGACTCTGGATGATTTTTTGCGTTCTTCGCATAGGCATGAATTTGATTTAGTGCCACATTTTCTATTTTCAAATTAAACATTTTTTCTCCTTCGTTTGTATTGTTAAAACCCATAAAACCTGATTTTTTAGGGTTCTCTATATAACGAAAAGCGCTGTTGAATGTCTTAAGATTTGACTACGATAGAAATCCAGTTTTTTATATTCTTCCACTTGACTCGACTCGGTTTGTAAGCATTCATTGCACAACCTTAGAAGGAGATTTTTATGCCAAAAATTGAACTACCGAGCACACTGGAGGCTCTGCGTGCGATGCCATTTGCGGATCGAGCGGCACTATGGGCGAAATACAGCCCACATCCGTTCAAACGACAAATGCGGGCGCTTTGGTACTATGTGCAGTGCGACCGCCAGAAACTACGGATTGAACCAAAATTCCTGGCCAAGATTAAGAAATACAAAGATAATCCCACCGAATGCGCCACGCGCGCGCATCAGAACAGATACTTCGTCCGTCCTGGTGCGGTTATAACACGAACATTTCGAGGTATTGAGCATCGCGTCACGGCAAATGACGATGGAACATTTTATTACAACGGTCAAACGTACAGAACACTGTCTGGGATTGCGCGCGAGATTTCCGGCATAAAGATTTCGGGGCCAAAGTTCTTTGGTTTAGACAAAGGAGGTAAAAATGCCAAATAGATGCGCGATTTATGTGAGAAAGTCCACCGAACATGGACTGGATATGGAATTTAATTCCCTGCAGAACCAAGAAGAATCTTGCAAGGCTTATATTGCATCCCAAGCGTTCAATGGTTGGCAATATCACAAAACTTATACAGATGCGGCAATTTCTGGTGGCACGATGGAACGGCCGGCGCTAAAACAGATGTTGGACGATATGGCGCATGGCCTGGTCAATACAGTTGTAGTGTACAAGGTTGACCGGCTGTCGCGATCGATCCTTGATTTCCATAATATGATGCGATACTTTGAAAAATACGGTGCAAACTTCGTGTCTATTACACAGTCTTTTGATACATCCACCTCCATGGGCAAATTGACGCTGAATATGTTGCTGTCATTTGCCCAGTTTGAACGTGAAGTATCAAGTGAACGCGTCCGCGACAAAATCCGCGCAAGTAAAGCCAAAGGCCTGTGGATGGGTGGCAATCCACCGCTGGGCTATGATGTGATAAATAAAAAGTTGGTTCCGAATGAGATAGAGGCTGCAAACGTGTGCCACCTCTTTGAAAAATATCTGGAACTACAATCTGTAAATGCACTGACCGAATATGCCATGACACACAATATATACGCAAAACAATGGGCGACCGCCAAGGGTCTCACAAAAGGCGGCCGACCGATTGCCAAAATGAGCATGCACCGCATCCTGCGCGACAGAACTTATATCGGTCAGATTGCGAACAAGACCGACAACACCGTTGCCACTGGCGAGCATCAGGCGATATTACCAACCGAACTGTTTGAACGCGTTCAAATCGCATTGAAAAACAATGCAAATAATAAGTCTGAAACACATGGTTCTCCCAATCTGTTGACCGGCAAACTGTTTAATCATAATGGCGTGCGCTTCACTAATCAGCGCACATGCGGCAAGAATAAAACAAATACTTGTTATTATGCCACGCGGGGATTCTATCTGCCTGCGCCCCAAGTAGATGAAATCGCTATTAAAACCATTACACAGTTCTTAGATGCAGACATGTCGGCATTGCCACCTGCGATCGTTGACACATTGAAGCGCATCGAGCTTATAAACAAAAACTACGCAGAAAAGAAAGCCATTATTCAATCACTGGTTGATAAAGTTATATATTCGCAGGACAAACTGATATTTTATCTGATGCCCGACAGCGCAAAATTACAGCCGTTCGCCACAGATAACTTTATCAACCAGAAATCTGTTCCAATGGGGTTCACAATCAGCGATAACCGTATCATTATAACCGTGCCGATTGTCCTGCGTAAATATGTGAATACGGTGTTTGATAAATCTAAGAACGGCGTCTTGACAGTCACCGATAACAACCACCCAATCCTCAAAGCCTTCGCCACCGCATGGAAGTATCGGGAAATGTATGAAGAGTGCGGAGATATTGATAAAATTATAAATTCAGAACATGTCGCACCTAGGTTTGTGTACAAGCATTTAGCCCTGGCATATTTGAGCCCAGGAATTGTAAATAAATTATTAAGCGGCAATATAACAATGCCCGTCCGTGACATCCTGGGCAAAGCATCACAGACATATGATTTTAATGAACAGGTAAAATTATTTTCACTGTAAGTACACTTGATTTTAATATTATTTTAATCTATAATATAGCTGTGCTTGTTGAGAAGCCGGTCCGTCAGTGCAAAGATGTCATCACTCAACACAAAAGTAATATAAACCTTTCTGGGTTTTATTATCAAAAATAGATTACTGACGCATACCTTTCAGATAATAAAACTTAGACAACGCGCTTATACGCAAAAGGAGTATATTACAATGACAAATATTGAATATTTTAAACTACAAGCCAAAAATCTTTTTAAAGATTATAAAACAAGACATTTATCAAAAGAAGGTGATATCTATGAATATGACCCGAAATACTTTGATATTGTCGGTATTTTCCTTGATTACAATATAATGGACGATGATCCAAAATTTGAATTTACTTTGGGAAACGCACAACATCTCATCGCCCAAATAGTTGGATTTAATAAGTGGCCAGATTTAATTAACGCATCAGATTCTGAGTTATCCGAAGCACGCAAAATACTGGAAAACCATAAGAGTAATGAATACGGCTCAATCGGTTTTATTGGACACAATTTTACACCGGATGGCCGTGATGTTATTGAGTTTTCTCATAATAAAGAAAGCGATGTACCATATCATGAAGAGTTGACAGGTAAAGATTGGCAAGCAGGTATAGATGAATGCTATGAAAATGGCATGGGATTTCCTGCTGACACAATCGTAGAATGTTTACATTGTGGCCAACGATTTAAGTTTGGGGAGGTCAAAGTCCGAAGACTGAAAGCCGAGTTTAATGACGGCGTTGAAGACGACTTTAAAGAAATAGTCTGTAAACGCTATCCGAACTGCAATGGCAATTTGCTTGATTTAATCCCCGTTGATATGGAATTGGAGGGCAAATAAGATGAAAAGAAATTTTAATGCTTATTCCCGCACTCCCAAAACACACGTTAATCAGAATGGATATCGGGTTTATAACAACACGGGGACACTCGTTCATCGGCATATGGCAGAAGTTAAACTTGGCCGCCCGCTAAAACCGGGTGAGATTGTTCATCACATAGATAGAAATAAACAGAATAACAGTCCTTCCAATCTGTACATCTTTCCAAATCAACAAGCACATTGGAATGCTCATAAACAAGATGCTAAGAACTATGGCTCTGAGTATAGTTTCAAGGGCAAAAACAAATAAATTGCCTCACCAAAATTGGGCAAAGTATGCAAATGATGTATATTTAGCATAATTTGCATAATATCTATGTATACAGTGACACCCATGGATATAAAAACGCCCGGAAACCGGGTATAAATAAAGGTTCTGATGGATTCCATCAGAACCTTTGATATTCCTGGCGGAGACGAAGGGATTCGAACCCTTGATACCGTTGCCGGTATACTACATTTCCAATGTAGCGCACTAGACCAACTATGCGACGTCTCCGGGTCTGGCTATATTATTCAGCAGATACTTCCGCTGTTTCTTCGGTTTCAGATACCGCAACCGGTTCCTCTACCAATGCGTTTTCCAATTCTGCATCAATTTCACGCAACAATGGATCTTCGGAACTTATTTCCAAGGATTCCGCCGCACTGTCCATGGACGGCGCATCCTTGTACGACTGTACAAATTCATGACGAATTGTGCCGACATTCAATTTACCACTGGCGATTTCGCGCAATGCAACAACCGTCAATTTATCCTTTGATTTTTCAACAACCGGTTCCGCACCACCATTTAAATCACGAACACGCTGAGACGCCAACATCCCGAGCTCATAACGGCTTTCTACAAATGGTAATGTATCAGAATTTGTTGTACGGGCCATTTCAAAATCCTTTGTTGAAATCGTTTTTAACCCCGCTATAATGCCCTATGGACTATTAAAATGCAAGCAGAAAATATAAAAACTTTATCTTTTGGATGCCGCCTGAATGCATTGGAATCAGAAAAAATAAAATCCATGCTGCGCGATACAGTCGGATGTGCAATTGTTGTAAACACATGTGCCGTCACCGCAGAGGCCGAACGCCAATCCGGCCAGGCCATACGAAAAATTGCACGCGAAAATCCGGATGCACCTATTTTTGTAACAGGTTGCGCCGCGACGCGAAATCCGGGACTGTTTCTGCAGATTCCAAACACAATGATTATACCAAACCATGACAAAATGCGATTTGAGGCGTATGTAGATGCGATGCGCCGCGTGCCATGCGGGCGTGGCGAACAAATTCATCGCTTTGCCCAACAGGATTCACGACTGTCCAAACAATTTATTCAAATTCAGAACGGATGCAACCATAAATGCGCCTATTGCGTGACACGCCTGTTGCGTGGGCCGGGGGTATCGTTTGATTATGACGCGATTTTGCGTGATGTGCATATGGCGACGGCCAACGGATTTGGCGAAATAGTTTTAACAGGCGTTGATATTGCATCCTATGCAAAAGACGGGCGTCTGATTTCAGATTTATGTCGCGATATCCTGCGGGATGCGCCGGGGGTGCAGCGATTGCGCCTGTCGTCGATGGACCCGGCATCACCCGAAATATTCAAAATAATTGACATGATGCACAATGATGCGCGCATGATGCCACATATGCACCTGTCGATGCAGTCTGGGTCGGATAGTATTTTGCGCGCAATGGGGCGTCGACATTCATCCGCAACCGTGCGCGACATTGTAAAGGCGGCAAATGGCATAACTTTCAGTTGGGATATTATTTGCGGGTTTCCCGGCGAAACGGATGAGCGTTTTGCCGAAACGATGCGCCTGGTCCATGAAACCCGCCCTATTCGCATACATGCGTTCCCGTTTTCGCCGCGTCCGGACACCCCCGCCGCAACAATGCCGGGGCAAATTGACCGAAGCATATCCAAGCAACGGGTAAAAATTATTAGTGACGCGGCGGCGGAAAACCTGGCACGGTTTATGGAAACACAAATAGGCAGCCAGGTTCAGGTATTGGTCGAAGAAAATAATATCGCACGCACCCCGCATGACATTCCGGTGAAATTGGCGGGCGACGCGGTAGCAGAACGCACGATTTGCACGGCGCGCATAACAGGCGTGTCGGGCGACTTATTCGTTGGCCATGCCATTTAATCCATGTCATTAACAATTGTATAGGTGATGCCATCGCGCCCGATTTTTAAGCCAGGCTGATCGGAGTCCGCTATCGCACTGCCATAATATACCTTATCTTGATAAAGCACACGAAGTGACGGGGAATGCTTTTGTTCGCTGCGTAGATAGAGCGTACTGGCACCAATGTGTAATTTATGCCCACAATCGCCAGCCTCGTTCGCGCCAACGCCATATCCAATTGTTGTCATGCCGCCACTGCATGCATTACGGACACCAACCGCCCCGTAATTCGTATAATTTTCCGCCGCCCAATATCCAACGCCAACATTTTTGCACTCTGTGCTATTGGCCGTGGGCAAGTATGTGCCACCAATACATTTAATTTGGCATTCGTTTACGCTTTGGGCGCCTGTATTCGGGTTGTCCGTGTATCCCGTGGGACACATTAGGCATGTTGGACCATCGGCGTACATGCCGGCTGGGCAAATAATATGACCACCCGCACAAATTTGCCCAACGGGGCACACTTCACAGATATCGCCAACGCGATAATATCCGTCATTGCACACCCATGGACAGTTATTACCATCCGGTGCGCCGGGACCGGTATAGTATGAATTTTCCGCCCCATTTGTACATTGCAGCAATTTATAATAAATGTTGTTTCCGGCCGGCTTTGCCAAATAATAGCCATCGTTTGCAGATTCAAAAAAGCGAGAGCCCGTGCAGTCGTACTTACCAATATTTGTATTATAATTACAATTGCCGGTATACCATGTTCCGTGCGCCTCGGTACCGCGTATAGTACTTGCTCTGCAATCTGTGATTTTCGTACGCGGCAAGTCCGCAGTTTCGAGTTCATAAAAACTGGTTAGCGTATCACCCGGCTTTAGCGCGATTTGGTCAGCCGACAATGCCGGACAATCATATTTTGTATTATTGTTGCAATAATTCCTATATGTACATGAGCTGCAAACACCATTGTTTAAATAATACCCGTCATAACATGATATGCGCCCATCATCACAGTTGGCGTATTCAGGACACACAGCGCAAGTATCACCGTTTTTGTAATATCCGGCCAGGCAAGTGAATTCCCCATCCGGGCTGCATGTGGAATTTTCAACGGCGCATTGTTCACATATCGTTCCATTATCAAAGCAGCCCGCATTGCAATTGGGGCGCGCACCGCAATCCCCCGGCGCGTATGGCAAACACTGCCCATTATCATGAAGATACAGTCCGGCAGAACAAGTCATATCAGACGGCTTTTTCCCGGGACATTCAACGCCGTCCGGACATTGAACACATTCGTTCCCGGCACGATAATAGCCAGGGGCACAATACGCATATTTGTTAGTATAGTCCGATTCACCGCGCGGGCAAAAATAGCCGGCCGGGCAAACCGAACACTGGGCATAATCAGACTTAAAATATCCCTCTTGACATGTTATTGTTGAGTTTATTGTTCCGGCCGGACAGTACCATATATCCTTACATTTAACGCAAAAGCCGTATTGATATGTATAACCATCGCCACAAGATATTAATTTTTCGCCCTCGCATACATGTTCCGCACAAGATTGACACTCCGTGTGATACTTGAACCAGCCGGCATTACAATAGAATGTTTCCGTCCCACCGGCGCAACTGGCATTAGTGGGACACACGCTGCACATGCCGGTATCGGTCATATAATAACCAGGTTTGCAACTCGCCTCATCCGGGCCCTGGCACAAAGAATTTTCAATTGGACATTTCGTGCATATGGAGCCTGTTTTATAAAAGCCGTCCACACATGTAAATTCGGCACCATCACATGTCGCATTTGCAGGACATGTATGGCAAAACCCGTCCTCTATATACTGTTCCGGCGTGCAGGTTGCGGCATACGCCGAATACGAACATAGCACAGTAAAAATGAATATATATAATCCCCTAAGCGCGGCTCTTATATATTCACCCATCTCTTACCCTCCTCTATCTTTTAAACAGCCAATGGGAAAAATCTTGCCCCAAGATTATATAATTCCATATAAAAAAACAATATAAAAAATATTTGTTGGACACTGTCGTTTAAGTTGCTATCATCCCATTGCTATGAAAAAGATTTTATTTACACTTCCATTTATTCTGACATTATCCGCGGCACATGCTGAATTTTCAACCAAGGCACGCTCTGCCTTTTTAATCGATTATGATTCCGGTGCCGAAATCGTCGCTAAGGAGGCGGATACCCTGATGCCGCCGTCATCAATGATAAAGCTGATGACGCTGGTCGTCTTGTTTGATGAGGTAAAGGCGGGACGCCTGACGATGGATGACCGCATCACCGTCAGCGAAAATGCCGATTACAACAATCCACTGTGGTATCCGGCCAGTAAAATATGCCTGGTTGCGGGCCAAACAATCAGCGTTCGCGATTTGATTTTAGGGCTGATTGTGCTGTCGGGCGGTGACGCGTCGGTAGTTGTTGCGGAAAAACTTGCCGGGTCAGAGGCCGCCTTCACATCCATGATGCGAGACAAGGCACGCGCCATTGGAATGCCACGCTCAACCTTTGGGAACGCGTCCGGATTGCCGCACCCTGACAACATGATGACCAGCCGGGAGCTTGCAACATTGGCATATCATATAATTGCAGATTACCCCGACATATATCCGATGTTCGCAACCAAACGCTTTGAGTTCAGCGAGCACCAATCCGACTGGTGTCGGGATTGGGGACGCACCCATACGGTCAATTACAATAAGCTGCTGTTTATCATGCCGGGGGCCGATGGTTTAAAGACCGGTCACACGGCGGACGGCGGATACGGCATGGTCGCCAGTGCCACGCAAAATGGTCGGCGCCTTATTGGTGTGATAAACGGTTTTAATGGCAAGGGTCACGACGGCCTAGCGGCGGAGATGAAAAAGCTGCTGACACATGGTTTTACAACAACCACGACCAAAGTATTTTATCGCGCGGGCGACAAAATCGCAAAGATTCCCGTATGGTACGGCCGCCGCGATTATGTAATTGCAACCGTTGATAAAAACTTTGCCGTTACACTGCCGCGCGCGACTGGACTAAGCGGGGTGCGCGTCCTGGCGCGCTATGACGACCCATTGCCCGCCCCTGTTCAAAAAGGTGCCACAATTGGCGAAATAATCGCGGAACAAAATGGTCGCGTGATTGCACGCGCGCCCCTGATTGCAATGGACAAGGTCGGCAAAACCCAATTCATAGGACGGATAATAAAAAACATCGCCGTAATCATCGGGGGTAAATAAAATGGCACCACGGAAAAGCGCCCCGCTGTATAAATTTCCACACCCGATGGAAAACGATGCATTGGTTGGTCACACCGATGTAATGGCGGCGTTCATGGATGCATGGAATTGTCGGGATTCGCACCCGATGCATCCGGTTTGGATGCTGACCGGGCCACGCGGGATTGGAAAGGCCACACTGGCATACAAAATCGCCAAGATGGTTTATGGAAATGTCGGGGACTTTTTTATAATTGACCTGGAACGCAATATAGATGACAAGGGGCGCCCAAAGCCCGATGGCAAGGTTATTTCCGTTCACACCGTACGCGCAATGATTGACCGAATGCAGATGTCATCCATGTCGGGCGAATGGCGCGTAATTCTGATAGACGCCGTGGATGAACTCAGCACATCTGCATCAAATGCAATCCTGAAATTATTAGAGGAACCACCGGCAAAAACACTGTTCTTGCTGGTTACGCATCAATTGGCAAATGTGCTGCCAACTGTGCGTTCGCGAGCGCGCGTGGAAAAAATGCGGCCGCTGACCATATCGCAGTTGCGGGAACTGTGTGCAAAGTTCATGAACGATGCCGATATCAGTACGGAAACACTGCGGCTGGCCAATGGCAGTTTTGGCAAAATAGCAGGACTGAAATCGTCCGGCGGGGATGAGATATATGACGACCTGGTGGAATTGCTGCGCGATACGCGCGCCGGCGCCGGGGACATTATGACAATGGCAAAAAAAATTGCACCGGATGCCGCATTGCACCCTATTTTGCTGGATGCGGTGGCGCATTTCGGCCTGGCGGAATTATATCCGACGGTTACACATGCGATTGCCGATATTGCGCGCGTGAATCTGGAACCGGAAATCGCCATATTTAAAATCATAACGGAAATAAAAAAATGTTTATAGACACGCACTGCCACTTAACAGATGCGGCAATGTGCGGGGAAAAATTGCCGGATGTATTGGGACGCGCCGCGGCGGCGGGCGTCGGCACAATAATTTGTCCGACCGCCGATCCCAATGATATTCCGGGCGCCCTGAAAATTGCAGACGCATATGATAATGTTTGGTGCACCATTGGAATTCATCCGGAATATGCGGGAACAAATGCCGATGCGTATTTGACCGCGGATGTGCTGAGTCATCCACGCGTTGTTGGGGTCGGCGAAATCGGATTGGATTACCATTTTGGCGATGAACGACGGATGGAACAAATTGAACTGTTTCAACGACAACTGGATATTGCGCGTGGGGCGGGCCTGCCGGTGGCAATTCACACCCGTGACGCAGAGGCCGACACCGCGGAATTTTTGCGCGACGCACGGGGTGTAATGCATTGTTATACCAGTTCATGGGATTTGGCCAAAGTAATGCTGGACCGGGGATTTTATTTTTCCGCCAGCGGTATTTTGACATTCAAAAATTCCGACACGGTTCGGGAAACTTTTAAAAAAATCCCGATAAATCGCATTGTAATTGAAACAGACGGGCCATATTGCGCCCCGGTGCCATACCGCGGTAAATCATGCGAACCATTTATGGCGGCGGCAACAGCCCGCGTTTTGGCCGACATTCATGGGGTTGATATTGATATGCTGGACAATATCTTGGCTGAAAATACAAAACGACTGTATCCCAAAATAAAATTGGCATAAAATTTGCATTTTTTTTGCCTCTACGATAAAATATCATTCATGGCACGACAAATAATAAAATCAGGTCAGGTTTCAGAAAATCGCAAGGCGCGGTTTGCATACTCTATTGAAGATACGATAGAGGCTGGCATTTCACTTACCGGTGCTGAAATTAAATCTGTGCGGTATGGCCTAGTGACGATTGTGGATGGATTTGTGCAAAAGCGAGGGGGCAACATGCTCTTGGCGGGGGTGGAAATTCAAAAACTGCCAACGGCGGCACGCATTATAAATTTCGACGAACGGCGGCCGCGACAATTGCTGTTACACCGTGCACAAATCAACCGTTTGGCCGGCAAGCTACAGGATAAGGGCGCAACCATTGTCCCGCTTAAACTTTATTTCAACAACCGCGGGCGCTTGAAAGTATTACTGGGCATCGGGTACGGAAAAAACAAGATAGATAAGCGCGAAACAATAAAGCGCCGCGAATGGGATAAAAACAAGGCCCGAATATTAAAAGGCAAATAGGCAAAATCCGCGAATATGCGGATTTTATTTTTATGCTTGTATTATACAGCCCGGGCGGCTATCATTCCTAAGACAGGCAAAGGGGGATGATATGAATAAATTATTTGCAGCCGCCATATTTCTGGCAACGATCATGCCAATGACCGCACGCGCGGAATCCACGCGCCCGGGCGACGGCAGTGCTCCCAGCCTGAACGAAAATTGGGTCAGCAAGCCCAATCAATGCCTGGGGTCGGACGGATTGCCATATAATTGCCGCGCCGATGTAAAGCACAAAGCAAAGAAAAAGCATGATACGGGCACTGTTGTCATGATAACGGTTGCCACAACCGCTGTATTTGCCGGTGCAATGTATTATTTCTTTAAAAAGCGGCCGTCTGAAAACAACCCCGGCCAGGTAAAATTGGCTGAATTTTAATTATCTGATTTGCCGGCACGCGGGTGCGTATGTGAATATATGTCACAGATTTCATCCATGCTGATTTTTGTATAAAGCTGCGTTGTGGATAATGACGAGTGGCCCAACAATTCCTGTAAGCTGCGTAAATCAGCACCACCGGATAACATTGCGGTCGCAAATGTGTGACGCAATGCATGCGGCGTTACATAATCGGGCAACTGCAGATAATGACGGATATTTTCCACAACTTTTTCCGCCATGCGCGCCGACATCGGCAGGCCGCGAACACTGCGAAACAGCGCATCATCCGGTGCGGCGCCGAACGGACGGATGGCTGCGTATTTTTCAATCGCATCATATACCGCCGGCAATACGGGAACCATTCGCTCTTTTGAACCCTTACCCAATATGCGTAGGCAATCGGGGCGACCGCGCACATCAATATTCCGCAGGGCCAATGCCTCTGATATACGCAGGCCACATCCAAATATCAATACAACCAACGCCCAGTCGCGCGCAGCAATCCAATCGCCCGCATCGTGGGATGCCGATATTGCCGTATGCATACTTTCCACATCATCGGCCGAAATCGCCTTTGACAGGCGGCGTGGTGTTTTCGGACTGCTTATCAATGTGATGAAATCGTTTTTTATACCGTACTTCCTGGCCAGGAAGCGGTAAAATCCGCGCAATGACGATAAAGCGCGCGCGGTTGACTTATGAGATAAATTACGCCGTCCCCGGTCTGCCAACCATGCACGAAAGCATATTGTATCAACGCGCCCCATATCATTTGGATATGGCGGCGCGCTGTAAAATCGTTCATAAAATGACAGAAAATCGCGTATATCCGCATCATATGCCGCCGCGGTATGATCCGAATAATTTCGGGTCTGTGTCAGATATTCACAAAACGCGGCGACACATTCATTCATTGCATATTATTTTATTTCAAATACAGCGGACACATTGACGGTAACCTCTGTATCCTTTGCCACGATGCCACCGCCGCTATATGCAACCGCATCGGCCGCCATTTCCATTTTCGCGCTACGCAGGAAGTTTGCCGTCGGACGGGTAACCGCGCCACCCATTGACGCCCCGTATTCCACAGACAGCATTTTGCCAGCGCGCCGACCATCACCCGCCGCCAGTGCGTTTGCCCGCGTGCGCGCATTTTCAACCGCCTGCCCCAGGCATTCTTCTAGCACAGGTTTCATCGCCTCAGCCGATGTAAACATACGCAGATTTTCAGAATAAACATTCTGTTGGCCGGCGAATTGCGACAGGATTTTTTCTATCGCCTCCATATTATCGGCGGAAACTTCGACCGCTATGGATGTTTCATAGCCCAATGCAACGGATTTTTGCAACGCCCTGTCCCATTCTGTTTTTTCATATGAATCAAACTGCGTTGTTTGCATCTGAACATCCTGGGTCTTTAAATAAGATGTTATTTCCGCAATTTTGGCCGATGCCTGCTTCATGGATGCGGCCGCCGATTTATCCAACATCGTTACACGCAGCGTGATTGCCGTTCTATCCTTTGGCGCCGATGTCAGGCATTCACCCGCAACCGAAATCGTGCGTACGGGCGCGCTTTTATTATTTCCCGACAAGCCAATTATGGCGGCCGCGACAATCACGAAAGCCCCGGCAAACAACAATTTTTGATTCATTTTTCTCTCCTTATGCTATTCAATATTTAACCCAACATTGCATGACGCACACGCGCCATGGTTTCAGACGCGACTGCGCGCGCACGCGCCGCCCCATCCGCCAAAATTTTATCCAGTTCCGCAGTATTTTCCATCAGACGCATGTATTCCGCACGCGGGCCAGCCAACACTGAATCTATCTTTTCAAACAGAATTGTTTTAGCCGTACCGTATCCCATGCCGCCCGCTATAAACTTTGCCCGCAAATCCGCAATTTCATCCGCGGTGGCAAAATTCTTATACAGCTGAAATATCGTGGATGCGTCGGGGTCTTTTGGTTCATCCGGCGTCTTGCTGTCTGTTATTATACGCATGATTTTCTTTTTCAATTCAGATGACGGCGCAAACAACGGAATTACATTATCGTAAGATTTGCTCATTTTACGCCCATCCAGGCCCGGTATAATTCCGGATTCATCACCGATTACAGGATTGGGCAATTTGAATACATCACCATAAATATTGTTGAAATAGCCCGCAATGTCGCGCGCGAATTCAACATGCTGCTTCTGGTCGGCACCAACGGGAACAATATCCGAATTATACATCAAAATATCGGCCGCCATCAGTATGGGATAAGTGTAAAGCCCCATATTCACGCCCGCGTCTGTATCCATACCCGCCGCCGCGTTTTTATCCACCGCCGCCTTATATGAATGTGCGCGGTTCATCAAACCCTTTGGCGTGACATTCATCAGCATGGTGGATAATTGCGGCACCTGCTCTATATCAGATTGGCGAAACAGAACGGAATTTTTTAAGTCCAGCCCCAACGCCACCAAAATAGCCGCAATTTCATATGTATGATGACGCAGCGCCGCCGCATCACGCATAAAGTTCAATGCATGCAAATCCGCGATAAACATGAATGTTGTATTTGATTTTGACATTTCAACCAGCGGCTTCAGCGCGCCGACATAATTACCCAAATGCGGCGTCCCGGTCGGTTTTATACCTGTTAAAACTATTTTTTCTGACATCAATATAACCTTTATATGCTTTAAATTTTAATGCGTTTGTTATTAAAATGAAAGTCTAAAATTACATAAATCCAATAAATCATAAATATATGATAAAAATTTCCCCGAGGGTCCCCGGGGAATGCACACAAATGTATAGTGACTGTGTATCGACAAAGGTCGTACGCCAATAGTATTACATAATAATTGCCATCGCGCCATGAGATTAAAGTCCTGAAAATGGTCGCAATTTATATCATTGTGTATTTTTGTAAAATTTTTTGTGGAAATGTTTAAAAAAATAGGATAATATGCATATCGCAACAGCAAATAGTTGTTGCGGGAATCTAACACTGGGCACTGGCCGTCAGAAATGACGAAAAACATTTCCAACAAGAGGTTGGAGTGTGCGAATATATTGAATAAGCACGCAACTGCTAGTGATTGTGTTAGAAGCTCCAACCGCCTAAATATTTGGCAAAAAAAATGTATATGGGGGCCGTTTTCTCATCTCCAACTCAAGCGAACGGTTCCCTTCCTTCTCTTATAAAATTCAGATTTTAATACTTAGCAATATAATTGGTATTGTTATGTAAAAAACACGACCCCAAATTTGGGGTCGTGCAATATATGAACCATCGGTTTAGTTCAAAGCATCCTTCAATGCCTTGCCCGGTTTGAACTTCGGCTGAGTCGAAGCCGGGATTTTGATGGCGGCACCCGTCTGCGGGTTGCGACCTGTTGTCGCCTTACGCTTTGCGGTTGCAAATGTGCCGAAACCAACCAGGCGAACTTCGCCCTTCTTTTTCAAAACCTTAGTCACGGTGTTGATGAACGAATCCAAGCACGCAGCAGCTGTTGCCTTTGTTACATCGACATCGTTTGCGATTGCTTCGATCAATTGCTGTTTGTTCATGTGTTTCTCCTTTCATAAATTTATAAGGTGTGTCCGGCAGTTCGTAGGCAATGTCTTTAGGTTCTGTTTTTTTCCCAATCCCTAAGGACATTGCCCGGCCTGCTTGTACGAATCGTAGAGAATTCCGCCGTTTAAGTCAAGGGCATAATTAAAAAAGCCCCAATTTTCATAACATTTAGCCTCAAAGGAATGATTTAATCCCGGAAAACCGCATCCGCGCGGACCGCCGCCGCACCGGGCGTATCCCGTTCGCACAAAACCCAATCGCCGGCCGCACCACGAATATGAACGGTTTTAAAGTGATTTGGCGTGGCCGAAGCTATCGCAAACAGAACCACCACCCAAAAGAAAAACTTAGTAAACTTCCACGGGTTGGAAAAAGATTTACGATTAAATTTATCCGCCAACAAATTTTGATACATCGCCCAGCCCCAATTGAACAGCAGTATCATTGCACAGAAAAAGAACAATATTACAATGTAATGCGTAAATGGACGAAATGTCCGTGCAACCAAATCCCATGTGGTTGATGCCGCATGACATACATACAATTCCGTCCCGGCGGCGGACGCCGGAATCTGTACCGGGGGATTGGGCATCATTTGAACACCAAACGAAGACGCAACAACAATCGCGGTCAGCATTACAATTGCAAAAATCATTGACGGCTTCAATATATCCTCCTGGACTGCTATGCACTGATATATTATATCATAAAAAACTAACCCATTGCAATTTTAGAAACTTTTATTTAAAATTATATTCATGATTTACAGAAAAAACTTTCTGGCCGTGGGAATCATGACAAATGGCGACGCAACGCTGCGTTTGGCACTGTCGGGATTGGGGCGGCTGCGGAAAAATTTTACCGTAATTATAAACAATACAGGAAACACGAAATTAACCAGGCGCGATGTGCGGCGCATGGGATATGCGGGACATGCACATATAATAAATGGCGGCACGGATTCATGCACGCCAATCATTGATAAAATCGCACAGATGCGGCGCCCGCCACAATGGACCACGCTGATAAACGATACGGACATTTTAATAAACACCGATATTCCCGATATCCCTGCACATAACTTTGCCGTAATTGGCAACCGGATTGAAGTTTGCGGGGGCTTGGCGCAACTTATGCGCGCGTTGAATAACCCATGCGACCTGGCTCTGGATGGGAAAAATGTCGTTATGCACCATGGTGCGCGGGACATACGCGGCATATTTTTTCGCACGCGTCATGTCATTGCCGCGCGCGCCCATTGCGCCCATGACGCGGACATCTTATCCGCGATACAAATCGCCAATCCGGATAGCGCCCCCATTTATATGGATGCGGCAAATATTATTGAAATAAATCCGGACTTTGGCGCGCGGCGGCGTCACCACAATCTGAAAAAAAGCACAATTTAGCAAATTATATGATTGCATGTTTGCGATAATGTTTCTAAAATCGCGACAATAATAAAAAAAGAAGCAAGGAAGCGACAATATGAAATACAATGATATTCGTAAGGTCTTTTTAGAATATTTTGAATCCAAGAACCATAAGATTGTCCCGTCGGCATCACTGGTGCCGAATGATCCGACACTGCTGTTTACGGTTGCGGGCATGGTTCCATGGAAGGGGATTTTACAAGGAGCCGAGGCCCCGTTCGCACCACGCGTTGCCGATGTTCAAAAATGCATCCGCGCGGGCGGAAAACACAACGACCTGGACGAGGTTGGATTTGACGGCCGTCATCATACTTTCTTTGAAATGGCGGGCAACTGGTCTTTTGGTGATTATTTCAAGGAAGGGGCAATTGAACAATCATGGGAATTTTTGACCAAGGTTTTAAAGTTGGACCCGGCAAAAATTCGCGTAACAACGCATACCTCGGACGAAGAAGCAACCGAATTGTGGCGTAAAATCGCCGGCAAAGAAGCAATCCGCCTGGGCGACAAGGATAACTGGTGGTCGGCGGGCGATACCGGCCCATGCGGACCGTGCACCGAAATGTTTTATGATTTTGGCGCAGACATCGAAAACGAAGATGACCGATGGGTCGAAATATGGAACGATGTTTTCATGCAGTTCGACCGTGATGCAAACGGAAATCTGACACCACTGCCGAAACAAAATGTGGATACGGGTGGCGGTCTGGAACGATGGGCCGCGATGATGCAGGGCGTACGCGATAATTACGATACCGACCTGTTCCGGGGGCTGATTTCTGCGACCGAAGATGTTGTCGGCATAAAAAAGACAGCTGAAAATACCGCGTCTTTTAAGGTTATTGCCGACCATTTGCGTGCGGTTGGATTCGCCATCGCCGACGGCGTAATCCCCAGCAATACCGACCGCGGTTATGTCATTCGCCGAATACTGCGCCGCGCAATGCGTCACGGCCAGATTTTGGGTCATAAAGGCGCCCTGCTGTCAAAATTATATCCGGCGCTGATTACGGAAATGGGCGATGCGTATCCGGAACTGGCACGAGAACAGGCACGCGTTGTCGAAATTATCACGAATGAGGAAAATGCGTTCGCGGACTTATTACAAAACGGCATGAAATTGCTGGACAATGAAATTCCAAAAGTAAACAACGGCGTATTGCCGGGCGATATTGCGTTCAAGCTGTTTGACACATATGGATTTCCGCTGGATTTGACACAGATGATTTTGCGTGACAAAAATATTGATGTTGATACCGCCGGATTTGAACGCGCCATGGCCGAACAGAAAGAGCGCAGCCGCGCCAACACCAAGGGCACGCGCGTACTGTGGGAATCACAAGGCACCCTGCCCGCGACCGATGACGCGACAAAATATGCCCCAGATGACACTATGCAGTCCCGCGTGCTGGCGATATTGCGTGGCGGCGAATTTGTACAATCGGCCGATACGGATGATGAGGTTGAAGTTGCGCTGGATAAAACTAATTTTTACGGCACCCAGGGCGGCCAGGTTGGCGACGCGGGCACATTAAATAAAAACGGCGCCCCCGTCATGACCGTAGCGGAGGCCGCGCGCGCCGGCAACATTGTGATTCACAAAGGCAAACTGAACGCGCCATTAAATGTGGGCGAGATGGTAACCACAGTAATCAATGCCGCGACCCGCGCCCAAACAACCCGCGCACATACCGCAACCCACTTGTTACAGGCCGCCCTGCAACAGGTATTGAACCAGGATGTGGAACAGCGCGGTTCAAAAGTATCACCGGATTCCGTGCGATTTGACTTCAGCTTTGGCCGGGCAATGACGGCCGATGAAAAGCAAGCCGTGGAAGACTTGGTTAACAAATGGATTGCAGCAGACATGGAAGTCCGCCACGAAGAAATGTCGCTGGATGCGGCGCGTGCGCGTGGTGCGATGGCTCTGTTTGGGGAAAAGTATGGCGATACCGTAAAAGTTATTACCGCCGGCGATGTTTCGTGCGAATTGTGTGGTGGCACACATGTTTACCATACAGGCGAAATTATAAAGGCCAAAATAAACAAGGAAAAATCCATCAGCAGTGGTATTCGCCGCATTACTATGTCGGTTGGAAATTTAGCTGAATAAAACCTGTCCCGCCAATGGCGGGATTTTTATTTCCTTGCTTTTTGTCAAAAAATGCACTATTATAGACTGGTTGTAAGAGAGAGACAGGCATAATATGCCAAGTCCATTACCCCCGTGTCTTTAATTTAGTCATAATTACCGCATGGGGAAAAACCTGCGCGCGCCACAGATTCACTACAAATAAAGTTCGGCTTTATTGGCAATGAATTGTGTGGCCGCGCAAATACGAAACATTATAAAAAAGGATTATATATGGTAAAAGTTCGTGAGAAAAAGGCGCCGGTGGCGCTGTCAGACGCGCAAAGCGCACCAAAAAAATCGCATCGGCCAAACAAACCGGCCAAGATTGCAGATATGCCGCGTCATGAAAATGATAAAAATGACGAAAAAGTATATTTCATGGCATTGGGCGGATTGGAACACATCGGCCAGAACATGTATGTATACAAATACAAAGGCAAATATCTGGTGGTTGATTGCGGCATGGGTTTCCTGGAAGAAGAAATCGGCGCCGGCGATGTACAATATTGCGACACGCGTTGGCTGGAAAAACGCAAGAAGGATGTCGTCGGATTTGTTATAACGCACGGTCACGAAGACCATATCGGCGCCCTGAAATTCATATGGCCGAAATTTAGAAAGCCTATTTATTGCACCCGGTTCCCCGGTGAAATATTGCGCCGGACATTTGAAGGCATTGAAATGGATTTCAATCCGAAAAAAGACATTGTTATATTCGACCATAACGGCGACACATTAAAGCTGGACCCGTTTGAAGTTGAAACATTTCATGTTTCCCATTCCGTGCCAGAGGCACAGATGCTGATTGTCAAAACACCGGCGGGAAAAATTCTGCATACGGGCGACTGGACATTTAATGATGACAACCCGGTTGAAAACCCGACGGATTTTGCGCGTCTGCGTGAAATTGGGTCGGACCCGAAACTGTTGGCGTGTGCATGTGATTCCACATCCGCATCCCGCCAAGCACGCCAGACAACCGAAACAGAGGTTCGCGATACATTTGCCCGCCTGATGAAAGATGCGCCGGGCCGCGTTATCGTAACCGGTTATTCGCGTTCAATCGCGCGCCTTAAAATGTTCGCAGAGGCCGCCCGCAGCGCCGGCCGCGTCGCCGCGATAAAGGAGCGCAGCAATCCCAATCCGGTCCCGTATGTGGGCCTGCCGGAATTTCGTGAAATGGGTATCAAATTCGGATATTTGGGCAAGGACGAAGTTTATGTGCACGGTGAAATCAAAGATTTGCCGGCCGAAAAACAGGCAATATTCCTAACCGGTTCCCAGGGGGAACAATTCGCAATGCTGACCCGTCTGTGCCGCGGCCAGGTAAAGGAAATGAAGCTGCAACCGACCGATACGATATTGTTCAGTTCCATTATTATTCCGGGGCGCGAACAGGATGTTTCATATCTGTATAACAAACTGGCGCGGATGGGTATTAAAACGCACACCATTTTTGATACAGACCACCTGCACGCCAGCGGCCATGCGGGCCGCCCTGAATTGGAGCGCTTTTACGACATGGTTCATCCGCAGGTTTCAATCCCGATGCATGGCGATTACATCAATGAAATGCTGAACGGTAAAATGGCGATGGAACGCGGTGGCGCAAAATATATGATGGTTGTGCATAACGGGGAAATGATTGCCCTGGCCGATGGGGAGGCACCCTATGTTGCCGAAACCATTGAAACGGGCTTTGTCGTTATGGAAGGCGAAACCGAACGCAGCGCCAACGATCAGGTTTACAAAAATCGTAAAAAAATCGCAACAAACGGCGCGGTGTTTGTAACCCTGCCGGTGGATAAACGCGGATTTTTGAAGGGCGTGCCGGAAGTTTCCAGCGCCGGCATCTTTGAAACCGATGACACAGGATTTATGAAGCGTCAGATTCAAATTGAAATTACCAAGGCAATTGACGCCATGTCCAAGGCAGAACGCAAGGACCGCGACAACCTGGTAAAGGCGGTGCAAATCGCATCGAACAAGGTTGTGCGCGCTGCACTGGGGGCGGATAAAAAGCCGCAATACAGTGTTCACTTTGTTCAGAAGTAAGTACAAAAAATCCCGCCGATTGGCGGGATTTTTTTATAAGAAACAAATTTATTTCTTCCAGAATGCGAACCCACGACGGGCCGGCTTTTCAGCGCGCACATCAGATGACGCATCACCACGGCGATGCATTGCGCGGCGTTCATGAAAACGGCGGGCGGATTCTTCGTCACGCTGCAAAACATTTATCGTCGTAACAGACAGCTTACCGTTGCGTACTTCATCTTCAAATTCGACGATATCGTTTTCATTTAAGAATCTGATGTCGGCCGCCTTTAGGGCGCTGGAATGAACAAATACATCATCTGTGTTGCCGTTTTCATTTGGCGCATCGGGGCTGATGAACCCGAAACACTTTTTACCATTATACCATTTTACTTTACCTTGACGCATAATCGATTTCCTTTGTTATGCTTGTTATAGTCCGGACAGATACGCAGGACCTGAAACATATTGTTCGTTATTTGCGACATTAAAGCAAGAAAATAACAGCACGCGCGGCCAGTATGATTTCCTACGCCTTTTTGTTATAGTAGCGCTGAACCTCGGTCATGACAAAATTAAACAGTTTCCCCGCCATGGTATCCGTGGGCGCGGCCCATCCGCGGGACATATATGGCATTGCCGCAATAAGGACAAAATGCGCCATATAATGAAATATATCCGATTCCTGGGCCGGGGTTAGTTTCGCCGGGGCGTTGGGAACATGAAAAACCTCATTCTCAAGCGCGTTATCCAATTTATCCATTATAACATCGCATATTTTTGCAGGATAATGCAGCACCCCCAGTGGCGGAAATCCATCAAACAATGATACGCCGTTACCTTGGCCGTATAAAATATTCCAACCCACGCGTTCAAATAAATCTTCCAAACAGCTGCATACCATCAGGTTGTATTCCTTGACCCCGCCTTCCATGAAATTGGCTAATTGGCGCTCAATATGCTCGCTGCGGCGGCCGGTGGATTTACGCGACACCTCATACCCGCCATGGGTTTTGCGTTCGTATTCAAAGAATGTTCGAACCTGGCATATGATTTCCATGGGGACAATTTCGCTGTCGGTGCCGATGTTTATAATCAGTTTCGCATCACGATAATTGCGCGGATTTTCCATGTCATAAAAATTATCACGAACAGCGATGATGCGTTCCGGCATAAGCGCGCGAACGCGTTCGATAAAAGTTCGGGCCTGGGGTATCAAATCAAACAGGCATTTTACACGCCACACATCCTGTAGGCGCATGCGCGGACGCGGAACCTTATCCAATGCGCGAACCAATTCCACCGCGATTTCTTCGTGCCCACGACCAATGATAGACAGCACCGTTTCCGATGCGGCTGAAATATATTTTTCCGATAATTTTGCACGAATTTTGTCCGCAATTGCACGGGCGGACGCCTCACGGTCATGCGATGCGATAACCCGATATACGGTATCACAGACCTCGTCCACATATTTGGAATAATATTTACCGGTAACCTTATCCAGACTGCGGTCTATGCTTTTCTGGGCACCGACGATGACTGTCACGATTGACGATACCGCCAGATTTATTTTATGACCGCGCGAACTTGTAAAAAACTGATTTCGCATGGCATCCGTATCCAGACGATGCTGTACCAAATACGGCGTCAACGGATTTATATCCGCAATCTGAATAGGTTCATCAATGGCGCTGTCGGTTTCATAGTCATAGCGCAGAACGGGCGCCTTTGGCGCACCAAAGCATTTGCCAAGGAAATAAAACACTTCCCGGAACCAACGCATGCCGTCGGAATAGAGCAAGGACAGATAACGGGCGGCCTCCTCGTTTATACGGCCGGCGGCCATGGCGCGTTCTATTGCAGCCAGGTTGTGCCGGTCACGATCGGCCACCATATCGCGTATTTTATCCTGTGAAATACTGGGTATCATATGGCCCCCTTGCTACTTCATAATTGGGAATAGTATCACATCACGCAGTGTCGGCGCATCCGCGATAATGGAAAAGAACCGGTCAATCCCCAGCCCCAGGCCCGAAATCGGCGGCATGCCATGTTCCATCGCGCGCAGGAAATCTTCGTCCAGGTCAAATGCCTCATCATCGCCGGCGGCTTTGTTCTTTGCCTGCTCTTCAAATGCGGCACGCTGAATAATCGGGTCAACTAATTCGGAATATGCCTTTATCAATTCCGCACCACACACAATCAGCTGGAATATATCAATACGGCGGCCATCCGCATCATTGCGACGCGCCAGCGGTATCATATATGCCGGATAATTATACACGATTGCAGGGTTGATAATCTGGTCGCGGACCTTGCGCTTAAACACATAGTCAACGATGGCCGGGACTGACTTTAACGGCGCCAATTCATCGGCCGGGAACATGCCCGCCGCGACCAAATTCGCCTTTAGCGCATCTGCGTCACGGAATTCCAAAATATCAACCCCCAGCAATTCATTCATGCGGGCGGTATAATCTATTTCTTCGTACTGGGAAAAGTCCAGTTTTGTGCCCTGATATTCAATCTGAAGCGTACCGCGCAGGTCCATGATAATTTTTTGAATCATTTTCCACGAAAAATCTATATTTTTATGAAAATCCCAATACGCCGCATACCATTCCAGCATCGTAAATTCCTGCAGATGCATGGCATCCATGCCTTCGTTGCGGAAATTCTTACCCAGTTCAAATACGCGGTCAAAGCCGGCGGCGATTGTCTGCTTTAAAAATAATTCCGGTGCAATACGCAGGTAAAAATCAGCATCCAGCGCGTTGTGGTGTGTGATAAACGGCCGCGCGGCGGCACCCGACGCCACAACCTGCATTATGGGGGTTTCAACCTCTACAAATCCGTTATCATTTAAATAATCGCGTATCAGACGCAGCATACGAAAACGCATTTTCATCGTACGACGCGTATCTTCGTTGGCAATGATGTCCAAATAACGCTGGCGATATCTGGTTTCCATATCGGTCAGCCCATGGAATTTTTCCGGCAACGGACGCAGTGCCTTTGACAGAATTTCATAACCAGACACGCGCACGGTCAGTTCGCCCGCGGTTGTGTGATACAGTTCACCCGTTATGCCAATAAAATCCCCCAGGTCAACATTGGCCTTCATGAACTTATATTGGTCTTCGCCAAGTTCTTCGCGGGACATCGAAAACTGAATTTCACCATCAATATCATAAATGCGACCGAACATCAGTTTCCCCAACCAACGCAATGCCGTTACACGCCCGGCCAAACGCACCGATGCCCCATCGGTCAATTCACGCGCGGCGGCAATGGTCGCCGACCGGTCGAATTTATCCTTCCAAACAACACCGTCACGCGCGCGGATATTTTCAGCCTTTTGCAGGCGCGCCTCCAGTTCATTGGTGGATATTGTTTTGTTTTCAGCCATTGTTTGTGTCCTTATCTTGCATTGCGTGTTAGTAAAAAACGGACGCCCGAAAAGTGCGTCCGCCGTTATTGTTTTGATGGTCGCACCTGTTTAAATCAAAGATTTTTTGATAATAATATTCATTATTTGGTGACCCCTGTTATATTTTGCAGTGCAAGTATATAGTATTTATTTTACAAAGTAAACTAAAAAATCCGTTACCTGCACTGCGCCGACTTAGAATTCCTTCCTTACGCCGGGGTTGGCAATGCGCCCCGCCCTTCTGCCATCAAAGTCTTCTAATAACGGTTCGCGAATACCATCAGGCAACTGATTGATACGCGCCCGGACGGCCTCATGACTCATGAACCGGTTCTTATTAAACATATCTTGGTAGCGCCAGTTACCCAAATCGCGAACACCAACGAAATCCGAATATATTTGAGCGCGTTCGGCGGCACTTTTGCTGCCCATGCCAAGTAGGCGCGACGGGTCGGTTATCGGATTAACAGGGGCGTTCGTACCAGTTTCCACCAAGCCCACTGCATTATCTACTTGTTGCGATACATCATCACCCTGCCTCAATAAGCTGCCAGTTTCTTCTATGGCTGTCGGGGCATCATTTGTAACGACCGGGGCCGACTGTACCGGTTCATTTACTTGAACCAATGAATTATTGGGGGTATCCGCTGCCACACTGGCGGCGTTATCGGCCGCGGCGGCCGCGGCACGACGATATGCGGCGGCGGCTTCGTCAAATTCCTCCATTGCCTTGCTTAGTGCGGCGCGGGCTTCTGGACTCAATGAATCCAGCTGACTGATTTGCGAAAACAAATCATTTGCCTGGCGCTCTAATGGTGTGCCGGTCCATTTATCCGGATGATATTCTTGTGCAAATCTTCGATAAATGCTTTTTCGTTGAGCCGCAGTTCCTTTGTAATACGCATCTAAATCAGGATGCAGACGCGCCCCATCATCAACATGCGTGCCGGCTGTTGCCGCACCGTTTCCAGCACGCCCGGCATCATCGGCGGCACTGCCAGTGCGACCAGCATCGCCTGCGGCACCACCTGTATGACCGGCATCCCCTGCCGCGCCACCGGCACGACCGGCCCCGGCAGCATCATCCGCAGAATGGGCGGCACTGCCGGCACTTCCTGCACGACCGGCGCTGGCGGCATCATCGGCAGCACCAGCCGCGTGAGCAGCACCGCCGCCACCGGCTGGCCCATTTGGCCGTGGCGTGTGGGTCAATGCATGCGATGCATCATCGGCATGCCCGGCGGCGCCCGCCGCACCACGACGCAATGCCGCCGTTGTGCGTGTTAATTTTGTGGCACTCCAAGTCCATATACTTTTTATCAAGCTGGTCAATTGCAATGTTACGCCGACCGCACGCCAGACTTGTTCAGGCTCCCATGAATTTGGGTCAAAAAATCCCTTTTGATTGGCACCGGTGGATGTGCCGTTGGCAATCAAATTCTGATAAAACCTGGAATCTGATGGTATCAACCCAACCAGACGGGCAAATTCCGCATCAATGCCATTTACCTGTTGGTCCGGGACATCATTTGCGAAGTTCGCCATACGCTGCAGGTTGCTTTTAAGCATGCTTTCAGCACATTGTGCGTTCTGACACGCCATACTGTTTTCAATAAACTGGCGAACCTGGTTGTGAATTTGGTTTGTTGAGTAAATTTCTATTCCGGCACCAACTGTTTCCACTGTCAATAGTGCTAACGCGGGCGCCGCCGTACCACCAGTTGCAACAGTAACAGCAACACCCACAACCGTCGCACCCACCAGGGTGGCGATTTCTGTGTTCTTTTCCAGTTCGGTGGCATCGGCGGCACTTGGCAGGCGACAATATTTACCATCCCAGGATATTTTTTTACACGATGGGCACCCGGATGCGTTCAGCGCACGCAACTTATTACACTGCGCCTCATTCATGTACATACATTCATGACCGTTGTATTCGCCCCCGACAACACGGCAATCAATATTCTGGTATCCGCCATTGGAATAAGTATCTGAAAATTCCGACATATCATCGAATACGAAATCGACCGGGATATTGCCATTTATCGTACAGCGCAATACATCATCCGTTGAACCTTTTACGCTGTGGCCTTCTATCTTGTCCACTGGGCGCGGGTTCTTTATACAGCTAAAGCTCTTTAGCTGTGCGCCCATTACTGATTGAACATATGATTTCAGGCGATATTCAACACTGCTGTTTGCCTGAATCTGAATACCGGTATAGAAATAGAATGGATCAATGCCATCAACGCGTGCCAAGTCATTGGAATACGCCTTATTGAAGTAGCAACCCTTGGGACTCCATGTGGATGTGTAACCGAATTTGCGCGCACTGTCCCCCAGTTTGCCACATGCCGCGGCAGATTTAATATTTTCGCAATAATATACGCCGTATTGCCCACCGTGTATTGCACACAATGCTGTTTTTACACTGCTCTGCAGATCGGCATCAATTGATTCTTTGACATCATCAAATTTGAACTCATAGAATGTTTGGCCGTCGGCGCTTCTACATTTCACATAATCGTCGTTATAAGATGGTCTGTACTTATTGGAACATGTTATAGTCTGGCCGTATTTAACAAGCGCGTATTCCTTAGCCAGCGCAACTGCCTGCATCAGCTGAACATTCGTCCAATTAAATATATCGGTTACACAACGCTCCGTCTTGCCGGTTTTACCCTTATCTTTGCCGCAGACTTCATTATACAGATTGCTGGTTTCTAACTGTTCCGTGCCAGGATTGCATATGCACTGCTTTGTTGAGTGCTGGATAAGCGATTCCGTCAGCTTACAATTATTTGCATTGGCGTGGGCCCGGCAAAATGCAGAACACAGGGCCATCGTGTTATTTTGAGGTGTTTCCGGATGCGCGCTGGTCGGGCATGGAACATTGCGCGCGGCCTGCTGCATGGATGCCTTGGCGGCGTCAACCTCTGTCACATCGGCATTACAGATGCAATGCTTTGTACTATGCTGCATCACAACATTTTTATACTTGCAACCGTTACGCGTTGCAATCGCGCCGCAAAATTCAACGCACTTTTGCGTGGTATTATTCGCACTTGTTTCATCATGACTGCTGCGCGGACACCACATGGCGGCGGGCTGTTCATCGGTGTGACATGCACCGCCCTTAAAATGATAGCCCGGATTACATGCCGACGCCAGGCATGTGCAGCGGTATGTTCCGTCTTTGCGGAATATAACCTCGCCGCTGTATATGTTTGTGGACGAACAGAAATCACCTATTCTGGTTTTATCCGTTATCGTACGCAGGCCGTTCGGATTTTTCCCGTTTTCGTCCAATCCGGGGCAAAAACCACCAATGGCGCCCTCGTCTATTGTCTGTTCGGTGTTTTCAAGTAATTTGACAACAAAGTTGCGGCAATCATCAAATCCCGCCTGGCGATATGTATTCATGCCCCCCGCGCGGCATACCGCAAACAAATTTGCAATTGATACACCGCCATTTTCAGGATTCATCAGCGCAATATACTTTTGCGCCATTGCGCTCTGTTTGTTTTCATCATCAACCACATCGGCAATGGCGGCAGAAAGTGCCGTGTCAGTAAAAATATATTTTTGTTCTGTATCAACATACACCTTTGCCGGGGCGGCAATTACAGGAGAAGCTAAAAACGCAGCTAACAAGAATGCTAAGATTTTTCTCATTTCAATACCCCCGTGCATTTTTCCGCGACCGCGGCAACCTTCTTTATCGCGCCGATTTGCGTGGCGTTAAAAACCGTGGCGGACCCACTGGCCAGGGTCGCCGCACCCGCAAATATGTTCGCCGCCGTATTCAGGTTCTTTTCTTTTTGTTTACCGGAATCGGTATTGTCATTACGCGTTTTATCCGTATTCGCCATCGCGGATGTAACCGTACCCGCCACGCCCGTGGTGGCACCCACAACCGACGATATCATCGCGCCCTTAGCCTTGGTGTTTATTTTAGAAATATCAACATAATTGTATTCGGCGCATGCGTCGGCTATCTGTTGCGCCTCCGTAATATCCGTGCCCTCCATACGCGCCTGCATCATTGATTGGCGAAGCGTGTCCACAGATGCCCGGCAATCGTCAATCTGCTGTTGTAAATCCTTGTCAACCTTGTTATTGCCGGCAATAATGGCACCCGCAACATTTGTCGCCGTCGTTCCCGCCAACAATCCGGTACGCCAATTACCCAAATTCTTGGACTGCCGGGTCAGGGTCTGAATCTTATCCTCCAGCTCCTTGGTGTTGTCCTTGTTCGCGTCATAATAATCCTGCATCTCGGCCAGCATTTCCGCCTTATCAGGCTGCGGCAGCTGTCGCCCCTGCGTCAGTTCTTTTAACCTCTCCAGCTCTTTTTCCAAGTTGGCAATCTGTTTATCTTTGGAATTTTTAACCAATCCGACCACCGTTGCACCGGCGCCGGTTGCGGTTCCAACCGCCGTAACAGCGGTATTTATACCGGCCATTTTCTTTAAATCCGCCAATTCGTCATCAATTCCGACACAGGCAAGATATGTCGCACGCAATGCGTCATCCAACGGCATTATATCTGCGACGGCCGGCCTGCATATCAGTGATAACGATAAAAATATGGTAAATAATACTCTCTCTGCGTTCATACTGACCCCACTGTGCCGCATGCAAACCACCGTTTGAATACGACAGTCAGGAAGGAAGGGAAAGGCTTGTTTTCTGGGGATTTTTATAAAAAAAGAAACCGCCAATTTAAGTGGTGGTTTAAATACTTAGTAGAATGATAGCGTTAAAAGCATTTTTAAATCAATACTTTTTTTATAATCCAATCAGACCGGTTGACAAAAGCATAACATTGTACTATAACACTCGATATGAAAAACACAGATTTATCTATTATCATTCCAACATATAATAACGAGCAGTATATTGCCCGCTGTCTGGACAGTGTATTAAGTCAGGCACAATCTGAAAAGTTTGAAATAATCGTTGTAAATGACGGCTCAACCGATGGTACGGCACAAGTGCTGTCCCAGTACCGCATAAAATATCCAAACATAGTCCTGATTGAGCAAAGCAATCATGGTGTTTCCGCGGCGCGTAATCGCGGGATAAACGCCGCACACGGAAAGTATATAACATTTATTGATTCCGATGATATGGTCGGCATATCTACAGATGAAATGGCCCGCTATTTTACCCCGGCCAAAACATATACAAAGACATATAACAATCTGATGATTAGCAATATCGCGATTACCGCCGAAAACATACCGGCCCACCTGCCGTTTACAAGGGATTATTTTACCAATATGTTGGCGGCGACGCGCGATGCACAACCCGAAGTCGTACTGGCCGGAAAAATCACCATAAATGCGGATAAGGGATATATGCGCCGCCACATATATACACATGATAAAATATATGACCCGTCCCAGGAATCCAAAGACATATTGTTAAAACATGCCGATGTGCGTGAAACGGCGAACTTTGCACTGTATCAAAAAGACTTTTTACAAAATAACAATCTGATGTTTATTCCCACAATTCATTTGGATGAGGATATTCTATTTTGCATGCAGGCCATTTTACACGCAACACATGTCGCAACGGTTGCAAATGCGTCATATTTGTACAACAGGCACCCCGACACCCTGTCGAATATCACCAATCAAATAAAATCGAATGCCCAATACAGCTATGCCAACATTCAACGAATGTCTGTATTATTGGCAACATTAAAGAAATTTCCCCAATACGCCGGTATATTCACACACTGGCTAAAAGCTTTTTCGGCAATGGGCCAGCAGGCCACATCTTATCAGGAAGGCTATCCACCATCCATATGCTATATGTGTCCGGACGCAACATGCGATAAATGTTTTTTATTAGATGTCGTTGATCGCCGGATAACGCAAAATATAAAAATGTTCATTCCAGAACATACGAAATAAAAAATCCGACTTCCGTCGGATTTAAAACTTTGGTGCGAGCAAAGTACTTCGGGGGGAAGCCCCCCTCGCCTCGCAACTCGCCCCTTTGCCGCACAAACAAAAAAACACCCCTTCGGGTGTTTTTTTCAATATCTGGTGCGAGCAAAGGGGCTCGAACCCTCGACCTCAACCTTGGCAAGGTTGCGCTCTAGCCAACTGAGCTACGCTCGCACTGCGGTGTGTATTCTTACATAGTTTTTATATCATTGCAAGTGTTTTTTATCGTTTTTTTTGATTTTGTTCTTTTATAATTGAATCCTGTATCAAATATTGCTTAATCAGCTGCGTTTGTTCGCGCTTTATTCGCAATTCTTCACGGCGCAGTTCGTTTGCCTCATCCAGTTTGCCGTATATTCCATCAACGGCCATCGCAATCCAAAGCACGCCAAATGAAACCAGCCACCAACGCGCCCCTTTCAGTTTTATCCGAAAGGGGTCCTCCCAGCCATCTTGTTTTAATTTGATATTTTTGTCACTCATAATTAAAACCATTTCCACGGCTGCAGCATCTTTACCAGGTTCATTGCACCACGGCGGTCAACAAATGTGTGACCACAGCGCGGACATACCTGGAACGGAGCAATCATCATCTTGACTTTTTTCTTTGCCATCATCCATATGTACAAGCCCGCAATCCATGCCGCCGCAACCAATCCCCATGCGACATAACCAAAATACTTATCAACTGTTTTAGTAATTGTGGTGATAACCGTTACATCGCTGCGTGCCAAATCGTTATAGATTTTTGTCGCCACCGGCCAACTGGACGGGCGCCACGGATATACATGTTTGATACCATAATTCGTCAAAAGCGTCGTCCCCAGACCGCCTGTGTTTTTATCCAGCTGGTTCTTTATCGCTTCATCAATCATTTTATCAAATTCAACCTGAAGCAGAGCCGTCAAATCACTTTCGGCCTTATCCAGCTGGGCATTTACCTTGGCGGCAACATCGTCTACTTTTGCGATTGCCTGGTCGGCCTTATCCACACCGGCATCAATCTTGTCAACACTGGAATCCACCTTGTCCAGGGCATTGTCAATACCACCTGTTTTTATGCCGAATTTACCCGCAATCCCAGTCAGTTTTTTAACGCCGGCGGTTGCTTCCTTTGCCTTGGCGTTGTTTTCATGCGCCTTGGCCGTTTGTTCTTTTGCCTTGGCGGTGGCGTCGGTTACTTTATCCACGGCATCGCCGGCCATTTTTACCTTATCAATGGCAAATGCAACCGGTTTTTCCAGGTTTATCGCATCCTTTATCCCGTCCAGTAATTTTTCATACTGCTCTACTATATTACGCTGCAGGTCAAAGAACATTGATACCACAATGGACTTTTTGATAGGCTGCGAATAAGTATTCTTTACATGCAGCGGCGCCCATATTACCAACGCCAGCCACACCACGGTTATAACAGCAAATATCTGCTTTACACGCGTTACATAAGAAGTCTTTTTCGCGACCGTTTTTGCACCGCCGTGATCTATGACTTCTATTTCTTTTTTCTTTCTGGCCATAAATATCTCCTTTTCTGGTGATAATTTTATTCTTTATTGGTGTATGCGTCAATAAATTCTTGCTTGAATTCGGCAAAGCGCCCCTGCTCTATTGACTGACGAATATCACGCATCAAATCCTGATAAAACCACAGATTATGCTGGGTCAGCAATGTCGCCCCCAATATTTCATTACATTTTATCAAATGGTGAATATATGCGCGCGACAGTTTGCATGCAGGACAACCACACTTATCATCAATCGGTGATGCGTCATCACGAAAACGCGCATTACGCATATTCATCGTGCCGTGGCGTGTAAATGCCTGGGCGGTGCGGCCGGCGCGCGTCGGCATGACGCAATCAAACATGTCAATGCCGCGTTCGACCGCCCCCAATATATCCAGCGGAGTGCCAACACCCATCAAATAACGCGGCCGGTCGGCCGGCAGATGCGGCGTCGTCCGCGCAATCATGTCAAACATTACATCTTGGGGCTCCCCCACGGCCAGGCCGCCGACCGCATAACCATCAAAACCAATTTCAGTCAATGCATGCGCGGACTTTTCACGCAAGTCCGGATAATCCGCACCCTGAACAATACCAAAGATGCCATATCCGTCGCGGTCAACAAACGCATCTTTGCTACGCCGGGCCCAACGGGTGACCATGTCGACATTTTTTTCAGCACGATCGCGCGTTGTCGGCAAATGCAGACATTCATCCAGCACCATTGTTATGTTTGAATCCAGCTGATGCTGAATATGAACGGAATCCTCTGGCCGCAGGAAATGCTTTATCCCGCCATCAATGTGCGATGTGAATTCAACACCTTCTTCCTTCATCTTTACCAGATTGGACAGGCTCATTACCTGAAAACCGCCAGAGTCCGTCAAAATAGGCCCGCGCCAGCCACCAAAGCGATGCAGACCGCCCATTTTTTCAACCAAATCGCCACCCGGGCGCATCATTAGATGATATGTATTGCCTAGAATTACCTGCGTGCCGGTTGCGGCCACCTGATCCATGGTCAGGGCCTTTACCGTGGCGGCCGTTCCCACCGCCATAAACGCCGGCGTTTCAAAATCCCCATGCGCGGTATGAACGCGACCGCGTCGCGCACCACCATCGGTTGTAATCAAATCAAATTTCAAGGCCATTATTCACACTCCTACTTAAAATTTTCATGCCATATCGCGCCCAAGTCCGCATTAAAGTCCGGTCCGCGCGTTATTATAGACATTGGACCATCGAAGAATCCGCGTGAGTTTTTAATAACATCATCACGACTAATGCTTTCAGAAATCCGAACCATCTCATGAAAATCATATATGCGACCATAGTCGCGATAAAACCCTAGCAGGGTATCGCAACGATGCGTTACTGATTCCAAAAAGTCCGCATTGCAAAGTTGATTTTTTTTCTCGAAACGAATTAAATCATCATCGGTGATTGTGTTTTGCGTATACATTCTATAAGCATTTTTCGCAATCAATGCCACTACTTTTTCTATATTTTCCGCGGATGTTTGCGTTGCGAACCCCGACACTATGCATTTTTCGTTGCCGGCACTGGCGCCACTAAAACCATAGACCAGCCCATTTTCACGGCGAATAATTTCTTTTAATTCCTGTACCATATAGCGTTTAAATTTGCCCAAAGACAATTTTTTAGGTATATTTTCATATGTAAAGTCATATGCGTTATTAACATCCGGAAAGAATATGCGTAACTGAACATTTTGGCGCTGCGGCTTTGATTTATGTGCAATTGCAGCCGTATATGTTATCGCATTATTTTCTGGAACATCTATTTGTGGCAAAAAAGCAAAAGTTTTTTCCAAATGTGCCAAAATAGCATCGGCATCATATATCTTGCCGGCTATGCTAATAATGCAATTGCGGGCCGACAAACGACGCGATAAAAATTCCAGCATTTGATCGCGCGTAAACGAAGCAATTGTTTCTGGCGTTCCAATATTGCGCGATGAAAAGGTAGCATAATTAAACAACTTTTTCGATATAAAATCATTTAATTGCCGTTCAGGGGTATCCGAAACACGACGCAGCTCATCAAGAATAACACGGCGTTCTATCTCTATCTTTTGCGTATCAAACAAAGAGTTTTGCAGTTGATCACCCAACACATCAATCAAAACATTGGTATTTTCCGCCAATATTCGACCATAAAATGACAGCGAAGCGTTACCGGTTGACGCATTCTTAAAACCGCTGTTATAATCCATGTACTCGTCAACCATTTTCTGTGATGGGAAACGAGAAGTCCCCTTGCACAACATATGTTCACAAAAATGAGTCAGACCATATTCATGCGGTGCTTCATCCCGGGAACCGGTACAAAACACAACCTTTATAGATACAGTTTCCAAATCCATAGGATCCAGAAAAACCGTTACGCCATTTGATAATTTATGCAGGGTTGGATTATAATTCATTGTATATCCTATCGTGTGCGCTGAGTGAGCGCCATTTGTTGCTGCAACTGTTGGATTTGCTGCTGCAATTGCGCGGACAGACGCCGCATCTCAACCACCTGACGGCCCAGGGTGAATGTGGCGGCCTGTAGCTCGGCGTCCGTCATGCGTTGAGTGTCCACACTGCGCGTTAGCGTATCAATGCGCGCCTGCAACTCATCAAACTTTTTCTGTTCGGCCACAAAGCGTTTCTTATCATTGTTTTGGGAAAATAACTTTTTCGCAGAATCCTGAACCGCTTTGGAATTTACCAACATTGTACCATATTTCATCGCGGCACGGCGCCCCGCCTTGGTTTTCATAAAGCGCGCAAATAATTTTGGATTGGCAAGCAAACGCAATAATGCCGGCATTTTAAGACTCCTTTTTAAATAACAAGCAGCAATCACCATAGCTGAAAAAGCGATACTTTTCCGCAACGGCATGACTGTACGCCGCACGCATTTCATCGCACCCCGCAAAGGCCGAAACCAGCATGAACAGCGTTGATTTCGGCAGATGGAAATTCGTTAGCAACACATCGACCGCACCGAATTTATACCCCGGCGTTATGAATATGTCTGTCATACGACAAATCGGCACGACACGGCCGCGAGCCTTGGACACCCGCGCATCCATTGCCGCACTTTCCAGTGTTCGCATCGATGTCGTTCCGACCGCGATAACACGGCGGGCGCGGTTTATTATTTTTGCCTGCTCTTCGGTTATGCAGCACCATTCGCTATGCATTTTATGCTGTGACAAATCCTCTGTCTTGACCGGCATCCATGTGCCGGCACCGACATGCAATGTAACCTTTACTATCTTGGCGCCGCGGGCCTCTATCTCTGACATCAGTTCGGGTGTAAAATGCAGCCCCGCCGTCGGCGCCGCCATTGAGCCCACAGGTTCCGCATAGACGGTTTGATACCGCTGTCTGTCGTCGGACTGCTCTTCGCGCTTCATATATGGCGGCAGCGGCATTTTACCAATTTCATCCAATGTTTTGAACACGCTTTCCGTGGCAAGGAAGCGAATTTTCAGACCGCTTTCAATATCTTTGCCAACGATTTTTATCATGCCGCCATTTTCCAGTGGTAATTTATCGCCAACCTTTAATTTTGTGAATTTCCGACATAGCCCCCACCAAACCTTTGTGTCATGCGTCGCGGTATGCAGGGTTATTTCATAATTTCCCGCCATAAAGCGCGCGGGAATAACCTTTGAATTATTAAATACGACCACATCGCCTGGGCGAAGATAATCCAGGAAATCGCGAATATGCTTATCGGCAACATTTTCCCCCGCCACCACCAACATACGCGACGCGTCGCGGCGTTCCAACGGGTGCGATGCAATAAGTTCGGCAGGTAATTCAAAATCAAAATCCGATGTATGCATGATTAGCGGCTCTTTTGGTTCATTGTACGCAATATACTGTCGCGGCAGGCGATTTGTTGGATTTCGCGTAACTGTTTCCCATTTAATCGTCTGATAGCATATGTATGCACGGGTGGGCGGCCACCAATAATCTGGGACGAAACAAACGGTGCATCCATTGCGTGTGCCGCCCCCGTTATAGTATCACCGATATTTATATACGGATAAAAACCGGGCGCCATGCGGCCCGTATCCGCATCAAATGTCATAACATGTATATTATGCGGATTGGATATGTCGCGGTATGCTATTTTTTTGTCTGATTTACCGAAAACAATATAATCCCGTTCCTTTGCATCACACAAACTCAGCGTAATAACTATAACGGCACAAAGACCAAACAGCACAGCCGGAACGGCTTTCTTCCTGTCTTGTAGTTCCTCTACTAGTTCCTCTAGCGTCATTTTTTAAACTCCAATCCCTGGTCGGTGTAATTTTCAGCCTTGTTTTCCCAGTCCGGTTCCACACGCACAAACAGGTGCAGGCGCGCCGCCACATCCCACTGACGCTGAATATCATGACGGGCGGCGGTGCCAATTTGTTTTAACTGTTCCCCGCCACGACCAATTACTATCTTTTTGTGTGCATCACTGCGAACAACTATCTTTTGATAAATGTCCAGAACACCCTCTTCATCAACATTGACGCGTTCTGTTACGACATTTATGTGATACGGTAATTCCTGATGAATGTATTTGTAGACCTTTTCGCGCGTCAATTCCGCCAGATACAGTTCATCCGGGACATCGGGCCGCGTTTCGGGCTCAAACAAATAAGGCGACGGCGGCATAACATCGGCCAATGCCGTCAACATTTTTTCCACGCCGTCATTTTTAAGCGCAGATATCATAAATATTTCTTTGAATTCCGCCATCGTCGCCAGTTCCGCCACAATCGGCAGCAAATCCTGCTTGCGTATGGCGTCAACCTTGTTCAAGGCAACGAACAAATTAGGCCGGTCTTTTACTTTCTCTACCAATCCGCGGATTGTATCTGTCACGCCCTTTTGTGCATCCATAATCAGCAAAATGGCGTCTGCATCACTTACCGCATCCATGGCGGCACCAACCATTGCACGGTCAAGCCTGCGCGACGGCTTAAATATTCCGGGGGTGTCGACAAATATCAACTGGCGCGGTCCCACCATCTTTACCGCCCGCAGGCGTGTGCGTGTTGTCTGCACCTTATGCGAAACAATGGATACCTTGCGCCCCATGATTTGGTTTAACAATGTGCTTTTACCCGCATTTGTCGGGCCAATAATGGCAATAAAGCCTGAGTATGTCTGTGTCATGTCACAACAATATCACACAAAAATAAAAAATCCAGTGGCGGCATCTACTTTTTATTTGTATAGTGATGGCGAGACTCCATTGACATGGGCTCGGGACTTCGAAAATCCCTTATTAGTCCGGCAGAAATGTCGTTATTACCAGATGGCCGCTGGCCATCACCCCGACATAGGTCGGGTTGTTGCAGTTATACAACAGGGTTATCCCAAAAGCTGCAAGGTCATTGACTAATATGATTTTTCGAACTTCCCGACCACCAAAGCCTTGGTGGTTTTTGTTTAAGAAAGAAACAAAGGGAATACGAAAAATGAATAAATACATTATAATATGCGCCGCACTGGCCGCGATACAGGCTTTTCCCGCATTTGCTTTATCCAGTGCAATCGGCGGCGGAGCAGAGACCCTGAAGTGCATGTGCCCAGATGGAACAGGTGTTACACCCGGGACCAGGTGCCCGGACGGCACAATTTGCGGTGGGCTCAAATACTGTACCGATTGCCTTGATTCAGACTGGTCAAGCTATAGCACCGGATGCCAGAAAAAATTGGTGGCAAATTGTAATACCAGCACAGGCGTGTGTACAAAAAGTGCCACATATCGATGCGCCCCCGGATTTTATGGCGCCAGCGGCGCCACCCCCAGCATATGCACCCGTTGCCAAACATGCCCAGCGAACAGCCCAACCGGCGCAACATCCGCGGGCGGCGCAGAAGATGAAACCGGTTGCTATCTAACGGAGAACGCGCGTGGAACGGATGAGAGTGGCTCGTTCGAAACCGGAAATCAAAAATGTTATTACTCCAATTTTTCATGGTCCGGCGGCGAGCTTAAACCAGGTGGCGACCTGTTGCAGTAAAAACAAATGGAATTAAAAAATCCCCCAAACGGGGGATTTTTGTAAGCATATTTATTTTAAATGCTATCCGCGTTGACCCATCTGCCGTTCTTTAACAGGCCCGGCGCCATCCCCTCATTACTACGCAGGGAATCGATAACATTACGCGCCTGTGCCGCGTTCAGGTCAATGATGCGAACTTTGTACAAGTCGCCTTCCTTTACAACGGCCGCGTTACCGTATTGGCGCATTCTGTTCGCCATGGCATCCGCGCTGTCTTCGGCGTAAAATGCCGCTAGCTGCACGCTGTATTCACCGCCAGATGTTGTCGCCACCGGGGTCGCGGGTTGTACCGTTGTGGTTGTAGTTGTTGCAACCGTTGTTGTTTCAACAATCGGCTGTGGCACGGTCGCACCGATTGTCGCATTTTTTACAGCCATTGACTGTTCCGGCAGCACCTGAACCTGAACGCGGGACTGACCGTTCATACCAATCTGGCGCGCGGCCGCCGGCGACAAATCCATAATACGGGTATTTACAAACGGCCCACGGTTATTTACACGAACAACCACCGCCTGACCATTGTCCAGGTTTGTTACGCGAACGATTGTCGGCAACGGCAAAGTTTTGCTGGTCGCGACCATTTGGTTTACATCAAACACTTCACCATTGCTGGTTTTTGTGCCATTCAATTCAGCCGGTATAATACCTGCGACGCCGGTCTGGTTGTATGTCATATCCTCAACCGGGATGTATTGCACATCTTCAACCTTATACGCGCTGCCGATATAGTATTTCGGGGCGGCCGACATCAAATATGAATCATTCAGGGTTGTTGTCGTGGTGGTGGTTTCTGTTACCAATGTTTCCTCACCAAAACCATCGGTGCCGTACCCGGCGCTTGTATTATTGTTCATGCCCGTACATCCGGCCAGAACCGCAGTCAGAACTGCTAATGAAGCTATTTTCTTCATGTGAAACTCCTTACATTCTTATTTATAAGTGTATCACATAAAAAAGCTGGTTTCAACTTTATAGTTAGATTTTTCTGTCGATTACATATGCCACCGGCAGGTATAAAATCGCATACCCGCCAATTGCCGCCCCCAGCATCCAAATATTTTCAATCGGCACGAACCACATCGCCAGCCCCAATCCCGCCGCCAGCGCACCAAAAGCGACTATTCCGCGCACTGTGCGTCGGTCAATCCGGGCCAGACCGCGGCGCCGACATGCCCGCCCCAACAGGTAATTTTTAAGATATCCGCTGACCACGACGCCCACCGGTATCGCCAGATATCCGATAAACGGAAATGCCGCCAAATATATTGCCGCCGCCGTCCCCAGTGATATCATGCTGGTCCGGACTGGTGTTTTTACATCCTGGCTGGCGTATAATGTCTTGCTGTAAATCTGGCTGACCAACATTGCCGGCAAAACGAATACCTGAATCTGAATTGCGATTGCCACCGCATGTGTGGATGCGGCCGTCCATGCCCCATACTGGAACAAGAATCTGATAATCGGTTCCGCCAGCACGAACAGACCCGCCACGCATGGCATAATCAGCATCATTGAACGCCGCATGGATGAATTTTGCTGTATATGAACACTACGCATGTTTCCCGCCGCCAACGCATTGGATATCGACGACATCAAAACCGTTCCCACCGCCAGACCAATCATAGCAAACGGCAACTGCACAATTCGGTCGGCGTAATACAGCCATGACACGGCCCCACTTTGAAAGCTGGCGACCAAGGTTCCCACAATAATTGTGATTTGATAAAACCCGCTGCCGAATATACTGATGGCCAGGCGCCCCATCATGCTTTTTATTCCCGGCGTCCATTTAGGAATAATTAAGCGCAATCCGAAATGTTTTTTTCGTATACGATGCCACAATACACCGAATTGAATCGCGCCCGACAGTACGACCGTCCACGCCATTATATATAATACCGCGCCGCGGCCCCAAAACATGGATGCCAACAATGCACCAATCAGCATGATGTTCAATAATACCGGCATAAATGCCGCCAGTAAAAAACGCGAAAAAGCATTCATAATAGCCGACAAAAATGCGGCCCCGCACACGAATATCACATATACGAACATAATGCGGGAAATGGTGACGGTTGTCTGCATCTTCCCCGGATCGGCATCAAATCCCGGCGCCAACGCCCATATGACCAGCGGCATAAATATCTCAAACAATATCGCCAGGCCCAACAGTACCAGAATCAGCCATGAAAATACATTTTTTGCAAAGCCTTCATCCTTCTTGGAATCGGTATACATTGGTATGAATATTGCAGACAGTGCCCCCTCGCCCAGCAAATCCCGAAACAGATTCGGTAATTTAAACGCCGCCAAAAATATATCAGACAGGCGCCCCGCCCCCAACACGCGCGCAATCAACATGTCGCGGACAAAGCCGAAAATGCGGCTTATCCCCGTCATTGCGCCCACCCCGAAAATATGTTTGCCTAGTTTCATGGTTTGGATTATACTGCCGTTTAAGATATAAAATCAAGACAGGAATAAAGAGCCATGAAAAAACTTCTAAGTCTATTGATTGTTGGTGTTGCGCTGGTCGGATGCGGTGGCAAAACATCCGAAATAGTAGCAGAGGAACCATTGCCGCAAATATATAAAAACGCATATGCCCAGTTCGATAAAAAGCATTATGAACAGGCGGCCGCAGAATTTTTGAAGGCGGAAACGCAGTACCCGGCAAGTCCCTGGGCGGCGGATGCCTTGGTCATGGCGGCGTATTCACAATATCTGGACAAGGATTTTGCCGGCGCCATTTTGGCCGCGGACCGGTTTATGCGCTTTCATCCAGGGCACCAGGATGTGCCGTATATATTATATCTGCGCGGAATGTGCTATTACCGGCAGGTAAGCGATGTTCGCCGCGAGCCGGGTATGTCGGCATATGCATTGCAGCAGTTTCAACAATTGGTTGACCGTTTCCCGAATTCACCATATGCCAAGAACGCGGAAAACAAGATTCGTATCTTGAAAAACTATATCGCGGGCAAGGTTATGTATTCCGCCCGCCGCGACATGCAAAAGCAAAATTGGCCCAGCGCGATTTCCCGCCTGCAGTCGGTTGTGACCGGCGCCCAGGAAACAGTCATGACGCCAGAGGCACTGTATCGCCTGACGGAGGCATATACGGCAATTGGCTTAAGTTCACAGGCCACGGGTTACGCCCAGATGTTAAAGACCAATTTCCCGGATAACGAATGGACGCAAAAGCTGGATAAATAAATTAATAAAAAAAATCCCCCGAATGGGGGATTTTTTATGCCGCATGGCTGCGCGGGATATACGAAACAAATTCTTCGATAGATGCACCCGTCGCATCTAATATCTTTGCAATACTGTGTGTGGATGGCCAACGCGGTTTCCCCGTTCCCGTCCAACGCTTACTTCTATTAAAGCTAGTTGCGTCCATTCGGCTAAGCTTTGCCAATGCAGAACAGCTAAGATTGCGACTATGTGCAAATTTCTCTATCGCAATCCATACAACCAAATGCTTTGTACTTTTTCTCTCCATTTTTTCAACCCTTCTTTTTAATTTTAGGAATACTTTCATCCTATATTTTACTTGAATTTATAGGACTAAATTCAAGCACTGGTTGTATTCTATCATACGATTCAAATCCTATACAAGGTATATTTTTTCCTAATGCCATCAGCGTATTCATGCTATAATAATAATAAAGTTTAAGGAATAACATATGCGAATAACACCGAAGCCTAAAATACCAATTCCCGACTTTTTAAATGAATTCATGGCAAAAATCCAGAATGGGCAAATTCGTACAAAGTATTCGCATGAAACCAAAATTTTGCCAACACTTGTCAAAATGGATTGCAGTGGGTTCGTCACACATGTACTTATATCAACCGGGCGCCGGGCGGCCGTGCTGGAAATATTGCACTACAAATACACAAATCAAAAAACAGCCGCAAATTGGAACAAGGCGTATGTACGCAATTTTGTATCGGCAATTAGCCATATAAAATCAAAAAAATGGCAAATATTAAATAATCCGGATGAATTAATGGATGGCGACATTATCTTTTCGGTAAACGCGGCGGGGCCAACCAAAAACACAAACCATTGCATGTTTGTTCGCGCAGCAGAAAGGCTGTCGCCACAGGAATATAAAATATTGGTTATGGATTCAACATATAAGCTGATTCATTATAATGACACGCGTCGCGGCCCGGGCATTGGGTGCGGCGAAATATATATAACCCGCACATCCAGTCCAGATATTTGGATATGCAATTATTCAGCAGGCGCCCCGGCGCTGAACAAAAAACTGCTATTCGCGCGGGCTATATAGGGCAACGCAGGACACATATAAAACACCATATTGACTTTTGTGGCATTTTGTGATATACTATGCATAAATAAACCGCGGCATTTGGCCGCATTTTTTATTGTTCCCCCCATTGTCGGGGGCTTTTTTATTTAACAGGAGTTTCCATGCCACCAAACAGCCAAAAACTGCACCGGGCGCGTGCGGCCAAAAATGACGAATTTTATACGCAATACGTAGACATAAAGGCAGAATGCGACCATTACAGGTCGCATTTTTTTAATAAAATTATATATTGCAACTGTGACACAGAATCCAGCGCATTTGTTAAATACTTTACCGAATTAAAGGCGGCCGGCCTTATTCGTGATGTATGGTATTCTGGCGGCATTGGCGGCGCGGATTTCCGGTCGCCCGCATCGGTCGAACGGTTAAAGGCGGCGGACATTATAATCACAAACCCGCCATTTTCTTTATTCCGGGAATATATGGATTTATTGCTGGAAAACAACAAACCCTTTTTAGTCATCGGCAACAAGAATGCCATTGCATACCGCAACATTTTTGAACACATAAAACACGGCCAAATATGGTTTGGTGTTCGCAAATGGGCGGGCGGCATGCAATTTATTATCACAAACGGAATGCAGGCCGTGCCGGCAATATGGTATACAAACCTGGAACACGGGTTGCGCCCGGGCAAAATGGAATTGACGCATATATATACCCCAGAAATACACCACCCATACCGCAACGCAAACGCAATAAACATTGACCGCACGGCGCAAATACCCGGCGATTACTGTGGCATAATGGGCGTGCCAATAACATTTCTTGAAAAATATAACCCGCAACAGTTTGAAATATTAGGCCGTGACACGGAATATACGCATGACGGCAAATCCGCCCGCATTGACAACAAATGCGTTTATACGCGCGTTTTTATACGCAATAAGGCTATCCCTGATATAGATTCCAAAGGTATTTGAACTGCTTGTTATATTCACCATCTGGCTCTGGGAAAAACAGGCAGTTTTCCGCATTATATTTTGTTGCCGATTCCGTCCAATTATATGACCCGGTTTCAATGTCCTTGGTGTCGAATATCGCGAACTTGTTATGCATTGTTTTATGCTTGCGGTTTAATACAACGGGGATTCCGGCGTCTTTTACTTGGGCAATTAGCGAGCCTTTACCCTTTGATTGGCGGCGATCGGACAATACGCGTATTTTAATGCCGCGTTTTTGCGCGGCAATTAAACTGTTTACAATGCGCTGGTTCGTTATGGAATAGACCGCAACATCTATGTTCTTTTTGCTCTTTTCGATTTGGGCAATTATATTATTTTCACAATCGGGGCCTGGCGTGAAATATATACGCACCCAACCTTTTGTTGGAATATCCGGCACGGCCAGCGCCGCATCGGCAATGTCATAATCTTGGGCTGTTTGGGTTTCCGTTTTCCACAGCAGTTTTGCCCACCATGCGTTGTGTTCTTTGGCGGCTGTCTTTTTGTTCGCACCGCCCTTTAAGCCCAATGCGTCCTTTACCTGCGTGTATGCCGCGCTATCCTGCTTTACAATCAACAACAATATTTCTGTGCTGGTCTTTTTGGCAACAACCAGCATGTCGCCCGCTTTGCCGGCCTGCATAACCGCATTGCGTGTATAGTGCAATTTGCCACGCCCGCGTCCATTCCAGGACGGCTGATAATAATAGTACCATTTGGCCGTGCTGTTTTCTTCAATATTGTCCTTGCCCATATAAACATATTTTGCGGTAAATGTGGCCTTTTCCTTGCCCAGTACATATTCAAGGTCTTTTGTGCCGGTAATTTCCAGCGTATGTTTCTTTTCCGGGCGCAGGGTATCGGTCATTGTCATGGTTTTGACGGCAAAACTGTTATATGCGGCCAAATCGGACACCGCAAAAGCCCACGCATTACCCCATGACAAGAATAACGCGGCACATACGGCAACAATGTATACTTTAATTTTTTGAATCATGGGCATTGCTTTTTTGTTGCGCGTTACCAGCTCTGAAGGCTTTTCGATAGCCCCGAACCCAATTCCCATTGGATTCAAATCTTATATTACACCAAGCGTTGAAAAAAATCCACCATGAAAATGGTGTGTAGGGAAACGGGACACACAATATAAATTAAAACCGGCACAAGGCCGGTTCAAACTTATGGCGCGTCCAGGAGGATTCCCTCGGCTGACGCCCGTGGGGCAGTCGTGACAATTTCGCTGCGATAAATCTTGCGAAATCTACTCCTTGTCGAACCCGGGTTCGAACCTACCGGGTGAACCGGTATAAAAACAAACGCCGCGGTGGCGGCGTTTGTTTTTATTCTGGCGCGTCCAGGAGGATTCGAACCCCCAACCTTCTGATCCGTAGTCAGATGCTCTATCCAATTGAGCCATGGACGCAACATTGTTCAATTTTATATCAATTTATTCAAATTGCAAGCAAAAATATCTCATTTTTTATTAAAAACCGTATCTCAAATTTATATATGGCGAAATACCGTTAATTACATCGTCATCCAGTGTGCGTAAATACCGCACGCCAATATCTGCATGCAATCCTATCAATAACCGTAGGCCCAATCCCGCCGATGCACCATAGACAAATGTGGTCTTGGACTTATCAGACGCACCAATATAATCCGGCAAATCACGACGATATGTGACCGCACCCGCACTGAGCCCGAAATGAAGCCCACTGTGCGTCAAGGGCATTTGCGGGTCGGCAAAGACATTTATCAAATACATGTTCGTTTTCATGTCATAATCATGCTTTTGCGTGCCGGTGGCGGTATGCTCTTTATATTCCTTGCGAAAAATTGTATTCGAATATTGAAATTCCGTTCGCATGTTCATATCAGATACTTTGTATCGCACGCCAAGCGCGCCTGAAAGGCCGCCACTGCGCGCCTTATCATCCCCCAGGCCGATGCCAAGAGAGCCACCGCCGGAAAAATACGGTGCCCATGCATACGCCGGTCCCGCCAACAATGCGCCAATAAAGGCAAATGTTGCTATTTTACTTTTCATTACCACCCCCTATTCCGTGATAGATTTGATTAAAATGCTGGCGGCATACGGATTTATAGTTTTCCGACCCCAGTGCAAACTGGTCGCCGGCACGGATAACACGCCCCGCGCCATCAAAGCGCAGATGATGCGTCGCCAATTTCATACAACCATTTATTTGGCATGTGGATTCCATGCGGTGAAGTTTGGCGCCAACCTCTACCAAGCGGCGGGATGCGGGGAACATTTGCTCATTACTGTCCACCATCAGGCCATAACACATCACGATTATATTTTCACTGTCCGCAATTTTTACCAACCGGTCGATATCGGCGGGGGTGAAAAACTGAACTTCGTCCACAAGGATGCCTTTGGTTTCGGGGGCCGGATTATACTGCATTAAATGCGGCATTGCCGCCACATCACAGCTGAGCCCGACACGCGATACTATTTTTTGCGATGAAAAGCGTTTATCAAACGACGGCTTTATAACCTCAACCGGGTTTCCGTTTTGGCGTAAGTTATACGCGTTTATGATAAGGGCGGCGGATTTTGAACTGCTCATCACGCCATAAAAAAAGTGCAGATTGGCCATTGTTGGTTCCGTTTGGTTGTGGGTTACATTGATTCAAGTCTTTTTATCCGCTCGTCCGTGGATGGGTGCGTGGCGAACAGATTACCGATAAATTCACGCGGCGCGGCCGGGTTTGCAATGCACGCTGCGGACATGGATTTCACCTTGTCCAGGCATTCAACGCGTGAATCTGTCGTAATTTTACGCAATGCCGACGCCAATGCACGCGGGTTACGCGTTATTTGCGCCCCGGTGGCATCGGCGGCGAATTCACGGCGGCGCGATATTGCCATTCGCAGCAGTGGCGTTATTAAAAAGTTAAATACCACAAAGGCCAGCCACACCATCATCAATATCGCACCGGCATTGTTTTTATCATCGTTGCTGCGCGAATTATTGCTTTGCAACGCAATACGAAATATCAAATCGGCCGCAAAAACGGTAACACCTATACCCGTTATCAGCAGCATATCCAATCGTATATCCCGATTGCCGATATGCGCCATTTCATGGGCGATTACCCCTTCAAGTTCCAGTTTATCCAACCTATTTATAATTCCACGCGTCAGTGCGACCGATGCATCGCGCGGGCTGCGCCCCGTTGCAAACGCGTTCATGGAATCATCATCAATGATATATACCCGCGGTGTCGGCAGGCCCGCCGCCAGCGCCACATTTTCCACACTGCGAAATATTTGGCGATACGAGGCATCGGTGTCATGGATTTCATGTGCACCGGCCGCACTTAGCATCATAGAGTCGCCAAACGCCCACGATATCCCCATCCATATCATACATGCGATAAATGTCGGAATGGCAACCCCCATGGTAACACGGGCCGCCTGGTCGGCGGGGGCAACCATCCATGTAAACAAAAACACCAGCGCAATAAACATTACCGGAAACATCAGCACTAATATGGCCGTCTTTATATTATTGCTGCGAATATGATCATATACGGTTTTGACTTTCTTCATAGTAAATGGTTCCTGTTAAAAATCACGGAATGCGACCGTATTATAAACACAAAAAGCAGGTTGCGTCATGAAAAAAATTTACATAATTGCAATGATGATTTTTTGCACCCCGGCAATCGCGGCACAAACCGATTTGGGGGCGGCATTGGAAAAGAATTTTTACGGCCCGCATTACCTGGTCGGGGCGGCCGACGCATGGGACAGTCTGATTGGAACGCCATGGCGAGGCGGACGAATTGCGTCATACATGAACAATCTGCATCAGGCGAACGAAGATGCGCGGATGTTTGATGTTCTGGAAACACTGGCGTACAACAGCACGACCATGACCATTTTACAATCACGGCAATATCTGGACAATGCGTTTGACGCAATCGATGCACAAGGCGCCACAGGAATACGCCGGAGCGCGCGAACATTTGGTCTGGATGCATATGGCATTGCCGAAAGCGCCGACTTTGACGGGTCAAAAAACAATGACTATACCCTGCATACGGGCGGCGCCGGTGTTCAGGCATATGCATATGTCACAGACGGGTTTGCATTTGGCGTGGGATATACTTACCATGATTCAAAGTCACACGACATGCCAACGCATGTTGATGCCACATCACATATCATATCCATGTTTTCAAAGTACGAGTCCAGTGGAGGCTTGTTCATAAACACAAGCTTAGCGGCGGGGCGCGTTCAATGGGATTTGGACAAACGGGTGGCGGGCGTAAAAAACGACACTTCGTTTAACACCGATATATGGGGCGCCAAAATAAACACGGGCATAATCGCCAGGCGCGGCACGGCATATATACAGCCAGAGATAAATGTGCAATACTCACGGATTATAACCGAACATTTTGTTGATGCCGCGGCTCAGGATTTTAAAAAATGGTGGTACAATAATTTGACCGCGGGTGCCGATGTCCGGCTGGGGATGGATTTTTCCGGTGGCGGGGTTGTCTTTTCACCGAATATAAACATCGGGGCCGGATACGACATAATACATAACGGCACCGACAATGTTCATGTCGGCGTAATCAGCGGCGGCCACTATGACATGCCGGTTGTGGCCCCGAACAGAACCGGTCTGCGTGGGGGATTGGGAATCGGCATGTATGGGGCGGGCATATCCGGTGATGTACGATATCAACTGGATTCACGCAGTGATTATATCGCCCATACAGTGGCCGCCACATTAAAGATTACATTTTAATCCGCCGCAAATGATGCTATAATATGTCGCATGAGGAAGGCGACATATTATATATTTATTGCGTGTGCATGTTATATAACGGCGGCCGGTGGCGCCGGGAAAAGCTTTCTTAGCGCACAGTCGTTTCCAAATACATTTGATGATTTATCCTTTGTCGATAGGACCAATGTCTTGGCGGCGGGGTATGATGATTTTGACCCGGAATATGATGAAAACGGCGTATGCATCAGCGGGTGCGCGTATAAGGGCATAAAACTGGAAGATGAATTGGCCGCAATACAGCGCAATACGGACGCGGCAAATGCCCGCCTGGCGGCGTATCGGGCGACGCACCCCGAATTGACGGCGCCCACCGTGCCCACCACACCACCGGCAGAGCCTGTTGTGCCAGTTACACCGCCCGTTCAAACGCCGCCAACTGTTACGCCACCGGTATCAATACCGCCGACAATTGTTCCACCAATTCAGACGCCGCCGACAACACCCCCACCGGTAACAACGACACCACCCGGCGGTACTGCGCCCGCACGCGAATGCAGGTATTACAGCAATACTATTCAACCCGGCTGGGCCATTCCGGCCCAGGCGCCAATTGACGGCGATTTGGTTATATCATCCGACTTTGGTACGCGCGTACGGCCATGTTCGGATTGCTCGGCCAATCATCGTGGGATTGATTTACGGGCGCAAACCGGTACAAATGTATACGCCCCCGCCGACGGCGTGGTTACCCTTGTCAAAACCACAGCGCGCGGGTGCGGACAACAAATTCAAATTACGCATACTGATGGGACGATTTCACAGTACTGTCACCTGAGCCAGCAGTTGGTTCGGCAGGGCGACCGAATTCAAGGCGGCTGCCTGATTGGCAAGACCGGGAACACCGGGTCCAGTACGGGGCCGCATCTGCACTATGCATTGATGTCCGCGCCACAGCAGTTTATTGACCCGTTGTGGCGGGAAAATCGCCTGGGGCGCTCATACAGGTTTAAGGAAGGCACCGCCCCGTCAAAAGAGCATCAGGGAAAACCACTGCCCGGCAAAATCAATTAGCCTTTTTAAACTTTACCTTAAAACTGCCATTATTTAGCGGTGCCCATGAAATTATATATGGACTAAGCAGGCTTTCAGTCGCCCACATGGGAAACTTTTGGTGCAATATACCGGATGCGCCGGTAATTATAACCGCATCACGCACGCCAGATGTTGCCATGGCCATTATGGCATCCCAGGCCTGCTGCTCGGTCAGGCAATGTAAATCCAGACGGGCCTTTTTGGGCACCGGGAGTGCCCCCGCCGGGATAAGCCGCCCCAGACGCAGATGCGCGCGAACCGCACGGTTTGTTGTGGCAAAGTCGGGCGTAAATTCGCCCGATGCCATTTCCTCTATATCTGCATCTGTTAGCTGTTTCATGTCGCAATATATTAGAATACAATTTGCCGCCTTGCAAATATATATGATTATGCGCTATCTTTATCATTATGACACGCAAAGAAATTGATGATTTACCCGGCACACCATTTCAGCACGATGTGTGGTATGCACTGACTAAAATTCCATATGGTCAAACGGTGACTTATACCGAATTGGCCAAAATGGCGGGGCACGCCACGGCGGTGCGCGCGGTGGCGAATGCGGTTGGCCGCAATCCAATGCCGCCCGTGATTCCATGCCATCGCGTTATTCGCAGTGATGGAAAAATCGGCGGCTATTCCGCACCGGGTGGCGTCGCGGCAAAGCGGATGCGCCTGCGCGCCGAAGGCATTGATATTTAAATTACTTGGAAAATACAAGCACGCGTGTTATTCCCGCCAAATCAGGCACCGAACGCACAAATGTCCAGCCGGCGTGCGTGAATATATCAAGAACAGCGGCGGATTGGCCATCACCAATTTCCAGATATATTCGCCCGGAATCCTTTATCCATGCGCGGGCGTTTTTTGCAATTGTACGATATGCCCCCAGTCCATTATCCGCGGCATACAACGCGCATGCCGGGTCATAGTGGGCGCCCGCATCAACGCGATTGTCACCGGCCGCGATATAGGGCGGATTTGATACGATTATGTCATATGGTGCACCGGGCATTTTGGCGCGCTCAAAACTGCGGCGTAAAATTTTTATCGCACCGGGCGCCAATGTGCGCGCATTTCGCCGGGCCACGCATGCCGCACGAAAAGACCGCTCTACCCCCGTGCCCGTGGCATTTGCGATATTTTTTACCAATGATATTATTATGCATCCTGTACCGGTTCCTAAATCCAGAATGCGACGCGGACGCGGCGTGGCGCAATCGGCGATGACCGCCTCTACCACGGTTTCTGTATCAGGACGCGGGTCCAATGTATACCGGTTCGTATAAAACGGCAGGCCATAAAACCACTTTTTATGAATTATTTTGGCCACCGGCATACCCCGACGCAGCCCCCGCGCCATGCGCCATACGCCGACATATGTCAGATTTTTCTGATTTTCCGTAATTATCCGCGCGGCGCGCACGCCGCCAGCCCGACGCAGAATTTCGAATGCTTGATTTATTTTCATAAACAAATTATAATCGGGCTTATGAAAAAAGCAAAAGATATTATGAATATGAAGAACCTGACGCGGCTGGTTTACGGATTGGCGGCGGTAATGACACTGGCGGCGATATTTGTTGTTACAACGCGCCGCGACAACCGGCACGCCCACACGAATGATGTATCGGAATGCACTTCTGTGGTGGTGGTTGCATCCGGTGATACATTATCAAAACTGCTGTCTGAGCAGGGACTTAGCCATAATGAAATCGTTACAATCGCAAATGTATTGAAATCTGATGCGGGGATTTCCACCCTGCGCGCGAACAGTGATAAAATTGAATTCCGCCGCGCAACGGACGATTCGCCAATATCCAAAATCGTTGTTATTCCATCCCCATGGAAACAGGTTGAACTGACCTGTGACGAGGGGCGAAATTGGGCATGCAAAACGATTGACATTGAACGCGACACGCGCGCCGTATACAGAAGCGGCGAAATCTTGAGCGGGGACAGCTTTTATCTGGCGGGACAGCGTGCGGGCATTCCGGCCGGTATATTGGTTGATGTATATGACCTGTTGGCGTTTGAAATGGATTTTGAACGCGATGTTCGTGCGGGGCAAAAGTTTTCCGTTTTATACGAAGAAAACTATTCCGATGGCAAAAAGGTCGACAATGGCCATGTGTTGGCCGTGGCGTTTGAAGCATTGCGTGGGAATGTAAAAATGTATCGCTTTCGCCAGGCGGACGGTACAATCGGATATTATGATGAAAACGGAAACGGCGCGATAAAGTCATTAAAGCGCACACCGATAAACAACGCAAAGATAACCAGCAGTTTTTCCAAAGGACGCAAGCATCCTGTTCTGGGCTTTACCCGCGCGCATAAGGGTGTTGATTTCCGTGCCCCGACCGGAACCCCTATTCCGGCGGCGGGTGCGGGACGCGTTGTTGCACGCAGTTACAACCGTGGACATGGCAATTATGTAAAAATTCGCCACAATGGGTCATATGAAACATTATATGCACACATGTCCAAATTTGCCAAGAATGTAAAGGTTGGCACCACCGTGCGCCAGGGTCAGATTATCGGATATGCCGGTTCGACCGGATTGTCAACGGGACCGCATCTGCACTATGAAATCATTAAAAACGGCAAGCATGTTAATCCCATGACGGTAAAATTGCCGGCGATAAACAATCTGAACGCGGCGGATAAAAAGAAGTTCTTGGAATACAGACGCGTATTGGATGGCGGCATCGAACAATTATCCAACAATCCAAAATGGTTTATTCAAATGTAGAAAAAGCGGCGTAATGCCGCTTTTTTTATTATTCAAATTTCACTGTTATCAGCACATTATTTCTAATACAATTGCCGAATCCAAACCACCGGTTTAAATGGTGGCATGCTGATACTATTTTACCCCAGATTTCCGCCATCTGTCAATCATAAAAAATGTCGCACCTAACCGGTGGTTTTCATGCAGCAATGGGGGAATTTATGCGTTTCTTATTCATATTTGCTATTTCGGCAATCGTAACAGTTATGACATCACAGGCGGGCTTTGCCACAATTATATGCCGCGTTTTAACATGTAATGCAGGCTATTATTCAACCGGGTCAAACTGCTGGAAATGCCCATCACTAACAAAGTCCAATGGAACAGCACAATACGGTTATACACCTGGGGTGGGATTATATGTTCGCACTGATTGCTATATGCCAAGTGGCGTTTCATTTATAGATGATACCGGAACATTTGAATTTACCGCCAATTGCAAGTATTCAAATTAAACCCTCAATCAAACAGGAGTGATAAATATGGCAAAACAAATAAAATATTTGTGGCTAAAAATACTTACGATGTCATTTACACTGTATTTTGTGCCAATCGGGCATTTTGTAATGTCGCTATTTGGCATAAGCACCCGTAATGGCAATGCGGTGGCCGGAACCATAACCTGTGGCGGTAAGACGAAAGAATGCGGCGGGGTAAGCGCTCAAACACTTAACAGAGGAAGTACGGTAACATGCCAATGCAGCACAGACAGCAAACTAAAACAGGACCTGGCCTGTACAGAAATAATGTGGGAAGAAATCGTATGTGACAACGGCGGCACATCTGACTGCTATACCCAGGAAATAATAGTCAACGACTTTTGGACAGGCGAATGCTATAACCCGGATGCATGCAGCCCAAATGGCAGTACAAAATCCTGTTCAACAAGCACAGCCGAAGGAACACGAACATGCAAAAATGGCGTATGGGGTGGCTGCGTAACAACCAGCTGTAAGTCGGGTTATGTCATGGTAAAAGGTTCATGCATCCCAAGTTGCAATATATCAAATGGAGTCGGATATGAAGATAGCATCGACAGTTCTTCAAGCAGTGAAGCCTAAGTCATTACGATATGGAACATGCTATCACCCACAGCTGGAACCAAAGCTGTGGATGAAAAACGGCAAACTGAACCAGTTGGCGTCCAATGCGCTGCAGATGGCCGCATGGGATTATATCGCATTTATGCAAAATGCGGGAATATCACTTAATGATTCAGATATTATTGATATATTCATTCATGGGTCGACAACCAACTACTACTACGACGAAAGTAGTGATATCGATATATGCATTGTCGCGAATTTGGATAATATGCAATCAGGTATGCCCGGATGCGACCTGCATGCAATCGCAAAGGCGATGCAAAACTCTTGGATGCGGAAAAACATTATTAAAATATATGGACGCGGCATAGATATAACAATTGTTGATGTTCGTAGCCCCAAATATGGTCCGAACCAATATAAGGTCGGTTCGGCGTATTCCCTGCCGGGGGACGAATGGATTCACAAACCAATAAAGCTGACACAGACACAAATACGCGATATTCGAAGACAGGCACGCATAAAATACAAGGAGTTTGTAAAATTATATCGCAGATTGGCCCGGAATAAAATGAATGATACATTTATTGATACGATGATTGGCCGCCTGTGGTTTGAACGCAGAAATGCATATGCACAATCCCCACAGCAACCCATAACACCCGACACCATGGCCTTTCGCATGATACGCAGACACGGTGTTTTGCAGCATGCTAAATCCCGCATGGCACAGTTGCGTTCAAAAAATTTTAACCTAACTATTTAAAATAAGGATTTGTTTCGCGTAATATCTTTATTGTTGAATCCGGACCGTGGCCATGCACAACATATGTATCATCCGGCAGGTTCAAGTTATATAAATTAGATATGGATTGAAACAGGGCCGCCTGGTCGCCACCTGGAAAATCATAGCGGCCAAATCCATCGCGGAATAAAGTATCCCCCGTAAGCAATATCTTTTCCGCAGGGAAATAAAACATGCGGCCGCCGGGTGTGTGACCGGGCGCGGCAATGACACTCATTTTTATATTCCCCACCGGCAATATATGACGCCCCGTGGCAAGATTGGTGGTGCGAACACAATGCGCGCAGACACGCGGTAATCCAAAAAAGTCCAGGACTTCCCCGCCCCATTTTATCAATTCATTATCAGCCGCCGCCACATGCAGCGGTATGTTATATTTTTGGGACAGTTCCACCGCCGCCGAAATATGATCCGGATGTGCATGCGTTGCATACATCGCCCGCAGATTCAATCCGCGTGCGGATAAAATGCGCCCCCAATCATCCGCCCGCCCCCACGGGTCAAAAATCACGGCCGCACTACCCGATGAAATCAACACAGAATTCGTGTTTTCGGGTGGCATGCGTAAAATTTCAAACTTATTTGGCATCTTTCTTTTGTGCTTTGGTTTTGCGTTTCCCGTTGATGATTTCGCGAATTTCATCGCCAGTCAATGTTTCGCGCGCCAATAATTCCGTTGCCAACTTTTCAACCGTCGCACGGTTTCGACGCAGTAACTTTGTCGCCGTTGCATGTGCCGCATCCAACCAGTCGCGAATTTCCGCATCCACCATTTCCGCAGTTTTTTCCGACGCATTTTCCAGCGCAACCCGGGTGTTAAATGTCGCCGCCTGGTTTACGGCAACCAGCCCAATCTTTGGCGACAGACCCGCCGTCGTAATCGAATAGCGCGCCAGACGCGTGGCCGATGCAATGTCTGATTCCGCACCAGTGGTGATTTTATCCGCACCAAAGAACACTTCTTCGGCGGCGCGGCCCGCCAATGCCACGGCCAGATTTGCACGAACCTCTGCGATTGTCATGGAAACCTTATCATCAATCGGCAGATGCTGAACCATGCCCAGTGCACGGCCACGCGGAATAATGGTCGCCTTATGTATTGGGTCGGTAACATCAGAAAACATCTGAGAGATGAAGGCATGTCCGGCCTCATGATACGCAGTAAGCTTTATATCTTCGGGGCGCATTTTACGAATTTTACGCGGCCCCATCAGGATTTTATCGCGCGCCTCATCCAGATCGATGCTGGCAATTTCGCTGCGGCCGTTGCGTACCGCGTGCAGGGCGGCCTCATTCAACAGATTTTCCAAATCGGCACCGGAAAAGCCCGTTGTCCCGCGCGCCACATCCTGCAGATTTACAGAACTGTCGACCTTTACCTTTTTGGCATATAAATCCAGAATTTCACGACGGCCCGACAAATCCGGCAATTCAATATACACCTGGCGGTCAAAGCGGCCGGGACGCAACAATGCCGCATCCAACATATCCGCACGGTTCGTTGCACCAATAACGATAATGCCCGTATCATTTGAAAAACCATCCATTTCAATCAGCAACTGGTTCAGGGTTTGCTCGCGGTCTTGGTCATTATATGAATGCTGGCTGCGTCGTTGACCGATGGCATCTATTTCATCAATAAACAGGATGCATGGGGCATTGCGCTTTGCCATTTCAAAGATTTCCTTTATCTTTGCCACACCCAAACCAACAATGATTCCGGAAAAATCACTGCCGGATGCGGCAAAGAAGGGAACATTTGCCTCACCCGCGATGGCACGCGCCAAAAGCGTTTTACCCGTACCCGGCTGTCCCGACAGCAGGACCCCACGCGGGACGCGGGCACCGACCGCCTTGAACTTATCCTTGTTCTTTAGAAAATCGACGATTTCCATCAATTCCTGCTTTTCAGAATCAATGCCGGCGACATCTTTGAATGTCGTTTTGGTCTTGCCGGTGGTGATTTTTGTCGGATTTTGTCCGACCAAACTACGCGAAAGTCCCCCCGCCCCACCACGCAGGCCGCGGAAAATCCACCATATGAACAACAGCCCCATTAAAATCGGAACCCATGTCCCCAGATAGTCAATCCATGATTTTGATGTATCGATTGATATCGCAGTGCCACCGTCCGCCAAACGCGTCAGCAAATCCGGATCATATGTTATTGTCGCATGATATGGCGTGCCATCGGTCAGTTTGCCATGTGCATCATTGCCGCGAATTTCCATGGTCCCGATATCCGCCCCGCGACGCAAGACATCTGAAAAACTAAGCTCTTGGGGTGGGATGGAACTATTTCCCATTTGCATATCGCCGCCACGATTTGCCAGAAATGCATGTCCCAATACCGCCAAAAACAGCCCCGCAAACAATATCAGAAATACTGATGAGGTGTCTTTTTTATTTACTGTTTTTTTGTTCTGTTTGTTTTTTATGTTCATTTTTATCATGTCGTTCCCTAAATGTGGTGCGTGCGCCCTCTGGTACAATAAGAATACGCGTCCCCAGCCGGCGCAAAGTGCAATGTCCCAATGTAAATTTGCAATCGTGACGCAGATTATTTAGTGCCGCCTCTAACGATTTCAAGCGCGGCGGATACGCCCCCCCACCGATTTGCATAATCAACATTCCGATGAACTTTAATCTAATATCCCCCGACAGGTCAAACAGAAAAGAATCTGAAAACACGGCGCGGTTGGCATGACAAACACCCCGGACTAATTCCGTGACATTTTCATCCGTTGCCGCACGCACGCGGGCCAAATTTCGCATCGCCAGTAATATCCGCGCATCACTGATGCCCAAGGCGTCACGCAAAACATGCCGATTGCGGCGCATCCGAACGCGCGCATAACGGGTATCATCATTCATTTCATCGTGAAAATACTTTATCGACCGCGCATCACAATATTCTTCAAGCGCCGCACGCGGGACCTCTAACAGGGGGCGAACGATTTTGATTCCATCACGATATGTGACCGCACGCATTCCCGCCAAGCCAGCCACCCCACTGCCCCGGGCCAGATTTAATAAAAAAGTTTCAATTTGATCGTCCGCCTGGTGTGCGATAAACAGATATTCCACCCCATTTTCATGGCACCACCGCGTCATCAGGTCATAGCGGGCGGTACGGGCGGCGGCCTCAATCCCGGTGCGCGGCTTATTCCCCGCCCAATGCAAGACATGACACGGTACCTTTAACGCGGCGGATAAATTTTGAACATATGCGGCCTCAACATCAGCCGCCGGGCGCAGGCCATGGTTCACATGCAGCGCGGTGACATTTGCACCAACTTCCACCAACCAATGCAATAATGCGACCGAATCCACACCGCCACTTACCGCCACGGCAATTGGATGCGATAAATATGGGGACATAAATCTTAGAAAGTTTTGGTTCATAATAATCGTATTTTATGCTATAATTCGCAAAAATAAAGGGAAAAGAACATGACAAAGCACTTGAAGTCTGTGGCGGTATATTGCGGCCATGAATTCGGCACCAACCCGCAATTCGCACGCGATGCGGCAAAAATTGGCGAAATGCTGGCTAAAAATAAAATCCGGTTGGTATTTGGCGGCGGTGATGTTGGATTGATGGGCGAAGTTGCAACGGCGGCGTTGCGTCATGGTGGGGAAGTCGTCGGTGTTTCCACACATAATGTAATCGCCCTGCAGGAACCGGCACACGAAGGTGTGGATGTTGAAATTGTGGAAAAAGTAAACGAACGAAAGCAGAAAATGTATGACCTGTCGGATGCGTTTATCATATTGCCGGGGGGGATTGGAACCCTGAACGAGCTGACCGACATTATGACGATGCAGCAGATTGGTGAAACCAGAAAGCCGCTGTTTTTCATGAACACCGCAAAATTTTGGGGTATTTTCGGTCGCGTCTTGGTTCATATGCAGCATGCGGGATTCATTGAAAACATGAAAGATTATCGAATGTATGCCGCCAACACGCCTGAGGAATTGATTGAAAAACTGTTAAAATTCGATGATTTTGTCGCGTGATGTGGCACCGCGGACTATTTTAATACTTGATTTTGGCACATCAAAATGATGTGCCAACATTTTTATAACCGCCGCATTGGCATCACCATCGGCGGGCGTGGCCGTGGTATGCACCCGCAGACTGCCGTCAGACTGCGCCTCTATCTTATTTAATTTTGCACGCGGAATAACACGAATTCTTACTTGCACATGGCATCCATTTCTTTATAAAAAGCGTCCGTGCGCGCACCCGCCATCAGATGCAGGTGAAAATGAAACACCGACTGCTTAAACAATGGCACCGCCACGCCCGCATTCGCCATAATGTTAAAGTCGTTGCGAATCCCCAACTTTTCCGCGGTTTTGGCAAAGCAGTCCCAAAATCCCCGCTGCGCGTCGGCCGGGGCGCGCGTGACAAAATCCAAAATGTTTTCATACGACCCCTTTGGTATTACAAGCACATGGTCGGCACATATCGGGTTTATATCCCGAAAGCTTAGCGCGTATTCATTTTCCACCACGCGGTCGCACGGAATTTCACCACGGATTATCTTTGCAAAGATATTATTCTGGTCGTACATATTTTTATTCCCCTTGTCTGATGCGATTTAAGTTAGTACACTGGTGGCATAAAATCAAGACTTGAAATCGGCACACGCCGCATTATATCAAGCACATAGCAAAGGAGATTTTTTACATGCTGAAACCATTACATAATTATGTTCTGTTGGAACGGATAGAAGAACAAAACAAGACCGCCGGTGGAATCATCATCCCCGACAATGCAAAGGAAAAGCCTTCCCGTGGGCGTGTAATCGCGGCGGGTGACGGCGAATTTTCACATGGCGCACGCATCCCTATGTCGGTAAAGACCGGCGATGTGGTAATGTTCGCCAAATGGGCGTCCAGTGCAAACGAAGTCAAAATCGACGGACGCGATTATGTACTTATCAAAGAAAGCGATATTTTGGGAATACTGGAATAAGGAAGGAATAAGATGGCAAAAGAAATCGTATTTAACACAGATAAACTGGCGGCGGGCGTTGACAAACTGGCCAATGCCGTAAAAATCACAATGGGGCCAAAGGGTCGCACGGTCGTCATTGAAAAACCGTACGGCGCGCCGGCCGCAACCAAGGACGGCGTGACTGTGGCAAAGGCGGTATCCCTGCCGGACCCACAGGAAAACATCGGTGCACGCATGATTCAGGAAGTCGCAAAAAAGGCGGGTGATGATGCGGGTGACGGGACTACAACGGCGACTGTTCTCGCACAAAAATTGGTTCGCGAAGGGCGCCGCGTAATTGCCGCGGGCATGAATCCGATGGATGTAAAGCGTGGTATTGACATGGCAACCGCCGCGGTTATTGCCGATATTGATAAGCACGCACGCCCGGTAAAAAACAGCGCCGAAATCGCACAGGTCGCGACTATTTCCGCCAACAGCGATGCGGATATTGGTAAAAAAATTGCCGATGCGATGGAAAAAGTCGGCAAAGAAGGCGTCATAACCGTTGAAGAAGCCAAGGGGCTGGAAACAGAAATCGACATCGTTGAGGGGATGCAGTTTGACCAGGGATTCATGTCGCCATATTTTGTTACAAACAACGAAAAAATGCTGGCGGAATTGGATGGGGCGCAAATCTTGGTGTCTGAAAAGAAAATCACAGGCCTGCAGGCGTTGTTGCCGATACTGGAACCAATTGCACAGTCGGGGCGGCCTTTGCTGATTATCGCAGAAGATGTCGAATCCGAAGCTTTGGCGACATTGGTTCTGAACCGGTTGCGCGGTGGTCTGAAGGTATGTGCGGTAAAGGCGCCGGGATTTGGCGACCGACGCAAAGAAATGCTGAAAGACATTGCTGCGGTAACAGGCGCGACCGTTATTTCCGATGATATGGGAATGACATTTGAAAATATTTCGATGGATGTTTTGGGCACGGCCAAGAAAGTTGTTGTCAGCAAAGATTCAACATTATTGGCGCATGGTGGCGGTGACAAAGGCGCAATTGCCGCACGCGCGGATGAAATTCGCCAGAATCTGTCCACAACGACCAGTGATTATGAACGCGAAAAGCTGTCAGAGCGTTTGGCAAAGCTGGTCGGCGGCGTTGCCGTTATCAAAGTCGGCGGCATGACCGAAGTTGAAGTAAAAGAAAAGAAAGACCGTGTTGACGACGCATTGGCCGCGACACGCGCCGCGGTAGAGGGTGGTATTGTTGCCGGTGGTGGTGTCGCATTGGTGCGCGCGGTGGCGGCACTGGAAAACATGAAAGGCGAAAACACAGACCAGAATGTTGGTATTGATATTGTTCGTCGCGCCATTGTTGCGCCATGTGCACAAATTGCCGAAAATGCGGGTGTATCGGGCGAAATCGTTGTTGGCAAAGTATCCGAGGCCAAGGATTACAATACCGGTTACAACGCCCAGACCGGCGAATATGTCGACATGATGAAGGCCGGCATAATCGACCCGGCAAAGGTTGTAAAAACAGCTATCGCGGCCGCGGCCAGCACCGCGGGCGTATTACTGACCACCGGTGCGGTCATGACGGATATCCCAGAGGAAAAGCAGAGCCCGGCGCCCATGGGCGGCGGCATGCCCGGCATGATGTAAACAACCACATAAAAACGCCCCGGCTGGGGCGTTTTTATCTTATATTCATCCGCGCCATTTGTTCAAGCAGATGACGCGCGATTTCATTTTCAGTGGCGCAAATTGCCACACACAGCTGCGTCACACGCATATCTTTGCCGGTGGCGTTCGGCGCGCCCAGGACATAGCCATTTATGTCACAATTTTCGTCCAATGACACAAACATTGGCACATGTGCATGATTTACCGCGGCAACATCAAAACTTAAATCATATCTTGCCGCCAATCGGGTGCATTGCGCGGCCTGTGGAACCGCACAGCGAAATAATGGTACAACCGTGCCGGCCGCCGCAAGATTGATATTTTTACGATATATGTCGTGCGTATCCGCGACCAGACAATATTTGCGGTGTGTATAAAACGGACGCGCGCGGTTAAGCGCGGTAAGCTCCACCATATTCGTATGAACCGATGCCGCGTGTTCAGACGCCGCCAACAATCGGTCGCCAATACCCATTTTATGATATGTCGGCAATACATACAGGCCATGTATGCCGGCAACTTTGTTTTGAATTATACCATCAACACACCCAACCATTTTATCCCCATCATATGCGGCAAAGGCAAAATGTGACCGAAACCGATGCCATGAAGTATTCAATTCAGATATATTGAACGCCATTTCTTCGGGCGTGGTTTCATAACGATATACCGCATGCATTGCATCACTTTGGATATGTGCAAATGTAGACCATATATATGGCGCCGCCTGATTAAAAATCGGAACTATATTTATATATTTCATACAGCAAAGATTAGTACAGATACAAAATATGTCAATCAATAAAATCCAATATCAAATTTGGAAACTTATTATGGCGCCCCCCCGGTACAACAATCAGGTTATCCGCCCCAACCCACTTTTGCGACAGTGCAATCGGCACCACGGAATCACGCGACGCCACATAATGACGCGATGGCAAACGCGGCAATTCATTCACGGACACTGACCGTGACAAAGGCGCATCGCCAAAATATTCCGTCCAATCCGAATGATTTAAAACGCCCGCAATTGTTATCCATTGATGTACATTTAAATCTGGATTTTGCGATATAATTGCGGCGGAAATATATGCCCCACCGGAATATCCGATTAAAACAATCGGGCGGCGGCCTGCAATATGCCGGACGATGTCGGCCATTTCATTTATTATTTTTTGCGAAAAGCGACCATCCGTCCAATCATGCACAGTGCATGATTTGGACATTATAAACTGGCATGGTCGTGCCAAATATACAACATTTGGCGATGCGTCACGGGCCGCCAAGTCACGAACCAGGGTGCCACGCGGCGTTGGGTCCGATGTTGGTCGCCCATGGCCGTCGAAAGCATGACCGTCGCCCTCAATATAAATATGAACCGGCGATGTTGAATCCGTATCTTTTTGCCAATAGGCGATGGTATATTTACCCGTGAGCAATTCCAACCACGCCAGTTCCAACGGCGAGGCCGCCTGGCCGGCACACCCACATAATAAAAGTATTAACAGAGCGCGACGCATATTTGCGACCCTCTGATTTGTAATCAGAGGGCCCCGTCTTTAGAAATTACACTTCAGCTTTACCATACCCGTTTGGGAAGTATAGTCTTTGTGCAAATCCAATTCGTAATTCAAGGACAGCAACACATTATTAAACCGTGCCCCGATGCCGACGCCAAATTCACCACCCATACGGGACAGGCGGTCCCCACGAACACGGTAATTCGCAACACCCGGCATAACAACGGTTGAATATACATCGTCGGACATGAAATCGTATGTCGCGTTGGCATATAAATTAGGTTGCCATTTTACTGTTGTGTTTGACTGAATTTCAAACGCATAGCGCAGTCCCGCCACCGCGGTTGCAAAATCCGAATCCGCCCCCGAAATGCGCAACAATTCATTTGAATAGTCATCCTGGGCCATATGCAGATAACGAACACCCATCGACGGTGTGATTCCGGTTGCGAAATCATAACCGGTCATAACCTGAGCGCCGTATGAATCAACATCATAGTTGGCCGATACCGGAACACTAAACACGGTCGTATCTTCGTCATATTCGGCCATGGTGTATTGGGCCGCCGCGTTTACAAACCACTTGTTCGGTTTGTATTGTGCATAAGCGAACAATGTATGCGCGGTAACCTCTATATCACGGTTATGTGCGTCAATATCCGATGTATTGTTGGCATATCCGACACCAACGGTATACTTACGATTTATCAGCGCATCCAAACCAAACGCCAGGCCGCCCGTTGTACCACTGAACGCATCGGAATATTTGGTTTTATTATGCATACCCTGGGCCCAGGCGCCGTATCCGACGGACGCATCACCACCGGCGCGGCCACCCACCATGCGCGAGCCAACAACATCCATCACCTGGTTGTTTAGGGCCGATGTCATACTGTGCAGGACGGGTTTATCATATGGATTAGCACGCGCGGCCTGCTCATTATAATAAGGAATATTTGCTTCAAACAAACCGGCATCATCCTGCTGCAGGCTGGCCACCATTTGGCGGTATTGCATCACGAACTGACGATTTGTGCTGTTGGCCATGGCAACCGTGACGGCGGCCGCCTGAACCGACAGGCCCGTATCCGATGCAATGTCGTCCGCACTGCGGTGCGATATCACGACACCATTGGCACCGTTGTTTTCCGCATTAAACAGGAATCCCGCATCAACCTTTATATTATTATCGGTGTTGAATATTTTATATGTACCGGCCGTCGCCACATTTGTCAGATTCAGCGTCCCACTGCCCGTAATTGTATCCGCATACAGGCGCCCCAGTTTATTCTGGGTATCGACGGTGGCAAAAATTGTCCCGTCCAGATTCAGGGTACCCTGCTCTATCTTCGATGTGCCGATGGAAAGCGTCGCACCATCCGCCAATGTTAAGGTACCATTGCCGGAAATCGTACCTGCAACATTCATGGCGGCGCCACGGTCCAGGGTTATGGTTTCGTTACTTACCAATGTGGAGGTTTCACCGATATTGATTTCATCAAATTCGTAAATATTGCCCGTTGTGGCCGTCACGGCATCGGTAATATTTAATGTTGATTTGCCGCCCACATGATATGCACGCAAATCGCCCGTATATATTTCACCGCGGCCACGCATGGTAAGTGTGGCATTGCCGGTAACACTGTCCACATCAGAATCATCCGCGCCGGATTTTTGACGACTGCCGACATTTACATCGCCCGCGATATAGATTTTATTTAATGAGCCATCCGTGTCCAATGTAACATTTGTATTGTCGACGCGACCGCCCGGACGCTGGGCGCCGGCGATAATCCAACCATCACCCTTGGTCTTATGCAATGCGCCCGCGTCATCACGCGTGTATCCAATGGCCGAATTGCCGGAAACCGTGATGTTTACATTATGCGCCTTCAGATATGGCCCAACCGCGACAAGTTCATCCGTGACCATCGAATTCTTTAGCTTTATATCAATAAGCGGTGACGCAATATAGTTGTTGGGCACCCATGTATCCCAACCGGATGGATTATTTGCATTGACGCCGCGCAGGTTGCCAATGGTCGAATCCTCAATATCCATGTAAATACCACCAAATACGCCGGTCTGTTCCGTGCCGCGGGTCATATCAATTTGTTGCCCGAACATATTGGCGGCCGTTACATTTTTGGCGGTCATTTTCAAGGTGCCCGCGATTTTTGAACCACCGCCGGCCTGAACATACAGCCCGACAATGCGATCAGATACATTTACATTATCCATATTCAGTTCAACAGCACCAAATACAGTACTATTGCTGCCACTGGCGTACAGGCCGAACAAATTAGAATCCCGCACATCCGCAGTCAGGTCACCCCGCGTAAAGTTTCCGAGGCCCCCGACAAAGATATTTCCCTTTTCCAGGTTATAGCCGCTCAATGTGACATCGCGCCCCTTATCATCGCCCGTACCGCCCAGGAAAAAGTGCGTCGCACCGCCCGTTGCCGTGGACGCGTTATCCAACTTATTATCATTTAGGAAAATTCGTGCCTGGTTGGCGTTATCGGCGGCAATTTTAACCGTGTTTTTTCCATCAAATACAAACGCCCCGGCCGCGCCCGCACTGGTGCCCAGATTAAATGTCTGTGAAGCCGACCAATCATGGAAAGTTATCGTCGGATACCAGTTTCGCCCGGGGCCACCCGAGCCCTGTGCACTTTTGAATGTGCCGGTAAAATTGGCGACACTGCCGTATAAATCCAGGTTTGCGTCCTTGCCATAGCCATTTACAACAACATCACCCGCCCCAGATAATGCGCCATAAAATTTCACATCAATGCCCGTCATTTGCCATTCATCACCGGCCGGCACATCACACGCGTCGCCGCCACAGTTTACCGACGCACCAAATGCCGGCAACACCGCCAGCGCAGGCAGCACACTGCATATTTTTATCAGTTCAACCAGGGATTTGTGTACCATGCTTTTCTCCTTTGGTAGCAAGGAATTTCTCTCCATATAACACTATTCATAGCAAAGTATTTTCATATGTGCAATTAAAAAACCGCCACTGTTTCATTGTGGCGGATTACCATTTCAATTTATGCTGATGGGAACGATTGTTTCCCGCATAACATCATCCAATGGATGCGATTGGAACTGGACTGTTTCAAAGTCGATACCATTCATATTTATTGAACGCAAGACGCTGTTATACATTGTGCGATAATATATCATGCGATTGCCCATGTCGACCGCAACCGTCCACTGGGTCGCGGATGGCATATCAACCGGGGGGCGGCCGTCGGCAAATTGTACCGCCAGCGGCACATCAAAATTATTCAGAACATGAAACGCATGCATTGATGCGTCATATCCTGTCTTTAACGGGATATTAAACGAAGACAGAAATGCCGCGCGGACAAATCGCGACGGTGGCGTGAAATCCCCCGGCAAGCCGCGAAAACCACTGCCGGAACCAAACGCGCGCAGCGTCAACGCCCCCAGCTTTGACGGGCCGGCGGTGCCGGGGAACAGGTTTACATAGTTATTCAGGTTTGTTATCTGCCAGGGATATCCGGGCGAATTGGTAAGAACACCCAATGTGCTTTCATAAAAATGAGGCGTGCCATCGACGATTTCCAATATCACCTGACGACCCGAGAGGTCTGTTATGCGCCAATGAACGGTGGATGCGGTAGGCTCTATATTTACAATGCGAACATCGCGGATTGCGGATTCAATTTCATCAATTGTTGAAAAATTCGCCAGCATCCATGAAACGACCTGAAAATCAGCCAAGCTGCGCGCGCGTTCGGACGCCTCATACGACTGATACTTGCCATATGCCGGGAAATAGAACAGTTCCGCAACCAGCCCTGCTTCATTCATGCCGTTTACGACAAATTCCGGCTGTTCCATCCCAAGCCCCACATAGCCGTATTTGGTTGTAAATTCCAAACCGGTATCGGGACCGTCGGGCGTAATCGATTTGACTGTATAATTTCGTGGCGCAACAACATATATGTTGTTTAATTTGGCGCCACTCCAATCAATTGTGCGGGCAACGACAACGGAATTGTCGTCGGATTTCAGGGTGATACCCGTACAGGCATCCGCCCTGTTGGACTGAGTAAGGGCAAGCCCCATTATCAGCGCAGGAAGTATTTTTTTCATGGTCATGCATCAATTATGACGCTAAGCCCGATATAAAGTATATAGGAAGCATATCACTGGGCCAACAACGGGCGCCAGATTTCAAATACTTGGTCATAATCAGCGATTTCGGCCAGGCGCGCAATTGTTTCCAATATGAATGCCCGTTGCACTTCGGTCCAATCCCGACCCGCCATGGCGCGCTGGAAAAAGTCGGCAACAGAATCATAGCTGCACCTATGCAGGATATTCTTCTGCTCAAAATTCGCACTGTGCCAATCACATATCATTTCAATCAATATAATATGTGGTATATCGGCGACAGACTGATAATATTCCACATGATGCGGTGCGGTATGATGGTGTTCCGAATGCGCGGCGTGCATTGCATCACGCGCCACATCCGACATCACGGCATGCGGATGATATGCAACATAATTAGCATATGCATACCCTATACGAATTGGATCATGATTCTTATCATTATCATGTTCCGGGAAATGATAGCCCAACAGGCCAGCAAAATAGTTCAGCGAATCCACATGGCACTGGGTCCGTTTTGTATGGAATTCAAGAATGGTCGTGGCACTTATTTTCATGTCAGGAATATTATCATAAAATGCGTGATATATCAAAAACAAAACGCCCAAATGGGCGTTTTATTACCGGGTGCGGGCCATTTTTCTAAATTGTTTTAATTGCTTTAGATTTTTAATATGCACCTTTTGCTGCGTGCGGGACGCATGGTCATATTTGCTGTGTGTCGACAGCTTATGTTTTGACGCCATACGCTTTTGAATGCCGACACCCATATCGCCAATTTCATCAATATGCTGATTAAACGCAGCTTGCTGGGCCGGGGTCAATGCCACATTAGAATTCAAGGCATCCAAAATCACACTCTTGCCTTCATAAATACGGCTCATTGTCATGGCATGCGCGATGCGTTCGGCCGACATTCCGCGGGGCGCGGTGAATATGCCGGCATCCATCTGGGACTGTACCTGGTGACACAGGGTGTCCGCCTTTTTTTCACCAAGCAAGATGTTCAGTGCACTCTTACTTGTCCGGGTCAGCTGAACCGATGCAGAATCTGTGGCCACAGTATTTACAGCACTATCGCGGGGCTGGGCGACGGATTGCTGAGCGCCGGCAAACGGGCGTATGCCAATGCCGCCATACACACCATCAGACAGATTATAAACCTGTGTGATATTATGCGCGGTATCACCAACATTTACCGTTTTAAATTCAGGCACAGCCTGGGACGAGTTGCCGTCCTGATTCGCCGCATGGCGCCCCGCGCCAGAAAACATCACCGCCACCATTGTTATAACACCCGTGGTAATCGCAGCAAATGGCACCCAGCGCTTTTTGCTTTTTGCCTGGGGCTGCGGCGCGGGGGATGTGGCATCGCCGGATTGCTGTGCGCGCGGCTGCGAATTGGGTACCGGCGCCGGTTGTGCGGGAGTCGCCGCTTCGGCGGTGCGGGATGAATCCTGGGGCGCCTTTTTGCCAAATCCGAAAATGGATTTCAGCTTTGACTTGGCCTTACCAAAACGGCCGGATATGTTTTTATCATACAACGCGCATTCATCCGGATTTTTACCCTGCATTTGATATAAGCGACGAATGGCGGCGTGTGCCTCATCCGAATATACACCGTCCGCATTGTATCCGCCTTTGACAATCATCTGCTCCAGCAAAGTGCACAATTCGCGGTCGCGCACATTAAACTGAACATTGCCGACCGCCATGGCATGTATCATGCTTTCTACGATTCCGGTGGAATAATACCTATTGCGCTGACGCCCCCATTTGGATACGGCACTGCGCGGTTCCAGATTTGCAATATAGTCAATTAAGTTATAGCGGGATACCGAAAATCCGCAATATGTAAAATCGTTGGCATATGATGTATTCATAAATATTATCCTTTATATAAGCGCACAGTTTAATATAAAAAAATTTTTTGTCAATATGTGTTTTCAAAAAATCAGCCCCTGTAAAAACACTAGAATCTATTGTCGAACCTTGGTTCTCATCTCATTACCCCGTAACCAAGATTTTATAGCAATCAGTGAAGAAATTAAGCATGTAAAGGATATATTAACAACATAGAACAACTGGTGTCCTATGTTGTTGTCTTTTTAGTGTTTAGATTGCATTTCGGCGGCGCGTGCAATCATTGCCATACGCGCCTGTTCATCTTTTACCGCGCGACGGACAATCTGGCGGAATATCTTGTTATTAATATTCATATACGAACCACTGTTGAAAGTATAACATGGACTTTCTTCTTTTGCGCCGGGCGCAATGAGTTTTTCTAGTTTCACCGCAATTCCCATGCGTTTAACGGCCTCCATAAATTTTCCCTCCTTTCCGGGTTTTATAAACACCGCCATATGTTCTATCAGTTCAGAGGCGCGCCCGGCCAACTTTTCTGGGTCACTAAACCGATTGCTATAACCATAATCGGCCACAGATTCCGCAACCAAATCACAAATAGTCTGAATATAACTTGCAATTCCGTCTTTTTCAATCCAATCGTTGTTGTTCATTGTTTGCTCCTTTTTAATATCAATCATCACAGTTGTCGCTGTAATCATACTCTAGATATAAATTTTTTGTTGAATCAAATTGAATAGAATTTGTAGCCCAATTCCAACTATGCCCGTATATTCCAAAATAAAGACATCTATTCCCTTTTTTTCTATATGATTCTTTTACGCATAAACCAGGTATACTGTTATCAGTTTTGTAGTATCCTAAATATCCAATTGGCGTGTTGGATTGCGATATAAATACAACACCTATTATATCCCTGTCATCAAAACTGCCACAAATATTTGGATACTTCTTTATATTGTTTGTCATTACGGCATAATATTTTTTATCTTTTGAATATATACGTCCCTGAATAGAGGTTGTTGATTGTCGTTCAGTGGTATCTGTATTACCAGTTACAATAAATTTTGTTGGTTTATATGAAGAATCGTGTTCTGCTTTAAATTTTAAGTCTTTATATCCATCAATCGCACACAAGTGCAAAAGATTATAAGCTTTATCCGCAGTATCAAGTCCTAGTAAAGCGATTGGCTTATTAGATTTTGCGTCGAATGCAACAAACAATGGTTCATACATACCATTAAGAGACGCATGCCAATTGCAAATATTATTGTATTTTTTTAAACTTGGATGTGTTTTTTGAAATGCGTTTGGGGCGGTACCATAAAGTGTATAATATCTTTTATCTGTTGTCCAAATTTTAAGTGTGCTATCGGACTGTTTTTCTACTAAATTGCTTATACTACTTTGGGGTGTGGATTTGATTACCACGGGCACAAATGAATGTGAAAAAGTTTTACACAATTCAGGACATTTTTTACCACTGGCGCCTTTACCTTTTTTCAAAAAATCAGACAAGTTGCACTTATCCATACAAACTTGTGCCGCTTCGTGCAGTGAAAAGGAATTGCGTTTGAATAAATCCTGTAATATCCGATTTCGTGTAACGCGCACGTCCCAGTTTGCACCACCGTCCCCAATAAAGCCGGCCTTGTTTAATGCCTGTTCAATAACTGTTGGATTCCACTCTACGGGTGTGTCAAAGTTAATTGTTTTTGCCACCGCCATGGATATCGGTGCCGCAATCATACCCGCAATCAATAATGTCTTTTTCATTTTTATTTCAGCGCCCCCTCGCATTCATCGGCGGCCGATGCCGCGCGCTTTATCGCATTTATTTGTGTTGCATTAAATACAATGGCCACACCACTGGCAACTGTTGTACCGCCCGCCAGCACATTTGCTGCATTATTTAAATTCTTTTCTTTATCCCGGTCGCCATTGCGTACAGAATCTGAATTGGCAGACGCCGATGTTATTGTACCCGCCACACCCAGTGCCGCACCAACACCACTGGATACGGCGGCCCCAGTTGATTTTTGGTTGATACTGCTAAGATCAACTAGATCCCATGCCTGGCACGCAGACACTATTGCGGCCGCGCGGGATATGTCGGCCTGGTCTGCGGCTTCAGAAAGCCGTGCCTGCATACGCACATTTGATAATTCTTTGACGGATATTTTACATGCATTGATTTTTGCCTGCAATTCGCCCCCAACGCGATTATTCGCCGCGATAACAGTACCTGCGATATTTGTCGCAGTGGACGTGGCCAACATACCGGTACGCACATTGCCCAGTGTTTTGGATTTCTTTTCTGCTGCGGATAATTCTTGCTCTTTCGCCTGATAAGACACAATAAACTCATCCACCTGGCGTTTGAACATGACTTCATCTTCTATTTCCAAATGTTCAATCGGCACGTCACCACGTGATTTTTTTAATTCTTCAATTTCTTTTTCCAGTTTTTCTATTTCACTGTCAACGCCAGATTTTGCCAATCCGGTTGCCAAACCAACGCCCCCGGCGACAGTTCCGACACCGGTTACCGCCGTGTTTATCCCAGCCATGGTTTTCATGTGACTCAGTTCATTTGAAATATTGCCACACTTCTGACGCACATTATCAATCGCCGCATCCAGTTCTGGCGAGGCGTACGCAGCTTGTATTCCGAGCAACATTACTATAATAAATATCTTACGCATAATTCTCTCATTTTCTATTAAAATAACCGTCAACAGAAATTGACGGCCGGGGAGTTGGTAATAACACATTAAATGCTCCGCCGCTTTCGGATATTCCTATTTTATAACAAGCGGCTCCCCGACCTGTACAGGTCAGGGATTTATAACGATGCAAATACACAGAAATCGGATTTACGATGGTCTTGATATTTTGCACCGAATGTGTAGGCTTACCACAGCCCCGAGCCAAATTCCCATTTGAACTCGTTATGAATTGTAGCATAAATTCATAATTATTCAAAATGAAAAAAGTTTGTTTTTCGAAAGAGGATGAAGCTTAGAGCTTTTGAAAATTAGACTCTCGCTCGGCCTACGGCCTATGCGGCACTCCTAACACATCGGACGCGCTAGCGCTTGCCTCTGTTACTCGTAGTCGAACCTTGCTTCTCATCTCATTGCCCCATAACCAATATTAAAACGCCCATACGGGCGTTTAAATCTTGGTTGGGGCAGCTGGATTCGAACCAACACTGACGGAGTCAGAGTCCGGAGTTCTACCGTTAAACTATGCCCCAAGCATCGCGCATTATATGGCCTTTTTATCCTGTTTGCAAGTACAAATTTCTTTCTGCATGAAAAATATGTGAAAATACCATGTTATTACCAGGTTGACCCATCACCTAAATTTACTTTTATATCACACAATTTTACTGCTGTAATAACAAATCCGGATAGCCACATCCACTAACAATATCATCATCTGCTAGCATCAGTGATTTTTGATATTTTTGCAATATCGCTATAGAAGCATTGTCTTCTTCGCCCTGAATTTCTATTTCTATAAAGTTTCCGAGCCCCTTAACATTGTCTAAAACGATTTCGCACTCATTGTTTTTATATTTTATCCTGTTTTTATCAATAACTGCTATAATTTTATAGTTTAGCCCCGTCATAATATATTTTATCTTTTCATAATCTTCTTGCGAAAGCTTGATTTCTGTTTCCTTTGTTGCCAGATCGGATATAATTTCATGAAAATCAAACGAATATTTATTTTGCAAAACATCCTCTCGCACACGCAAATATATGCATTTGTCATCAATTTGTTCATTCACAAGATAATAAGAATCAATTTGATGCGAAGATTTACAACGAACAAACCCCATAGATTCTAGCTTTTTACAAGCCTCCTCAAAGTCTATGCCTGCTTTGAACTTTTTCTCTATCTCCATTTTATTTGCTCCTTTGAATAATATTGCGTATATTTCCAAAAATTGGGTTTGCAAGGCACTTGCGCTTCTTCTTTAAATGTATCATATCGGGATTCCATAGCGCCCTTAAAATGCCTTGAAGTCTCTATCTCATCATTTTGTGCCTTTATCTGCAGAGAAAGTTCTTCGGATAGTTGTTTTATGACAATGTCAAAAATACTTAACATGTAACAAGTCTTTCGTTTTTTAAAAGGTAGCTAAAATTTATAAAAAATCAAATCTAATTTCGATTGAGCATCCCAATGACACTCGTCAGGCTGTCGCACTTTAGAAAACAAGTAAAAGCCTTTTGCAAGTACAAAATATTATTGTAATTATCTTTTTTATAAAAAAACTCCTTGCGCTCGAGTTAACTCTAAGATTTATACTGGGACAGAATCGGGTAAAAAGGAGAAACTATGAATTATAAAAAATGGATTTTGGGCGGCGCGTGTGCCGTGGCCGCGGCCACAATTGCCATAATAATAACAGGAGGGAAATCAATGGCGACACAACATCTGAACACCAAAGAGCAAAATATAGCAATCATTGCCAGTCGTACGGCCGACGGTGATATGGATGGACTGACACGGGCCCTGAATCAGGGATTGGATGATGGATTGACCATAAACGAAATTAAAGAAGAACTGGTTCAGATGTATGCATATTGCGGATTCCCGCGCAGTTTGAACGCAATTACGAACTTTATGAATGTTGTGCGCGACCGTGAAGCGCGTGGCATCAATGACACAATTGGTGTGGCGCCGACGCCCCTGGCGCCGGATGCGGACCGCGAACGCATCGGGCGGGAAACTCGGGAAAACCTGACCGGCCAACCGTTTAATGCGGAATATGCAAAATTTGTTCCCACAATCGATACTTTCCTGAAGGAACATCTGTTTGCAGATATATTTGCACGCGGCGTTTTAACCCCGCAAGAGCGCGAGATTGCAACAGTCGCGGCCCTGGCCACGATGAAGGGGACCGAAGGACAATTGGCCGGACACATTGGCATTGCAAAAAACATTGGTGTCACAGACACCCAGATTGCCGAAATATTGGCCATTGCGCGCACGCCGCACAATATTCTGTTTGGCAAAGGCGCACCAAACGACGCAAATGCGAAATATTTTTCCGGTCCAAGCTATCTGGCGCCACTGAGCACCGAGCAAGTCGGCATATTTAATGTCACATTTGAACCGGGTGTACGCAACAACTGGCACATACATCACGGCGGCGGCCAGATTCTATTGGCGACCGAAGGCCGTGGATACTTTCAGGCATGGGGCGAAGAGCCACGCGAATTACACCCGGGGGATGTCGTAAATATTCCAGCCGGTGTAAAACACTGGCACGGGGCGGCGCCGGATTCTTGGTTTACGCATATTGCGATAGAGGTGCCTAGCGAAAACAACCATGCCGAATGGTTAGAGGTGGTATCGGACGCGGAATACAGCAAACTGAAATAAAAAAGGAGAAAAGTTATGAAAAAGATAATAGCACCGATTATGGGGGCGGCAATGCTGACCGGGGTTGCGGGGTGTGATAGTACACAGGATAATAAATTCGGTCTGGTATACCAAGGCGCAATTACAGAAAATGTCGCCGACGCGGTAAATATTCACCCGGTATCATATAAGTTAAATGGATTGGATATTGCGGCAAATGTTTACACGCCGGCAAACTTTGACGCGACAAAAAAGTACCCGGCGATTATTGTCGCCCACCCCAATGGCGGCGTCAAAGAGCAAGTTGCGGGTCTGTATGCACAACGCCTGGCCGAACAAGGATTTGTGACAATCGCCGCCGACGCATCATATCAGGGCGCAAGTTCCGGCATGCCGCGTCATACGGACAAACCGGCATATCGTATCGAAGATATTCACGGCATGGCAGATTACATTTCAACCTACCCCGGTGTTGACGCGGATAAAATCGGCGCACTGGGGATTTGCGGGGGCGGCGGATACACACTGGCCGCGGCAAAATCCGATAAGCGCCTGAAGGCGGTTGCAACGCTTAGCATGTTTAATTCCGGCCGCGTTCGCCGCAACGGATATCAGGATAGTGCCATGGATACAATTCAGGATCGCCTGAGCAGTGCGGCCGCGGCCCGCGCGCGCGAGGCAGCAGGCGAGCCTGCAAAACTGGTCGGCCAGATGAATTTTGATATGGCGGCATTGGAAAAATTGCCCTATGACCTATACCGTGAAGGTGGCATATACTATGGTCATACGCACGCGCATCCGAATTCTACATTTGAATATACGGAAAGCAGCCTGATGGATTTGATGACATTTGATGTCGAAGACCATGTCGATTTAATCAGCGTGCCCCTGCTGATGATTGCGGGTGACGCGGCGGATTCGTTGTATATGACACGCGATGCATTTGCAAAGGCCGCCGGCACAGCGGACAAAGAAATGTTCCTGATACCGGGTGCGACGCATATCCAGACATATTATGTTCCGGAATATGTTGATATGGCGGCGACAAAGCTGACGCAGTTTTTTGATAGAACATTAAAGGTGGGAGAATAACATGTTTCAAAGTTTGTTGATATGGATGCTGTCATTGGTATCGGCGGGAACGCCGCTGGTTATCAAATCACAGGGGGCATTTACCGTTGGCGGTACAACACTGCAACGGCCCGGCGAATATGACAATTCAAAATTCGTCGGATGGAGTACGCAAGAAGAAACCGGTCAATCATACCGCGCCGACCATGCATTTGTGGATTATCAGGTGCCGGTGCGCGCACATAAAAACGCCCTGATATTTGTTCATGGTTTCGGTGGCGACGGTGTGGTATGGCAAATGACGCCCGACGGACGCGACGGATTTGCAACACTGATGCTGCAAAAGCGTTGGGCCACATATGTGGTCGATTTGCCGGGCCGTGGCCGCGCAGGTCGCACAACCGCGACAACGACGGTTACGCCAATGGCCGATGAAATGTTCTGGTTTGACATATGGCGTATCGGCATATGGCCGAATTACAATGCCGGCGTTCAATTCCCACAATCGCCGGAATATCTGTCACAATTCATGCGCCAGATGACACCGGATTTAAGCAATCATACATTGGACGCGACGGCGGTCACAGAAGTTGCGAACACAGTTGGCAACAACATACTGGTCACGCATTCTGCGGGCGGCATGCCGGGATGGATGGCGGCGATGAATAGTGACAAAGTTCGTGGCGTTGTGGCATATGAGCCGGGCGGATTTGTATTCCCCGACGACGATATGCCGGCGGCGATTGATGGACGGACCGGTGGTGTGGCGCCAGTCGGCGTTCCGCGCGACGAATTCATGCGCCTGACCCGGATTCCGATTGTGATGTATTTCGGTGATTATATCCCGGATACGGTATCTGAAAATCTGGGGGATGAAAATTGGCGCGTGCGGCTGGCCATGGCACGCAACTTTGCCGACGCAGTAAACAAAAACGGCGGGAATGCAACACTGATTGAATTGCCTAAAATCGGCATTTATGGAAATACGCATTTCTTGATGCAGGATTTAAACAATAAACAGCTGGCCGATTTGCTGAATAAATGGCTGAAAGAAAACAAATTGGCAAAATAATACACCCCGCCCTGAAAAAATCCCGGCACGGCCGGGATATTTTTTATAACTTAGACAAATATTTGACAAAAACGCTTGACAAATGAGTTGACAAATATTATTTTAGGAACATAATCAATATAACCAATAAAAGGGTTCGATATGTTCAAAGAATTAAAACTAAAGATTGCCACCCGTCGCGTAGAACGCAAAAAGGCTCGCAAAAATACGCGCACAAAGCGCCAGAATGCTACTTTTTGGGGTCGCGTAATGCATGCCGCATGCTGGCCATTTCGTATGATTGCAAAACTGGCACGCAAATTGTGGGCATGGATTCGCAGTATTGATTTAATTGGCCTGGTCAATTTGACATTGCTGATTGCGATTATCGTTTTATTTTCGATGCTGATTATCGACATTGTTAAATGCAACAAAAAGACGGTTGTTGTCGTCGCCGACACACCGATGATTGCCGTAACAGATAACCGCCCACAAATTACCGTCACGGACAAGGCGGCCCCGGCATCAATTACACCGCGACCTACATTACCACTGCGTCGTGATGCCGCCACGCGTCGCATGATTGATAAGCCCGTAACAGTCGCCACATCACGCCAGATTGTGCCATGCGATGCAAAACCGGCACACGAATTACACGGCGACATCATTGTTGACCGCAACCCCGGCAGTCCGATATTGGCACGCGGCGTATGGATAAACGGGAACCTGTATCTGCAGCATATGCGTAAATATACACTGCCGTGCGGAACGGTCGTTCGCGGCAACCTGTACCTGCGCGATGTTGATATGTTGCAATTCTGTGGCGATTTCACGGTAACAGGGAACATATATGTATCGCCGCGTTCATCATTCGGCCCGATACCGCGTACGGCGCGACTGGGCGGACAGGTGATTCTGTAAAAACAGATAAAAACAAACGGGGCATCGCCCCGTTTTTACTTGCACACGCGGGATGAATTCATTTATAATATATGCGTCCAAACGAAGGAAAAAATTAAAATGAACACATTTGAAAAAATCTTGAATGTATTGGCCAAAAACCTGGGCTATACGGTGGTGCTGGTTGCGGCAATCGTATTGTTTGCAGTATTTTCCGGCGGATTGATTAGTGGGCTGATTACGGCAGGTTCGGCCGTTATCGCGTTTACATGCATCAATTTGTTGTATAAGGAATACAGCAAATCCCCCGCCCCAAAGAAAGTGGCAAAACGCAAATAAAAAAATCCCCCGTTTGGGGGATTTTTTTATTCCGCAATTGGTGCCGACGCGGGCGTGCTATCTGTGGGCGTGGGCGCCGCATCCGCACTTTCCTGTATCAGGATTTCCTGACGCAAATTGCTTTGGCGCGATGCCATATCAGACTTTGACGCGACCAATGCCAATGCCGCGCACAGCACAAAGAATATTGTCGCCAACCATGCGGTCAGTTTCGTCAGGAAATTTCCCGCCGCCGCCCCCGTCAGCGCACCGCCGAACATCGATGCCGCGGATGAGCCGGACATACCGCTGCCCTCGGACTTCTGTAATAAAATGACCCCAATCATGAAAACAGCCACGATTATCAAGCAAACTAACAATATTGTAAACATTTGTATTTATCCTTTAACTATTACCTGAATTTTAGACGCACCGCGCCTAAATTGCAAGAAGTTTCAACAATGCGTCCGCCGCGGCCAGACTGGCGGCCTTTTTAGACGCACCGGATGCCGTCGCCGACATGCCCATGGCGGAAACGCGCACGGTAAACACCGGATTATGTGATGCCCCCGCCACATCCAGATATTCATATGTCGGCAGCGCGCCCGCCGCGGCCTTTTGCACAAATTCCTGGAGCGCGGTTTTCGGGTCCTTTGGCGCGGTGGCGTCACGGGACGCCAAATCACGCCATATGTCCACAATTACCGTACGCGCCGCATCAAAGCCGCCGTCGATAAATATGGCACCAAATACAGCCTCCATCGCGTCAGCCAAAACATGCCGAATCCGACCGGCGGTCATATGACCATGTTTTACCTCTGACGCCAGGCCAATTTGCTGCGCCACATCCGCCAATGTTTCGGTCGAAACCAACATCGCATGACGCCGCGCCAGTTCGCCCTCGCTTTCCGCGGGGAACATGTCATATAGCAGCGCCGCCACCGACAGCCCCAACACACGGTCGCCGATAAATTCCAGTCGTTCGTTGTTGTGGGCGGCATTAATACCGCTTTGTGTCAATGCCAAATCCAACAGTTCCGGATTTTTAAAATCGTATTTTAAATTAGTCACTTAGTTTATCCCCATGCCAAAGCGGCCCCAGCGCATCTTGTTACCCCATGTCCAAATGGCGGGCAACATTGCATAATAATTATGAGAATACCAGACAAACCACACACGCCCCAGCACATTATCACGCGATACCGGCCCAATGTCGGCGCGGCTGTCGGCGCTGTTGTCACGGTTATCCCCCATAAAGAACAGATGACCGTCGGGCACCGTGAATTCCGGCGTATTGTCCAACGGCGCGTCATCCGCCATTTCTATGATACTATGCCGTACACCGTTGGGCAACAATTCCGTATATTCTGTTGCCTGGAACACACCACATGCCCCAGAGCCATACATTTTGCAAAAGCGGTCTGATTTATATTCAATTGTGTAATTAAATGGCGCAGGCTCATTGTCAACCCATATGCGGTTGCCCTTTATCGTCATATTATCCTGATACCATCCGGCACTGCGTAACTGGCGCGGCAAAACCGCCACAATATACGGGCGCGGGTTTTCACGCGGCACAATTTCACCGTTGATATACAGGCGACCCTCTTTCATCTGAACACGGTCGCCCGGCAATCCAATCAGGCGCTTTACATAATCCTGGTTTTCGTTTATAGGGTTGCGAAATACGATGACATCGCCCTGCTTTGGCTCCGTCGCCCAGAAACGCCCGTTCCATAATTTCCAAGACCCGAATGGGAATGAATAACGAGAATAGCCATATGCCCACTTTTCCACAAATATATGGTCGCCAATATGCAGTGTCGGTATCATTGAGCCGGATGGAATATTAAACGGTTCCAATAAAAAACTTCTGAACACAATCGCAATAAGCGCACCATAAAACAGTGTATTAAACCATTCGCGCGCAACATTTTTACTCTTTGACGACATTACTTTCCATCCTTTGGTTGCGGGTATTTTATAACTTGAATTAAAATATCGCAAGTTATAATATGAGAATATGATTTCTTTGACCTCTATTATATTCGACGGGATGGACATGACGCGCATCGATGTTCAGGTGCAATTGTCCCCGGGCCTGGCGAAACCTGAATTTAAAATAATCGGTCTGGCGGACCGCGCGGTAAAGGAATCCGCCGAACGCGTGACAAATGCCCTGGCGGCGCTAAATATATCATTGCCGCCCAAAAAGCTGACGGTGAATTTGTCGCCGGCGGATGTGGAAAAATCTGGTTCTCACTTTGATTTGCCGATATTGTGCGGAATACTGTGCGCGGTTGGCATAATACCCGAAGAAAAAATTTCAAAATATCTAATCATGGGCGAAGTCGGCCTGAACGGTGCCATATCAGGGACCAGCGGCGTCCTGCCGGCCAGTGTGTGGGCCATGCGTCACGATATGGGCATAATATGCCCCGCATCCCAAGGGGCCGAAGCGCGCCTGGCCGGGCATGATAATATATTGGCGCCGGCACATGCGTTGGAACTTATCAACCATTTCAATGGCACAATGATACTAGCCGCGCCAGAGCCCCCAACAACAGGCAGCGCCGCCGAAAACACCGGTGACATGTCCGATGTTCACGGCCAGGCGGCGGCAAAACGCGCACTGGAAATCGCCGCGGCGGGCGGCCATGCAATGCTGATGGTGGGGCCGCCGGGGTCGGGTAAAACCATGCTGGCGTCAAGACTGCCGACAATTATGCCGGAAATGACCGGGGCGGAAATACTGGAAACATCGATAATATATTCAATCGCAGGTCAACTGGGCGGGCGCGGGTTGGTTTCACGACGACCGTTTCGCAGTGTGCATCACACCGCCAGCGCGGTCGCATTAGCCGGCGGTGGTGCGGACGCACGACCGGGGGAAATATCCCTGGCGAATAATGGGGTACTGTTTTTGGATGAACTGCCGGAATTTAGTCGGTCAACATTGGAAATCCTGCGCCAACCGATGGAGGGTGGAAAAATCATGATTTCACGGGCCCGGCGCAATGCAACATACCCCGCGCGGTTCCAACTGATTGCCGCAATGAACCCGTGCCCATGCGGCCATTTGGGAAATGCGGCGATGGCATGTTCCCGCGCCCCCAGATGTGCGGAGGCGTATCAGAATAAAATATCGGGCCCACTGCTGGACCGAATTGATTTGCATGTGGATGTTGATGCGGTAAACCCGTGGGAAATGAATACAACGCCGGACAAAACCGCCGAAACAAGCGCGGCAATACGCGCGCGTGTTGTCGCGGCCCGCACGCGTCAGATTCAAAGACAAGGCAAAATCAATGCTTATTTGGACGGCCCCGAACTGGATGCGGTAATGGCAATGTCGGCGGACACAATTGCGTTCCTGAATACGGCGGCGGAAAAGATGGGGATGTCGGCACGGGGATACAATCGAATAAAGCGAATTGCGCGGACGATTGCCGACCTGCGCGGGGCGGACGATGTGGGAATCGACGATATAGCAGAGGCACTGTCGTATCGACCAATTGGGCGCGGTAAATATGGTGTGCAAAATTAGCCCGCGTTTTTTGGGCGCTTTGGAATAAAGGTCGCAAATTCTTCAAATGTTGAATTGGTCGCGGTCAGTATTTTTGCAATACTTTGGGTTGATGGCCAATGCGGTTTACCCTTGTCAGTCCAACGCTTGCTTTTGTTAAATGTGGTCGCATCCAGCCCGCTCATCTTTGCCAATGCCGAACAGCTCATATTACGGCTGCGGGCAAAATTTTCAATGCCATGCCATAAGTCCAGATGATTCATATTCCCCTCCATTTCAAAATACACGATTCGGTTTGTATTCCTAAGAATATAATCAACCTATGGTTGAATTTTATACAAAACTCGCATCTTTTGCAAGGAATATTTTTCTATTTTTCAGAAATTGCGTTTTGAAAATCTGCCTCTGACCATATTTCTATGCCAAGTTCGGTCGCTTTGTCCAGCTTGCTGCCGGCGGCGGCACCGGCCAGAACTATGTTCGTTTTGGCCGAAACACTGGATTGTACCCGCGCGCCCATACGCTCTAGTATTTCACGGGCCTCGTCCCGGGTAAAGTTCTGCAATGTACCGGTTAAAACAACTTTCTTGCCGGCAAGCGGGCCGGCCGACGCATCATTTGACGGCGCGGCATCTTGTATTTTTATATGCCCCAACAAATCATCCAATACGGCGCTATTATGGGCATCTGCAAAGAAAGACACAATTTCATCGGCCATTACTTCGCCAATACCATCAATCTGCTTTAATTTCCATAGCGGCGTAGAACGCACCGCGTCCATTGTCCCAAACGCGGTGGCCAAAATTTTTGCCGTGACACGACCGACATCCGGAATTCCGATTGCATACAGCACGCGATGCAAATCAATATTGCGCGCCCGTTCAATCGCCGCCGATAAATTAGCAACAGATTTGTCCCCGAAACCATCCAACTTTTTTATATCCGCCCCATGCGATTCAATCAGGCGAAAAATGTCGGCCGGCGACCGAATCCAATCGCGTGCGATAAACAATTCCAACTGGCGCGTGCCCAGCCCCTCTATATCAAAGCCGTGACGCGACACAAAGTGTTCCAGTTCGCCCAAACGCTGGGCCGGGCAGCCCAGGGTATTTACACAACGCCGCGCGACGGCACCGGCTTCCTGAACAACCGCGCCGCCACATACCGGACACAGGGTCGGGAAATCAAACGCGCGGGCGTTGCCATCCGATTCCGCGACACCCACAATTTGAGGTATAACATCACCGGCGCGCTGAACAATCACGCGGTCGCCCACACGCACATTCAATCGCGCAATTTCATCCGCGTTATGCAATGTTGCGCGCGATACCAGCACGCCGCCGATATTTATCGGCTCCAATTCCGCCACCGGCGTCAAGACGCCCGTACGACCAACCTGTATAGTGATGCCACGCAATTGTGTAATCGCGCGCGCGGCGGGGAATTTATAGGCGACCTCCCACCGGGGGCTGTTGGCGCGTGCGCCCATCTTTTCCTGTAGGTCTACATTATTTACCTTCAGCACCAGGCCATCGATATCAAACGGGATATCGGCGCGCGCCATCATTATTTCATTATATGCGGCCTGAATTTCATCAATATTATGTGCATGGCGCGCCCATTTGCGCGTCGTTTTAAAGCCCCATGATTCCAGGCGGTCAAAAAATTCAGATTGCGTTGCCCAATCCCGTGATGACAATTCGCCATATGTATAACCGAACGCCGACAAACGCCGCGATGCGGTTACCGCCGGATTCAATTGACGCAAACTGCCCGCGGCCGCATTGCGCGGATTGGCAAATTGCTTTTCCCCCCGTTCCGCAGCGGCGGCATTCAAGGCCAAGAAGTCATTTCGCGACATATATACTTCGCCGCGAATTTCAATCACATCCGGGAAATCACCCGCCAGGCGATGCGGAATATCCGCAATCGTACGGAGGTTTTCAGTTATATCTTCGCCCAATACCCCACTGCCCCGCGTCAGGCCACGCACCAATACACCATTTTCGTATCGCGCCGAATAAGATACCCCGTCCACTTTCAATTCAATAAACAAATCCTTGTCCGAAAGTTTATCAAACCAATCCGCGACCTCTTTCTTATCAAAGACATCGGAAATAGACAGCATCGGGACGCGATGCGGGAACGATTTAAATTCTTTGGACACCGCCGCACCGACATGCGTCGATGCGCCATGGATGGCCAGCTCTGGAAACTCGGCCTCTATCGCCAGGGCGCGCCGCTTTGCCGCATCATATGTGGCATCATCAACGACCGGCGCATCATTCTGATGATATGCCGTGTCCCATTCTTTAAGTTTTTTAAGCAGTTCCGCGTGCTCGCCGCGGACAAATAAATCAGGCGTTTTAGACATATGGCAATTATAGAAAAAACAGACCGTATCACGCAACGGAAATATCTGCGGGATATAGAAGATAAAACTCCTTGCGTCACAACAAAAAAACTTCTATATTCCAGCCCGGCTTGGCTGTGTCAGGACATATTTTTATGTTGTTTCTCCCTGCATCTGCTGCTGTAAATCAATGTAAAAAGGAGTATTTAGTATGTCAAAATACGCAAGATTTATCCCTGTCATATACATGCTGTTTTGTATGACTTTTTCAATCAGCATGATACATTATTTAATGGGCCACGGGGATAACTTCTTTTCTATGTGGCTTATGTCATTTGTTATAGCGGCCCCATTGGCACTGTTCTTTTCCATGTGGATTGGCCCTATTATGAAGCGAATTGGTGGCGCGCACTAAAAAAACGCCCAAATTGGGGCGTTTTTTTAATTATAACTCGGGCTTCCATATTTCCAATTCAGTATACTCACACGGCGCATCGGTGTATACATATTTACCGGTTTCAGTCGGTATTTCTGCATTTGCTTTTATTTTACAGGTCCCGTAACCTAACTGATATACCCCCACATTTGAAGTAACATACGAAGGCGCGCCGAAATATAAATTTGTATCACCATCGGCCTTTGGGCACGCTGTACATTTCAGAGTTGTTGTATATGGAGAGCCAAGGCGATAAAGGGTTATGGCATATGTGCTGTCCCAAGAACTTTCGGATGCATAATATCCCTCTTGGCAGCGGTATACGGTTACATTCGTACACGCACATGTTTTTTTATTTTGCAGCACGGCTGTACCCGTATCTTTGCCGGAGGGAATTAAAGTTGTGGCCCCATCACTACTTTCTGTTTTCCAGGTTACATCGCCACTGCATGTATTGGGGCAACCGGTGGCCTGTGATGTCGGGCATACGCCATTTGCAACACACTGACATGTGCCGCCGCACTCTTTATAAACGCAACTGCTACTACCCTCTTGGCAATTGCTTATGACCATGCTACCCGTAATAGTACTGTTGTTGCTACCACTGCCACAGTTTGCGCCAATAGTCACGCCATATTCTTTGCAAGTCATGGCAGATGCCGCGCCGCATATGATGGTCAATACCATGGCCATACCAATATATTTTTTCATTTTTTGCCCCCCGTACAAGTCCCAAACCAGCGTTTGGATGCAACATTTTACGGTTGACATTTCGCGGCATTTCCGGCTAACATTTAATATATAAATATCACTGCATCCAAACGCTGGTTTGCATTAGGCAGTTGCCGTATCACACAATTATTTGACTACACTAAAAAATCCAGCCAAACAGCTGGATTTTTTGCAGTATTTTGGACTAGTTTGCCCGTATGGCGCCTACCATTCCCAGTTGGAGGCTATAAAAATTTTTGAGTCTTATTCGTCCAGACCTTTGAGCAGAATATCCTTCAGCTCGTTCGGCATCATGCCGGTCGTCGAATAACCACAGTCCACATGGTGAACTTCACCGGTTACCGCCGATGACAAATTACTGAACAAATATACAGCCGCCCCAGACACATCGTCCAGCGTCATATTACGACGCAGTGGGGTCTGTTCCGCGTTCAGGCGCAACATCGCCTTAAACCCGCCGACACCAGATGACGCCAATGTCATGATTGGGCCCGCGCTGATTGCATTTACGCGAATGCCGTCACGCCCCAGGTCGGATGCCAGATAGCGAACACTGCTGTCCAGTGCTGATTTCGCAACACCCATTACATTGTAATTCGGAACGGATTTTTCCCCACCAAAGTAGGTAAGCGCCACAACACTGCCGCCATCTTTCATCAGCGGTGCCGCACGGCGCGTCAAATCAACCAATGAATACACAGAAACATCCATTGTATTTTTAAAGTTTGCACGCGTTGTATCGGCATAGCGACCCGTCAGTTCATTTTTATCCGAAAACGCAATGGCATGCAGAACGCCGTCCAAGTGCCCCCATTCTTTTTCAATGGCGGCAAACAGCGCATCCATCTGCTCATCATTTTGAACATTGCATTCTTGAACAAATTTTGCATCGATGCTTTCCGCCAATGGGCGCACGCGTTTTTCCAAATTTGGCATTGCGTACGGCATAGCGATTTCAGCCCCTTCGTCATGGGCACGCTTTGCGATTGCCCATGCCATGGACCAATCGTTTGCGACGCCGGTAATCAGAATCTTTTTCCCTTTTAATAACATTTTGTATCCTTTTTAATGATATTGGACATTCAAAAATATACCACCAAAAAAGATTGATTGCAATAAATGAAAAAAATACTTGAAATAGGATAAAAAAGAGTATAAGATATGCAAGCAATTCGGGCATAGTTCAGTCGGTAGAACAACGGACTGTTAATCCGTATGTCGCTGGTTCGAGTCCAGCTGCCCGAGCCAAGAATTACACGCCGCCCCACCGGGGCGGTTTTTGTCATGAGCTTACCAGCTTCAATAATTTTCGGTTGGCTAATTTTTAATGATTATCGAATTGTTTTATGCTATAAATAACTGTATGAATCAGAATAGAAACCTTTTGTTAGACAATAGTGGCATGCCATTGGTGCTGTATCACGGCACATATTATGATTTTGATTATTTTCGTCCGTTGACGCATTTTGGACCACGCATCAATGCAGAAACCAATCTGCGTGAGGGGAAATGGAAACGCAACCCGAATATCGACATTACAAAGCCAAAAATCATTCCGATAAATATTTCCAAGAATAATTATCCAGAAATCCCAGATTTAAATGACCACAGCGTGAAAAATTGGTGCGGTATTTTGTTTCAGTATATGTGCAGCGAGCAAATCAAAGACTTCTTGGTCGCACTGGATACAAAAGACGAAGTAGAATTTCAAAAAAAATATAAGGCCGAATTTGATAAATTGATGTCTGTCGACATAACTGCACCATCCGAATTTGATTTTATTTGCGATGCGGTATCAGGCCGCATATCAGAACAGGACATAAAAAGCGAGTTGGCATCTGAAACTTTGTTTGATATTTATACATCCGAAAATTTATTTATGCAGCGCATGATTTTGTACTTTGAATCAATCGGCATTCATGGTTTCAAGTACCAGAATTATACAGAGGGCGTTGGCGAATATTCATACATTATATTTCGCCAGAATGATATTCATAGACTAGACAGAACCCTGCCGCCGTATCGGATGCAGGCACCAGACGCCGTCCAGCACATTGCCGATATAAAAAAACGCTTTGTGGCAACACATGTGGCGCGCGTATTGGCAGACGATGACAAACAGGCATTGTTAAACGAACTGTATCAATTCTATGTGTTTCGGTTTAGCGAACTGAAACGACAACAGATGTTGGTTGCCAAATCAGCGAACTCATCCGGACATTCTGCTCGATAACTGCAAGTTATCCTGAGCCAAGATTTGCACGCCGCCCCCACCGGGCGGTTTTTTATTGGTTTTGCATAACCTGCGCGCGGTTCGATAATTCTTGCATCAAAATCACGAATTTTTAATGGTTATCGAACACCGCAAACAAAAACACCTGAAAATCTAGCCGTTGTTATCGCGAGGTTTACAATCAAAAAAATTGACAAACTTTATCTTCCGTGTAACTATTGTGCATAATATAAGGAACTATAATGACAACAAAAAAATTTTCACAAAATAATTTTAACATTGACCGAACCTGTGATGATTGCGATGCGCGTTGCAAAATATCATACACCAAAACCTACTATGACACATGCCTTCCGACAATTGCCGAAGACACTATTGAAAGCTATAAAACGCCGGAGTACGGAAATATGCCAATTTCCACTGACACCAAAACACCGAAAGATGCCATTGATTTAGCCGTAAAGATTGTAAAATATTGCGATTACTATAACAAACAACACTAATATGAAATACTACAAATAATAAAGATTGCCGCATTTCGGCAATCTTTATTATTCTAACAATTACCCTGACGGCACAAGGCGAATAGTTTATAAATAATTTCTGTATTAATCAAATACTCTGGACATCCCACTCGATAATTGCAAGTTATCCCGAGCCAAGAATTACACGCCGCCCCACCGGGGCGTTTTTTGTTGTGGTATTACTGACCCGCCGCCAGGTTCGATAATTCTTGCATTAAAATGATGGATTTTTCGCGATTATCGAACATCACAAACAAAAAAAGGTTGTAAATCCAATATATTTTATCGTGATTTTTATTAAAATATTGCTAATTTCCTAATCTTCTGCTACCATTGCAGTGAAAAATACAGGAGTTTTTATGTATGGTGTTTCTGAATATCTGGTTGATATAGACAGAGAGTTTAAAACTGGTGTCGCCAAGGAACACTCTTATCGTCCTGCATTAAAGAAATTATTTGAATCAATAAACGCGTCTAAGGCCATTACCGCTATTAATGAGCCGCAGCGCGGTACGTTTGGGGCGCCAGATTTTATGATCAAATCTGGCGATACCGTCATCGGCTTTGCAGAGGCCAAAGATATCGGGATCAATCGTCTTGACAATCTGTCGGATAGAGAAATAGAACAAAAAAACCGGTATCTGGACGGCTTACCAAATTTGATATATACAGATTATTTGGAATTCAGATTTTACAAAGAAGGTAAGGAAACTGCCAGAATACGCGTTGCGGATTTTGACGGTAAAACAATCGCGCCATTACCAGAAAAACATCAAGCATTGATTGATTTATTAAAAGATTTTTATACTGTCAAAACAGCAACTATAAAATCACCATTGAAATTAGCCGAACTGATGGCCGGCAAGGCGCGCTTAATTGCCAATGTTATAAAAAGCGCACTTGATGAACAATATGAAAATAAATCATTATTTGAACAATTGGAGTCGTTCAGAAAGATTCTTATGAGCACAATGACAGAACAAGAGTTCGCGGACATCTACGCCCAAACTGTTGCGTACGGGATGTTTGTTGCACGCTTGCATGATAGAACGATGCACAATTTTACCCGTCAGGAAGCGGCTACGTTAATTCCAAAAACTGTTCCTTTTTTGCGTAAAATGTTTGATTATATTGCTGGGACCGACATTGATGAACGCATTGTATGGTCCGTTAACGGTTTAGCAAGCATTTTTAATTATACTGATGTTGCTGATATATTAAAAGATTTCGGACGCAAAACCAAGACAACAGATCCAATCATTCATTTTTATGAAACGTTTTTAAGCAAATACAACAAAAACTTGCGTAAAATGCGCGGTGTTTATTATACGCCACAGCCTGTGGTTGATTATATAGTCCGTGCAGTGGATGATATATTAAAAAAAGACTTTGAAATACCGGATGGCTTGGCCGATAAATCAAAAATCACTAAAAAAGTTCATCTTCAAGGACGCATTAGAGCAGAAGATAAACAATTTCATCGAGTCCAATTACTTGATCCAGCAACAGGCACAGGAACCTTTTTGGCAACTGCGGTAAATTATATCTATGATAAATTCAAGAATAATGCTGGTATTTGGCCGAATTATGTTGAAAACGACTTGCTGCCCCGTATGCACGGGTTTGAAATTATGATGTCGTCTTACGCCATGGCCCATTTGAAGTTAGACTTAGTATTGCGTGAAACGGGTTATATTCAAGACGACGCGCGTATAAACGACAAAATATTTCGTCAAGATAACTTGTTTGATGTGGATTTGGCGCAGATTGGCCGCAATTCAACTATATTGAATTCAAGCAATCGTGTTGGCATTTATTTAACCAATTCTTTAGAAGAAGCCGATCCTGACACCCAAACACTGTGGGCGGCACAATGGCTATCAAACGAGGCGAAAGAGGCAAATAACATCAAACAAAACCTGCCTGTTATGTGTGTGCTGGGTAACCCGCCGTATTCAGTATCTAGTGTAAACACCAATGATTTTGCTCGACAATTGGTAGAATCATATAAAGTTGGATTGAATGAAAAAAAGCTTAATTTAGATGATGATTATATAAAATTTATTGCACTTGGACAACATTATATCGAAAAAAATGGCACCGGCATTTTAGCCTATATTTCAAACAATAGTTTTTTAGATGGTACGATACACCGTCAAATGCGTAAAAGCTTAATGGAAACGTTTGATAAAATATACATTGTTAATTTACACGGGAATAGCCGTTTGCACGAAAGTGCTCCGGACGGCACAAAAGATGAGAATGTATTTGATATAATGACAGGCGTTTCTATCAATATATTTATAAAAACCAGTAAAAGCAAAAAATTAGCAGATGTATTTTATCGTGATTTGTATGGCAAACGTGACACAAAGTACGATTTCTTAAACGAACATAATTTGCAAAACTCAGAATTTCAATCATTAAACCCCATAGAGCCATATTATTTCTTTACTCCAAAAGATTTTTCTTTTCAGAGAACTTATGACAGTTTTATTTCTTTGTCAGATATCTTTTTATCGCTTTCTTCCGGTGTTGAATCTCAGCAAGATAAAATTGCTATCCAGTTTCAAATTCAAGATCTAAAAGAAATAATAGAGAACATTAAAACACTTTCGATAGAGAATATATATGGTCTGTACGCACCAAAAAATGGTAGAGATTGGACAATAGAAAATGCAATAACCGACGTTAAATTGGCAAATTTTGATTATGCAAAAATTATACCGATTTCATATAGACCATTTGATAATCGTTATACATATTTTACTGGACGCTCCAAAGGTTTTCTTGCTTATCCTAGAACTGAAGTTATGACCAATATGCAGCGACATAATTTTGGAATAGTGTTTAAAAGAGGCCTTGATAATTCATTCGCCGCACCAGCGTTTATTTCAAGTCATATCATCGACAGAAGATATTGGACTCGCGCTGGTATGCAAGGTGCTGAACAGTTGGCCCCGCTTTATATTTATATAAACGATGAAAAAACACCCAACTTAAATCAACAAATCGTACGAGAAATAGAAAAAACAGTTGGACAAACAACCCCGGAATCCATATTTGATTATATTTATGGCGTTTTACACGATCCATCGTATCGTGAAAAATATCGCGAATTCTTAAAGATTGATTTTCCTCGAATTCCGTACCCAGAAAACAAAGATACATTTGAGCATTATCGTAAATATGGAGAACAACTACGCAAATTGCATTTGATGATTGAAATTCCGCAATCAAATGTCACATTCCCAATTGGCGGTAATTGCGTTGTCGATAAGCCAACATATAAAAATAGTCGTGTTTATATCAATAAAACACAATATTTTGATAATATCCCACAAACGGTATGGGAATTTTACATCGGTGGCTATCAACCGGCACAAAAATATTTGAAAGATCGCAAGGGGCGCGCCTTAACACAAGAGGAAGTGATACATTATGAAAAAATTATAACTGTATTACTTGAAACAGACCGTATTATGAAAGAAATATGATATATGAAGCCCCAAAAGATTTAGGTATTTGGATGCGATTTCACAGTGCCGTGAGAGTGTTGAGTGTGGGAACAAGTACCTTAGATAAAAAACTATACAGAGCATATTATGACTGCGGAATAGTTCATTTATCTAGCGATTGGTTTAAGGATGAATACATATCAACACAATTAAAACGTATTGAAAAAATTGTTGCTAAGGGTCATCCAACACTTGTGCTACCAGAAGACGTTTTTGTTAGCGTTAATAGATTATATTTGCATTGGCGTACAGCAACAAAAATGGCACAATCAATTTTTGATATTTATGAGTATTTAACAAAATTACATATACACCAACAGATATATTGAAATTGTAATATTTATTTTAAAGCGTTATAGTTGTGCATTTGCGCCTTTGTGAATGTATTTGAAAGCGTAAAAACATTAGAAAAACTGTTAAATACAGATTACAAAACCAATTATTTCAAAAGATTTCGTGGAGGCATTATAAAATATAAGTTGGAAAATCTCATATTGGCAGGCCAAGCTAAAAACATATTCACGCTAGTCTAATATTTCTTTCAATCGTGCTAAATCGTCTGGAAACTCTGCTCGACAATTGCAAGTCGGTCCGAGCTAAGATTTACAAGAAACAGTTTACTGCAGTTTTTTCCGAAGCAAATCAACGACGCTAATAGTTTAAGGCAGCATTAGAAAAAACAAACATCCCTCCCCCCTTTACTTCGCACATCCACACAATAACTATAAATAGATTATCTTTTGTATATTTTACACATTATGCTTAGCCGCTAAATTTTAGTATCGTATTCATTTGATATGCAAAATGTTAACCAATAATCTTTTTAAAGGCGTCGATAAGATTAGCATGCGAAAATCTTAGATCTTGTCGCAGATTGATTTGGGCTGTTTTGATTTGAACTTTTTCTGTGTCTGCATCTATATTTAACTCATATGTATAATCAACTTGGGCGGCATCATTTGTCGCAGGATATAATAATATAGCATTGCTAGAGCCATGTAATTTACAATATGTAACCACTTGAAATATGTCTGCATTATCAAAATCACCAATTTTGTCAGATTTAATCTTATATTTAGTATCAAGAACTATCCCTTGCTGCCCTTTTTCTTTTATGATAAACATATCAACAAATGTATTAGCATAATAACGCTGAGTATCCTTAGATTTTAGTAAACGACGTCCCTTTTGATATTTTACGTCATATATACCAAGAGATTCACGATTTCGTTTTAAAAATTGGAACACAAATTCCTCAAACAAAGTATTCATATCCCAAAGCAACGCAACATTGTCAAATTGGTGCTTCGACATGTCTACTGAAGAATGCTCCAAAAACATCTTGGCCAAATTAAATGGCTGTTTAAACACTAGTTGGGCTCGATTTAACCTGATACGTTTCAAGTCATACTCTGTAAAATATTTAAACGATATATCAGAATATGTACTTATAATAAACTTCAGTATTTTCTTATTATGCAGATCCTGAGATATAGACAGAAGCTGTTTTGACACATATAAAAACAACTGATTTAACTCTGTATCTTCTGTAAAAGAATCAAACTCGCAAAAAAATGTAGCCCTATTAGCTAAGTTGTATCTAATATTTTCAGCAATTTTCAATTTGCCTTTGAAGGCCGGCGTATTTTCTTCGAAAACATCGTAGTTTTTTGGTATAAACCGCTTAAGTGCATTAAATAGGCGCTCTGCAAACACCCTGATTAATATTTCTATAAACGGATTTTGACAAGATGTTAAAGTTGCAACATCATTATCCTTGATATCTAACTGTTTCGTATAAGACAACATATACAGAAGGTTCTTTAAAATCTCTTCTCTATTCTCGTTTTGCCACAATAATTTTGGCAAAATTTCGAACTGGATATTTTTATATTTAATTACACCAACATAATGTGACGATTTGATATGCGCCCTGCCAAAAGAAAGAGCTTTGCCAATAGCATTCCTTTCTAAAAAACGCTCTATATTTGATACAAAATTATTATCATCACATAACCTGTCCGCAAGCTCTTTCAGAGGTATCTCCGAAAAACTTAAGCTGCTATGTTCAAAAAGCGATATAGGCACAAACATTTAAGCTAACTTGTTCATTTTATTTATAAAATCTGTATTGTTAAAATTGTCTTGGATTTTTGCAAATTTATAAAATGTCTCACCATTACAATAACTTTTCATATCTCCCGGCATGTCATCCATAGAAATAACTTGTACAAAATCATCTCCCAAGATCAGCCTCATTTTTTCCCAATCGCCGTAAAAATATTCATTTATCAACGGAATAATTTCATTAAACCATGCATTCCTTACGTCTTCTACGGATTGGCAATTCATCAAGAAACTGTGGCCAATCATATGATCTTCATCCAATAAAACCTCTATTTTTTTATTTATTTTACTAAAAATAGAATTTAATTTAATCCCCGCCACATCTTTTACAAGACTACTTTCTGGTCTCATGGGATAGAAAGAAAATCTACGTCTTAGTGCGATATCTAATGATACAATTGATCGATCAGATGTATTCATTGTACCTATAATATATAAATTTGAGGGCACACCAAATTGCCTTTTGGAATATGGCAACGAAACAAGCAACTCCTCGTCTGCTCCAATACGCTTAGTTGCCTCTAATAATGTTATTAATTCTCCAAAGATTTTAGAAATATTGCCACGATTGATTTCGTCTATGATCAAAACATACTTTTTATCTTCGTTAGACAGCTCTTTACCAGATATAAGCTCGTTCAGATATGTTGTATCAATGCTTGTATTATATTCTGTGGTTCCATACTTATTTTCATTAAAGAAGGCATAAATTGACTGCATTGATAAATTTTTATTATAAATTGCTTTTATTGGTATATCACCTTTATACAACCATTTAACCTTTCTAAAATGAGTATACTCTATTTCTGTGTCTGTTTTATATTCATAATCGCCATCTACCTGTGCAATAGCAGCTACAGATGATTTACCATCAGCGATCAGAACGACATCCCCTGGCCTCATCAACAAAATAAAACGTTTCATGGCATCTACAGAGAAGTTATTTTTATTATCTGACCCTACTTTTCTGATAATATCTTCTTTGGTTTTTATGCCAGTAAAGTCAATCCCCTTACCATAGCCGTTGGCAATAACATTATTCTCCATGCAGTATTCAAATACAGGATTGTCTTTTCCTTGACCTAAAGACATCTTGAATATACGTGTTTTGGTAAAGTCAATGCGTTCACCATGCGTAGAATATGTTTGTTGGCAGGCCCGTTCCGCCATACGTTTAAAAATACCATCCTCTATTTTATATCGCAAATCGGACTGCTCTGTATCAGATTCCTGCATAACAGGCTTTATACTTTCCATAAATTCTTCATATGATGTCGATTGATGAAATGTAACAAATTCTATTCTACCCTGTTTTTTCAGTTCATTAAATCTAGAGTGCAATTCGTCATATTTCGCCTTATCAACACTTTCATATTTTTGTCCGTCTATGATTTCCATTGCCTTTATCACTGTTGAATAGGTTTTGCCAGTTCCCGGGGCTCCATATAAAATTTGATTCAAAGGAATATCTGTTGTCGTCATTGTTTTATCCTCTATTTTTTGTAATTCTGATTGATTATTGTCTTCTCTAATATCCAATAATACATTTATAATCTTTGGAAACACCACGTTTGGAACTCGGCATTTTTTTGCGAAATGAACAATTTCTCCGAGTTTTCCGTATAGATTATTTGATGACGATAATTTACATAAAGCAATCACTCTATCTATAAGATCTTCCCCATACCATGTCGGGAAATAATTCGGATACATCATATGAAAATATTTACGAATCCACTGATTTTTTGATAAATCTTTTATCTCTGCTAACTTGCGCGATAGCTCTTCATATGCCAAACTAGCAGAAAATGGTTTTAAGGATTCGATAACTTCACAAGCGCGAACTATGGCATCCCTTATACCGGTACCAATTTGAATCGCATCACCTAAACTTAAACGATTATCCCCGGCTTTCCAGTTGCCAGCTATCCATGTTTTAAACTTTTTACTGTAATACAGCCCATACTTTGCAGAGGCCCCTCCTTTAATGGATCCAAAAACTTCTCTATATTTAGAATCATGTTCTAAATAATAACACATGCTCCGTTTATTTTTTCCTAGGAATATAGCATCCAGTAAATCTTCTCCTTGCAACTGAGCTAATTTTTCTGGCGAAAACTTATTATAAAAATCCGTGTATAGCCCATCTGCTTCTTGTTCAAATTTGGTGTAGCTCCCGCTATTATATTCCGCTTTTATACGTTCAGCCAAAGTCATGTTTTCCATATTTGAAACATGAGCATCAGAATTTCTTAACCCCCAAAAACCGACACCCAATTTCCTAAAGATATCTGGACCGGGGCGTTTTTTCCATACATCAGAATCACTTGAATATGACTCTATTACCTGACGAATTGTAGCCTTATAACTGTTGTTAAGTGGCAAACCATCTTTTTTCCTAACTTTTTCAACTTGTTTGTATAAATCTTCATAGCGAGCATTACCGCCCAATTCGATCATTGCTTTTATAATACTGTTTAACCACGTACCATCTTTCATCCAAAAATCCTTTTATACCAACATCAGCTTTTAGGAATTTTAGATTATGAACACCGAAATTGCAAAGTAAGAAATTCATAATAATTTTAGCAAAGAGCTTGTTATTTAATATGAGTACCATGTTTTAAAATCGGCTTTTATCCCATTATGAGGCTTTTGGCCACTAAAGATCTCTCAGCCTTAATATTGCCTCTTACGGCAACGGCTAGCTAAGAAGCAGATCCTTAACCGGGCACCCCAACCGCAATCTTCTATATCGGCAATGAATGCTACCCCCCCCACCGGGGCGGTTTTGGTTTTGGCGGAATTGGCCCGCGCACTGTCTGATAAGTTGTGGCTGAAATGGGCCGAAGTTTCCTATTACCAAATAAATATACTTTAGCTTATTGACAATACAGTATTTTGTATTATAATAATAAATATCATTAGCAAAAGGATGCGGACATGTTCAAAAATAAATCCGGGGCATCGATAAGCCATCCATTGGTTCAGCAAATTGAACAGGATATCAATAAATCCAAAGACACATGGGAAACACAAGAAGCACAATCTTTCCTGAATGGCATATTTTACAATCATGATCCAAAAGATTTTGAACACTTAGTCCTTGACACAGACATACAAAGACCAACGGTTCACGATATTGACCGGATGTTACATTGTGATAATCTACCATATAACTATGGCAACAAAACACAATATTATATGAAATGGTTGGTGCGTAAAATAACAATGCCAGAGAATGTTTGTTTCTTTAACCATATACAATTTCAAGGATTGGCTAATTTACAAACCCTGTATCATTTAGGTCATCAGTATAAAATGCAATATTTCAACAAACCATATGGCGTGCCGGCTATGCAATCTGTCGGTTGTTGGATGCTGAAATCTGACTGTTGGGTTAATTCAGAAGACGAAGACCTCTCTAAAAGTCAAGACATTCTGAGGCACGAACCCTATAGCTATGTTGCAATTGTTCATGACGCGTGGCGGGATAAAGATATTGATATATTTAGGGTTCAGTTGCCGGATATGAAAAACAACAAATTTTATCGGCAAAGCTTTTTTGTCGCGGCTGTACACGGCAATAACCAAGTCTGTGCACACGGGTTGACCGAAGCACTGGCAAAACAAGCCCTTATGGAAAAGATAGAAGCCAAGCGAACCCGCTAAATTTCTTTGGTTTATCGGCTTGATAACCGCAAGCGCACCGTGGCAAGATTTATTAGCCGCCCCCCGGGGCGGTTTTTGTTATGTGCGTGCTGGCCAGCGCCCGGTTCGATAATTCCCACATCAAAATCGCAATTTTTTGACCATTATCGAACACCACAAATAAAAAAGGCTGGAACCCCAGCCTCTTAATACTTCACAGCATTTAATATCAATAAAAAGTCTGGGACCTGTTCTGGGCGCATACCGTTTAACAGGCTGACAGACGATACAGAGCCGAACGGCGCATAAAAGTCGGGCGTTTCTTTCTTGGCCCAATCGGGGCCTTCATAATACTTGCCAAAATGGTAATATTTACGAATACATTCATTTATCTCGCGTTCCAAATCCGCCATCGACATGTGAATCATCATATCCCAGACTTTTTCTTGGATTTCATCATACTTATAATCGCCAAATCTGTAATTGTCCCAGAAATAATTCAGAATCTGCTTGGCCTGTTTTTCTTTCAGGTCGTTGATTTTTGCTGGAAAGTGATAACGCGGATGGGCCGCACGATATATATCCAGTTTTTCCTGATTTACAGCATATGCATTTAGACGGGCAATATTTTTGATTACCTTTTTACCGCCACCATATTCTATTGATTGGGCTATAAAATCAGAACGTCGATCGGCAATCGCCGCACCAGGCGTCAATAACAACAAAGCAAGAATCAATCCCTTCATACTGCAATTATTGCAAAGCAAACATATAGAAATCAATATCTATTTGTGCGTGCGGTCCATCCGCGTCCATATTCGTCCCAAGTGTCCAAACCTTGCAAGTATTCCAACCGGTTTTCTTTGAGCGCTTTTATAAAATCGTCTATCTTATCATCTGGGATATTATTAAGCGCATTGAGTGTTTCATCACCAATGACACCATCGACAGAAACTGTATCATCGGTTGCTTCGTTAATTGTTTCTTGTACCATTTTTACCACGTTATTAAAATTGCTCATAACGCCCATATCATATACTGCATTGGCTATACGGTCGTTATCAATATCGCCAATGCGACGCTCATCATAGTAATCCTCGCCATATATTTGTGCTGCCTGTTCTCCGGTAAGTTCTTTTACGTTATCTGGGAAATGAAAATTTGGATGGTCTGCGTTATAATTATCCAAGGTTGGTTGTGTTATTCCTGCATTGGTCGGCTGATCTATAAGCTTGGGATCATCAACATATCCTCCTTCCTCGGCCATGCCTCTATGAATTATGTTAGACTTACGTGAATCTGGAATCGGGTTATCGCTGTCATCCATATATACTTCTTCTATCCAACAGCGGCAATTGGGGTGATGCGGGTGTTCGGGTATATCGGATTCGTTTTCATAAATTTCTTCTGAAAAACTTTCACATTCTTCGCACGTTCTGTCGTCCAGTTCTGCATGCCAAATCCATACTTTACGAACAGTAACGTTACGGCCTGTTGCATCGATTGTACTGTTGCCATATTTCTCTTTGAAATATTTGGCAACTTGTGCGGCAACACCTGCATGGTCGGGGTCGCTGGAATTATTATATGTGTCACTTTGCATCAATTCCATTATATTATCGGGCAGTTTTGCCATATTTTTCCTCCTTTGTGTTGTAACAAAAAAGCCTTATCCTGTGGATAAGGCAACAAAAAAACGGCGACAGATGCCGCCGTTTATTGTGATTTTATTGTATCATAAATTAGTACAAAAATCAATCCAAAAGCATGACTGTTTTTATTATGTGCGTGCTGGCCAGGATAATTTCTAAATCAAAATAGCCAATTTTTAATGATTATCTAGGTATCTTGTGCTATTATTCGCATGTAGGAAGGAGTAAAATATGAAGAAATTATTCATTTTGATGGCAGCGATGGCAAGTCTGGCGGCGTGTGAGAAAAAAGAGCCGGATACATTGCATTTGATTTGCCGCACATCACTATCAGAAATCGACCCAAGCGTGAAAGAGCAATATGATGTGACGGTGAAGTTCTTAGACGATGGCGCTGTTTTAACTGTTGATGGCGTGGAATACGCATTGGAACAAGATTATGACGCCCGGGTTGCATATCATAGGTTTGACCCATGGTACAATTTGCAAATAGGGAATCGTCAATTTGGCAAATATGCATTGGGCATCCCCAGTAATGAAGGCTTTGCGCGATATACACAATGCGAAGAAAAATAAGGCTATAATTTACAGGCGCTTGCAAATAGTTGGCTAAAATCACCCGGATATTCTGCTCTACAATTGCAAGCCTACCCGAGCCAAGTTTTATGAGCCCCCCTGGGGCGTTTTTTTATTTTGGAGCAGATGCCATGTATCAACAAATTCCCCCCTTATTTTGTTGACAAAACATGCATTTTGTGCCAATATTTCAAAAAACAGGAATCCGGCATGACGCAAAGCAATGTTATACCCATTAAATTTAATCCGATTTTTTTGCTGACAAATTATTGCAATTCTTTTTGTCCGCATTGCCATATGTCGGCCGGCCCACATCAAGCCAAAGATTTTATAGATATAAAGGATGTCCTGTTCTATTTGGACCAATTTGATAAACAACCGAACTTTTTGAAATCCATCGGATTTAACGGCGGCGAAATAATGACCGCGTACAAACATCATTCGCCACATTATATTCCGACATTGATTCAAGAATGCGTAAATCGCAATTATCGTATAGATTTACGGACAAACGCCCTGTGGACCGAAGACAATACTATCAATTCCATTATATGGGAAAGCTTGGACAACATTGACTTTTCAAAATACAAAAGCAAACTTTCTTTTTCAATGTCAATCGACAAGTTTCATAATAATGAAACCGCCAACCAGCGATTGATGGCGCGCGTATGCAATTCTGATTGGGGCAAACACTGTGAATTGACGGCATACCTGATTCCGGACTCTAATGTGGGCGACGCGCGCGACATGTTATCACGCGTATATGGCCTGTTATCCGGAAAAATCGTGGGCCAGAATATTCAACAGTACAGCCCGATAAAGCAAGCCGATTTGAACCCACGGTATGCGTGCGGAATATATCTGAACGGAATCAAGTTCATGGTGGAAATACACTCTGTTGGCCAATGGGGACGGGCCCGCGAATTTGGAATTGGCCAAGCATGGGATACAAATGGCGCCATTGCATCACAATTTAATATTTTGCACGACCACCAACGAATTTCGCTTGATACAAACAGCTGTATCAAAAGCCAGCCGGAAAGTATCAACATTATATTTTCATCCGATGGGATGGCTGATTTTATCGTGCCCATTCACAAAATAACCACAGGTGTGCCGTTTCATAAAAACAACGGGTGCAAACCATTATCGCAACTATATCCGGAAATGGTTTCCCATATACAAACCCGGTTCAATGCGGTTCAAAAACAACATCCAACCATTACGCCAGAGGCGGTAAAACTGCCGCTGATAATGCAAAAATTACAGAACACAAAGTAGCGACGATTACACCAAGGCCGGGCACGGTGCCCCTTTAAATAAAGCAAGGAACAACAATGATAAAACAAGGCGATAAATTTGGCATCAAAGAACTGCGGCAATCTGTACAAGAGGTATGCAGCTATACACTGAATCAATATGTGGACATGAGCCAAGGCACCGCGCTGGTTATTATTGGTGACAGTGTAATATCGCCAATCCAGTGCGGCCCACATGAATATGCAAAGCTATGCACCCAGCAATATGCCGCCATACCATCCAGCGCTATAAATTTAGAGCAGCAACTGCGAGCCAAGGGTTTAAAAACGGCATACAGATTTTCCCACAAATATCATAACGGCGGTTTTACCCCCGAACAAATCGTTCATGACGCATATTGCTTGGATTGGTTCCATCAAATCTACAATACGACAAGTCCCGCCGATAAATATGCCCAAATGTATTTTAGCGCACTGGATGATGCGTTTCATGTGTCTTATTATTATGCCCAATATTTATGGGCAAACAACCCGGGCGCTTGCAAAAACATTGCACAACAGCTTAAGTCCCCCATCGCATCAAATTGGGGTCAGATTATAAGCTGCATACTTGGCATCGGATTCCAATTTCACCCAAGTGATATTTACGAATACGCAGCCATACATACCGACCCGCACAGCCCCCAAGAGCAGCGCGATGCCAGCTATGCCCGGCAGCTAAAATTCAAAAATTACATGCAGAACAATCACGGAATTGATACGGGCTGTTTAGTGTTGAGCCAGCAAAATCGTGAAAAACTGGATAAAATTGTGACTGGAACGGCGGCCCCCTATTTTATGCAAGTGATACAAAATTTAATTACAGAACACCGCAGATAATCCCGCATATAAAAAATTCTTATAAAAAACGCCCCGGATGGGGCGCAAATTGACATGAACCTTATTGCACAATGTTAGCGGGCATCCCGTATCGGGCGGTCAATAAACATGACTATCAACCATAACAATGCAGCAATACCGATTATGCAGTATACAATACTGCTGGCAACGGTCGCAGGGCCAAACAAAAACGCGACCAAGTCAAAACCGAATAAACCTACCAGCCCCCAGTTCAAAGCACCGATAAATGTCAACGGTTTCAAAATATAATTTGTCAATCCTCTCATCCTTTTTCTCCTTTCAAGGTTTGTGATGTCTAAACTCAGACAGACAAATTATAACCTGTTTTAAAATTCGTTTCAATTCGAATACTGCATTTGGGAAAAGGTTCTTATCGCCATCAAAGCCAGGATTTTATTCATATATCCCGGCACGAATTGACGCAATTTATCCAAAAAACACACGAATTGCAAACGGCGCAATAACCGCTGTAAACAGGCCCGACAATACGATGGCAAGACTGCTCATGGCGCCGTCAATGGGGCCCATTTCCATAGCCTTTGCCGTGCCGGCGGCATGCGATGCATTACCAATCGCCAGGCCGCGCGCAATCGGACTACGCAGGCCCAACGCGCGACATAACACATCACTGACCGATGCGCCAAGCATTCCCGTTACAACAACAGATGACACAGTTATCGCAACAATGCCACCCATTTTTTCAGTAATACCGATTGCGATTGCGGTTGTAACCGATATGGCCGCCAAACTGCGTGCGATAATATCGCCCAAGCCCAAAAAGATACACACCATTATTACAGACAGCACAGAACATATCACGCCAACCAATACCGCCAACAATATTGGCACGGCATGCCGCTTCAGCAATGGCAATTGCTTATACATCGGTACCGCGAAACATACCGTAACGGGTACCAAGAAGTATGTTATATATTGTGCCCCGTTATTATATGCCGCATATGGGATTCGCGCCACCCACAAAATAAATACGATGAACAGCGTTGCCAAAAACAGGGGCGTGGTAAACGGCGACGGCAATTTTTTATTTATTACAACCGCCACCAAAAACATCACCAAAGTCAGCGCAACACCAAAATACGGAGATGCGGTTAAAAATTCAGTCATTTTCCATTCCCCCGGCCATCATTATGTTTATTTTTATCGCGTATCAATGCCTGGGCGGTGACGCCGGTCGTTATCATTGAAACAAAATAAGTTATAACCAAAAGCAGCACCAACATCGGCCATATATCGGCAATATCACCCCAGATATCCATTATTGCGACCGCGGGCGCCACAAAAAACAGCGCCATTATTCCGTGCAGCCATGTGGCAACATCTTCGACCCAGGAAAGTTTAATAATTTTAAAGACCAATGCCAAAAACAGCAGAACCAGCCCATAAATACTGCCCGCGATTGGTAGCGGAATAAAGTGCCCCATCAATTCCCCCAGGAACACAAATATCATTATAACGCAAAACTGAGCAAGATATTTCATTACGCCCCCCCATTGGAGAGGATAATACAAAATTTTGTGACATTATGTCAAAAAAAATCCCCCACACGGGGGATTTTTATTTTGCAAACGAATAATCCATCTTTACATGGTCCGGATTATATGTGCCATTCATGATGGCGACCGTATCTTCGACCAAGACCAATTCTTCGTTTGTCGGTATCATAAAGACTTTGACCGCGGAATCGGGCGTGCTGATTTCCATTTCACCCGCGCCCAGGAATGCCTTGGCGGCCTCATTCTTTGCCTTATCCAGTTTAATCCCCAGATGCGACATGTTTTCGCAAATCTTTGCCCGGATTTCGGCATTATTTTCACCCACACCCGCGGTAAAGACAATGGCATCAAGCGGTTCGCCCATTGCGGCGATATAGGAACCGACGAACTTTTTAGCGCGCGCGGCCTCCATATCCATGGCAAGGCGGCATTTATCATCTTCACGGAAGTGTTCCAGAACATCACGACGGTCGGCGTAACATTCGGTGATTCCCAGAATGCCGGACTGTTTGTTCAATGCCTGCATTACCAAATCATCGGACAGGCCCAATTTTTCCTTTACATAAAATGGAATGGACGGGTCCAAATCACCGCAACGCGTTCCCATGACAAGCCCCGCCAGCGGTGTCATGCCCAAGGATGTATCAATGCTGTATCCATGCTTTATCGCGCATGCCGATGCCCCAGAGCCCATATGCATGGAAACAATGTTGCATTCGGCGGGATTCTTGCCCAGCAGTGCCGCCGCACGCTTTGCCACATATAGGTGCGATGTTCCATGGAATCCATACTTACGCACGCCCAGTTCGCGATACCACGCGCCCGGGACCGCATAACGGTAATGATAATCCGGCATTGTCTGATGAAATGCGGTATCAAACACCGCAACCTGGGTCGCGTTTGGCAATACTTCGCGGGCGGCAACAATACCGATAAGATTGGCCGGATTATGCAGCGGGGCCAAATCTTTTAATTCATTTATAGTTTTGATGACTTCGTCGGTCGCCTCAACCGAGCAGGCAAATTTATCCCCACCATGAACAACGCGGTGGCCGACACCCTTTATCTCTGACAGTGGGATGCCGTTTTCACGCAGCAAGTCAATCACCGCCGTCAGCGCGTCGGAATGATTGGCCAGAGTCAAATCCTTGCGGCCACGGGCGTCATCTGATTTATATGTGATAAAGGCGCCATCTTCCCCGATTTTTTCGGCATTACCCTTAAATACAGGGCGGTATGTATCTGTATCAAAAACCTGAAACTTTAATGTGGATGAACCACAATTGAGCGCCAATATGTACATATGATATCCTTTCTGTTATTTCAACGGGCCAAAGATACCAAATGTTTTCCCCGTTTTCAACAGTAAACTATGAACTGCATTTTCCAGTTCGCGACCGTAATATTTGTTTTAGCGCCCGTTGATTTATGTGCGACCCAAAAGTTTTGATTGCCAATCATAACCCGCAGATGCAAACCGTCGGCATCACTGAACACATTCGGACGGGGGCTGGCGTAATCGCCGATACCGAACGCCCATACCGCGTCCCCGATGCTGTATCCGCAATCAGGCGTCTGACAGACCAGCGCGCTTTGAACAAAAATAGGTGTGCGGTCGGTTGAAAACTGATATTCAATGTAGGGCGTTGCGCGCACCGGGAACAATCGCCCCGTCAATACCGTCAATGTTTCGGATGCGGCCGGTGCAAATTGCGCGATTTTTTCGCGCCAAAACGCGTCCGGCACCGAATTTATATCAAACGCACCGCTGCCACCGGTCGACGCACCATCCGCCCGCGCCAGCGCATATCCGCCCAGGCGCACGCCATCATGAACACGCAATGTATTTGTATCCGTATCAAATGACAATTCCCCCGGCAGACCCGTAAACTTATCATTTGCCGCGGTTGTGCCGCGACGAATTTGTAAAACTCGTGACATATTTAATCCTTATTGTTTTGTGGAAATAAAAAACACCGCGTAAACGCGGTGCCATGATGATTTATATTATACCATAAATTGCAATAAAAATCAAGATATGTATTATGCCCGAACCCCATGGGATTGCACAAAATCGCTAAGCAGCTGATTCTTTTGTGCGTCAAAGCGTGCCTGGGCCCGCTTTTGACTAAACGCCCATGTTGTGGCATTACCCGCCTGCAGGAAGTTCCAGAAATCCTCCAGCTCTTTAAGTTTGTTTTGATGCGTCTGCGGCCAATCACGGGCCACATCCGCACGGCGCTGCATTGAATCATTTAATTCAGCAATCTGTCTTTGGGCATCATGATACTGTGTAATATCATTATTCAATGTATCATATGCGTTGGCGGCATTTTCATACTGCTGATTGGCATTGATATTAGCCGGTGTATTGATAAAGGCATGTGCATTTTGATAGGCACTAATATTCGCCGGATCACGCAGCCATGCGTTGGAATCATTTAGCTGGCTTTGAATTTCGTCACGCTGGGTTATCAATTCATCCAGTTCCTGTTGCAGGCGCGCCTGTATCGCATGGGCCGCGCCGGGGGGCAATGGTTGGCCGGTTGTTGGGTCAACTGGATTCGCCGCGCGGCGCAATTCTGCGCGCTTTGCCGCGATTTCATTATTCTTTGTATTTAATTGATTCTGCAACCCAACCTGTGCCTGGCCGCGGTTTGTGTAATCAGTGACAACGCTTTGGTTTGACACAAACTGTTCGTGTAATGCGCGGTTATTATCACGAATGGTTTGCTGCGCGGTGCGCTCCGCCTCTCGCTGGGCGATGGTGGCCGGCGTATAACGGTGACCCGGCTGCCCCAATCCTCGTATATCTGCCCTAAGCTGCCGTCTTTGAGCTCTGTCTTGATTATCCTTAAAGTTGCGGTCGGCGTTAAATGTAGCCTGCTCTGCCGCCAGGCGGTTGCGTTCGGCCTGATAATATTGCCCCAGGCGCCCGCGGGTATTATCGCGGTCTTTGATTTTGCGATTTGACAGCATTATCTTGTTTCGCACAAATGTTATGCCATAGCCGACACCGAGAAATGCCGCCTTAATGCTTTTATCAAAAGCATCGGTTACGAACGCCATAGCCTTATTGTCATTATTAAAAGACAGCTTGCTGTCGGAAAAGATTGTCATGGGCTCGTTTCTGATGGCGTCCATTACCTTGCTGGTCATCATGCCGTACTTCATTGCCGTCATGATTTCCATGGCGGTTTTTGCCTTTTCCATGGCATGCGGATCCGGATTGTTTGGATCGGCCCCCTTTATCATTATTTCCTGAACAACGGCCTTCATCTGGCGGGCGTTTTTCCACGCGCCGGCAACCGCCTTTGGCATGGAATCCTTTATTGGCCCCATCGTTTCGACAAACCATTCCCAATGCTGCTTTGATACCGGGTTGCGAATCTTTTTCTTTACATCCGCATCCTTATCCAGCAACCCCGTCAGGCCGTCTGTCGGCTTTATGTTATTGGCATCAATCGCCTTGAATATATCCTTGGACTCCGGCCGGAACGCCATGGTGCCACCGCGCAACTGCTCATACTTTTTCAGGGTGTCACTGTATGTATCACTTACCCATTTTTCAATTCTCTGGCCTAGGGTCAATTCATCAGATGTTTTTGGAGGGACATAATTTGGTCCCTTATCATCCTGCCAGTTTATTACTTTACGGGCCTTATCAATATGTTTCGAGAACTTGCCGTTATCATGCTCTTTAAAAACAGAATAGATGTTCTGGTCATTATAAATTCTGTTCATGATGGCGATCATGCTGCCATCTCTAAATTGCCTGAATTTTTCGGGGGCAATATTCCCGTCACCCGAAAATGCATCACTTCTGCTTAATGCCTCTAGTGCTGGTGCAATGCCATGCAATGCCTGTTCGACGCCGGGTTCATTTTCAAATACATTGTTCCAGGATTGAATCGCACTACGCAGGGCACGCGCAACCTGGCGCACCTTTTGCTGAGTTTTGTAATCCGTATTATATTTTTTTTGCGAATCCCCCAAATCCGTCAGGAATGTATTTATTGCGCTAACATCATCAAATACAGCATCGGTGCCATTATCTTTCTTTACATTTTCCTGTAGCCAGATTTTTAAGCTGTCATTTTGCCCAATAACATCCCTGATTGATTCAATATAGTCTTTTTCCGTATCGGTGGCGGCGTTGATATTAAACAGTGCACTGGGCCCAAAATAATACTCTACAAATTCCCGCTGCTCGGAACTCAAGTCAGATTTTACACTGGCCATGCTGATGAACGCATTTTGAAACGCAATGAATATCTTTTGCAGTTCGGCGTCTGTAATATCATTCGCATTTTGGGGATCCGGCAACGGATTGTTGATATACCCCACGTTATCGCGAAGCAGGTTCCCGTTCGCATCATGCTGCAGATAATCGCGCGTCCACAGCCGCATCTCATCCGTCAGGGAATCTGAACGCACCCAGTCATCGAATTGGGCGCGCACCTCAGTCGGCATTGAATTGAAATGCAGCTGCATATAGTATTTCTTGATAAAATCATTCATTTTCATAGCCATGGGGCGCCCTTTTAATTATCTTATATATTATAATGCACTTTTGCTGAAATTTCAATATTTTTGGCTTTGCGACGGCTAAAAAAGGTGTATAATCCCCCACATGGAAGGAAATTCATCACTTAAACAGTTTTTAACGAATATTTACGGCTATACATTCTTTAACGCATTGATGTGGTTATCGCCGGTATATGCCATTTTTATGCAGTCCCACGGCATCAGCGATATGGGGATATCGGTGTTGCTGATGCTATGGTCGGGGGCGATTATTGTAACGCAATTTCCGCTGACATGGGTTGCACGCAAATGCGGGGCGAAAAATATGCTGTTCGCCGGCCAGGCGATAAAAATCATCGCATTCATACTGTGGGTTATATGGCCCTGCTTTGCCGGATTTGCCATCGGCATGATATTATGGGGCATGCATGGCGCCATTTATGACGCTGTTTCCGAAGATGTATTATATGACGAAGTGCGCGCACGCACGCATACAAACATATATGCAAAGATACTGGGGCGGCGGCGTAATATCGCATCCGGGGCAAAGGCATTGTCGGCGGCCGGGTCACTGCTGATGTTTTTTGGATATCCCGTTATTACCGCCGCAACGGTGGTGTGCCTGGTGCTGTCTATGCTGTTTTTAATGCGGATGCGTCTGGTCGAAGAATACACCGGCATGCAACCAAATATCGGATTGGGAACACAGATAAAAAATGGCCTGGCGGAATTTAAGCGAACGCCCGCACTGATTGCCCTGTTGGCGCTGTGCGTTATGGTGACGAATTTTTCGTATTTGAACGATTACCTTAGCCTGATTGGCGTGGATATTGGCCTGCGGCCGGAATTTATCGGGATAGTGCCGTTTTTCATTCTGTGCTGTCAGGTGGTGGGGCAAAGCCTGGCGCATCGGTTCTATAATGTGCGCTGGGCGGGGCTGTATTCGCTGATTATTGTTGCGGGCGGCCTGTTTGTAACATTTTCCATATATTACAACATGTGGGGGCTGTTGGCACTGGGGGGGGCGTACATATTATGCTCGCTGGTCAAAATCGTGACATATGCCCATTTTCAAGACCAGACGCCATCCCGCCATCGGATGGAAGTATTGTCGTTCTATAGCATAACTGACCAAGGGACATATATGCTGACCAGTCTTATTGTCGGCCTGGGGTCGATGATTGGCAGCTGGCGCTATAGTGTATTGATTTTAGGCTGTATGTTGGGGCTGGTCGGGATATGGGCCACGACGTGCATCAGACGCCGCGAACGCGCAAAGGCGCCCGCCACCGCCCCACGAAAAATTGTCCGTGCGGATGGAATTGATGTAATTTAATCATTTCATTCCTATACCCATTTTACCTAAAATCGTATACGATTATCGGCATGAATATCCAACTTCGCAATGTTTTGCTGAAATCCATACCGTACATGCTGTCCATCGCGGGCGGAATAATATTGTTTGTCGTAACCAAAGACAACATACACAACCCCAGCGTTGCCGATTTGATTGACAATATTGCGGCATCCCTGTTGTCGATTCCGGTGGTGTTTTTACTGTACGATTATTCAAATTACAGAATTTCCAGAAAGCTCAACAAAACCATGGCCACCAACATGTCCTCGCGCGCATCGTCGTTGGTGCTGGGGCTGATTATACAGGTTCGCCACATGCTGGGGATGCGTGGAAAAATCACATTGGCCACAATAAACAAAATGCAGAATATGGGACATGGCGAAATTGCCAAAAAATTAAAAATAACCACCGCACAGATGCAAAGCCTGCATACATATCACAACAGTTTGGAATCGCTGATATATCAATACGGCAAGAATAATGTTATGGACACATCCAGCCTGCAGACACTGTCGGGGTTGAGCATGGATTTACTGCGCCTGATGAACGAGCATCAATTTCACGGGCATAAAACGGTTGCCGCACGGTATATATCGGACATGATTACGCGAATTGTGGACTGGTTGGATTCCGATGCCGGCGCAACGATGGATTTTCAAAAAATGTTACAACAAGCCGAAGATACGGATACCGCCGGCAAACAATAATCATAGCCGCGCTTATTTTTTCTTGCATTTTTATTTTTTATGTGTCAAAATTACGCCCGACCCACGGAAAAGGAATCCAGTTATCCTAATATTTCCGGGTCCGTTCTGGGAACATAGCTCAGTTGGTAGAGCAAGTGACTTTTAATCACTGGGTCCAGGGTTCGAGTCCCTGTGTTCCCACCAAAAATTAAACCGCCATTTTGGCGGTTTTGCTTTTGGCCGTGGAGCGCGGACGAGAACCCGCCACAGGGTTCGTCTGCGGAGTTGGCAAGGCCAAGCATAGCGCCGGCCGCGCCTTACGAGCGGAAAGGGGCCCGCCGGCATCACGCCGGTGGGAATTACAGTCCCTGCGCGACCACCAAAAATTAAACCGCCATTTTGGCGGTTTTGTTTTTTATTCCCCTTGAAAACCGTTCAGAACCGGGTATCCTGTAATTTATGTCCAAGTATATTGATATGCATTGTCATTGGCCAACTGATATTCCATCGGAATATGACGGTGTGGTTATAAATGCAACCGACACATCACAGTGGCCGGAAATAGTCGCCCGGACGCGGGCCGCCGCAACTGTATGGGGCGCGATTGGAATTCATCCGGCCTGTGCCGCGGCCGCCAGCGGTGCATGGCCGGAAAACATGCAACAAATACTGCGCGCAAATCCACACCTGATGGTGGGTGAAATCGGGCTGGATAAAAATCAGCCGGGGGCGGACGCGCAAATTGACCTGTTTGCACGCCAACTAAACATTGCACACGAGTTTAGCCGTACGACCCAGATTCACTGTGTCGGAATGTGGGATATATTGCTGCACATATTGGGGCGCATGCCGCGGCGCATCATCATGCACGCGTTTGGCGGCAGCGCGGATATAATGCATACAATCGGACAGCGGCATGATGCCTATTTTTCTTTTTCGCCGCGCGTGATGGATACAAAATACAAACGCATGCGCGAATGCGCGGCGGTGGTGCCACTGCAACGCATTTTAACCGAAAGTGACGGTATGGCCGGCACGCGCGGGGCCGACATTGTCAATGAAATCGCACAATTGCGCGCATTGCCGGCCGACGAATTGGCCGATATAATATATGAAAATTCACAAAAGGTGTTGAACAATGGATAAGCTTAGCCGGATAAGAATGTTGTTGGGTGATGCGGCGGTGGCGCGCCTGCACGGGGCGACGGTGATGGTTGTCGGATGCGGGGCGGTCGGCTCTTTTGCGATAGAGGCATTGGCCCGCAGTGGTGTCGGCCACCTGATACTGATTGATTTTGACCGGGTCGACGCATCAAACATCAACCGCCAATTATTTGCACTAAATTCCACAATTGGCCGCCTAAAAACAGACATTGCCCGCGAACGCATTGCCGACATAAACGATGATATTATCGTGGATACAATGCCTATATTTTTTGATCAGCACACGCAAATTGATGTCCGGCCTGATTTTGTTATTGATGCAATTGATTCAACTGATTCAAAGATTGCGCTGTATCAATGGTGCGCGGCCCGCCACATTCCATTCGCCGCCAGCATGGGCGCCGCACGCAAGCGCGCCCCCGACATGATAAAGACGGCCCCCCTGTCCCGAACCACGGTATGCCCATTGGCGGCCAAGATTCGCAAAATGGCGCGCACGGCGGGCCTGCCGGACTTTCCGGTTGTGTATTCGACCGAGGTTCCATCCGGTGACATAAGCGCCCATTCGTTCGGTTCGATAATAACAGTTACGGGGATATTCGGCCTAATGCTGGGGGACATTGCGATTGAGCATATCGTAAAACAATAACTATTACAAAATATGCCGCATTCCATCACAATCCCCCAACGGGGGGATGAGAAATGATATACGGCTACATTCGGGTCAGTACAGACCGCCAAGACTGCGAAAATCAAAAAATAGGCATTGACCACAAGGCGCGCGCCCTGGGGCTGTGCATAGAAAGATATATAGAAGACGCCGGCATTTCCGGCACGACCGAACCGGAACAGCGCCGCCTGGGGCGGTGTCTGCGCCGATTGCGGCCGGGCGATGTGATTATATGCAGCGAACTGTCGCGGCTGGGGCGGCGGTTGTTTATGATTCTGCGGGTATTGGAATACTGTATGCAGCGCGGGGCAAAACTATACACGGTCAAAGACAACTATGAACTGGGCGACAACATACAATCAAAAGTATTGGCATTTGCGTTCGGCCTGTCCGCGGAGATAGAGCGCGATTTAATATCAATGCGTACGCGCGAAGGCCTGGCGCGGCGGCGCGCAATGGGTCAACCGTTGGGGCGCCGGCGCGGGGCAAAGAATAAACGCCACAAATTGGACGGGCGGCATGAAATAATTCAAAAAATGATTGCCCACGGCATGTCCCAGCGTCAAATTGCCAAGCATTTTAATGTCAGTCCGCCGACAATTCGGCGTCTGCTTGAAACAATTTAAGGACCGTTTTGTTGTCCTGTTTTGTCGGCAATAACTGTAGGCAAATATTCCCGATAAGTCAATCTGTTTTCCTGAAACTTTTTAACGGTCGCCAGATTGTCTGATGTCTGAACATGGTCGGGATGCGGCGTATCATACAACAGGTCGAACCAAAAGTATGCCGGGTTACCAATTTACGCACACAGGTGGCCATCTTAGTATCCTGACCTCTTTTTATTGTCAATAAGAAATGCAAAACAAGGGTTTAATTAAATGAGTTTTTTAAACGAAATACAGTCTCGTATTGATAAGGCAGAAATAGTGTCTTTTGATATTTTCGATACATTGCTAGTTAGACCATATGCTAAACCAACCGACTTATTCCGACATATGGAGCAACATTTTAATGCATCCGGTTTTCATGATGCACGCATTAGTGCCGAAGCGGCTGCTCGCAAAACTCATGATGACTATGAAGAAGTAACCCTGAATCAAATATATGAAGAGATTGATGCACAGTACAAAGACTTTTATGAAAAGGAAAAAGACTTTGAAAGACAAATTTTAATTCCCAACCCCAAAGTCAAAGAAGTATTTGATTATGCCAAAAGCAAAGGGAAGAAAATCATTGTGATATCAGACATGTATCTGGATGGTAAATTCCTACATGATGTTCTTAAAGAAAAAGGCTATACAGGAATATCAAAATGTTATGTTTCATCTGACTATAAAAAGATGAAAATGACCGGAACACTGTTCCCTGTTGTTATCAAAGACCAAGGTATTGAGCCATCAAAAATTTTACACATCGGAGACAATTTTCAATCCGACTATGCAATTCCTTTTTCATATGGCTTTGATGCATCTTTCTTTTATAAAAATATAGACTGTTTGTTTCAGCATGATGTTCGCGTTCCTGCATTCTATGAAAAAAATAAAGACAATCTTGGGATATCCATTATTTTGGGAATGCTATCGTATATTTATGCGACTGATGAAAGCAATTACTGGAAAATTTTCGGTTTCAAATATGCAGGCCCAATTATTTTTGCATATATGGAATGGCTGATGCAAAAATTACAGGACGATAATATATCTGATGTAATGTTCATTGCACGCGACGGTTATACACTCCAGAAAGTTTTTGACATACTGGACGAAAATAAAGATTTTAATAGCAATTATGTTTACGCATCGCGAATGTTTGATACCTTATTCAACATGCCTTATAAGCAAAAGATAGCTGTTGATCCAATAGAAGGCCTCAGTACACTTAAAAAAATAATTTACTATTACAAAGACAAGAATCCAATTTTAAAGTCAGAAACCCCGGCAAATATAACATCATGTGATGAAGGTGTTGAATTTATTGAAAAACATCTGGATATATATGAAGCCTTGGCAACGCGGAAAAAGGCTGATTATGCTAAGTATATAAATCAATTCATGAATCACAACAAAGTAGCCATGGTTGATACACTCAGCATACATATGTCAAGCCAAAGGTTGCTAACCAGCTTTTGCAAAAATAATGGCGTGGAATTGTATGGATATTATTTCGCTGTTGAAAAATCACCAAAAGTTGATTACAGCGACAAAATATTCCGCACTTTTCAGAAGTCTTTTGAATGGCAATTCATCGATTGGGATTTTTGTGAATTTCTTATTACATCGCCGGAATCACCAATCCAAGACATTTCATTGGATGGCACGCCAATATATAAAAAACAATCCCTTATGGAAAAAACGCGGTCGGAAGCATATAAGTTCGTTTCTGAAGGCGCCGTAATGTTTGCTCAACTAGCTAAACAGTTTTTTGGAAATATATTGCTAAACCTGCGTCCGGAAGATGTTACAATGTGGATAAATGAATTCTGCTTGATTCCAACAGAATTAGATAAAGCTCAAATTACACATATTAAACATGGATATGATTCCAATCACGATACTTATGTGCCAATATGTAAACCATGGTTTAATAATTGTGGAGCCGATCAAACCAACACTGGAACGACCATAAGAAAATATAAATTATTTGATTGTTTGCCTATACTAAAAACCATTCGCGGTAATGGTAAATATGAAATCCGGATGTTTAATATCATTCCAATTATCAAGATAAAGCAAAAATGGCGTCAGATATATTTAGCCGGGATTCCTATTTATAAAATCAGCATAACACCAACACGAAAGGTGTTTAGACTGTTTAAACTAATTCCTATTTTGGCAATAAAGGGATAATAGCATGAAAAAATATTTAAACATTGTTTTGACTGGTGATAAAAATTATGTTCATCCGCTTGGGGTTTTGATGGTTTCCGTGCTGGAAAACTTGCACCCTGATTACAAAGCGCGCTTTTTTATGTTCGTATCCGACTTTTCCCCTCATGATGAGGCACAATTAAACAAGCTAAAGCGCAAATATGACTGCGATATTATATATTACGACATGGCAAATTACGCCCATGTTTTCAATAACATTGATGTATCCACATTTAAGCTACAATATATATCGCTTGCCACATATTACCGCTTGCTTATGCTTGATATACTGCCCGACGATGTGGATAAATGTTTTTATATAGACGGTGACATGATTGTTGGCAGTGACCTGTCCGGTATATATGAACAATGCGACAGCAGTACACTGGCATGTGTGGTGGCAGAAATATTGGCAATGACGAATAAACATACCACATTGGCCCATTTAAAAAGCTGGCAAGAGTTTGCACCTTTAAACAACGGCCAAACCCCGTATTTTAATGCTGGATTTATGTTATTAAATATACATGAGGCAAAAAGACTAAACCTATTCCAGGCGGCATTTGATTTCCTACGCGCGCACCCCAATCCACCGTATGCCGACCAAGACACCCTGAATGCCATCATCGGTCAGCGCCATGGGGACCGCGTATGTTTTTTACCCCCACAATACAATGTGTTTTGTGACATAGATTATAGCCCAGAATACAATGTATCTGTATATTCGCAACAACAAATAAAAGATTCCTTTAGCGCACCGGCCGTATACCATTATGCGGGCGGGAATAAACCATGGCGAACTAACAATGTGAAACATTTCTATGATATTTGGTGGCATTATGCGAGAAAATCACCATGGAAAAATAAATTATGCCGCAAACGCCACAAACATAGCGGCACTGTAAAGACATATCGACTGTTTAATGCAATCGAATTGATAAAATGCGTATCAACTCCCGAAAAAAGCCGCTTCTTGTTGCTAGGGGTAATGCCTATTTTAACACGCACCCAAAAATTTAATGCCACATATTATAAATTGTTTGGCTCAATTCCTGTGCTGAAAATCATCAATGATTACCACAGCTAACATTAAGATACCGGAGTTTTTTATGCGAATATTGCGCTATCATAAGAAAAAGAATACACCTTCTTTTGGAGGTATAAATAATCATGTATATTTAATCGACTCTACAACAAATGAACGCACCGAGATATTTGAAAACTTACCGGGATTGCATTTTAACCTTGGGGGCCAAGACAATGTCATTGAGGTAATGACGCCAATTGGATCATTTAAAAACTGTACTATTTTCATTGACAAAACGAGCAATGCACATATTCGCTTTGAAAATAATATTTATTTGCAAGATTGCTTTTTTTCAATTTTTAATGGCACTCATCAAAAATGTTACATCGATAAATATACAAGTTTTGCAGGCGGTGCTATTATAAATATTCACAATAATTCAGGATTACATATTCACGAAGATTGTATGTTTTCTAATCAAATTGTAATTTGGACATCTGACGGACATGCCTTATTAGATTCACAGACACATAAGTTGTTAAACCAACCACAAGATTGCTTAACCATTGGAAAACATTGTTGGATTGGTTTTGGTGCAAAAATTTTTAAGGGCGGCGGCCTAAATGACAACTCCGTACTGGGTGCGGGCTCCGTTTTAACGCGCAAATTTAATGAAACCAACATAGTTGTAGCAGGAAACCCTTGCCGTATTGTGCGCCAAGACATTGAGTGGTCACGGCAACCCCCTCAAAATTTTTATTAAAATAATCCGCCTAATGGCGGATTATTTTAATTCTTTGGATATTTTGATTTAATATCAGATATTGTATTCTGCCATATTCGGGTTCCATTTTCCATGTCATGGTAAATCATATCCAATTGGTCGCCAATACATGGATACTTTCGGGCACGCATTTGTCGATACGATGGCAAAGTTTCATTTGGAACCGCATCGCTAAAATAGCATCTGCCATCATGCCCATATATAATCTCTTTTCTTGTTTTCTTGTTCAATCCCAATTTATTGGCAACATGCTTATTTTTTGTAAAACGACCTATCGTGCCATCTGATAACATTTCATAAAACATTAAATTTCTCCTTTAGCATATACAAAACGAAAATACACAACCGCACCGCTATAATTATAATTTAAAGTAACACGGTCATTTTTGCATACTGGCACCATAAAAGAAGACAATTGCCCCGCTAAATTTGTTGACTTAAATACACCTATACCGTTTGTTTCATTCGTCATATTGCAGTATTCTGAACCGCCTGAAAAAATTGCCAACATATAATAACCATTTGCCGGGGCAATATATTCCGAAATACTGGGCAATAGTGCCATGTCAACATAATTACCACTTGGCAATGAAGCTTCTGTCGCATAATCCGTGTTTGATATCACCGTCCCGCCCGGTGTTTCGCCATCGTGTACGCGCAATGTTTTTGCATCTGTGTCGACCGTTACTTCGCCAACGGCACCCGTAAATTTATCGTTCTGGGCCGTGGTGCCCCGGCGCAGCTGTATTTGTCGTGACATAAAAAAATCTCCTGTGGATTGCGCCCCGCGGCTGGGGTGTGGGGCAATAAAAAAACGCCCCATGGGGCGGCTTTTCCCGTACCGGCCCAGCATTCGGTGCGGCGCACACAGGAAAATTGTTTTACCAATTATGCCCACCAAATAATCCGCGAAAACCGCGGTTTCAAGTCCCAAGTAAAAATTTTTTTATGCAAATAAAAAAACGCCCGTGCGGGCGTCCTTTGCGATTAGCAACCGCCAGTCGCATTGCCGATGATTTTAGAAATCGAGATATCCTTGTGCAACAAGAAATCATATTCGCAATTGCCAGACTTGTAAGAACCAGTGCAGGCAGCCAATGTCATAACGGCAAACAACGCCAACATTACTTTTTTCATTTGTACTTCTCCTTTATGCTTTTAACAGCGATATTATTATATTAGGAACGGTGTCCTTTTTCAAGTTTTTTATAGGAATTTATATTGCGCGTTGTATCCAGTGCGTTTTTCGCGGCGTGACAATTATGACATCAAAACGCGCATCCCCGCGCCAGCCTTTCCTTAGCATATAAGTGTGCGCCGCACTACGCAGGCGCGCCGATTGATGCGGCCCAATTGCCGCCCATGCGGAATCAATGTTCGGACGATATTTTACCTCTACAAAAATCATGAGACCGCCGCGGCGGGCGATGATATCTATCTCGGCCCGGCCGGTATTGCGCCCGGTAACATACCGGGTTTCAACAATGCGAAAGCCGCGCAGACGCAAAAACATTCGTGCACGCCATTCGGCCATCAATCCCGCACGATACGATGTTAAATCAGAACGCATATGGCTTGGCCTTGAAATTCTGGCGGGCGGTGGATACATTTTTTGCCGCGTCCGATGCATTGCGACCATTATCCACTAAATCCAATGAACCGTAATACGCCGTCATCATCGGGTCATATGCGTTACTGGTCGTAATCCATTTGTCAGAACCGGAATTCGGCGCCCCATACTTGTCCAGAACACTTTGCCAAAATGCCAGAATTTTTTTCTGACGCTGATTTTCGAATTTTTCGGCCGCGCCCTCCAACTCATTCACATCATTGGTATAAACCACGCGCCAGACAACATTGTCGGTTGCATTGCTGGTGAAATACACCGTTATTTCTTCGCCGGTGTTTTCACGAACCAGATGCACCTCTGATACATATAACAGGCCACGATTACGCGCCAATGTGCGAATGCACTGCTCCAGCGCCGCAGGGGCGACGGTGCCCTGGCCACGGCATTCGTAGTCCAAATTATATTTCCAATCTGAATTTATGGTATAGATTATGCTGTCCTTTTGGCGGGGGGAATACAGACCCTTTGACTTAAAAAACAGATTCTGGACATCATCAAATGTCATCCCCAGCATGATGCCCGCAATATCAAATGATGCAACCGTCGCACCCGACGCGTCGTCATTCATGGAAACAGGCGATGCCGTCAAATCAGATGGCGCACTGTCGACAATTGCAAAATTATTAAAATCAAATGCATCACCATCATCCGCAGCACATGCCAATGGCACCAATGTTATACATAACAATAAAAAGCCAATCAATCTGTTCATTACATTCCACCATCCGGTACACCGATTGCGGTTACCTCAAACTTAAAAATGCCAGCCGGGTCATAACCCTGCTCCAAATAACGACGGATGTCCAAACTTGGCCGCAATCCCTCTTCCTCGCGGATGACAATGTATAAAACACCATCGGTTACCTGCAGGTTCTGGGAAAAGTCGTTGGGCGCCAGCCATGTTTTTAACTGATACCGTACCGTCCAATAATCACTGTCGGGGGTGGGCTTGAATATATCGCCGACAACCGCGACCGTCCGCAATGCTTTATCATTTGCAAGGCGCTGAATCTCCTCGGCCTCCCCCTCTTTCCATTCTTTGAATACGGTCGGGGTCGACAACCGGGCTAGGATGGAATCACCGCGCATTCGCGCCGTAACATCGGCGGCGTCAGGAATAACATAAAAATATTCGGTGATATATTTTGTCACCAGACGGCGCCGCATTTCATCCATGCCCAACTCCGCAGGCGTCTGGGGCGCACCAATACGACGCGACGACAGGTTGTTTGGCTGAAAAAAGTATGGCTTTATCGATAGGCCGCCTACCGCATCAAAGACGGATGCACTTGCCCATATTGCGGCAAAAGTCAGTGCAAGCATCAATATTCCGGCAAAAAATCGTAGCAAGAAACCCATTAATTCAACCTGTATGCGTTAAAGTCCGATATATAATAGCCCATTGTCATTGGATAGTTCATTACATCCCGCGAAACGCGCGCAAACGCAACGACGGTGAATTCCCCGCTGATGCTGGACCATACGCGACCGTATACCCGCCATGCGCCACCCTTATCATCAATTTCCGACTGTGGCGTTACCTGCAGACTTTCATCCAAGAGCGTCCATGTTTCACCCGCCGCCGCACGCAGCACATAGTTAGGCATAACCGTTTCTGTAAAATGTTCATAGACCTTGCCGCCGGCCCCACAAAATATTGCACATTCATTGGATGTATGCGCCAACACTTCCGCCCCCGTACAGGTTGCCGTATTGCATTCCTTCCATGCGGCATCATTTGCGGCTGAATTCGTCGTTATCAGAAACCAATTGGCGGCAAAGTTACCGACAAGCGCTTCCTGAACCGTGTGCGTTGTTGAATATTTGATTGATGCAGCCGTACTGCGCCCGATGACAGACCACTGCGCCGTTGCGCGGTCAATTGAAATCAAAAACGGTTCAACACGCACGGAACGGACCGCCCACAATAACAACCCACATGTACAGATTATCAGAAAAAACAAAACAAGCGCCGCCGTCCCCATAAATCTGGATATTGCAATGCGCCGACCGGCCGGAAACGCCGCGGTGTCAAAATTGCCCGGATAATCCAATGCGTCCCCCCTTGCGTGGTGATTTACGCCTGATATACCATGATACATGCACACGGGCTAAGCTTCAGCTCATTATTATCATAGCCGACGCCAACCGGTTCGCGGTCATATACCTGACCACAGCCCGCCAATGCCAATGCAACAAATATGCCTAAACAAAGTTTTTTCATATGGCCCTTCCCCCTTTTTGCACAAAAATCCGCGATTTGTATATATTGTGATTATAGGGGAAATAGACAATCGCCGTCAAGCGCAAAAGCAAACAAATAATTTGACAAAATGAATACAAATAGTACCATATATACACTTATTAAGAGATACGAATTATGTCAGAAGTTGGACAGGATAGTATAGCAAAAGATTTTTTTGAGCACTCTCATCAACTGGTTGATGAGGGGGGTAAACCACTTACCAACATATATTGGTCACATGCAACGGGCGATATGCCGGCGGCGGGGTGCGTATATCTGATACATGGATACGGCGGCAGTCCGATTGAGCCATGCATGAAACTGCCGATGATGTATGGCCTGGGGCGGGGTTTTGATATTGTGGCAATCGAAGGTTGCGCCCTGTCGGCGACATATGGCGAAAAGAAGGAAGTTGGTGACATGACATTGTCGCGCCAGAAAACAGCCATTTTACAGGGGCTGAAGTTTTGCGCGAAGGAAATACCGGATTTGGCCACGCATTATAACATCGGATGGGCACATTCATTGTCATGTCGTGCGCTGTCTGATTTGATGGTGGATTCAAGATTCGTACGCGAATACTTTAACGAAATCATATTAAACAACCCTTATTTCATGGCCCCGCCAAAGGTTGTTAAGATGAAACAACGCCTGCTTAAATCAGACCCGACGGGCGGCCAGTGGGAAACATTGGCACGGCGCGTTGCATTCATGTCGCGATGCATCGAAAGCCGTACTTATACCATTCCGACGCGCCTGTATAATCTGGCGATACCGTTGCCGGACAAATGGCGCTTTAACGAGCAGAATTTTGTCGCATTGGCAAAAAAAATGTCGCATTTTGTATCCAGACTGCGAATGTATTTCGTTTTGGGCACCGCGGATAATATGGCCGACTATAATCAAAACCTGGAATTCTTTCGGGGATTGCGCGTGCCGGCAAAACAATTGGTATGCATTGACGGCGCCAACCATTCATTTGAAAACGCACTGGAAGAATATGCAACAAAATCCCAGGAAATACTGGAATCAATAAAAGCAAATCTGCCAACGCGTGGGAAATAAAAAAACAGGCTTTTAAAAGCCTGTTTTTTTAGAACTGCGTTTCAAACGAAAGCAGGAATCGCTGCTCACGGTCATGCTTGTTCATTTTTAGCGGCCAACCCCAGCTGAAGTTCATCGGCCCCATCGGTGTGTTCCAGTAAATACCGACACCGTATGATGTACGCAAATCCTGGTCTATATAGTTGTCACGGCCGGCATATGTATCCTCCCGCTTGGGCGGTTTACCCAAAATACCATAATCCATGAATACAAATCCCTTTATCTGATATTCATCGGGGATGAATATGGGGAAATTTAACTGCGTTGAACCATTTATCTTCCACAAACCACCCAGGGAATAAGAAGTGTAAGCCCAGTTACGCGAACCGACACCCGCAACATCAAATCCACGCAATGTTTCACCACCCAAGAAATAGCGGTAAACACGAGAGATATAGTCCCCATCCAACGGTTGCAAAATCCCTAAATCCAAAGAGGAGCGCAACTGCCACCGGTCATTCCAGAACTTGAACAAGGCGGTTACATCCGCGCTGTAGCGCATGAATGTTTCAGAACCACCAAACCCGGTATACGACAACCCGATATTTCCAACCAGCCCCGTGTGGGTATTATGTTCAAAATTGGTATCCAAATTGTGATAACGGAAATTCGTGCCCAATGTGTACAGGTTTGCATCCTGCCAGCCGGATGACTGAATATCATAATTCTGGTCGAATGATGCCGACAGGCGCATTGTCTGGAACCAATGGTCCGTCAGGCGCCATCCCATGCGACCCGTTACCGCAAAGGAATCACGGTCATACCCCAGACTGCCCAGGGATGAATAGTCATACATTGTATAAGACACATCAAATCCGGCCGACAAGGCGCGCCCAAACAAATACGGTTCGGTAAAACTGAACAGGGCCTGTTTCTGATACTGCGCCAAGGAACCACGCAACTGCACAATTTGGCCGCGGCCCATGAAATTATTTTCCGTGATTCCGGCATCAACCATGAATCCGTTGATGTTTGACCATCCAAATCCACCCGACAATTCACCGGTCGGCTGTTCCTCAACCTTCACATCCAGGTTCATCATATTCGAATCCGCAACGCGGGTTGGAATCATCTGAACTTCCTTGAAATAACGGGTTCGCATCAAATTCTGGCGGCCGGTTTCAATTGTCTGAAGCGAAAATGGGTCGCCCGGACGCATCGGCAGGGATTGTTCAATAACACTGTCAAATGTGCGAACATTGCCCAGAATGTTTATCGAGTTTAAATAAATACGGTTGGTCTTTTGAATCTGAAACGCCATGTCAATTGTGCGCGTATCATCATGCTTTACCGGAACCGGGTCAACCGTTATAAATGCATAACCGTGATCGGCAACAACCGTCCGCAGGGCGGCAATGGTTTCCTCTATCTTGTCTATGTTATAGGTATCTTTCTCTGATATCTTCAGGGCATCATGCAACTGCTTATCCGTGACATCATCAAACGGGTTATCAATAGTGATTTTACCCATTTTGTATTTTGGCCCCTCATCCACGGTAAATGTTACGGAATAATACTGACGATCGGGGGTGAAAACACCATCGGCACGCGTTACCTGAAAATCAACATAACCATTTTTCAGATAAAACTGACGCAGCATCTGCTGATCGTACATTATGCGGTCTTCGTCGAATACATCAAACTGCGTCATCAGGCGCCACCAGGCATGCTGGCGTGATAAGATTTCCCCGCGCAACACGGAATCACGGAACTTTTTATTACCCTTGAAATCAATGCTGCGGATATATGTGGGGTGGCCTTCGGTTATCTCATATACAATATTGACACGGTTGTCGGCCAATGTTATCTTTTTCGGATTTATTTTTGTGCCGAAAAAACCCTTGCGCTGATACATGGTCAACATGCGCTGAACATCCGCACCAATGACAGATTCATCATAAGATGCGCGTTCCTTTGTCCGGATTTCCTTCTTTAAATCATCCAGTGATATTTCATCATTACCCTCAATTGTAATTTGATTTACAATTGGTGCCTCTGTTATATCAATCTTTAAAACATTGCCAGACATCCGGACATCAATCTTGGAAAAATATCCGCTTTCCTGTAATTTTTTGGCAATTTGATTTGCGCGTTCCGCGCCAATGTTTTCGCCAACCTTTACATCCGCCAAAATGCGGATTGATTCCGAATCCATTCGGCGTGCACCCGAAACATCGATGCGCGACACCGTTGCCGCCATGCCCATTCCGGCATACATTGCCGCAACCGCCGATACAGATAAAGTCTTTTTCATGCTCATTTTAATTCAATCCAAATACGCGCGCCAAATCATTCCACATTGTCAACCCAAACATTGCCGCAATAAGAACCCAGCCGGCGATGATTGCCATCTCCATCCCGCGGCCACCCAGTTTCCGCCGGGTTACGGCCTCTATTATAAGTATCAGCAGGTAGCCCCCATCCAATACCGGTAACGGCAACAGATTTATAACACCCAAATTCACCGATAGCAATGCAATTATAGACAACAGTGCAAAGAATCCCATTTCCATCGCTTTGCCGGAAACCTCCGCGATTGTGATAAAGGAGCCCAACTGTTTTGAAGAGCGTTCACCCGTTACAATCTGTTTCAACACAACCAACAGTGTTTTTGACTGATGATATGTTTCACGCGCACCGGAATATATCGCGCCAAAGAAACCCTTTTTGCGGAATTCAGTTTTACTGCCATCCGCAATCAGCCCCCAACGCTCGGCCGGGGCCAATTTTACCTGAACCAATTTATCATCGCGAACAAGAAGCACATTCGCATCACGGTTTGCGGCAATCTCTTTGGCGATAATCAATTCGCCCCAGTTGGTAATTTTTTCATCATCAATGCGGATAACAATATCACCCGGTTTTACCCCCGCATTAAACGCGACCGATTCCTGTATTACCTGACCCACGACGGGTAATTGGACATTTTTCGGCTTAAACATAAACATGGCCGAATATATCCCCCACGCCAGCAGGAAATTCATCGTCACACCGGCGGCAATTATGATAAACTGTTTCCAGGCCGGGGGTGATAAATAGTGCCCCTTTTTCTGCGCCGCGGGCAAGTCCGCATATTTTTTGCGATTGAACATATCCTCTTGTCCATAAATGGAAACATAGCCCCCCAGTGGCAGGCATGACAATTTCCATACGGTCCCCCGGCGGTCGGTCCATTTCAGCAATGCCGGGCCAAACCCAATTGAAAACGCATCAACCCGTACCCCGGCCCAACGCGCGGCCAAAAAGTGCCCCAGTTCATGGACGAACACAACCACGCCCAAAACAATCAACAATGCGACAATCGTCAAAAAGACATGCATTTCAGCTTCCTTTCCTTACAGCATTACCAGCCATATTATCGGCAATACATAAATCCATCCATCAAATCTGTCCAGCAGCCCGCCGTGACCGGGAATGATATTGCCAAAATCCTTTATCCCCAAACGACGCTTTACCCAGCTGGCCGTCAGGTCGCCGTATTGCGACAATAGCGCAACACTGATGCCAATCCACATCAGTTGCGGCATAAATATATCCGCCCCCAACAGACCATACATAACACCCGCCGCCGTTCCGCATGCGATGCCCGCAATCTGGCCGGCCCATGTTTTATTTGCCGACAGGCGCGGCCACATCTTGTCCCCGCCAAGCAAGTGCCCGAAAAACCATGCCCCGATGTCGGCTGAACAGATAATAAGCAGCATCAATAATACAATCCATGGCCGCGCGCCCACATTCCATGCGGCAATCGCCACAAAGAACAGCCACACTAAAAATCCGATGCACACCCCCCAGTTGCCACGCAAATTCGCCCGACACCGCGACATCGCCAGGCCCATTTCCACAATCATCAATATCGCAACTGTCACCGCCAGGTAGCGAACCGCCGGATATCCAAAATATTGCGCGACGGCCGCCCCGGCGGCAATCAATGCCATAACGGCGCCTGCAATAATTCTTTTCTTGGTTTCAGACATAATAAAATCCTTACTTTTTTGCACCGGAATAATTGGCCTTTTTCCCGCCACCAAAGCGACGGTCACGGCGCGCATATTCATTCAGCGTTTCCTGCCACAGCTCTTCGCTGCGGACCAGGTCGGGCCAATGCTGCGGCATGAACATCAATTCAGCATACGCCAATTTCCACAACAGGAAATTTGATATACGAACCTCATTGCTGGTGCGGACCATCAAATCAATCGGCAGCAAATCACCCGTATCCAAATATGTTTCAAAAGTCGCGCGGTCAACGGGCCGACCATCCGCAATCGCGGCGTTCACCGCGTCCACAATTTCATCCTGGCCGCCATAGTTCAGGGCGAAAACAACCGTACCACCGGTATTTTCAGCCGATGTTTCTTCCAGCCTATCACATAAATCCGCCAGCTTTTTCGGCAGGCGCGCACGCCCCCCAACAATGCGATAGCGCAGGTTCTTTTCCAGCGCATGCCGCATATTCTTGTTCAATTCGGTATAGAACAAGTCCATAAGGAATCCGACCTCTTCTTCGGAACGGTTCCAGTTTTCGGTTGAAAATATAAAGAATGTAACGGTGGACACACCGCGCGCGATATACCAATCAACCAGATTTTCAAAATTTGAAATCCCGGCCCGGTGCCCCATCAGTGGCGGCAGGCCGCGACTTTCGGCCCAGCGGCGATTACCGTCGCATATAAATGCGATATGGGCCGGAACGCGTGCGGACCGGGCAATGTCAGTCTGTTTCTTTTTAAATAATTTGAACATTTTGCGCCCTGCGATAAATATGAATTAAACGGACATAATATCCGCTTCTTTCTGCTTGGCCAGCGTGTCAACCTCGGCCCCGCGACGCTCAAACACTTTCTGCAGGTCGTCTTCGAATTTACGCTGTTCGTCTTCGGATATTTCCTTGTCGGTAACGGCACGTTTGATTTTACCCATCGCATCCTGACGGATGTTGCGCATGGAAATCTTGGCCTCTTCGGCGTATTTGCCAGACACTTTGACCAATTCCTTGCGGCGTTCTTCGGTAAGTGGCGGCAGATTCAAGCGAATAACACCACCCGCCGTCATCGGATTTAGTCCCAGCCCCGAATCGCGTATCGCTTTTTCAACGGCCGGCGCATTTGTCACATCCCAAACGGTAACGGATAAAGTCTGGGTATCAGGGGTGGATACGGTCGCCACCTGGTTCAATGGCATTTCCGCGCCATATACCATTGCGCGTACCCCGTCCAGCAAGTGAACCGACGCACGCCCCGTGCGAAGGCCCGCAAATTCATTCTTTAAAACTTCAATTGTCTGCTGTGTTTTCTGTTCTACTTCGGCCTTTAAGGCGGTATAATCCATATTATTTCTCCTTATAATAAAACATCGTAGCAAATTGATTTGACATTTGGCAAGAATAAATATAGAATAAGCATCCGCATGGGGTTGCCCGTCGATGTAATCATCGCCGCGGCCACTTCGAAAGCAAAGCTTTGGGGTTGTAGCTCAGTTGGTAGAGCACTTGCATGGCATGCAAGGGGTCGTCGGTTCGAGTCCGATCAGCTCCACCAGAGTTTGCAGTAATGCAAAAAGTATGGCGGGCGTAGCTCAGTTGGTTAGAGCACCGGTTTGTGGTACCGGTTGTCGCCGGTTCGAATCCGGTCGCCCGCCCCATTTAAAAATAAAGCCCATCGCAAGATGGGTTTTGTTTTTAAATAATGTGTGTCCCGGATGAGAACCGGCCGGTTCGTGTGCGAAGTTGGCACAAACAAGCAATGCGCCGTTTGGGCCTTACGAGCCGAAAGGGGCCCGCCGCAACGCGGTGGGAATTACAATCCGGTCGCCCGCCCCATTTAAATGAAAGTTCCGCCCAACGGCGGAATTTTTATTTAAATCATGTGGCGTGTCGGATGAGAACCGGCCGGTTCGTGTGCGCTATTTCTTGCGCTTATTCAATATATCACCGGATTTGATATATTCCGCAGAATCCGACGGCAGGGATTTTTGTGCACGGCGGGCATACTTCTTTGCGTTCTTATCGTCACCGTTCAATTGATAATATTCCGCCATTGCCCAATCGGCGCGGCCGTCATCGTATGCCCGTGCCAGTACCCAATATGTCAACGGGGCGGGCGCGGCTAAGTTTGCGCGCTTACAAAGCTGTATTGCGCGGTCAATATCCCCCGCGCCGCGGCGCGCCGTCAAAACCAGCGCCAGCGCCGTTTGAATCTGTGGCGCGGCGGCGTCCAGGTGAATTGCATGTTCATACGCGGCGACGGATGCATCATAATTTCCCGACTGATACTCGATATCCCCCATCAGCTCATAAAAATACGGATTATTCGGCGCGCGCTTTATAAGTGTTGCGACGCCCGTTGCCGCACGGGCCAAATCGCCACGACGCATGTTTGAAATCGCGCGCGCGTATATCGCGGGACTGGACGCGTCGGATGTGGGATACAGGTCGGCTACTTGGCTTGGCGACGATAAGTATCCAATCAGCTTTGCCCGGACCAAATTATATGACGCATCATAATTCACAGTCTTATATTTTCCAGGATGCGACGCGATATATTCACGAACATTTTTTAACCGTTCTGCGGTCAGTGGGTGATTTATTCGGTTCGGATTTATTTTGGATTCAGCCGCCCCGGTAATATCGCGCATTTGTTCAAAAACTTCTATAAATCCGGTTGGATTCAAACCCGCACGACGCATTAAATCAAGCCCCATATTGTCGGCAATTCTTTCCTCGTCCCGGGAAAAGGCGAGCATCCCCTGGTTGGCGACGCTGCCCGCCCCCGCCAGCACCCCCGCGCCCATGGATGGATTTCCGCCGGCCACCATCAATCCGATTCCCAACGCCTGTATTATCATGGCACGCCGCATTTCAGCCGCCATTCTGTCCGACATTTGGGCCATATGACCGCCGATTGTATGGCCCAATTCGTGCGCCACAACCGCGGCAAGGGCGGCGGGCGATTTTATTTGAGTCAACAGGCCTGTATAGATATACACATCTTCGCCACCCATGACAAAGGCATTAAAATCGTCATCGGCAACGATATGTATTTTTAGTCTGGATTCCGGAATGTTGGCGGCGGTGGCCAGTGGTGCAACTATTTTAGTCAGCAGCTTTTCCGTTTCGGTATCGTTTATCAATGTTGCGCCGCGCGCCGGAATCAGCGCCATAAAAAACACCAAAACAGCCAGGATTTTACGCACTGATTGTCGCCCCGCGGTCAAATATAAACATTAAATCACGCGTCCATTCATCAATTTCGGTCATGTCGGATGCCGCGCGTGCAGCCATGCGGAATAAATCACGATGCATGCGATAATCTACAAACTTGTACTGAATCCAACCGCTTTGCCGGGTGCCCAACAGCTCACCCGTGCCGCGCATCATCAAATCCTGCTCTGCGATTGCAAAACCGTCGTCTGTTTCACACAACACATCCAACCGGCGCAGTCCATCATCCGACACACCGCGCCCGAATACCAGTATACAGTATGACTGCAGATTGCCGCGCCCGACGCGCCCGCGTAACTGATGCAGCGCGGCCAGGCCGAACATCTCTGCATTTTCAATCACGATTATGGATGCCCGCGGGACATCAATGCCAACCTCTATCACGGTGGTGGCAACCAACAGCGGCATATCGGAATTGTTGTCGGCAAACTCAGCCATGACCGCATCACGCTGCCGCTTATCCATCTGGCCATGAACCAGACCCGCGGTCGGGAATATCTTTTTAAGCGCATCATAGCGGGCGGTCGCGGCAGTTGCGGTTGTTTCATCCCCCTCTTCTACCAATGGGCAAATCCAGAAGACTTTGGCACCGGCGTCTATCTGCGTTTTTATGCGTGCGACCAAGTCACCAACACGGGAAATTGATAACTTCGTTGTCTTTATCGGCAGGCGTCCCGCCGGCTTTTGATTTATTACCGATACATCCATGTCCCCATACATGGTCATGGATAATGTCCGCGGTATTGGCGTTGCAGACAGCGCCAGGAAATCCGGATTTGTGCCCTTGGCCCGCAGGGCTTCGCGTTGGGCCACGCCGAAACGATGCTGCTCATCAATTATGACCAGGCCCAAATCCTTATACACAACATCATCGGAAAACAATGCATGCGTCCCCACAATCAAACGCGTGCGCCCGGAACGCAATGACACCAGCTTTTCCCGGCGCGATGCCCCCTTGTCCCGGCCGGTTAAAATATCACAGACAATGCCGATTTTATCACACATCGGTTTTAATTTTGCATAATGCTGCTGCGCCAGGGTGTCCGTCGGGGCCAACAGAGCCGTCTGGGCGCCAAATTCCGACATTCGTACCGCGGCAGCCATGGCGACGATTGTTTTCCCACTGCCGACATCGCCCTGAACCAGGCGCATCATCGGGACATCACGCGACATGTCCGCAAAAATTTCATCAATTGTGCGACGCTGCGCTGCGGTCAATTCAAACGGCAACGCGTTATAAAAACGCGGCATAAGTTCGTATTTTTGCGCGCGCGCGCCGCGGCGGTTGCGTTCCGATTTACGGGCGCGGCGGCTGATGGCGATTGCCGATTGGTGGGCCAGCAATTCAAAGTATGCCGCCTTTACCCGGGATTGTGCAGTTGGCACCAGGTCATCGTCGGATGCCGGGAAATGTATATCACGGACCGCGTCAAAAAATTCGCGCGTGTTATCATCCGCACCAATCAATTTGTCCGGTAATGCGGCAAACACCTGGTCACGGATGTTGGCAAATGTTTTCTGGGTAACCCCCTCACCCGCGGGATAGATTACCTGAATTGTCGGGATTTTTGATGCGTGTGCCAAATCTTCTATGAATTCGGGATGATTGATTATGATGCGGTTTCCACTGCGTTCCACACGACCACTGACCATGCGCCATTCGCCAACCGGCAATTTTTTCAGCCAATAATCCAAATAGTTTGCATTAAAAAACTGTATCGTTACCGTGGTACCGGTCATATCATTACAAACAATTTGTGTCGGGGCACGGCGACCGCGACGAAACGCGCCGCCCACGCGATGCGATTTTACCATAAGCTGGGCCGTGATGGTCGTGCCAGACGGCGCATCCGCCACACATTCGGTTATCGCCCGCGGGCGCACCGCGGACGGGCGATGCAACAAAAAATCCAGCACGCGACGCCCACCCAATAATTCATCCAAGCGCCCGGCCAATACCGGCCCAACACCCTTTATGAACTGCAAATCGGTCATTAAAAAATCATGCAAATCTTTCTTCATATATCTGAAAATTTAGCCGATTTGCCGCGATTATTCAATAATAAAAATCCCGCCGTGGCGGGATGGGAATTTATTCCAAGACCTGCTTTTGCAAATCAATCAGACGGCTGCACCCCGCCGCCGCCATATCCATGGCCGCACACAGCTGGTCGCGGGTAAATGGATGCTGTTCACCGGTGGCCTGAATTTCAACAAAATTGCCGTCATCGGCCATAACGAAATTGGAATCCAATTCTGCAACGCAATCTTCATCATAATCCAAATCCAGGACCAGTTCACCATTCCACAGCCCGACGGATACCGCGGCAACATGTGCGCGGATTGGGTTGTCATGTATACGCCCCCGCGCCATAAGGTGCCGAACCGCCAACGCCATTGCGACAAAGCCCCCCGTAACCGATGCACAACGCGTTCCGCCGTCACCCTGAATCACATCACAATCAATTGTTATCGTATGACGGCCCAGTTTTTCCATATCCACAACACTACGCAACGCGCGCCCAATCAGACGCGATATTTCCGCACCACGATGATCTTTTAGCATTGCATCACGACCCTTGCGCGTGGAATTCGCCCGCGGCAACATGGAATATTCCGCCGTAACCCAGCCACCGGTTTTGTTTTGCAATCTTTTCCACAGTGGCTGATTCAAATCAACGGTCGCGGTACATAAAACCTGGGTGCCGCCAATTTTGATAAGGCAAGAGCCCTCAGCCCACTTGTTTACACCCGTTTCCATTGATACGGGACGCATTTGATCCGGTTTGCGTAAAGACGGACGCATCATATTTTATAACCTCTTACTTAGTTTATTTATGCCCAAATCATAACAGACCGCGTCATAATTGCAATTTTTTTTAGGTTTGCATTTTTATCCGCATACTGCTATCCTGCAATTCTTGAAAAAGGATTGTAATGTCAGTCAAGGCAAAGCGATTATTAAAAAAGCTTATCAGTTATTCCGGAATTTTCTTTTTTGTTCTGGCGGCGGCAATGCTGTGGTGGCAGTTGCGCGCATACAGTCTGGGGGATATTGCCCGGGCGGTGACTAATATTCCGCTGCCTAATCTGATGCTGGCATGTGCGGCGTGTTTGGCGGGTTATTTTGCATTGTCACTGTACGATTATTTGGCGCTGAATTATGTGGGCGAAAATAAAAAGGTTTCATGGTGGAAATGGATGCTGGCGGGAATGCTGGGCTTCGCAATCAGTAATAACGCCGGTCATGCGGTCGTCAGCGGGGGCGCAATTCGATATCGCCTGTATACACGGTGGCGTATACGCGGCGGGGATATCGTAAAAATGCTAACCATTTCGGGATTTACATATTTCCTGGGGTGTGCGGCGATTGTCGTTATCGGATACTTTTTAATACCAGCTGAAATATTTGCCAACGCGCCCGGGGCGGCGGTGGGAATAAACGCTTTGTTTGCGGGGTGCCTGGCGGCGCTGATTGCGTATTTTGCCACAACAATAATATTTCGGAAAAAAAGCATCAAAATCGGACAGCTGCATTTTCAGGTGCCATCAACCAAAATGGCCGTAACACAGATGATTTTGGGCATCACCGACAGCGTGCTGGCGGGACTGGTGCTATATTTCTGTTTGATACCGTTTGTAAAAATTCCGTTTGGGATATTTATCGGCCTGTTTGTCATTGCACAAACAACCGGCGTATTCAGTCAGGTCCCCGGCGGCATCGGCGTATTTGAAAGTATTTTCCTGTTGGCATTACCCGACACTGTGGACAAGGCGAATATTTTCGGCGCAATGTTGGCGTATCGTATTATTTACTATGTACTGCCGCTGATTGGGGTTGGTGGGTTGTTCTTTGTATATGAACGCTGGTTGCGTGCCCGGATGCGTCGCTGGATGGATCAGGCAAAACAGAAATTGCCCAAACTGCCCCAGACAAAAAAATAAAATACCTTGCCTTGGTGGCATGCGGCATGCTATGTTATTAGGTGTCGTATGACATGGGGTATATAAATAGGTGTTTATACTATCAATATTTTCAATAATTCGCGATGCGCTGATGGGTATCATGGCGCCTTTCCTTGGCATGGGCTGGACCGCCCCACGGGAACGGGTTATTTCCATTTCGTACGCACCCAACACAAAAGGATTATTAAATGTCAAAGAAAATATATGTGGATGCAGTCCACCCGGAGGAAACACGGGTGGTGGTGGTGGATACCGCAACAAACCGCGTTTCTGATTTTGACGTAGAAACAACGACCAAGCCGCAGATAAAAGGAAACATCTATCTGGCGAAGGTTATACGCGTGGAACCGTCCCTGCAGGCGGCATTCGTGGATTATGGTTCGGGGAAAAACGGATTCTTGCCGTTTTCGGAAATTCATCCGGATTATTATCAGGTAACCCCGGAACAAAAGAAAAAATTACTGGAACTGGCACATGCCAATATTGTGGATGACGACGATGACCCCGATGATGAAGGGGACGAAGTCGCCGAATACGACGACCACAGCGCCGGCGAAGATAACAAGGAATTCGTCAAACGCGCCCGTGAATTCAAAATTCAGGATGTTATCAAGCCGAAACAGATTCTGCTGGTTCAAGGGGTAAAGGAAGAACGCGGCCAAAAAGGCGCGTCAATGACGACATATCTGTCGCTGGCGGGGCGCTTTGCGGTGCTGATGCCGAATTCGCGTAAGCGTAACAGTTATGGCATTTCCAAAAAAATATCGGACAAGGCCGAACGCGCACGCTTGCGTGAAATACTGCATGGGTTAAAGATTCCAAAGGGGATGACGGTTGTATTGCGTACGGCGGCATTTGGGGCCGACGCGGCGGATATTGCGGCTGATTATGATTATCTGGTCAATCTGTGGAATGAAATCCGCAAGACAACACTGGCATCGGTCGCCCCCGTCACAATTCATACAGAGGATTCTTTGTTGCGTCGTGTGGTACGCGATTTCCTGTCTGATAAGGAAGATGTACTTGTCATTCAGGGAGAAGAGGCCTTTGACGCCGCAAAACAATATTTTCAGCAGATGTATGGTCGCGCCCCGCGCAAGCAGTTGGTAAACTATAAGGATGTGGCGGTACCACTGATGGTAAAGGCGGGTGTTGAAAAGCAGTTGGAAGGATTGCATGGCCCATATGTGCAGTTGCCGTCGGGGGGCTCGCTGGTTATAAACCAGACAGAGGCCATGGTTACAATCGATGTTAATTCATCCCGCGCGATAAAGGAAAAAGATATAGAACAAACCGCCCTGAACACTAATCTGGAGGCGGCCGAAGAAATCGCCCTGCAGTTACGGTTGCGCGATTTGGCGGGGATTGTCGCGATTGACTTTATCGATATGGAGGAGGAAAAGAACAATCGCAAACTGGAATTGAAAATGCGTGAGGTTATGAAGCGTGACCGTGCACGCACCCAGGTTGCGAAAATAAATAACTTTGGTGTGTTGATGTTGTCGCGCCAGCGCCTGCGTAGCAGTTTTATGGAATCGTCATATGTGGCGTGTCCGCACTGTTTGGGCGCGGGTGTCGTTCCATCCATCCAGACCGCGGCCATCATCATGTTCCGCCATCTGCAGGAAAAGTTGCTGGCGAAAGCGGCCCAGAAAATCATCATGACGGTCCCGACTGATGTGGCGGTATATTTGCTGAATCATAAGCGCGCCGAATTGGCCGAGATGGAGGATAAATTCGAAACCGAAATCGTGATTGTCGGCGATGACAGCCTGATGAACATTGACCAGTATTCGATACAGCGCGTCGCCCCGGAACAAAATAAGACGGACGATTTGCTGGATGCACACAGTCCATCGACAGATTCCAAAAAGAAAAATACGCAGCACCAGGATGCAAAAAAGACAACGATGAACGCACCGCGTCGTCGTCGCAAGAAGCAGCAAAAAAAGAAGACAATCTGGGAAAAGCTGATTGGATAATGTTGCATCTTTACCAAACGCCCATTTATGGGCGTTTTTGGTATTCTTCAGATGCACCCCCGCTTAGCATTCGTTTTTATAAGTGGCTGGAGGTTAGAAGCTATTCTTAACAGAAATAGTGCGATGCATTTACATAACATCGCCCTCCAACCATTGGTTGTTTTTTAGAAGGTGTCGTCATAATACACATTATAGAGGAATCAAAGAAAATACAATAAAAAAACACCATATACGACACTTGTATTGCACTTGACTGTCATTGCGAGGGAGTCGCGGCGTAGCGATAGCGAAGACGGACGACCGTGGCAATCCAGCTCAATAGTGAGCCCACAGCTTTATTTACTAGATTGCCACGCCCTGGCGGGCTCGCAATGACAATGAGTGAGAATAATGACAATACCAATATACAACAAAAAAATCCCCCATGTGGGGGATTTAAGTGTGCGGGAATAATTTATTCCGCAACTTCAACCTGCATCTCGCGGATTTCGGCACGCATCTGCTGCTTTACCGCACGGAATTCATCGCGTGTGATGCAACCATCCTGATTGATGTCCATTGCCGGCAGTGCATCCAGCAATTTCGGGCATTTGACCGTTGATGCATCCAGACAACCGTTTGTAAAATGTACACGCGGCCCATGATGACGCGGACCACCACAGCACAATTTGGCCGCAGCAAAACCCAACGCAAAAATAACCAAGAATATAACCAGTTTCTTTACAAAACGGCCGAATTTTGAACCGCCGCATTTGCACCCGCCGCAGCACTTACAATCCGCACCGCAACCGCATCCGTGCATAACCGGGGCCGATGTCGCCATTTTCATTTCAGGTGCCGCCACTTTTTTTACGGTCTTTTTTGCCGGAGCTTTTTTAACCGGGGCCTTTTTAGTTGCCGGGGCAGTTGTTTTTTTGACAGTTTTTTGTGCCATTTATCCTTCCTTTTTTGTTGACGATGTCATTTTATTCAATATTAAATTTTAAGTAAAGATAAAAATTAAAAAAATCCTAAATGGACGATACCAGCCGCCCGCAAAATTTAACAATTTTGTGGGGCCCGGATACTGGTCGAACTCTTCTCGCCCTGCCGCCTCTGGGGATGCACGAAAAAAATCCCCCATTCGGGGGATTTTTATTCTGGTGGCCCTGGTCGGACTCGAACCGACACTCCTTGCAGAACTTGATTTTGAGTCAAGCGCGTCTACCAATTCCGCCACGGGGCCAAAACCGTGCGATTATTTCGCCGCCGCCTTTGCCTCTACCTTCTTTACCAGGCGGGCACTGCGGTTCGCCTTATGCACCGGTTTCTTTTCCGGAGCAGCCGGTTTACCAACTTTCTTTTCAATGGCCTTTTTAATAGCAGCCATTTCGTCAGTCAGGCGCGACGCCGGTTTCGCCATTACATAACCGTCCAGACCGCCGTGCTTCGTCAATGTACGCAGGCCAGCCGTAGAAATACGCAATGAGAAATCGCGGTTCAAAACATCGCTGTGAAACTTCAATTTTTGCAGGTTTGGCAAGAATGTACGCTTCGTATGGCGCATAGAGTGGGAAACATTCATCCCTACTTCTGTTTTCTTACCTGTAACTTTACATACACGTGGCATAGTAATAATCCTTTGATAACTGGGGCACAATTTATAATAAAAAAGAAAAAATGTCAAGTATTGTTTTCACATTTTGTTAGATTGGTGCTTTTGGCTTTGATTCCTGTAACTTGAATTGCGAAAAACTGCAACTATATATGGGGTAACGAAAATAAAAAAACAGGAGGATTTAATATGAATCCAGAAGAAATGCAAGAAACGCCACAGCAGGCAATCGAAAAATACACAACCGATTTTACCAAGCTGGCGGCGGATGGAAAACTGGACCCGGTTATTGGTCGCGACGAAGAAATTCGACGCACCGTACAGGTATTGTCACGGCGAACAAAAAACAACCCGGTGTTAATCGGAAACCCGGGCGTTGGTAAAACCGCGATTGTAGAAGGCCTGGCGGAGCGTATAATCAGCGGCGATGTGCCGGAAAATTTGCTGAATAAAAAGCTGTTGAGCCTGGATATGGGTGCGTTAATGGCGGGCGCAATGTTCCGTGGGCAATTCGAAGGCCGACTGAAAGCTATATTAAAAGCGGTAAAGGATTCCGACGGTCAAATTATACTGTTTATTGACGAATTACACACACTGGTCGGCGCAGGCAAAGGCGAAGGTTCAATGGATGCCGGAAACCTGTTAAAGCCCATGCTGGCGCGTGGGGAACTGCACTGTTTGGGTGCGACCACACTGGACGAATACCGGCAATACATTGAAAAAGACCCGGCATTGGCGCGCCGTTTTCAGCCCGTATATGTGGACGAGCCATCTGTCGATGATACGATATCCATCCTGCGCGGGCTAAAGGAAAAATACGAAGGTCATCACGGCGTTCGTATCGCGGACAGCGCACTGGTCGATGCGGTGCGCCTGTCTAATCGATATATCACAGACCGCTTTTTACCGGACAAGGCAATTGACCTGATTGATGAGGCCGCCGCACGCGTTCGTATTGAAATCGCGTCAAAACCAGAAAAATTGGATGAGGTTGACCGCCGCCTGATGCAGATGAAAATCGAACAGCAGGCATTGAAAAAGGAAAAAGACGAAGAATCCAAAAAGCGCTTAAAAGAACTGGAAGGCCTGATTAAAACAACAGAGGCAGAATCAAAACAATTGACGGCCCAATGGCAGGCAGAGCAGAAAAAAATGCGTGGTCTGTCGGATGCGATGGCGGCACTGGATGCGGCCAAGGCCGAAGTCGCCAGCGCAATGCGTGCGGGTGATTACGAAAAGGCCTCTGCATTGCAGTATGGGAAAATCCCAAAGTTGGAAGAAGACATTAAAAAGATGAACGCGGAGGCGAAGGAGTATAAAACCGTCCTGCCGGAGCATATTGCCGCGGTCGTTAGCAAATGGACAGGCGTGCCGGCCGACAAATTAAACGCAGAGGAACAATCCAAACTGTTGAACATTGAAGACGAATTACGCAACCGCGTTGTTGGTCAGGATTTGGCACTGTCGGTTATTGCGCGCGCTGTACGACGCAGTCGGGCCGGCCTGTCTGATCCGCGCCGCCCCATGGGGAGCTTTATGTTCCTGGGGCCGACAGGCGTTGGTAAGACAGAGGTGGCAAAAGCCCTGGCGGAATATTTGTTTAATTCCGATACGGCCATGACACGAATTGATATGAGTGAATATATGGAACCGCATTCGGTATCACGCCTGATTGGCAGTCCCCCGGGGTATGTCGGATATGAACAGGGTGGCGTACTTACCGAAAGCGTCAGACGGCGCCCGTATCAGGTATTGCTGTTTGATGAAATCGAAAAGGCGAATCCGGATGTATTCAATGTATTCCTGCAAATTCTGGACGATGGGCGCCTGACCGACGGCCAGGGGCATGTGGTAAACTTTACCAACACCATAATTATAATGACCAGCAATTTGCCGGATTTGGATGCGGTAAAGAAGCATTTTCGCCCGGAATTCATCAATCGTATTGATGAAATCGTGTTCTTTAATAAACTGGGCAAGGATGTAATGGCGGGAATTGTAAAAATTCAGCTGCGCGGCCTGGAGCAGCGTTTGGCCCAGCGTCGTATATCGCTAAAGACATCGGATAAGGCGATAAAATGGCTGGCCGAGCATGGGTATGACCCGGTATTTGGCGCACGCCCGTTAAAGCGTCTGATAACATCCGCGCTTGAGGATAAAATTGCGGACCTGATTTTATCGGGCGCACTTACCGATGGCGGCGCGGTCAATGTTGATGTGGCTGGCAAAGAACTGGTTGTAAAATAAAAAAATAAAATCCCCGCAAATGCGGGGATTTTTATTGTTATCTTTCCTGCAGTATCGCTTCCATATTTTTCTTAAAATCGTTTACACCATGACTGCCGGGGCCGGCACGCATGCGGGATGCGGCGGAACGCAATTTTTCTTCTTTTTCACGCCCCTTTTCCTCGCTGGAAATAAGCGCTTTTTGATATCGCTCCAACTCTGCATAAGTTTCGGCCATTTCCTTCTTCATTTGTTCCAACTGATCATACAATGCCTGGGCGCGCTGACATTGCGCCATCCAATTTTTTATCATTGTGGCATTAAGTTGCTTTGCTGCATCCAATTCCTGCAAAGCAGCATCCAAATCTGTGGGCGCGGTGGTAATATTTTCACCTGCTTTTGACATCATGTTCTCCTTATTGATTGTTTTTACAATCATATCATGATATTTGATGTTTTCCAAGCATACTATTTTATCACGGCCGATTTTATAAGCGTTACATCTTCCTTTATGCCGTCTATTTTCATCTGTAATTGACCGATGCCGGTTTCCAATATTGTTGCACGGTTTTCCAGCGCGGTTATGCGATGTTCATTGCGCTCTATTTCGGAAAGCGATGAGTCTTGGCGGGCAACCCAATATATCATCCCCGCGATAAAGGCGATTAAAAACCAACCGTCACGCAGGGTTTCAATTATGCCCATAATCGGGCGTTCCTGTTTCATGACATTATTTCCCCCGCTCTATCATATTTTCGATTTGATGGACCAGGGCGCGCTGCGCCTCTAGCCCGCGCAGTTCCGCATCGGTGGCGCCGGGGCCCAGTACCCGCTCTATCGTTATTTTACGCAGGTGCGAAATCACCGCCGCGCCGGCCGCCGTTGCAAAGCAACGCGCGAAATTTAATTCAATGTCTTTCATTATTTCCCCCTATTCCATGGTGTTTTCGACCGCGGCCATTTTTACAATCGGCGCCAGATATTTCAGTTCCGCATCACTGTGCAGGCGCAGCGGCGCAATTGTCCCACGGCGCGAGAGTATCTGTAGGCCGCGTTCAACCAACGGGCGGATAAATTCATGCAACAGGCGCCCATATGTCGCCCCCAGGATTCGAACCATATCCGCATTACGGGCTAAAATTTCCGTTGCGGTCATTTCCTTGTCCGACAGCAATCCCAACCGGTCCGCCAGTAATGCATGACGAATTCTGTCGCGCAGGTCTTTGAGTATCAATTGCGACACATCAAAATCCGCACCCGTCGCCAGTGGCGTCAGGCCGGATGAACCCACCGCCTTTGGTATAATTGCGCCCGGCGTCAAATTGATATTCGACAGATTTATTACACCGTCATCATCGGCCTGCCAGATGCCGGAAACGGCGATTGTCGCGTTCTTTAGGACCAGTTCAACAACCTTGTTCGCGGTTTTGATATCCGGCAATGCGCGCAGTACCGGCCCGCGACCGTATAATTCCCCACTGCATACCGACCAACGAAATATTATATACGGATTTGTTTCAAATCGACCCGTTGACACGATATTGTTTTCAATATCACCACCCGCATCCAACCATGCGGTAAACTCACCATTTATCAGACTTTGAACCAGACGCAACGGGCGCCCCGGGTCACGCTTTGCCGCGTCACGAATGTCGGCAGGCGGCGTCCAATTGGGAAATTTTTCCATAACATCGCATATCGGCATGGATGTTGTATGAAACACCGCCCCGTCCAGTACCGCAATATCGTGCATCGGAATCGCGGTAAAAGAAAACGCGGATGCGGCACCAATCGGATTTTCCGACATAAACAGACACGCCGTCCCCAAGGTTACCAAATCCATATAACACTGATGAATTGTCGTATAAAAATTGGAATCGTTCAGATTTGCACGCAATGCCGCAACCGCCGGCGCGGCGTCGGGCGACGCATCACTTTCGCGGACTAAATCAATCCACATAGATTCCGGTGGCGTCAACAGCGAATAAATTGATGCCGCCAGGTTATCCGCACTATCTGCGGCGGTGGCATCAAACAAATTTGCGGCATCTGCATCATCACGCGGGGCGGTGTATTTTATCGCACTGTCCCAGCGTTGCACCCATGGCGTGCGTGCATCCAGCGCACGACGATACATTGTTTGCAAGTTTTGGATATTTTGTTGCATATTATTACTCCTTTGTTGTTATTTAGATTTTAAAATCCGTATTGGCGCGGGTCGGGCATGTGGACATGCCATGCGGCCTGATTACATACGGCGGCATCATCAACGCCCCCGCCAGCGCATCCAGCCCGTCATCGTGACCGGCGGCACCACGCGGCGACCACCCCAGCATTTCAGACATCAGCGCCGTGCCTTGCAATCTGGTATGTGCATACAGGCGCCCCGTGGTCAGCATCGGTTCAATCGCATCCAAAATTCTGGTTTCCTTGTTCCGGTTATTGATGATTTTTTGAACGAATACCCTTGCCCCGCGGCGCGCGGCCACATCACGCATGATTTCCGGCAATGCGTTGCCAATCCCGTTGGTTTCAACCGCAATACGACACAAATCATACTGCGCCAGAAAATCCAGGACCATATCACACTGCCGCGCCAAGGGATGCGCGTCTTCGTCGTCGACCACCAGATAGCGCATATCATGGACAAACGCACTGTGACCGCGCGCATCACGATACAGCAATACGCATACACTGCCGTCGGATTTGCGACGCCCGCCCGACGGGTCCCAGTATGCCGCCACCCCCGTAATTAGGTTCGTGCCAATGCGACAATGGGAAAAATCAAATTCATCCTCATAAAACCGAAATGCCCCCGGGTCCAGACGAACGCGTTCAATCGGCGTGGCATGCAGCATCATTTGCGACATAAAATGGCGCCGCCCGACGGTGGTTCGCATTTCTTCGATACGCGTGGGCGGAAACATTTCCGGCCAGGCCGAATTTCCTGCCGCATCCAGCACGGGTATCTTTAATTCTTTGTACCCGTGCAAAAAAGGCGTTGAAATGGGAAATTTTTTATATACTATATCTGACATGGACTTTACCCCTAAAACATTGCCGACTAATTTGGAAGCGGAACAGGCTGTACTGGCGGCGGTACTGATGAACAATCGCGCGTTGGAACGCGTATCAGAGTTCTTGATTGCCGAACATTTTTCCCATCCCGCACATCAGGAAATTTACAAGCTGGCGCAGAAACAATTTGCCGCCGGAATTCCATTTGACATTATTACTGCCAAAAACTACCTGGACCAACAGGGGGTCTTGGAAAATGTTGGCGGCGTTGAATACCTGACCCAATTGGCGGGTGCCGGTGCAACGGTCGTCAATGTCGAACAATACGGTCGCATCGTCTATGAAAATGCACAGCGGCGCAAACTTATCGAACTGGGCCAATCCATTATGGATTCCGCATTTATAGAGGATTTGGACAACCCGGTATCACGCCAGATTGAACTGGCCGAACAGACTCTGTTCAACATGTCCGCCGAAGGTGGTGGCACAAACAACGATCCCGCCCCGATTGCCGCCGCCCTGCAGGAGGCATTAAAGGAAGCGGAGGTCGCATACAAGGCCGATGGGAAACTGTCCGGCCTGACGACGGGACTGAATGCACTGGATAAATCAATCAGTGGCCTGCATCACAGTGACCTTATCATTATTGCGGGGCGTCCCGCCATGGGTAAGACCACACTGGCAATGAATATCGCATTTAACGCCGCGAACGCAATTCTGTACGGACGCGCCAATGACAAGTATAAGGGCGCGGTCGTATTCTTTAGCCTTGAAATGTCAAAGTCCCAGTTGGCGGCGCGTGTGCTGTCATCACAATCAAAGGTACCCGCATCCGCCATGCGTGAGGGTACGCTGACCGACGAAGACTTCCTGAAAATGTCCCAGTATTCCGCCGCGATTGGGCGCGTGCCGTTACACATCGACGATACGCCCGGAATGTCGGTGCCCATGATGCGTACGCGGGCACGGCGCCTGGCACGAAAGCATGGCGGAATTGCGCTGATTGTTATCGACTATCTGCAGCTGATGACATCACCGGGCGGGAAACGAAATGACAACCGCGTTCAGGAATTGTCTGAAATCACGCGCGGTCTTAAAATGCTGGCCAAGGAGCTGGATGTACCGGTTATCGCCCTGTCCCAGCTGTCGCGTAGTGTTGAGGCCCGCGATGACAAACGCCCGATGTTATCGGACTTGCGTGAATCAGGTTCCATTGAGCAGGACGCCGACATCGTTATGTTCACATATCGTGAGGAATATTATCTGCAAAACCGCGATCCGTCACAGCGTATGTCGAACACGACAAATTCAAATATGGTCGAAAGCTGGCAACGGCGCCTGGAAAAAGCCCAGGGCAAGGCCGACATTATTATCGGCAAAAACCGTCATGGGCGCCCGGAAACCGTTCATACCGCATTCTTTGGCGATTACAGCTTATTCGACAATCTGGATGAGATGGAGGCCCGCGCCGCAGATTCCTTTGCCGCCCCCGCACCAGAGGTGCCGGAGGCTGAATACGACGGCCCCGGGATAAACGCCGACGACATCCCCGACGATATGCCGTTGTAATTATTCACTTGCCATGTGCGCCAATTTTGACTAATATTTTGTCAAGATTATAAGGAGTGCATCCATGGCCCAAGAAGAAATAATTTTTCCAAACAATATTCGCAACATTCGCCTGGCATCTGGCATGAAAATGACCGAATTGGCACGGCGGGCTAACCTGTCCCTGTCGGCGGTATCCAAAATTGAAAAGGGTGTCCGTCGTCTGAATCAGAAACAATTGCTGAATATCTGCAACATTTTGGGATGCAAATTATCCGACATTTTCATCAAGGAATCAGATGATGTCGCCGACAAATGGCAAAGCGAAATAAAGCGCCGCCTGCATGACAACGAAGACAGCGGCCTGAAGGTGTTTGGCAGCGGGCTTCGCAAAATTCGCCAGAAAACCGGCAAAACCATCGCCCAGGCGGCCAAGGATGCCGGAATGACCCTGTCGGTGTATCATAAGATTGAGGTCGGTCAACGCGAAGTTTATCAAAACGAAATCGAACCATTGGCAAAATCCTTTGCACATAATGTCGAAACTTTGTTCGATGAAATTGCAACGCTTTACAAATCGGGCGAATTGAACAAGCAAATCAGCAAGGTCAAAGAGCGCGTAAAATCCGTTCTGGTGCCGGGCAATCCGCTGTCGGGGATTGATTTGCAGGGCAATCTGTACGGCGCAAAGCTGTATGACAGTGCCCGCAAAAAGCTGGTACCGGTATTTGGCATGCCCGCAGGAAAATCAATCGCATTCAAAAAGTCCGACAAAACAATGATTGTCGCACCCATGCCGTTAGAGGCACGCCCCGGAATTTACGCCGTTATTCCAAACGCAAAACGCGTGGGCGGATTTATTCCCGAAAAATCGTATGTATTCGCGGACGCAAATCAGGCACCAGCGATCGGCGATTTGGCGGTATGCATTGATGCGGATTTTGATGCATTGGCATCTGACGATGCGGCAAATGCACAGATTGTCAGCGTGCGCGCCGATTCCAAAGGCAAAATTTACGGTCAAATTTCCAGTCCAGAGGAAAAGGTTACCGGTAAAACCATGCACAAAGTAATCATGATTGTGATGGAATAACGCAAATCCGACCAGAGGGAGGGTCCAAACATGAACGCAAAGGCCAGTATTATTGCACAAAAACTGCTGAACCTGTACCGCCAGGAACATGTTATTGTCGGTGGTTGGGCCGCGGTAAACCAAGTATTTGTAGCAGAGGCATCGGCCGATGTCATTGCGGCCTTGCGCGATTTGCCAACGGGGCGCATGCTGGTTCGGCATATTGAAAACCTGCGTAATGGGACGACGGCAATGGATTCCATTGAACGCGACCTGTTACCATATGGCGGCGCAATGAGTGATAGCATCGTCGCAACACAGTTGCCACCGGACCAATTCCGCGAACTGGAATCTGCGATTCTGGCGTTTACCCCGGATGAGGCGGGCCTGAACACATTGGCGGCAAATCCCGTAATCCAAAGTTACGGCGATGAATGGCCGACGGCGGTTCGGGCGGCATTGGCGGGCCGGCCAGAGATGCAAAGCAGATGGGCCATTGTAATGCAGACTTATCAGGCATACAAATTGTGGAATACCGCAAATGATGTCATGAAAAATCCGATTTCCGACCGCACGCGCGCCCAACTGCAAAGCGATATGCCCGAATACGAAACATATCTGCCGATGTTTGGGGATGCGGGCAGCGAATTGTTGGCGAAACTGCGTACATTCGTCAGCAGTATAAAGCCGGCAACAAATCAGGCAACGGAATCCGCCGCGGCATCCTCGTCTGTGGATGTTCTGTAAATCGTGTCAACGGTATGCGGTGTGCCGATATATATCATCGCACCATTTGGCGACAAAATAAAATCCAATTCGCGTAAGCGTTCACGCAAATCGGCCCGTTTACTGGGCGTGTTGGATGTGTTTGGAACCTCTACATCGTCACATATAATCAAATCGGCACGCATTCCGGTGATATTGCCGTGGACCCCTTGGCATATAACAGATGGTTCACGGATGCCAATGGGCCGGTTTACCGTTATGCGGGATGCGGCCCATTCCTTTTTAGTCCCCGGCACCAGATGGGCGCAAGATGGATGATTTTCCAATATGTGTCGTATATGCGATACCATTCGTCCGGCCAGACCACTGTGGGCGGATAAAATCAAAATCCGTGATTCCGGCCGCATATGCAGAACGCATGCGGCAAATATCCCAACCACGGTCGATTTACCGGAATGCCGAAATGCCATCAACAGGCCGCGACGCGGTGGCTGCATCCAAATATCGACTAAAAAGCGCATTATTTCACGATGATGCGCCGGCGTTGTCATCCCCAGCACCCGATTCCATTCGTCCAGGAAATCATAGAAGTCCGTAATCATCGCGTGTTTCGTTCGGCGCCGGGTCGGTCACATACCCGTAATCATTTATCAGCGCCGGCAACGCCCCGCCCAAAACATTCAGCAAATTATTATACAGCCCCAGTACGCCCGCCCCGCCCAGTTTTTCCGTAACCAGTTCATTGGTATACTCTAAAAACTGCATAACATTGTCATGCTTGTTCGCCCATTCACGCAGGTCAACATCAACCTTTCGCAGGTCTTTGAACGCCGCCAACAGGAAGTTGAAATCGGTATTTAAATCCTCTGGGTCTATTTTTGCGGTGGGCTGATAATCAATCACGCGCGACAACGATATTTGACGAAAGATGTCGATGCGAGTATCTTTGGCGGGCGCGTCTTCGAATGCGACGCAGCCACCGTTAAAATCTTCGGTCGGGATAACCGTATATTTTGTTGCAGGCTGAATTTCCTCATCAATGGCGACTTGGATGTCGGCGGCTTGAAAAAACGGAAACGCGAATATAAATTCCGTTGTAACACCGTCACCGGTATAGCTTATCTTATACATGTCACACCCCCGATTAAACAACCAGTTCGTCAAATCTGTCCAACAGTTTTTTCATCAGATTGGGTTTTGATGCCTTTATTTTTTTCAGCTTTTCCTGATTGGTGCGCTTTTTGGTGTTGTACGGTTCTTCGGTTTCCTCGCGAATGCGCTTTAAAACCGCTTCTTCGGTCATGCCGACATTGCGCCCCGCCCCGGACATTCCGGCCGCACCATATTTGGCGCGCTGCGTCGCCAAATTCTTTTTTACCAGGTTTGTTTTCGCCGCCTCATCAGCCGCCATTTGCTGTAAAACTTGGCGGCGGGCACTGCTGGCCTCTTTCTTGGCCTTTTTGTAATCCAAAACCTCTGTCACATCAGAGACTATTTGTCCCATCGTTTACTCCTTTGTTTTAAATGTTTAAACACAATACCAGCCATGCAGCGATACCGATAAAACGGTCGCCGGTAACTGGTCGGAACTCTGTATCGTCCACATTGGTGCAATCGTATCGGCATGCGTGCCAAGCATCGTTACCGAAACATCGCCGGAATATCCATCCGCACTATCCAGATAAATACCGTTTGGCAATGTGACACGCGAACCGTTTATAAACAGCGATTTGGTGTCCAGCACCCGGGCGGCAATCTTTCGTATTCTAATTTTACGCGGATTATGTGATGACGCCCGCATCGGCAGTGATGATGCCGCAAATGAAAATCCATATTTGCCCGCATCATTCATAACCTTGGCATCAAACCGTTCCAGCTTTATCCCGTCCGCACGGGAAACCACCACATATGTGGTGCCACCCAATACCGCGACCGCTTTAAAATCACCCTGGGTTTTATATACGCCCCACGCAGATATCCCCAGCGCTGAATTTTTATTCAGCACCGCCATATCACCCGATGCCATAACTACAAACAGCTGACGCGTGTCTTCGTTATATGCGATGTCGACCGGGTCGCACATCAATTCCTTTGACATGGCGCACAGGTCGGTCGCACTATAATTTTCACCCAGTTCATCCAATGTCAATTCACGGATGTCGCGGCGTGTGGCCGATATAAATACGGTGGCGCCTTCAATCTTTTGCGGCGGCAGATATTTTGAAGCCACACTTCCAACATCGGTGTGCTGCTTTATATCCACGCACGAGGGCGTCAATGGTTTGCTGGATATCGCCCATTCACCATCGGTCGTCAGAATCTGCAGGTTATCACTGCTAACCACTGTGCAAATCTGCTGGCGCCGTTGTGACAAAAGGGTTATAAATATCGCCTCATCATCCAGCCCCGTTCCAACATTAAAGTTGTTATGACGACCAACCTGGGACATCCAGACGCCACTGGGCCATGAGCGCGAACCGCCAAAGACCAGTCTGTCCTGGTGAAAGGAAATACTGCACGGCCAACCACGACGCGTGCCAAACGCCGCTTCGCGCCAATCGTATATCGGCCCGGACGGCAATGTGTAAGGCCCGTTGGTATATGCGACCACAACGGTTGGACTGATATATTGTGTAACGACCCACTGTTTATCCATCAGGTACAGCCGTCCATTGACATTATCCGCCGTCCAGAAGTCTTTGTCCGTGGTAAATGTCGCATAGTTGTTGCCGGATGCGTGTGTTGTTACCGTAATTTTTATACCGTCGGCATCATCAAAACGCATAAACGGTATGTTTATTGTCATATCGGCGTCGTTGCGTGCAAAACCAAACGGTGTCAAATTAAAGGTATTTCCGTTTTTCTGTAATGTTTGCGGCTGGTAATCGGGATGAACGAATATGATTGTGCCAAAACGCTGTGCATACTGCAGGCGCGGCAACGCCGCCGCGTCCCACGGACATAAAATATCACGAATACGGTTGCCGTTATCATAGACCAGTATGTGTCCCGGCGTCAGCGCCAGCAAATAATTTTCATTTTCAGATACCGAAAACGGTATCAGGCGAGCGGAGGCCGACAAATTTGCCACCGACATCAACCCACGCCGGCGCGTCAACCCGCCCCCTGATATAACATCCATATTTTCCAATCGCGACAGGCCGTTGATATCATCACGCGCAAAAAATTCTGAATCAATCTGGCCGCCGGCGAATGAATTTTGTGTTTTTATAAAATTTCCCATTATGTCCCCCGCGATCTTAGAATCGCGCACTTATCAGCGAAAAATCACCGATTGCATCCGGTTTATCCGCACTGCTGTCGATGAATTTTGCAGATTGCAATTCTGTTTCATACAATGCGACCAACATACGAAATATTGTCTGGTCGCCGACCAACGGAATACAGAATTCCATTGCCAGTTTTGTCGCCGCCAATGACGCAAAATAACTGGGGAATGTTTCCGTCGGAACCCGCGCCAGTGCCAAAACCGAAATACTGTCACGCGGTGACATGACACGACGCCCGATTATACGGCCATCGCATTTCAACACACGAATGCATTCGGCCGGCAATAAAAAATCCCCGTCTGAATTACGGGTCAAATCAAATATGCGCGATGCAAAACGCCAATTGTGCAGCGCGAGCAATGCATCAATTACCGGATTAAACAATGTCCGCGCCAATTGTGATGCGGCACTGTCATCGGTAAGTGATTGGATGGGCGCTTCGCCCAGTTTCAGCAATGCCATAGAGCATAAATCTATCTTAGTCAGCATAACGCCCCCTTTGGTTATATAAAATAAGGGGCGGCAAGCAGGCCGCCCCGCGAGCCCGTGCCTATGCCAGGGCTCCAACCGTCACATTGGCGGTGGTTATATTTATCTTTTTTATCGCCGTATTGTCAGACGCGTTTATAATGATGATGTCGCCGATGTTCATCAAGGACTTTACATTGTTGAAATACCCGTTGGCAGATATTGTCGCCATCGTTTCATCAGCACTGTAATGCCACAAGGTAAAACCGTTTGCATATGCAATAACGGACAGGTTTTTATTCTGAAATGCCATTTCTTTTTTCCCTTGGTTTATAAATTATTTATTAGGCAGCCGCGGTAACATCACTGCACTTTACGCGCACAATGCCGTCACCATCAATCAGAACCGCGCCCTGGGACATGCTGTTGCTGATAAAGTGCGCGGCGCGTTCGCCATGCCATGAAATGTCGGTTTTTACTTCCTGGCCACAGGCATGACCGACGCTGGACGCGTGATAGATAAAGCAGTCACGACCGTTTGCATCCGTCGGCAGACCGTTATGCAAAACCCATGTGATCCCCAACCATTTGCGGGCCTCGCATCCGGATGTCAGGGGTGTATCGCCAACATAATCGGCCGACACGAATTCCTCCATCGACAGCAGTTCATTCCACTGATGCACACCGACAACCGCAAATCTGCGACCATCATCGGGCACATCGTTCGTGTTCAGAATTTCCAACGCGCCCAAAATCATATCCTTGCTTAAACCCTTGGCATAATCGCCAACAGTGTTTGTTGCCGCATTCATGGCATCGATGATAAGCTCGTCTGTCTTGCGTCCCAGGGCATATGCACCCGCGGATGCAACCACGCGGCGTTCATCGACATTGGTTTTCAATTCATCCAACGCATCGACCCAGTCACCGGCATAATAATCCTGTAACAGGCATTCAACCGGTTCATGGTTCAAATTCATAACCGGCACGATACCGTGACGGGATTTTGTGCTGGCGGTGCCGCGACCAACTTTCTGGAAAGTTGTGGATGCGCCGACAACGCCGGATTTGCTGCGAACTGTCGCACGCAGCTTTGTGCCCATTTGCTGATACGCCAAATGAACATCTGCTTCGAACTGTTTTACGAAGACTTTATCAATTGAAACGGACATAAAAGTATTCCTTTTGATTAGACATAAAAAAACGACGCATAAATATGCGCCGACCAAATTTTGTTTTTTGGTTATGCAAAAATTGCGCCAATAAAACAAAATAACGCGGGTCCCATGCGGGATTGTCCGCCACAGATTTAGTCGGACCAAAATGCAAAATCATCCGACTGAAACTGTGGCAGTAAAAAACCGGACAATGTCCGGTAAAAAAAATCCCCGCAAATGCGGGGAATTATTATTTCTTTCTGCAGCAGGGCTTTTTCGCCGCAACCGCTTTCTTAGCGGCCGGTTTCGCCGCTACTTTCTTCGCTGCCGGTTTCGCCGCTACTTTTTTCGCAACCGGCTTTGCCGCAACTTTCTTCGCGGCCGGTTTCGCCGCAACTTTCTTCGCTGCCGGTTTTGCAGCTACTTTTTTAGCGGCCGGTTTTGCAGCTACTTTCTTTGCAACCGGTTTCGCCGCTACTTTTTTCGCAGCAGGTTTTGCAGCTACTTTTTTAGCGGCCGGTTTCGCTGCAACTTTTTTTGCAGCCGGCTTTGCCGCTACTTTTTTCGCAGCAGGTTTCGCCGCCGGTTTTGCGGCTGCTTTCGCTGCGCTTTTTTTGCCAAACAGAAATGCCATTCGTCTCTCCTTTTCAATTTTTTGGACAGAACAAATTTTTTTGTTCTTAGTTTATATTTTATCTTAAACGAAAAAGTTAGTAAAGGAGAAAGTGCTAAATTTTCTTATGAATACAACTTTTTAAATCCATTTTCAATTTTGCGAACATACTCTGGGTCGGCATCACGCCAATATTTTGGATCACGCATCATGCGTCGCAATTGATCATCAGATAAATTTTCGCGCGTGTTTTGATTTGTCTGAACACTTGGTTCCATTGATTGCATCATACGGTACAAGCCTTGGATTCCCTGGACTGAGCTGCACATTGATTCAAATGCATCCGCCGGCAAAAAACGCGCACCAAAATCATTTATCGCATTTAATGCATCATTCATTTTTTCCGCGCCGCCAAAAAATTCTTTTAATTCAGATGTCGCATTTGCCGTTGCCTGCATGCTGAATAAATCAGATAATACTGGTGATAAAAATTCTTCGGCGATTTGATAAATTTTTTCCACCTGTGTGGTGGTCAAACCGATTTCCAAAAATTTTTCACGCACACCCGCATCATCAAACATATCTGATGCCGGGTATGCATCCGCATTATCAGGCACACCGATGGCATGATTAAAACGCGCGCGCGCATCATCGTCACTGTCCGCATCGGGAACCGATACCATCGTACCGATTTTCTTTTCCAGCGCCGCATATGATTTCAGCAATGCATCACTGTTTAATGTACCGTCCTTGTTTAAAAACTTTTCCGGAATATTATCCATTTTTCTATCCTTTGTTTTCGTTTTTTCGGCGCAGGAAATAAATCCCACCCAATGTAAATATCGCCTGCAGCATTGCGAACACATCACTGTCGCCAACCAGATACGCGCACACCGCCGATAATATTCCAACCGCAGACATTATATGTGTGCGGCGGTCTGATAAAAAACCGCCACGGATAAATTTATTCATCTTTGTGTCCTACAGGTAAAATAATATATCGTCTATTTCCGCGATATATCCGCGATTGGTCGCCCAATCAGGCATGTCGTCGGTTCGATGAAATCGGGTCGCACCACGGCATGTGTCACGCAAGTTCCCACGCAACATTTTGCCAACAACCCTTAAACACATTTGAAATGCATCGTTACATGCATCCACGCGCAGCATGTGATTGCGCGGTGAATTTGCGTTTTGACATTCGAAAACCCGCCCGTCCGACACAATATCAATCGGCAGACGCCCCGTAATACGCGACATATTTTCAATCATTGATGCCATGGCTTCGACCACGCGCAGTGATGTGGCCCCGGTTTGGGCATATATTGCACGGGCGATTTTATACTGGGCCAATTTATCGGGATGCGGATTTGTGATAACCGACAGATGCATGTGTGACGCCTTTCTTTTTTTGCAAATAAAAAAACGCGCATGATGCGCGCCGAACAAATAATAAACAAAAAAAACACCCCGGAAAGTGTCCGGGGCAAAATCTTTTCTGTTTATGTTATTATAATACCACAAATCGCAACAAAAGTCAATAGTTATTTACAACTTTATTTCATCACCATATACCAAAATGTTTTTTCCATCACACCGCAATATCAGCGCACCGATATCATCAATGCCAATCAATTCGGCCACCATATCACGATATTTCACACATTGATTCAACCCCGTCGCCAATTCCATCCAGCGATTACGCACCCGGGAAAAATCCGCCACGCGCCACGCATCCATTTTCCGCATCAGGCATCCCAACACATCGGCGGGCGATGCACCCGCAAAGCGGTCCAGGCGCGTCGTATGGTATGCATCGACAGTTGGATTGCTGTGCACATTTATGCCAACGCCAATTATTACAAAAGGCGACGCGTATTCAATCAATATCCCGGCAATTTTTGCCCCATCAATTAAAATATCATTCGGCCACTTTATTTGCGGCCGCGCCCCAAATTCAATCAATGTTTCCGCAACCGCGACGGCAACCGCATATGACAATCGCGGCTCCATTGTGGCGGCATCATATATAAAACTTACATACAGATTTCCATGATGCGATACCCACTGGCGACGATAACGACCGCGCCCCGCGCTTTGTGCGGCAGCAACAATGGCGGTGCAATCCGCCCCCCGGCCCGATGCAATCAATTCATGTGCATAGGTCTGGGTGCTGGGGATTTTATCAAAAGAAAACAATTTATAACCGGCCAATTCGATATGTCCCGTTTTCGTTTATTATGAAATCGTGGCCGAATGCACGCCGCAGCTGATATATTGCATTATCAACAACATGGGTTGATGCCCCCGGCGAATACCCCAGTGCGTTTTTTATCGCCGCCACCGACATCGCACCATTTTTATGTAATAACATTACAATTTGTCCCTGTAACCTGGGCAGTGAAACATCGCGCCCAAACAGGCGGCGCATGACATCCCCGCTGTCGATTGCGCGCAGGATTGCCGCCTTTAGCGCCATGGGCGATGTTGGCTGCGTGATTTCCAGTTCATCAATATTTACATCGGCCGTGGCGGGCGTGGCGGTAACAACGGCCCCCATATCGGCCAGTATTGCGCGCCATACGGTATCTGCGGAAAAAATTTTTATGCCGTCTAACATGATTTCAGCATACCGCGGAAAGCAGTGCGCGTCCAATAAAAAATGACCGCCGTAAAATACGACGGTCGGGATGTCGAAACCGTATATAGAAAGCGCTATTCGCGTCCATTGTCCGGATTATCAATATACTTTGTAAAATCCTGTATCTTTGATCCGGTAGACGACAGTATTTTGGAAATACTGTTGGTGGACGGCCATCTCGGTTGACCTTCTTTGGACCATCGCTTACTTTTGTTAAAGGTTGTGGGGTCCAACCCACTGCATTTTGCCAGGCCCGAACAGGACATATTATGTGCCATGGCAAAGCGTTCTATTGCGCGCCAAACATCTTCATGTGTCATTTTGCTCTCTCCTATTATTTAAGTTCCATGGTACCGGTCGGAACATTTCCCTGTTGTGCAAATTTTATGAAAAATACCCTGTACTTACAACAAGTAGCTTTTCCTAGGAAGATGGTCAAAAATAATACAAAAATTATTTTTGACAAAATACTTGACAAACACAATAAAATGTATTACATTTCGATTCGTCAAAGGGATGAAACCCAATGACCGGGTGCGAAAGCCCCCGCGGGGCCCAGGGATTCAGACTCCCTCCTACATTCTCTCTCCTCTGGACTCTGGACCCCCAGAAAATTTGTTTAGAATGCCCATTTCTTTTTCTCCTTTCCTTCCTTTCGGGGCATTCGGAAACACCGCCGGGAAACCGGCGGCGTTTTTTTATAAAAAAAATCCCCCGCACTAATGGATTGGCGGGGGAATTCTTATTGTATTATTTTACAATGTCTTTGACGGTGACTTTAAACACCACATCCTTTCCCGCCAGGGCCGGATAATAATCCGTCGGGAATGTGATATTGATATCACGGGATTCACCCTTTGTCGCACCAATCAATTGTTCTTCAAATCCCGGAACAAACTGACCACTGCCCAATTTCAACGGGAAATCTGTGGCGGTACCGCCCTCAAACTGCTCCTCGCCTAAAAATCCGGCAAAATCGATGATTACAGTATCACCGTTTTGTGCGCCGGCCTGGCTGTCACATGCACCCAACATCAATGCACCGCACATTGTCGCGGCCGCAAATATCTTTTTCATACTTTCCCCCTTCGGTAATTAAAAAAGCGCTGTTATCATAGCGCCTTTTTGTGTCCCCGTCCAATGAATTATTTTGCTATTTAACGCCACCTTAGTTCACATATACGCAACGAAATCCGTATTCACGCATGGTTGCACCTTCGGCCTCTATCCGGAAATCATAATATGGCGTCGGGCGCATTGCATCAAATGACGGCCGGTCGTATACCATAACAATACTGTCCGCGTTACGACCACACACACGCTTCATTTCATAATCGGCAACCTTTGCCAATATTGTACGCGCATCACCATCAACATCCATACCATCGGCATTCTGCATCAGGCGCAGGCGCATTTCACGCATATCGGTATTGCCAAGCAATATTTGAACGCGAACCATGGCACCCTTATACTCCTGCCAGCGGGTTTCCATCCGCGAAGTATTCCAGCGATTGCTGTTCTGCTCCTTTTCGGCGGCGGTTTTAGGTTTATAAGAATCAATGTTTGCATACTGGTTATCAGCCTGCATAAATTCACTGCTGCGTTCATTATAGAGCGGCGCATCCGCCCCACCCTGGGCAAAATCAGCCTGATTATACGGCGCATCCTTATCCGATGCACACCCGACCAGTATCAACGCCCCGCAAATTACACTAAGAATGGATTTTTTCATCGCTTTCTCTCTTTTTTCTGATTTTACCAAATAAACCTTTTTGATTCAAGTCGGGATTTATGATAAAATTATAGCAATGTCAAATGTTGTTTTGGAATCTTTGCTGAAACCGTTAGAGGAATTCTATAAGCCCGAGTTTGTAGAGGAAATCGCGATAAACCACGCGGGCCAGGTATGGATGCGCCTGCATGGTGCGCGCGTGCCATGGGTCGCATATAATGCGGAGGTATTATCAAAGCAGTATCTTATTGACCTGATTCATACGGTTGCAAATATTTATGAACGGCCGTTCGACCCCGTCCATGGCGTGCCGGTGGTTTATGCAACCCTGCCGGGGAATCACAGATTTTCGGCAATTGCGGGGCCAAATGTCCAATACGACGAAAATGATGTAACCGGCGGCGTTGCCATGAATATCCGCAGCGGCACTGCGGTCGAAACCAGTTTTGAACGATATCACCTGAGCCGGGGTGCGGAATTATTAAAGGTAAAACCGCGCGAAACCGAGCGGCCAGACGACCCATATGAACGCCTGATGAGTGCTATCAACGACGGCAGTCCAATATTGATAAGTGGCGCGACCGCAACCGGAAAGACGACTTTCCTGAATCACATGCTTACGCTGATTGACAAAAACAGTCGTGTGATTACGGTCGAAGATGCGCGTGAAATTCGTGTTCCACAGGAAAACCGTGTGCACTTTGTCCTGTCGCGTACGGAACAGACGAATAATTTCAATTATGCACGCCTGTTGGATTTGGTTGTGCGTATGACCCCTGATGTTATTATCGGCGGTGAAATATCAACCGATAATGCGGCGGTATTGTGGGAAATGTTGGGAACGGGCCACGACCATTTTTATACAACAATTCACGCCGAAAGTGCCGAGGCCGCATATGCCGCATTCGCCGACCGAATTTTGCATACACAACCCGCATACAATCGGTCTGAACTGATTACGGAAATGAAAAAGAAAATCCGCGTTGTACAACTGTCGCGTGATGGTGCCCTGCGTGCGGTAACAGAAGTTGTATAATAATATTATAAAAGGATATTCACATGGCAACAGAACCAGAATTTGAAATCGAAGATTGGCAGACGGCATATAACGCCGCTAAAACACCAGAAGAGGCAGAAAAAGCCATACAAGACTACAGCGACGCAAAGCTGCGTAATGTAGAGCGCCGCCAAGCAGCCCGCTTTAAACGAGCCATAGAACGCGCTAATAAGCGTAAGGAAAGTTATAAGAAGGCTAAGGAAAGCTATAAGAATGCTACAAAAAAAGTGCAATCTATGTTGAATTCGCTGAAAGACACCTGGAACAAAATGGCTGGTGCCATCAAGAATTTTTTTCAAAAAACAAAATAACCAAAGGATAAAAAAATGATAGTTTATGAAGAAGACCTGGTCCGTGATGCCGATGGCAATCTGCGTGACAAGAATGGAAAGTTACTGGAAAAAAACGGTTCTTGGGTGGACAATGAAGTCCGCCTGCATTCACGCAAGCAGGAAGAAGAGGATAAGCGTAGCGAAAAACAAGAGCAAGAAGAGCTTACCAGAAGCGAAGAGGCCAAATTGAACCGCGCCTTGGCCAAACACATCCTACATAAACGCAAGTTAAAAAAGGCAACCGCAAAATTAAAAAGCAAATCTCAGCTGGCATGGGAAAAGATTACCAGCCTATTCTCTTCAAAAGAAAGAGCATAATAAAAACGCCCAAATGGGCGTTTTTTTTATTCCTGTATCAATTTGGCCTTCATTCGTTCATATTCTGACTTGGATATCACCTTATCCTTATATAATTTAGCCAGTTTTTCCAAATTATCCAATGCATCGCCTGTTGCACAGCCGGCGCATCCGCCGCATTCACTGCCCCACAACAAGGCCAGTATCAGCGCCGCAAACCATGTAACACCACAAAACAGCCCCAGCAACGACAATACTATTATCGCAGTCTTACGCGAGCCGCAAATTCCACGCGCGTTCGCAATCACCACCGGCAGGCATACCAGCGCAACCACAAATGCAAACAACAAAACAAACACAAAAAACAGTGCCAGATATTCCAATATCATTATTTCCTCCTTTGATATTTAAATTAATTATAGCAAAAAATTCCGACGCTTTACATAAAATTCTGGGGGCCGACATCAATCTTGACCCGGATGTTTGGCGGCGTTTTCACCTTTGCCAGCCAATGCGCGACCGCCGGCTGCAACGCGGCGTTGGCGCCGGCCGCAACTAAAAAGCGCATACGATACCAAGTTCGCACCTGATATACCTGTGCGGCGATTGGGCCCATGATACGCGCACCGTCTATGTTTGGTGCCGCCGCCGACAATGCCGCACAATACTGCTGCAGGGTTGTCTCTTTCTGGCCTTCTATTATCAGGGCAATCAACTGACCAAAGGGCGGCATTTTAGCCGCACGGCGCGCGTCCATATCGCGGGCCATAAATGCATCGCGATCACCCGCACACAGGGCCTCTATCACGGGATGGTCGGGCTGATATGTCTGTAATAATACGCACCCGGGAAATTCACCGCGCCCCGCACGACCGGCGACCTGAAACAATTGCTGGAAAGTATGCTCGGCCGCACGAAAATCAGTCCCGAATAATCCCATATCGCTGTCCACCACCCCGACCAGGGTCAAGTTTGGAAAATGATGCCCTTTGGCTAAAATCTGGGTGCCGATAATAATGTCGATTTCGCCCTGCTCCATCTGATGGACTAAGCGTTCCAATGCCTGGCGCGACATTATTGTATCACTGGATACCAGGGCCACGCGGGCGTCGGGGAATTTTGCAGCCACTTCGTCCGCGATTTTTTCCAGTCCCGCCCCACGCGTGGATATTGCCCCGCCACAATCAGGACACACTGTCGGCATCGGCGCCGTGCGCCCGCACATATGACACAATAACTTGCCCACGCGTTTATGATATGTCATCGAAACACTGCAGTCGGGACACTCGGCGACATAGCCACACTTTTTGCACTGCACAATCGGGGCAAAACCGCGGCGATTTATAAACAGCATTGCCTGGCGATGTGCGGCCAATGTTTCGCCAATCGCCGCACACAGTGGGGCGGACAAATTCCCCGCTATTTCATCGGCCGCGCCCGCCATCTTATATGGTTCCGGCCGATTGGCACGCAAATCAATCGTTTCAATCGTTGGCAATGATGCCCCGCCATATCGTGATGTCAGGTGCAGGTGCTTATACCGCCCAAGGGCCGCATTCTGCAAAGTTTCCGCCGACGGCGTCGCACTGGCCAGGATTACCGGGAACCCTGCAATCTTTGCACGCAACACCGCCATATCGCGCGCATGGTAATTTCCCATATCCTCCTGCTTATAGGATGTATCATGTTCCTCATCCACTACAATCAGGCCAAGCCTCTGCCACGGCAGGAACAGCGCACTGCGCGTGCCGACAACCATGCGGATACGCCCATCCAACACGCCCCGCCATATTTCGCGACGACGGGCGGCGGTCAAATTACTGTGCCATACAACCGGTGGCGCGCCAAATCGCCGCTGAAAACGCGCCATAAACTGCGCCGTCAGTGCGATTTCCGGCATCATCAACAATACGGCGCCACCACGACTATACGCGCGCCATGCGGCGTCAAAATACACCTGGGTCTTGCCGCTGCCGGTGATGCCATCCAACAGGTGCACCGAAAATCCACCCGCCGATATTGCGGCGCCTATTTCATCGGCCGCGGCCTGTTGCTGTGCGTTCAATGTAACGCTTTCCGTATCATGATATTGATATGCAAATTCCGCGCCTTCCTTTGGGCGGGCATCGCGCGGGATTAAAATTTCGTTTTTTATCATTGTTCGAACAACGGCCGAACTTACGCGGGCAATATTTTGAATATCCGCCATCGTCATCGGTTCATTGTCATTTGATGCGAACGCATCCGCAACCGCCTGCCGGGCATCAGTCATGCGGGCGCGCATATCAAAATTAAAAGAATACAATTGTTCCATTCGGGGCGGCGCAAAGGCATCGGGCACATTTATAATCAGCCGCAACACACCGCCCGGCGTCATCAATGTCCAATTGGACATTTTCTGTATCCATTGCAAATCCGCAACCGCCATCCGCCCCGGCAGGACAGAGTTTATATTCTTTATTTTTTGTGGCGGCAATCCACTGTCGCCGATGCCATATACAACGCCGATATATTTTCGCCCCATAACCGACGCAGACACAAAATCCCCCAGCGCCGCCGGCGCCGTCAACCGGTAATCGTATCCGGTATTTACAACATTTGGTATCAAGACTTTGACGACATCGCCCGCGTTAAACATGATTACAAAATACTTGTTTTTTTCGTTTTTTTCAATACCATTTATAACATTATGTGGAAACTATTTTTTGAAACTTGTGATTTGCTGTGCTGCCTGATACCGGGTCGGGCGCGGCGTGAAAAGATACGCCGTGTGCGGCTGTATGATTGGCGCAAAAAGTATAATGCACTGCGCCGGGCGTTTCCGGAATTAAATTTCCGCCATACCAAAATGATAAAGGGCGGATGGAACATCGGATTTATCGTTGATAAAAAGTATGTATTTAAAATACGCAAATTTTATGACAGCAGCGCCCCGCAAACCCGCATTATTCGGGAAAAGCGGATAACCGACGCATTCGGTGCGATATCCCCCCTGCGGATTCCGCGCATCGATATTGTTGAGGCGGGCGGCTATATGTTTTACAAGTATGATTTTATCCCGGGGCGCAATATGAATACTTTTTCGCGCCGAACAATTACAAAGAATGCATGGCGGTGGGGTGAACAATTGGCCGAATTTATAAACGCCGTACACAACGCGCGGCCGGCGGGAATTGACGATTTGCGTGACCGTGATGGGGACGGATGGAACCATAACGACATATGTAATAATGTAATAGTTGACCCGAAAACCATGCGTATCATCGGCCTGATTGATTGGGAATACGCCGGTTGGGGAACACTGGAAACAGAATTTAATAACTGTGTCCGCTTTTCCAAAAAGATTGAACAATCAAATATATTGGTCGCAATACAGATGTTTTACCACGCAATGCGGAAATTAAAAAAATAACCCTCCCCATCTATTGACAAACCCGTTTTTTGTATTATAATAGTAATATAATCAAAACACACGGGGGTTCTGCCATGGTTAAGTCCAGAAAAAAATCTGCATCAGACAATGCATATATGCAGTATATTTTTTACATAATTGACCAACTGATTGAAAATCATTGTGCGCCGTCATATGCGACACAGGAAAGCATGCGTAAATGGTACTTTGACATTCCATACAGCGATAAGACAATGTCCATGCTGATTGAAAAATCAATCCTGTTCATCAGAACATTGAATGCGGGTGATTCCAACAGCACCGATCCACATTTTCTGAATTCTTTGACAGATAAAATGGCGGATTATTTATCCGGCTATATGATGCGTGGTGACCACCGCATGGCGGCCGGCAACGCGGACAAGGCCACCCGTCGATTGGTGCGCGACACCGCAAAAGAAAAATTAAAAGAGGCCCTGTTTACTAATTGCCGATATATTCGCTTCCTGTTTGCACAACAAAAGGCAAAGCGTGATACCCGTGCCGCCGGCCAGGGCGCGGTAAACAAAGAGCGCACAAAGGCAAAAAAGCAAAGCGCCAAAGAGGCATATAAGATAACATGCCAAATTCGTGCGGAATTCGTAATAATGCAGAATATCCCGCGCAAGCAACGCTAAATCAGTTTGGCGACATCGTCGTCCGTCGGTGTGCGACAAATTTCAATATCGGCGGCGAACTGGGTACGAAACCATGTTCGCTGCCGTTTTGCATATTGATTTGTACGCGTTATCCATTCCGATACACATGTATCCAAATCCACATCCCCACGCAGATATTTGCATACCTGTGATGCGCCGATTGCGCGATTTTCGTCCCAACCACTGTCGATAACGGCGCGCCCTTCGGCGATGGCGCCATGGGCCATCATTTCAGATACGCGCGCGGCGATACGCGGGCGCAATATATCCGCCCCCGGATTTATCAAGATTTTAAACGCGCCGGGCGCAACCGCACCCGTGCGCGGCATCGCCTGAAACTCAGATAACTGGCGCCCCGTTTGCAATAATACTTCGACCCCGCGGGCGACGCGTTGCGGGTCGGTAAATTTGAAATCATCGCCCAACATGCCTCTGGCCGCGTTAATATCGGTGGCAACCATTTGCCGTGCACGCCGGCGATTTTCATCCGATATGTCCGGCATTGGCGATATACCATGCAAAATAGCGTTTATATAATATCCAGTCCCACCGACAAATATCGCCGCACGCCCCGCGGCGCGGGCCGCGGCATATTCCGCGCCCGCCATTTCAAGATAATCGGCCACACTAATTTGTTGATGCAGGCTAAGTACTGAAAACAGCCGATATGGCACGCCGTCAATATTGTCGCATATCGGACGATTGGCAAACGGGCTGGCCGCGATATTTTCAATCCCGCGGTACATTTGAACACTGTCACAATTTATGATTACCCCACCGTTTGCCCGCGCCAAGCGATGTGCAAAATCAGATTTACCCGATGCGGTTGGTCCCGTGATAATATATGCATCATGTTTCATTACGGTAAAATTATAAATGTCATAAATATAAAATTCAATTGTAATATTGGAAATTATGGTGCTAAGATATACCTGTCCAATAAAAAACGAAAGGAATTAAATTATGTCAAAAGTAAGAGTTGCAATAAACGGGTTCGGTCGCATTGGTCGCTTGGTACTGCGTGCGGCATTGGAATCCGGCCGTGATGATATTGAATTTGTTGCCGTAAACGATTTGGCGCCGGCCGAACAGAATGCATACCTGTTGGAATATGATTCCGTACACGGCAAATTGCCGATGGATGTAAAACTGGACGGGGACACCATCATCGTCGGGAACCAGAAAATCAAATGCATTGCGGAAAAAGACCCGACTAAATTACCGTGGGGCGAATTGAACATTGATGTTGTTATGGAATGCACCGGTATCTTTACCGCCGCAGACAAGGCGCGCGTACATTTGGAAGCCGGCGCAAAGCGCGTATTGGTATCGGCCCCGTCGGCGGGTGCGGACGCGACAATCGTATACGGTGTAAACCAAGATACATTGAAACCGACCGACCTGATTGTGTCAAATGCATCATGCACAACAAACTGCCTGGCGCCGGTGGCAAAGGTATTGGATGACACATTCGGCATTATTTCCGGTTGGATGACCACCGTTCATGCATATACCGGCGATCAGCAGTTGCTGGATAAAAATCATAAGGATTTTCGTCGTGCACGCGCGGCGGCCCTGTCCATGATTCCGACCAGCACCGGCGCCGCCAAGGCGATTGGTTTGGTACTGCCGAAACTGGCGGGCAAACTGGACGGTATGGCAATCCGCGTACCGACACCGGATGTATCGGTTGTTGAATTGGTTGTAAACCTGGAAAAAGACGCAAGCGTTGACGCGGTAAACGCGGCGATGAAGGCGGCGGCATCCCGTACATTCGGCTACAACGACAAACCGTTGGTATCCATTGACTTTACCGGTGACGCGCACAGTTCCATCTTTGACGCATCCCAGACCAAGGTATTGGGCGACCGCCTGGTACATGTAACGGCATGGTACGACAACGAATGGGGCTTTTCAAACCGCATGGGCGACACGGCCGTTGCAATGGGCAAATTGATATAATCCATGCCCCGCATAAATAAAAACACCCGGCAATGCCGGGCGTTTTTATTTAGGTAGTAGAGTGGAGGTAGGAGAGTTTAGGCGGGAGAGTGGAGGTATCTTAAGCGGGGTCTACAAAATACTTCTTAAAAAAGCGGGCAAAGGCCGGTCGTGTCCGCGCCCGCATTTGCCGATAAAATGCCCATCGCATATTATACCCGCATGCCCATCGCATCCATCCGTTAAACGCGGCCAGTTGCCCGCGGGCATGTGGCGATATTTCCTGGGCATTGGCCATGGTTCGCATGCGACGGCGCATTTTGGCCGCCCCGGCGCGTGTTAATGTCACATATTTTTTAAAATGTCGATATCCGATGAAATTGACGCCGACCGCGGTCGGTTTGATAAAGCTTTTTGAAAAGCGCAACTTCAATGTATCACGCAAATATTCCTCTATCTGATTGCGATATTGAATCAGTTCGCGGCGGTCATCACTGAATATACAGAAATCATCACAATACCTGATATAATTTTTCACGCGCAAGGCGTGCTTTACAAACATATCCAAATCATGCATATACAGGTTGCCCATCCATTGACTGGTTAAATTTCCAATGGGCAGCCCGGTGGGCGGCGGCAATGACCGCACGATATCATCCAACAGTCGAAGCATTCGCCGGTCGGATATTTTACGCGAAATAATCCGCATCATTACATCGTGATTTATACTGGGGTAAAATTTGCTGATATCGCATTGCAGGACATATTTATATTTCCGCACAAATTTCATGCATCGTGCGGATGCGCTGTGAATACCGCGACCGGGAATGCATGCGAACGAATCAGCAACAAACATAGACTGCCATATCGGCCCCAGTATATTTATAATCGCATGATGAACGATATGGTCCGGATACAGGGGCAACATGTATATTTCGCGTTCTTTGGGCTCATATACCTTAAATATGGTGTATTTTGATGTACGAAATCGGCCGGTACATAAATCATCGCGCAGCTTTTGCAGCTTTTTATCAGGCGCCATCAAGAACCGCCGCGTGGACTTTCTGTTTTTCTTGCTTTGGACCGCTTTTTTTGCAGCCAACGCAAAATTGTCGGCCGATATAAAATCGTCCCACAAATGCTTATGCGTTTTCATCGTTACGACAGGGAATAATATTTATCAATCTTTACGATTGTCCCCGAAAAGGGTATACTTTCCCGTGCGGCCTGAATCTGGTCCAGCAAAACCGTACTGCCGGTAAAGACGACACAAACTTTGCCATCCATAACGAACTGCAACTGCAGGCAATCGGTACCATTTCGTTTTTTAGAATTGGTAACGCGATAATCCGTAACCAATATTTCTTTGTTCAGGATATCGTTCATAAACTTTTTATCCCCGGGCATCGGCAGTTTGTCTTTTGCAAAGACCGAAAATTTCGGGCAGTTTTCTTTATTTATTTTTTTGATTTCTTCTAAAGTCATGTATGTTCCTTTTGTGTTAGAACCTTGAACATTCGGGGGTTCACCACATTATGTGATTACTATCCCAAATGTTCCCTGCGTTATTTGTTCGGGGAATGCCGAAGGGTTATCTGCACTCCACCGGGTTACACCGCCCCGCCTTTGATAAGGAAGGCATTAGAAAGGACATTTTACTGTCCAAAAGTGCCGTCATGCACTTTGTCCTGCAGGTTAGCTAAACTGTAATACCTTGATACACAGTTACCATTCCCCAAGGAGCCGAGCGACCCGAACACGCCCCCGCGGAAAGCGGAGTTGTTGCGGACGTTGTTACCGCAGTTGTTCGCGCAATTAGACCTGCAATCGTCGACCGAGGAGTTCGCGTTCTGGAACACCCAACGGGAGACCGCGGATTACGACCCAACCGCTTAGCTTGTACGGCGATGCAACCCATTCCCGGTTTTGGCCGGGAACCAGGTTTGGCGCCAGCGGGGGCGGGGTCGCCGCCCCCGTACCCCCACCCGTTTCCGGCGTATGCGCGAAGGCGCATACGCAGCGCCGAATTCCGTTTATCAATTGCCGAGCGACCCGAACACGCCCCCGCGGAAAGCGGAGTACTCGGACGTTGTAACCGCAGTAGCTCGCGCAATTAGACCTGCAATCGTCGACCGAGGAGAACGCGCCCCGGAACACCCAACGGGAGACCGCGGGATGTGTCATTTGACACCAGCAATATTTACCCTTACGCTCCCCACCGGTGGCAAGTTCCCCATCTTCGGACCGCAATTCATCCACGGCAACACCGTATGAGCCGTTTTTATCCAGGCATGTGGCAATCCCCCATACCGAGCCGTATGAAAAGGTTGCGCCCCATTCAAACAGATTCGTATTATAGGTGTGGTTGGTGCCATTTACCTCCGGGTCCAGCACGATTGCGATGACATCATCTTCGGCACAGATTGTGGTGGCCAACGCCGGGGCGCCAACCAATGCCAATAAAACGATAAGTATTTTTTTCATGTTCCATATCCCCTGTTGTTTAGTTTACCAAATCGCCATATATACGCCCGCCGAACGGAATTTGTCGGTGTCATTTTTTACCGCATCCGCACAGGCCGACGCACAGCCGGATTTACACGCATCTTCGTCATCAAATGCGCGCATAAACACCCACCATGACGAAACAGGCTCGTACATCGAACACCAACACATCGTGCCGACATCGGCGTTACTGGCGCGCAGATATACATTCGCATCGCCCTTTTTGGCATTGGCGCCGTCGGTGGTGGTGCTGATTTCGTTACATGTCGCGTTGCCTGTCAATGTCCGGTATGACGAATTATTCGGAACCAAATCGTATCCGAATGTGACACGCCATGTCATGTCGTCGGCACTGTACGATGACGAAACACCGTTTTGTGATTTTTTCAAAACAAACACACCCGTACGGTTATGCAGGCATGTCGTCGCCCCGTGCGCCGCCACGACGCCCAGGCACATAATGCAAACAAGCAGTAGCTTTTTCATTTTTCCCCCTTTTTTTAATCGATTATGTGATATGTTTTACCCGCGTGCTGTATATTCAGCGCGCCCTTTTCCCCGCCCGGCAATGCGTTGATGTAACACATTTCACCGCTGGCGGTTAAAACCTTTAACGATGGCGTTATCTGTTGCGTGGCATATACCGGCACAGACCAACCGTTCGACGCCCGAAACTGCGTAATGCCACCCGCGCACAATGGCGCGCATGTGCCAACGCCCGTGTAATATGTATCACCATCACACAGGACCGCGCACATGGGACCCGGCACCCCTTCCTTACAATTCTGGGTCAAGCCAAATGGCGAATACCCCTTTGCACAGGTGCCATTTTCGGTCTTTATCAATGTGTTTACTTTGGTAATGGTAACATTATCCTCTTCATCCTTGGTGGTAACGAACATTTCGCCCGTCACATCATAGAAGTTTGTCGGGCAATCCCCCTGCTCATGCGGGGTGCAGACCCCGTCGGATAAATATTTGCCATCGCCGCATAATTTGGGGCCGAAATTTACCAAAATACCGTTGTATATTATGCTGAAATAATCGGGTGCCTCATAATGATTATATGAATTCATACACTGCTGATCCGATATGGATTCGGCCGAAAATGTATTCTGTGGTATGACCGTGCGGTAAAAACCGTCGGGGCATGCGCCCTGCTTCCTTGGGACGCAGGCGCCACCACTCATATGTTCCCCCGCCGCGCACAACGACGGGCCAAACTTTGCCAGAACACCATTATATATCGGATGAAACCATTCCGGCATTTCAACCTTATTATATGTGTTCATACATTGCATCCGCAGGGACGGCGACGAATATGTAACGGATTCGATGTTCGACAGATAATATCCCGCCGGACATCTGTCCTGGGACACCTCTATACAACTGCCGTTACTTAGACGCATACCGGGCCCACATAATGTCGGACCGAACTTTACAACCTCGGCCGCGTTCGCGATGGCGGGCGATATCGCCAATGCTATAAGTACACTTTTTCTCAATCCTCGTTCCTCCATGGACTTTCAAAAAAAGACACCACCATGCTACTTTTCTAGGTGGTTGGAGGTTCGAAACTATATAAGAAGTAAATAGCGGGCTTATTCAATATATTCGCCGCCCTCCAACCACTGGTTGGAGATGTTTTCTGTCCCCACGGACACTTCTCATACGGGTTTCGACGCCCCATCACAGGAACTCCCATGACGATTGGATGATATATCAAATCAAATATCTTAGGCAAGAGATTTTATTTTTCCTAAAAAAGTGCTTGCATTTATTCCAACAACACGATAATATGCGATTGTTCTGGGGTTGTAGCTCAGTTTGGTTAGAGCGTCTGCCTGTCACGCAGAAGGTCGCGGGTTCGAGCCCCGTCAATCCCGCCAGAGATTTACACCGTGCTATCACGGTGTTTTTTTATATATTAACAATGCGTTACCCACCACCGATGGGCGGGCGCGAATTTTTTCTTAAAAATAAATGTTTCTTTTTATCGCGCCCGGTGTTAGGATGCATGGACAGCAAAGGGGGAAATATATGAAATTCAAAATGATTATCGCGGGCGCCGGGCTGATTGCACTGGCGGCATGTGGAAACAACAATCAGGATGCGGCCGCACTAAAGGGTGCAAAATTTGTATCCGAACAACCGGGAACAAACATCACTATTTCGTTTGACCCGAATGAAATGCATGTGTCGGGCCGTGTGGTAAACCTGTATAATGGTGCATACGAAGTGCGCGGCAATAAAATCAAGTTTGACAATATGGTAACAACCATGATGATGGGACCCGCCGACGCCATGGAAACAGAACAGATTTATATGCAATTCCTGCCGACGGTTGAAACATACGAACTGAAGGACGGTCGTTTGACCCTGAAAAACGGGGCTGGCACTGAAATCATATTCCAACAGGTCGAAACTTTACCGGATGCGGAATAAAAGCTTGACAATGACAAAAATGCCGCTTATAATACGGCGGCAGTTTTGGCCCCATCGTCTAGAGGCCTAGGACACCGCCCTTTCAAGGCGAGAACACCAGTTCGAATCTGGTTGGGGCTGCCAAAATAAATAACGACCCGTTGGGTCGTTTTTTATTTTGTCCCCACAGCGGATTTGATACTGTTCGAAAACAAGTAGGCGAGATAAGCGATATCGGGCCCCATAAAAATCGTTAGATTTTTATGGGTGATAAGCGAAATCGAGCCGTCACGGTTTCCCCGCAGGCGCATTGCGCCGAGGGAATCTGGTTGGGCCCGCCGCCACGCGGTGGGAATTACAATCTGGCCCTGGCCGCCACTATAAGTAGCAGAGCGGCGCATAGCCGCGATGCGTTAGGAATGCCGCGCAAGTAATTAATGCGCGAAAATAAATAACGACCCGTTGGGTCGTTTTTTATTTTGCCCCCACTTTATTCCATTGCAATAATGAATATCCCAAGCTTATCCGCAAGCTTTATAACCGCATCCCGGTCAATGACAAAGCAGGTTTTCGCATTTACAACAATCCCACGCAGGTGCGCCGCCGCAACCGCACGGACCGTATCCGTGCCAATCGCCGGAATGTCAATACGCAAATCCTGACCAGGCTTAGTCATCTTGGCAAAAACACCACTGGATTTTTTCATATCGCGACGCATGCCGACAACCCGCTTTAGCATTTCGGCGGTGCCTTCGGCGGCCTCAACCGCGATTACCTGTTTGTCGACAACAACCGATGCACCAATGTCGGCCGCACCGATTGTGTGCGATACTTCTATCGCGCGGTCAATATTCTTTTTATCCGATGCGGTCGGGCGCGTGCGGGTTTGAACACCGGCAGTTTCAAATGCCAATTCAGGTGCCGCATCCTGGGCCGCGACAATTTCAAAACCGCGCTTTTCCAATACCTTATTCAATGCAACCGCCATGGAATCATACCCCTTTTGATGTTTTTTTATACTAATCAATGCCCCAATCGTCCATAAATCCGGGCGAATGTCCGATAATTTCGGATGACCAATCGCACCAACAAAGGTAAGCTTGCGTATACCGCGGCGGCGAAACTGACGCACGGCCGGCCATCCCCCGCCCAGGCGCACCACTATATCCGGATTCAGGCGCGGGTCGTAAAAATTTTTCAATCCGACAACATACACATCCCAACCCGCACGACGCAATGCATCACGCGTCAATGCCGGCAAATCCAGCGCACCCGCAATCAATGCAATCTTTTTATCCGATGTATTCGTATTTTTTTTCATGTCACCATATGGTACGCATATTTATAACTGGAATCAAGTTTCAATTTTTGTTAGAATTTTTTTAACAATCAAATATTGGGATGCAATGACTATGAAAATACTATCTTTTGTTGCGGGCGCGTCTGTCGTGGCGGCAACATTTTCCAGCGCCGGCGCGGCATCGCGCGATGCACAATTTCGGCGTGAAATCTTAACCGGCCTAGATATTATTGAGGCACGCGCCCATGCGGACACGGTCGAAAATGCCGCACCGGGGGAACTGGGGCTGGAAGTGTATCAGTTTGAAAACGCCGTTCAAAACGATGATGTAAAACTGTTTATCCCGACATCTATGTATGTGCGGGCGGGGGGCGGCCTGAACCTGGGCTTTGCCACGAACAAGGCGGGCTTTGCCGGCAAGGAATACGAAAGCAGCGGCAGCTGGACCACGCAAATAGGACTGGGGTGGAATTTGTCGTCCTATGTCCGGACAGAGGTGGATTTTCAAACATCTACTTTTGAATTTTCAGACCTAACCGATGCCCAGGCGTCGTATCAAACACTGGGGGCGATGCTGTATTTTGATTTCGCACGCCGCTATGTTCATACGGGAGATATTACACGCCGCCGTGTTTTTGTTCCGTTTATGGGAATTGGCGCGGGATTTGGACATTATAAATTCGATGGCGCCGGGGGCGCGGATGGCTTTGTCATCGCCGCACCGCGGGCGGAATTGGGCTTTAACATCATGCTGACCGACTTAATCGGGATTGATATCGCATATCAATATCAGATGATGATTGGCAACGGTTTCGGATGGGATGTGCGCGCCGGTGGCGTTGATAACATCAGCAATATCATGGCAACAATGCGCGTAAACTTCTAATATAGGTAAAGGGATTTTAAATCATGAATTACAAGCTTTTATTTGCAGCAACCCTATGTTTGGCGCCAAGCCTGGCCGGGGCCGCAATTCCATATCGCACCCAGCAAAGTCGTATGCCCGCACCATCGGCGCCCGACGGTCGTGATGCGGAGGCGTTTGCCAGAAACAAGCGCTTCTATGCCGGTGCAATGTATAATTTTTCAATGTGGCAAAACGGCGCGGATGACAATGTTCATGTTGATGGAAAAAACACTTCTTCATTTGAAGGCGTTTTAGGCGTGCGTATTTATGACACTTTCCGGTTAGAGGCAAATTATATCCGCACACGCGCCAAATGGGATTCTTTTTCCATGGATGGCAACACCGGATTTATAAACGCGATTGTGGATGCGCGTATTGATAACCTGTATCGTCTGTTTTATAAGCAGCATTTGGTTCCGTATGTTGGTGCGGGGGCGGGTCTGTCTTGGAACAGCGCGACGGATGCACATATCGATAATAAAATAACCCCCGCAGTTGCCGCGATGGCGGGCCTGGGGATTGAATTGGGCGAATGGTTCACAATTGATTTGGGCTACAGATACATGTACATGTTCACACCAAAATTTGATGTGATTTCTGATTTTGCCCCAATATCGCATCAGTTCCGTGCCGGCGCCAGGGTAAATTTCTAAGATGAACAAATGTCCGTTTTTTGGCAAATGCGGCGGCTGCAAATATGACTTTGCGGCCGCCGATTACAAGGTGACAAAGGCGGGCGCACTGCGCGCGAAAACAACCGACGCGCCGGTCTGGATTGCGCCGGGGGCACGACGGCGGCTGGATTTATGCTTTGCAGGCGGGGCCTTTGGTATGTTTGAGGCGCGTTCAAAAAACATCGTCCCAATTCGCGAATGCCCGAACGCAACGGCGGCAATAAACAATCTGGTTCCGAAACTGGCCGCACTGCCGTGGGCGGGCGCGGGTTCATGTTTGGTTACCGAATGCGAAAACGGAATGGATGTATGCGTCACATCAAATGTAGTGTATGCAACCCCTGAATTTAAGGCAGCAGCGCAGCAACTGCCGGTCATGCGCGTAACATGGAACGGGCGGGCGATTGTGTCACACGCGACGCCGGTTGTGAAATTTGATGATGTGACGGTTCCATACCCCGCGGGCGCATTTCTGCAGCCCAGCCGTGATGGCGCGGATACTTTGCGCCGTATGGTAGTGGACGCGGCCGGCGGCGCACGACGCGTGGCTGATTTATTTTGCGGCCTGGGGAATTTTACATATGCGCTGAATGCGGATGGGTTTGATATCGTCGGCATTGGGGTAAAGCGTGACCTGTTTCAACATCCCCTGACGCCGGGTATGCTGAACCAATATGACTGCGTGGTGATGGACCCGCCGCGCGCGGGCGCAATGGCACAGTGCCAAATGCTCTGCAAAAGTACGGTTGGGCGCGTAATATATGTGTCATGCAATCCGGCGACATTTGCGCGCGATGCGCTAACGCTGCAACGCGGCGGCTATAAGTTGATAAAATCCGTTCCCGTTGACCAGTTCGCCGGCAGCGCGCACTGGGAACTGTTTTCAGTATTTGAGAAATAATTTGCGGTTTTTTTCTGTTGTTATTTTTTTACAAATGTTCTAAATTTTAGGACATCATGAGTACAAAAATTATCGAAAACATTGATTCACAGCAACTGGCGGAAGCGTTATCGGAGCGCTATTTATCATACGCGGTCAGCACAATTGTTTCGCGCGCATTGCCCGATGTTCGCGACGGCCTGAAACCGGTGCACCGCCGCATACTTTATTCCATGTTGCGCCAAAAATTATCACCGTCGGCCGCGTTTCGAAAATGTGCGACCGTCGTTGGCGATGTGCTGGGTCATTATCACCCACATGGCGACAGTTCTGTATATGACGCAATGGTTCGCCTGGCCCAGGATTTTTCGGTTCGATATCCATTGATTGATGGTCAGGGAAACTTTGGAAACATTGACGGCGACCCCCAGGCGGCGTATCGTTATACCGAATCCAAAATGACCGATGCCGCCATGCTGATTATGGAGGGGCTGGACGAAGACAGTGTTGACATGATGCCGAATTTTGACGGCACAACGCTTGAACCCACCGTTATGCCGGGCGCATTTCCAAACTTGCTGGCCAATGGCGGAATGGGTATTGCGGTTGGTATGGCGACCAACATCCCCACCCACAATGTGGCGGAGGTATGTGATGCATTAAACCTGGTCGTGGACAGGCCGGACGCCACCACCGCCCAGATTATGAAAAAACTGATAGGGCCGGATTTCCCGACGGGCGGCATTTTAATTGATAATTTTGATACAATTGTAAAAAATTATGACACGGGTCGTGGCGCGTTTCGCATTCGTGCCCGTTGGACGGCAGAGGAATTAGACCGCGGCGCACGGGCGGCGGTTATTACCGAAATTCCGTACGGCATCGTAAAGTCCAAGCTGGTTGAACAAATTGCATCGCTGATTGATGCTAAAAAGCTGCCCTTGGTCGACGATATAACGGATGAATCCACAACGGATGTACGAATTGTAATTACGCCGAAAAACAGAAATGTTCCATTGGATAAAATGATGGCACACCTGTTTGCAATGACTGATTTGGAATATCGTTTCAATATGAATTTCAATGTCATTGATTCAAAGGGTGCGCCGCGCGTCATGCCAATCGGCGATGTGTTGCGCGAATTTATTGCACATCAAAAAGATGTTTTGCAGCGGCGCACATCATGGCGCCTGGGCAATATTACGCGCCGGTTGGAAATCCTGGGCGGATTGCTGGTGGTGTATTTGAATTTGGACCGCGTAATTGAAATCATCCGCACAGAGGACGATGCCAAGGCCGCTTTGATTGCCGAATTCAATTTAACCGAAATTCAGGTAGAGGCTGTGCTGAACACCCGCCTGCGGGCACTGCGCCGGTTGGAAGAAATGGAAATTCGTCGCGAGGATGCAGAGCTGCGTGCGGAGCAAGAAAAACTGCAGGCATTGCTGGAAAGCCCGGAAATGCAAAACGACCAGCTGAAGGCGTGGTTTGCCGATATAAAGCGCCGGTATGATAAAAAGACCACACTGGGGCGGCGACGCACCACCTGGGCGGAGGCAACAGAGGATATCGTTGTCAATGCAGAGGAATTTATTGAAAAAGAACCGCTGACCATCATTTTGTCCGCAATGGGCTGGATTCGTGCGGCAAAGGGGCATTTGGACTTAAATTCGCTGGATTTGAAGTTTAAGGAAGGTGACGAATTACAATTCGCATTCCACGCGATGTCGACTGATAAAATCAATCTGTTCACATCGGGCGGCAAAATGTTCACGCTTAGCGCGAATGATTTACCGTCGGCACGCGGATTTGGTGAATCAGTGCGAATGATGGCCGACATCGGCGCATCTGAAACCATTGTACGCGCATTCGTATTGGATACGGGTGCAAAATACCTGGTGGTGGGGCGCCACGGGAACGGATTTATCGTTTTGGGCGAAAACTGCCTGGCACAGACCCGCACGGGAAAACAGGTCATGAATACGGATGAAAAAAATCCGGCAATTATGTGCGTCAATGTAACAGGTGATACGATTGCAATGTCGGGTTCAAACGATAAATTGCTGATATTTAGCACCGCCGAAATTCCGACAATGGCCCGTGGTAAGGGTGTGATTTTACAAAAATACAATGCCGAACGAACATATGTATTGGATGTAATGTTTTTTGATGCGGCGGACGGTTTCGGATGGACGACGGGGCGCGGCACGACCAAACTGGATGACTGGAAACCATGGACAGGGCGGCGCGCATCCCAGGGACGAACCGTTCCCGTTGGATTCCCGCGCAGTGGAAAATTCGGCAAATAAAAAATCCCCCTCAAAAACGGGGGATTTTTTTAATTTTTCTTTATTTTCTGCTTGAATTTTCATTTTATATGTCTTATATTGTATATACAAAAAACCTTGGTTCCCTGAATTCGGGGCGGGCTGCTGGTGACGAAAAGTACAGCAAGTCGGGGCATTTTTAAATGCTTGAATGTATGTCCGTGTTTTTGTTTTGCATGGGCAAACCAATCAAAAAACTATAAAGAATAATAACCGATGGATAACATAACCAATTGTTTATGTTGTTCGTTTGATTGCAAAGGGGGACAAAATGAATATATACAAAAAGACTATTCCCTATATCCTGATGGGGGCATCGTCTTTGTTTAATGTAAATTCTGCCCGGGCGCAAGCGTTACAGCCATTGGATATTCCGACACCACCAACCCCAACGGCACTTACCGTGCCCAGCGAGCTGATTGCACGGACATCATATGCAATGATTGAAGATGCAATGGACCGACGCAATCGTGATACACGCCTGTTGGCAAAGGCGAAAAATTTGCGCTTATCATATGTTGGCAATGTATTGGATACGCAACAGAAAATAGCGCCATACCGCGGAACGCGTCACTATCGTATGGCGGTATTAAATGAAATGCCGAGCGCACCGGTTGGGCGGCATTGTGTATACGGCCAATATACCCAATTGATGCGTGCATTGTCTGAAAACGGCGATACGCTGACGATTGTGCCATTAAATGGCGGGCGGGCGTGCACGGAATTCAAGAACCAGATGCGAAATAAATACAGGGGGCCGGAATACGCCGGCTGCATCCACGAAGGGCGCGCGTTTGAATCCGATTCCGCATATAACAAGGCATTGATGGAATATCTGCGTAAAAACGGTGTGGACGAAAACATTCCATCGCCCAAACGGCAAATATTTACTGAAAAATTTGCGCGAACAAACTTTTCGGCGGAACAAATCGCACCTGGCTCAATATGGATTGTGCCACGGTATCGTGGTTCCACGACAAAGTTTCATGCGATAATGTTTTTGGGACGCGGCAAAATTGTGAATGGCAATTTTGTTGAAACCAAGGACGGAAAATTCCTGTATGCCGGATTTAATCGTGAAAGTATTGGCGATGTGTTCAAGACATATGATATGTCCAATGTATTCAGCGCATCTGTCGAAGATATTGCCAGTATCGAATACGACAAGGAACTGCGTCGTTTGGAATCAATGCCTGTGGATAAAATGATAGAATATATCGTAAATGGCACAAATATGAATGTGGACGACCTGCGTAAAATGCCGCGCAAGCAGTTGTTACGCATAGTTCGCAATAAATACTTTGGCCAGCCATTATTCACGCCGACGGTCCCGGGCGGCCAAATCGCGCAGGTGAATATACCCACCGGCATGTTGCGGAATATGACGCAACATACAATTTAAAACATCCCGGTGCGCCTGTGGGCGCGCCGGAAAAACCTTGGTTCCCCGTGTTCGGGGCGGGCTGCTACGAATGTGGCAAGTCGGGGCATGAATATGTCTGAATGTACGCGGCGTATTTAATTCATTGCGACGCGAACCAATCAAAACAAAAAAACAAAACAACATGTGCTGGGCATGGTGCTTTTTGCGGCCCGGCTGTTTGATTGCAAAGGAGAATAAAATGAAATTTAAATATACAATTCCGTATATCATCAGTGCGGTAAGCCTGTGCGGGATGGCAACGGGTGCAAATGCCGACGCACGCGAAAACGAAACAACAAAAAACGACAGTACCAGCATGCACCTGGCGTATGCGGTAAAGCCTTCTGTTTCACGCGCAATCACGGAAACGATTGACATACCGGCACGCCCAATACGCGCCGTATCACACCGCCGGGATGTTTTATACATCTGGAACAACGGCGATACAATTACCCGCAAGAGCGGCACGCGCGCATGGCGTAATAATAACCCGGGCAATCTGCGCCATGGCAAATTCACACGGGCAAACGGTGCAATTGGCGAATGCGGCGGCTTTGCCGGTTTCCCGGATGCAGAAACAGGAATGGACGCACTGTGTAATTTGTTGATGTCTGATTCATACAGAAATCTGACTATGACGGCGGCAATTCGAAAGTACGCCCCACCATCACAGAATAATGTGGCATTGTATCTGCAAAAGTTGAAAAAATTAACCGGATTGCCGACCACGACAAAGCTTAGCAGCCTAAGTCCGCAGCAGCTAATCTATGTTGCACAATCAATTCGTGCAATTGAAGGCTGGCGCGAGGGCAATGAAATTGTGGCAAAGGCCAACAACAATGCGTTTGACACCACATACATGGAAAATGAGGTGAAAAATTTTCAAACTATGCGTGATAGTGCGATATATCAAAATACCCGCACACTGTAAAAAACGCGCCACGGCGCGTTTTTTATTGTGATATTTTATGCTTTATTTCACGAATCCGTGCCAATATTTCCTTTAAATCAGCATCGGTTACAGTCGGCGCGGGGCGATTATTCACCTCATCCGCCAGAACAATGCATAATGTTGCCAACAATGCACTTTCCGGCAGCGGCCCTATTTTATCCAGAATTTCACGGGCACGCACATCAACCATTTTCCCCAACTCAATCAGGCGCGATTCCTGACCGTCTTCGCACCCCATGGGATAATTCTTGTTTACAATCGGTATCGAAACAACACTCATTTGTTTTTCTTTAATATCGCAATTGATTTATCAATCATTTCGGCGGCACGACTATTCCTGTCACGCAGGGTGCGTACCTGCTGGGATAAAATTGCAACCTCCAAATCAGTCTGGCGGCCCGCGGCGGTGGCGGTCGCACGCAGTTTGGATGCGGCATCCTCTAATGCGGTCAACTCTTGAAAAATCTGATGCTTTATATCTGCCATATGTCCAGTTTAAGATATTTTTTATATGCGTTCAACACCAAAATGTGGTATAATAATCATCAATATTGGGGGACGCGCGTTATGAAGACTAAAATCATCTATATTTCCGGCAGTGAAGTGTTTAATATGGCCGATATTCGGGCCGCATTTGATGAAGTTCGGACAACACTAAACCTGCAGGATACGGTCTTGTTCGGCGTTCCGGTTGACTGTGATGATGCATTGGTTGCGCGCGCGCCGGCGGACATTTCAGATAACGCGGCCGCCCCCATCGTTGCGCCCGATATTGAAATAGCGCCAGTTCAAAGTGATGTACCGGAAATGGCCGCGCAAATTGATGCGGAAATTGAACCTGCCAAAGCGGACGATGAAATCATACCGGAAGCCGCAGCAGCGATTGAAACAGCGCCAATCCCGGTTCAGATTGAGCGAGCCACCCCAGAGGTAGAATCCGCCCCCACCCCAAAGAAATCGCGTGGTCGTCCGCGTAAGGCGGCCGCCGAAGCGGTGCCAACATCCACAACATCGCCCGTCACAGCGGATGATAATGCGGACACTGAAGCGGCACCAAAAGTTATCCCTATTCTGTCTGTATTGGCCGCAAAAGAGCCCACCGCAGTTCTGGAATCTGAAAAGGCGGAGCTGGAGTCTGAAGCGGAAACAGAGCCCGAAATAGAAACAGAGGCGGAGTCCATGACAGAATCAGTTGTCGCCGAAGCGGACGATATGGATGTCGCCACAATAGATTTGGCTGACGCCCCAATATCAGATGATGATTCCACATCGGAGGCGCCCCAGATTGTAGCCGAAGCTGTTTCTATTACCGATATGATTGATGATGATATCCCAGAGCCGGAGGCTGAAAAAACTTTAGAACAGCTGTTGGAAAGCATGAAACCCCTGCGTGAAGATAATATAGCCAAAGAATTTGAAGGCGCATCTGACATGATATTGGATGACGATGTTATGCCAATAAGTGATGCGGACGCAACATTGGCGCAATTGGCCACAGAGTTTGCTGAAAATCAAGATAAAATTCCCGCACGCGCCCAAAATGAATCGCATGGTAAAATCGGAAAATTAAAAAACATACTGCCGTTTAAAAAGGCAAAGCGTGATGACAGCGGCCTGATGGGCGATTTATTCGGATGGGCGGGCATTGCCGCAAATGACGACGATTTCGCAATACCTGGCTTTTTTACCACGGCGGCATCAAAAAAATAAGGCGACCCATCCATGGAAGTGGATAAAATTGTCAGATTATTACAAAACTCAGGATTTCATATATACGGGGCGGATTCGCGGTACATATATATCGAAGACCCATCCTGCATCCTACGCAGTTTTTCAACATTTGCCGAATACGCATGGATAATAATCACATTCCTGACTGGGCTGTTTTTGATGGGATGGGCAATATCATTGATACGCGGGGTAAAAAATGATTATGTGACCAACCTACGCAATATGATTTTAATATTTGGTATTCTGAGTGCGGCCGGCCCGATTATCAATGTTATATATGGCGACGATTTATTCAAACGCGGATGCGAAACGATAAGTGTGTCCGTGGCCGATGTTCAGGAAATGCTGGCGGCGCGTGATGCGAAATTGTCAAACCGCCAGGACGACCTGTACGAAGAATTCGATATATATGATTCCGGCGCCCCCGTATTTAACGATGATGGAAGCGATGACGCGGCGCAATAAATCATTGCAATAAAAACATTGCGCGTGCGGAATATACAATCGCCCCTGATACCACATAATGGTCATAAACATTGACATCGACCGCCTTTAAAATGCGGCTTATTTCCGTGGTTAGTTCTATATCCTGGGTTGAAAATGATGTGTGTGGGGTTGGATGATTATGCAACAATAAAACACTGCGTGCGTTTAAATCCAATGCCCTTTTTACAATTTCGCGCGGATAAACAGGCGATTGGTCAATAGTACCACGACTGTGGACATCATCTGCAATCATGTGCATCTTGGCATCAAAATACATTACATGAAATTCTTCGACATCTTTGCCTGTCAGCAACATGCGGCAATAACTCGTCAAAATATTGGGGTCGGAATACACCGGGCGCGCGTCCAGATTTGACCGAAATGAAGTCAGCAACGCCGCCTGTATCGCTTTTAGATAAGTAGCACTGCCCGGCCCCAGGCCGGGATATGATAATAATTCGTCATATGGTGCGGCCAAAACCTGATGCAGGCCACCGTATTTTCGTTCCAAACCGCGCGCCAATTCACGCACATCACGACGCGGTATCGCAAAGGTCAGCAACAATTCCAGCAGTTCATAATCCGCCAATTTGCCATCAATCAACTTCTGGCGCAGACGCATTCTGTGACCATGACGAGAATCAAAATCGGGTTTATTGCCGACCGCCATAATAGCTAAGCCATTTTTTCGGTAAATATTATCACACCATCCTCAGTTATGCCAAGTGTGTGTTCCCATTGTGCAGAGAGCCCCCCGTCCACCGTGCGCGCGGTCCAACCATCGGGGTCAATCTTACATTCCGCACGCCCCGTGTTTATCATCGGTTCAATCGTAAATACCAAACCTGGAACCATTTTAACCTTGTCCCAGCGCTTATCATAAAAATGATAAATCTGGGGGTCGTCATGCATTACTTTGCCAATGCCGTGCCCCACAAAATCACGCGAAATTGAAAATCCATGCGGTTTTACGATCGCCTCTATCGTTTTGCCAATTTCAGACAGCGGCACCCCCGGCGCACAAATTGAAATCGCCGCATTCAGGGCATCCTGACATGTCTGAACCAATTCGCGGGCCCGTGGGGCAACATTTCCAATCATAAACATGCGCGATGCATCACCATGAAAGCCCTTATATTCGGCCGTCAAATCAACATTGACAATATCGCCGTCTTTTAAAATAACCTCATCGCTGGGGATACCGTGAACAATTACATCGTTGACCGATGTGCATATGTTTTTTGGATACCCCATATACCCCAAATCAGATGAACGCGCACCATTTGCCTTTAAAAATTCGGCAACCATTCGGTCTATTTCCCCGGTGGAAATTCCGGCCTTTATATGCGGGCTTATAAAATCAAAACAGCGCGCAACCAAATCGCCGGACACGCGCAGACGCTTAAAATCTTTTGGTGCATAAACAGATGCTAACATTCCTAGTTCCTTCGTTTTATCGCCAATTTTGCGGCACGCACCGACAGCTTTAGCGCAAAGTCACGCAATAAAACCTCAGCCGGCATGCCGGTGGTACGCAATTGTTTTTCCAATTCGTTCAATCGCAACAGAACGGATGTAATTTCCGCCTCCGGCCAGATTTTCATGGCCATGTTGAATTTTTCGGCAACCTTCCAAAACAAGCGGGGCAATTGACCGTCAACAACCGCCGTCATCAACCGCTTGAAATGATTGTCCAACAAACGAATTATCATATTAGGCTGCGTGTTATCATACAACAGGCGGTCCAATGCGGTCATTGTCTGGGCGATATGACCCGCGGTCAGCGAATACAGAAAATCGTCCATATCGGCCGCCCCCGTATCCGGCAGGCACTTTTCCACATCTTCCAATTCAACAATTTTTTTATCGGCCACATACAGCGCGATTTTACCAAGGAAACCGCGTGTAATTCCGCGGTCCCCGCCCAGATGCGTTGTCATATACGCCATTGCGTCGGGTGTTATTTGATTTATGCCACTGGCGGCGGATAATTCCTGGCGGATAAGATTGGCAAGCGTACGCGCATCATCGGTATAACACGGCATGGCGGCGGCATCCTTGGCGCCTTCAAAAAATGCGCGCAGCCCCCCGCCCGCCCGCAGGTCGCCGCCCGCAACAACCACCGTCGCCCCCAGGGCCGGATGAGAAACCAAATCCACAATCAGCTTTGCATCGCCGTCGCCCGCCCCCGATATCATAACCATTTTTTGACCGCCAAACATTGACGGACTGCATGCCTCTGCAAACAAGGCATCCTGCTTTTCACGCAGTTCCCCCGCGTCCAGCGCAAACAGATTGTCTTTTTCAATCCCCAGCTTTGATACGGCCGCATCACAAAATTCGTCCACCTGGCCGGCGTCGGGCCCGTAAATCAAAACCGCCCGCACAGACGAAATGCCGTTGTTAAAATCTGATTCTTTCCACTTCATTATTGCCCGACATTTTCATGTTCGTACTTTGATGCCTCCGCAATGGCGCGAACACTTATCTTATCAGCCAACACGGTCAATGCATTTTGAACCGCGTTATTATAAGATGCGTTCGATGCGACCATGTAACGAACAAATGTGTATGATTCCGATGCCACCTCATGACCGGACGCAATCTTTTCATCACCGCGCATCAATGTATAATTTGCCGCGACCGATATTTCCTGCCATGTGGCGTTACCGGTTCGTTCCAGCGCCTTATATTTTGTAGTGGGATCTGACAATGTGACGGTCAGCGTATATTTTGCATCCGATGAGCGTTGACCACCGAACTGGGCATTCAAACTATTACGCAAAATAATGCCGTTTATACCGCTTATCGGCGGGACATATATATCCGTATCCTGGCCGGAAAACATCGGACGAAACCCACACGCCGCCAGAACTAAAAATAAAAGGCATTTCTTCATCTTTAAACCATGATTTTTAAAGTTGCAGTTCTGTCTTATATTAGCTAGACTTTTATTAAATCGCAAGGGGGAATGATGAATATTTTTATCATGATTTTGGCCGCGTTATTTATGGCCGCGTTTTATTTAATGAACGGCCCCGCCACTAAAATTGCATCACATGAAACAGACAATGCGGTCGTCTATGCCGATTTGCGGGCGATTGCGGAATGCACGGCCGGTGCACATAACGCAACAATACGCGGCGCGGAATTTGATGATATTTGTACGGAACAAAATGGAATAAAAAGCAAGCTGGTATGCCTGTCATCCAATCTGGCGGTGACAAAGTGTGAAATTGTTCGCGGCCGAAAACCACCGTACAGCTATATCGTTACGGCGACGAATGAGCTGCCCGACGGGACATACAGTGATATGATGGATATATTAGAGGCAAACTATAATGACGCCGGTACATTTGGCATATTCCAAGAAGGCGCAATCGTTGCCGGGGACGGGGCCGGTAAACGCACCGTGCCAAAGGGAATTATATCTGATATGGAACTGACGGACGGGCGATTGGTATACATGACACAATATGAAATTCCAGACACAGATACTGAATTTGCCGCCCCGGCCGGCGCCGATGTAAATTGTCCGGCGGGAATGGTAAAAACATACCGGTTTGGGCGCTGGCAATGCGCGGGATATAACGCAAAAACCAATTGCCCGGGGGATACGATTTGGGATTCAGACTTACAGGAATGCGTTGCCGATGAAACCAGAAAACCATTATGCGCGGATCGCCAAACAGCCGTTCTGGTCGACAGCGTATGGGAATGCATAAATCCGTTCCCGGAAAAAAGCTGTCCGGATAAGATGATTGCACGCCTGGACTATACCACTTTGGAATGGGAATGCGTCCCCGACCCCAATGTGAAGGTTGAAAATAAGAAGTGCAAACGATTTATCGGTTCGGCCGTATATGGTGCGGTGGGGGCGACACTGCGGGTGCCGGCCGCATCATGCACCGATTGCGAACGGATGATAACCGACCCCGATACATGTCGGGCGATATGCGTACCGGATCCGGCGCGCGTTGGGGATGCGGCATGCTATGACGCCCCGGCCCGTTCATGCAGTGGGCGCGGGCGCGCGTTTTATTTCGGATTTCCAAATCAATCATATGCCGCCGCGGTCACCGAAATTGCCGGCAGGACCGTACCATTTGACACGGCACATTCCCAGAACAGAAAATTTAACTGTCTGGATTGTGGGGATGGTGAAATTGATTTGGAAAAATCGTTCCCGCCATATATCGCGGTATGTAAATAGCATTAAGCTATCTCGCGATTTTTTAGCGATGTTTTAAAATCCAGCTTGCCCGCACTTGGCCCAATGTTTTTTCCATATAATTGGCAAAATCATCGGGGGCTTGGCCTAAGTAATGCTCTGTCGTGATAGTCGACAACAGCTCTTCTTCGCGTTCGGCAGGTGTTTCTATGTCTATATCATCGGCGGGTTGCGGCGGCGTTGCATTTGCGGGCGCCGCCGGGGATGGTTGGGCAACCGTGTTGGATTGCGTGGCCTGTGGCGCGGGCGCTGCGTTTTTAGCCGCGGTGACGGCCGCAGTTATTGACGCGCGATGCGCGCCATCATAATCTGATACATTTTGCTTGGCGATTTCTTTAATGCAATCACGCAGCACTTTCAGCGCCAAGTATATATTTGATTTTAGATCCATTATATGTACATCGCCATTCACATCGGTAGATATAACATCATTCCATTGACTGGTTTTCAATGCATTAAATGTTAAAAATTTAATCAGTTTAATACGAATATTTTCTGTTACGGGGTTTGATTGCGCTATTGTCACAAAACGAAATATATTATTTTTTCCATTAAATATAAAAGGTGATGTGGCCCCAAAAAAATTCGGATTCAGCGACATTTCCGCCCACAGGCCGCGACATATAATGTCACCGTTGATGGTCCCGACCGAAATGGACGCATAATTACCATATTCGGCCCTATTCAATACACGATATACTCGATTTAAATCGTCGGGCCGAAATTTCCCGAAATATGTGCGCCTTGCGTTATATTTCAGTTGTTGTCTTATCGGGTCATTTTTTTTTGAAACCATGCGGAAACCTCTTTTTATCACTATAGCCCATATATCAATATTGTCAATAATATATCCGCGGGAAATTACGCCCGCGGATATGTATTTTTTTTATGCATCACTGCGAATAAAATTGCCCGCATCCAGCATTTCCTTTACCGCGAAATGTTTAATTTTTCGCGCGGATGTCTGAGGCAGTTCTTCTTCAGTAATGGCAAAGTTTTTCACCCACTTATATGGCGCAATCGTCAGGTTTGATGCCTTTATCAGCATTGCAACCTTTGCGACGGTCGTACCCGGCTTTACCTGAAATACGGCATATGGCACAATTTTACCACCGACCGTATATTCAAACACGGCGGCCGACAATATATCCTCGTTCTGAAGATACAGGTCTTCCAATTCGTCCGGATATACATTTTTGCCACTTTCCAGAACGATTACCTGTTTCTGGCGGCCTTTTACAATCAGGCGCCCCTTTTTATCCAGCATGCCAAGGTCACCAGTTTTAAACCAGCCATCTTCGAATGCGGCGGCGTTGGCGTCATCATTATCGATATAGCCCGGCATAACCATGTTCCCACGCAGCCATATTTCACCAATGCCATATTTGTCCGGGTTATGGATTTGTAATTCATTACCTTGCAGCGGGCCGGCATAATACATTTTGCCGTTATCCATTTTAAATGCGAAATTGAAATTTCCAGGCCCCGTACATTCCGTCAGACCATAACAGTCGCCGACCGCAAAGCCCAGGCGCTCAAAAAACTTGCGTATGGTGGGCTTTAATGTCGCCCCGGCCGACACCAATACTTTCGTATTGCCGCCGAACAGATCATGAATGGGACGCGTTACCTTTTCAACCAGCCACCCCATTCCAATCGCCCGCAATACATGGCGCAATGACACGACAATACGCATAAGCGTATATGCATGCTTTTCCTTTGCCGCGTCGACAATTTTTTTATAAAACGCCTCCCATATTCTGGGGACGGCGGGAATTACCTCTGGTCGGTACTGTTTAAAGTCCGCCAGAAATTCGCGGGGATTCAATACCGGCTGTAACAATAATTTACCCTGCAGAACCAATGGTGCGATTATGTTTATTACCACACCATATATATGATACAGCGGTAAAAATCCGTAAAATGTATATCCCGGCTTTATCACGGGCCGATAAAACAGCGCCCCCTGCCCTAAGGATAAAATATTATTATGCGTCAGGCCGACCACCTTTGGATTACCGGTTGAGCCCGATGTAAACGACAGCATCGCCAAATCATCGCGCGTAACATCGGCGGCGACAAAGTCAGCTTCGTCCGTATCATCAACAGATTCGATATCGAACATTTCCGGACCACCGTCCACAAAATGCGATTTCTGGGCCAGGACCAGTTTACAGTTCGTGCGCCGCATCATGTTTAGATGTTCCGTCGGCGACAGCCCCGTATCCAACATCAGCACCCGCGCCCCCTGGGACGCGATGGCAAAATAGGACTTGATAAATTCAGGAGTATTGCCCGATAAAATACCGACCGTATCCCCCTTCTTTACCCCGAACCGCTTTGCCAGCAGTACCGCGCGTTGCTTTACCTTTTTCAACAATTCTGCATAGGTTTCGTTCTGTCTGACAAAGAAAATACGGTCTTTGTTCTGAATACAGACATCCTGCAGCATTTCATATATGTTTTTAATCATAACAATTATGCTCTTTGTTTTTTAATTAAAAATCTGGATAACCCCTACCCAGACTTTCAAAGTATAACCATTTTACCATAGGAAACACAACCTATTTTCAAATTTGACAATTGATAACATATGTACTAAACTAGTCGCGCAATAAAGCATATTAAAAATGGCAAAATCGAAAAACGAATATATAAAAGTAAGACTTAGTGGTAATACATTATTGGCCGTGGTGATTTATTCCGCGATAATGATGGGGTTGGGCGCAATGCTGAAATCATATAATGATGACCTGATCGCGGCCCGTGAAAAAATTCAAAAAATCGAATCTGTAAAATCAGAAAAGACAAAATAATCTCTTTTGCTTTTGTCAATATATATGTCCTGATTCGCAATTTTGCATCTATATTTTGTGTTTTTGTTTTAAAACCGAATCTATTCCAAGGATAAAAAAACATGTTTCTTTACACAAAATGTTGTTTTGTGCGCGGTCAATGATTCGTCATAATTGATGCAGCCCACGGAATTATTGCCTTTGCAAAAGTAAAGCGAAAAATACAAAAAAAATTACTTTTTATTCATTGCGGCCACCGCACGCATACTATATATTGTTATCAAAGAAAGAAAAAGCCCACTACATATTGTGTTTTTTAGACAAAAACGAGGATTGACATGTCAGCGGCAGAAACAAATATACAAATAATTCCGACACTTACCACGAAACTGGTTGCGGTGCAAAAGCGCAGTGGTGAAACCGTACCATTTGACGGACGAAAAATTTTCGAAGCAATAAAGAAGGCGGTTGCCGTTACACACGAAGTAAGCGACGCACAAATCGCCAATATCACACAGGATGTGTTAAACCGCGCCGATGAAATGTTTGCCGGAAAAACACCCACGGTTGAGGCAATACAGGATATTGTCATCAAATCACTGATGGATGCGAAAGCCTATAAAACGGCCGAGGCTTATATTATTTACAGACAAAAACGCTCTGAAATCCGTGATTCATATGTCGATGCGGTTGATGTTATCGAAGGGTATGTCGGTGGTTCCAATTGGCGTATAAAGGAAAACGCAAATGTCGGATACTCAATCGGCGGACTTATTTTGCGTACATCGGAACGCGTGACGGCGGAATATTGGCTGAACCTGTACCCAAAGGAAGTGGCCGAGGCCCACAAAAACGCCGCCGTTCATATTCATGATTTGGGGTGGTTGACCGGATATTGCGCGGGATGGTCCCTGCGTGAATTGTTGTATGAGGGATTTAACGGCGTGCCGGGTTATCTGCAGTGCGAACCGGCAAAACACATGGCGACCGCAATTTCACATATGGTAAATTTCCTGGGGACGCTACAAAATGAATTTGCCGGCGCGCAGGCCTTTTCGTCGGTCGACACATATCTGGCGCCGTATGTGCGTTTGGATAATTTGTCGTACGCGGATATAAAAAATTCGATGCAGACACTGATTTTCAACTGTGCGGTGCCATGTCGTTGGGGAACCCAGACACCGTTCATCAATTTCACATTTGATTGGACATGCCCACAGGATTTAAAAAATCAAAAACCATTTATCGGCAAACGCCAGGTGGATTTCACATATGGTGACCTGCAGGCGGAAATGGATATGATAAACAAGGCCTTTATCGAAGTCATGACCGAAGGTGATGCGTTGGGGCGGCCGTTTACATTCCCGATTCCGACATACAACATCACACCGGATTTTCCGTGGAACCATCCCAATGTAAAGCCTTTGTTTGATTTGGCGGCCAAATACGGTATTCCGAATTTTCAGAACTTTCTGAATTCTGATTTGAATCCGACCGATGTGCGTTCAATGTGCTGTCGGTTGCGCCTGGATGTGCGCGAATTGTTAAAACGCGGCGGCGGCCTGTTCGGCAGTGCGGAAAAAACCGGTTCAATCGGCGTATTCACACTGAACTTGGCACGGCTGGGATACCTGCATAAGGGTGACCGCGATGGATTGTTCCGTGAACTGAAGCGTTTGCTGGAACTGGGGCGTGACCAGCTGGAGATAAAGCGTAAAATCATTACCAAAAATATGGAGCGCGGCCTGTATCCGTTTACAAAGCGTTACCTTGGGGATTGGAATCATCACTTTTCCACAATCGGCGTAAACGGCGCGAATGAAATGGTACGCAACTTTACAGATGACCGCGAAAATATTGCAACGCCATTAGGTAAAAAGTTAGTGCTGGATGTGATGGATTTCATCCGTGATAACCTGGCAACATTCCAGGAACAGACCGGCAATCTGTATAATCTGGAGGCGACCCCGGCAGAGGGATGTTCTTACCGTTTTGCAAAGACGGACAAGAAAAATTTCCCGGATATTATTACCGCCGGTACGCCAGATGCGCCCTATTACACCAATTCAACGCAATTGCCGGTAAATTATACCGACGACCCGTTCGTCGCGTTAGAGCACCAGGAAGAATTACAGCGGAAATATACCGGTGGGACCATGTTGCATCTGTATATGGGCGAACCGGTATCCAGTGGTGATGCCGCCCAGAAAATTGTACGCACGATATTTGAAAACTATCGCATACCGTACATGACACTGACGCCGACATTTTCCATCTGTCCGAAGCACGGATATTTGGCCGGTAATTATGAATTCTGTCCGAAATGCGATGCGGAAATCGCCGCGAACCAAAATCACCAATAAAAACATAGAAACAAGGGAGGAAAAAAACTATGGCAACAAACGAAACAATACAAAGAACACCATGCGAACGCTTTTCACGCTCTATGGGCTTTATCAGACCTGTTTCTAACTTTAACATTGGTAAATATTCCGAATTCTGTGAAAGAAAGACTTTCAAAGAATCAAATTGCCTGACAACGGGCGCACGCCACAGCGACCTGATGAAAAAGGCGGCGTAAGAAAATGCCGGAAATTCAGATTGGGGGATTGGTATCCTTTACAACCATCGATTTCCCGGGGCGTCTGGCGGCGGTATTATTCCTGCGGGGCTGTCCCATTCGATGTGCGTATTGTTCCAATCCCCATCTGGTGGGTACGGGCAACGGTGAATACGACCCGGAAAAAATATACCAGTGGCTGGAGGCGCGATGCGGCAAACTGGAAGGCGTCGTCTTTTCCGGCGGCGAGGCATTGATGCAGGGCGACGCGTTGACGCAATATATGCGACGCGTTCGTGATTTGGGATTTGAAATTGGCCTGCATACAAATGGATTTTATCCCAAAATGTTACAACGCGTGACAGACTTGGTTGATTGGATTGGCCTGGACTTTAAAGCAACGCGGGAAAAATATGAAGAATTGACCGGGCAATCGATTGCATATGACAATATGATTGAATCATTGGACTATTGGCTGTCAACAGGGCGCGAGATAGAGGTTCGTACAACCTGTGACCCGCGATTTGTTAGCAAGGCCGCTTTGATTCAAATTGCCGAAATTGTGGCCGGGCGTGGCGTGCGAAATTTTGCCGTACAAAAATATGTTCCACATTTCGAAGATGCATCCCACAATACGACAGCCGATATGCGCGAACAATTTTTTAATGACGGCGCGCTGCGCGATAAAATAAATGCAATGTTTGAATCTGTTATATGGCGGGAATAACAGGGCGCTGTAAAAACTCCGACTCTCTTGTACGAATTACTGTTTTGTGGTAAAATATATATCAGAAAAATTTGTAATTTTACCGAGAGATTGAATATGAATGACACCATCAATCAAGACTTTCAACTGCGTCAGTTGCGCCAGCTGACGGGGCTGCGGTTTCAATTTGTACCGGCCGGGCAAAGCCCGTATCATGTAAAGGCATACTCGGTGCCCGTACAGTCGGCCCAACAGGCACAAAGTTTAATATCATCGTTGGCAGCAAATGATATCAGCGCAGTATTCAATCCGACCAACAATACTTTAAATGTGGTGGAAAATGAGATAGAGGCACAGCGACTAACACTGGCAATTGACGGGAACAATCCAAATGTAATTTTTGTGCCAATCGGGGAAATAAACGGCAATCCGGTATATCTGACACCGCTGCCATCTGAACAGGGGCCGGCATCCATTGTGGTCGTGGCACGACGCGCGTTTGCGATTGTAAATGTGAACGGCAAATTATTACCATTTTATGTGTCATCGGGCCTGGCCGGTAAAGAGGCAAAGTATGGCATCGCATCCGGACAATGGTATCCACTGTTGGGGCTTGGGGATACATGGTTTAACAAAATGCCTAATATGAAACATAATCCGGCACCGGAACTGGACCAGATTGCACAAATGCTGAATTCGAAATTCCCAGCCGCGGAATTCAAAGAACGCGCCCTGCGTGACGATATTCCATGGGCCGATCAAAGCGACATAAATAAAATTGCCAACCAGGAATTTCCAGAGGGTGTTATTGACCGCCTGATTCAATATGGCGATAGTTACTATTTACCAGAAGACCAGCAGGCACTGTACGATAAAAACGCAAATGTGTATTTGCCAAATACCATTGAAAAATTACGCCGCGGCCCATCAAACTATCTGGAGATATACAATGGCCCACTGGCGATAGAGGATGACAAAAACCTGCGCGAACTGCAAAAGGAAATACCCGTTCGAATGGTTGTAAATGGCGGACATGTTCAATTCATTCCAAACAGGCAATATCCCGATGCGAATGCCGTCCGTGATATGCTAAGCCAACGGGGCATAAATGTGGGGCCTGATTTAAGCGCCAGATTCAATGATGTCCTGCATTCTGGGGTTGTTTATCCCGAATTGGATGTCGGCCCAGTGGCGGCGGAAATAGATTACGGCGTCAAAACCGTACGGCCACAGCACACACCCGTAACGATTGAGCAATCTGATATAGAGCGTCTGTATAACTTATTGGACGCCCCGGTAAGCGTGGCAACATCCCCGACATTGTCTGGTGGCAGCAACATGTTCTATTACTTTTTCCCAGATGGGCCGGCTAATGTGGCCCCCCTGCAGGAGTTATTGAACGGTAAATATAACCTGCCGACACAGCGGCATAGTTCCAGCCTGCATCCGGATAATGATATTATTCGCATCGCACTTAATGGGAACGAGGATGTAACCTGTCCGCAGTTGCGCCCGCTGGTAGAGAGAACAAACAGCTATATGGTGGACCGGGATGTGCAAGCGCTGTCGAACATGATGTCTTCGTTTACGCGTGCGATATCTGATAACACGGTCAATGGCACACATGATTTTCTGTACTATATACCGCAAAATCCGGATTATATTGACGCTGCAATTTTCCTGATGAACAAATATGGAATAATATGTGATACACATTTATCAAGTCTCAATAACAAACAGTGCCCTATTATTCGCGTTCCGCTGTTTGATAATTCTTATTCAAAAACACCATATTTGTATGAAATTCAGCAAAAATTACGGGCAGCCTCAGATGCCAAAAAGAAAAACGGATTTGAGGCCGGCCGTCAAAATATAAGTCAAAAAAGCACATGGCAAAAACTGAAAAATATTTTGAACGGCGGCATCAATAACAAGTAACCCAAAAGGAAACAACCATGAAACCAGAACATATAAACCAATTAGCAAGTATGCTGAAAAATGTATGGAAGGTTGAAATACCATTCAAAAAAGATGGTGATTCTCTTATGATATTGCTGGCCCCTAAACAAACAAAAGACATAGCCACCATTATAGGCTTGCTGAAAAAATATAGTATTCCTGCCGGCAGATATACCGCTAAAGACAAAAATAAAACTCAGCTTATAGAGATTCCGAATAAATTTGCGACAGACCTAATAGAATTGGTTCAGGAAATCATTGAAATAGACCAAGGGCCAACATGGCTGATTAATCTTATATTTGATGAAAATGAACTGGATGCGATGAAAATTACGCATGACGAAAACAAGGATAACTCAAATTCGATTCCTGATAAAACTTATAAAAGAATTAAACTCCACAATGCCGCCAACAACATTTGTAACGAGCATAAGGGAAACAATAAAAAACGAATTTGCCGCGCACCCAACGGCAACAATAATGCTATAGAAGTTGAACAAATTGATATTACACAGAACTACAAGCAAATGATTAACAAAGACCGTTAAAAAATCCCCGGTTCACGGGGATTTTTTTAAGCGTTTATTATATCCATAACGGCCGCGGGGACATCGCATACCTGGACGCGCCGCTGTTCCATCGTATCACGCAGACGCAGTGTTACCGTGCCGTCTTCCAATGTCTGGTGGTCAACGGTGATACATACCGGTGTTCCAATTTCATCATGACGGCGATAGTTCTTACCAATATTGCCCGAATTTTCCAATTCAATGCGGCCAATTGCCAATTTACGCAGCGCGTTTTCAATGTCACCCGCCACCGTCAACAATTCCGGCACATTACGGGCCAACGGAATTACCGCCGCCTTTACCGGTGCCAATTTCGGCTTCAGCTTCAATACCAGGCGCGATTTGCCATCGGGCAATTCTTCCTCAGTATACGCATTGTGCAACACCGCCAACATCGCACGGTTTACACCCATCGCCGTTTCAATTACATACGGGATAAAGTTTTCGCCCGTTTGTGGGTCACTGTACGACAGCTTGGTCGTGCTATCCTTGTTCTCCATTACATTGGCGTTGATTTTAAATTCTTTCTGTCCCTTGGTATGAGAGCCCAAGTCAAAATCCTGACGATTATGTACGCCTTCAACCTCATCAAAACCATCTGGGAATTCGTATTCAATATCAACCGCGGCCTTGGCATAATGCGCCAATTTGTCATGCGGCGTCAGGCGTAATTTATCCGACGGGATTCCCAAAACATCCGTCCACCATGCCAGGCGCGCCGCCCGCCACATTTCAAAGTATTGTTCATCATCGGCGGGGCGCACAAAATATTGCATTTCGGCCTGTTCAAATTCACGCATGCGGAAAACAAAACCACGGGGCGAAATTTCATTACGAAACGCCTTACCAATCTGGGCAATACCAAAGGGCAATTTGTGCGGTTTGGCATCCAAAACATTTTTAAAATTCACATATGTGGTTGTTGCCGTTTCCGGACGCAGATACGCGTTTATCGCCCCATCCGCGACCGCCCCAATTGACAGCCCCATCATCAATTGATATGCGCGGGGCGCGGTTATATCCGACGAACCGCAATTATCGCATTTTGTAGGGTCGGCCATTTTATCCTGACGCATACGGGCGCCGCACTTCTTACACTCAACCAACGGGTCGGAAAAACTGCCCTCATGCCCGGAATACTTCCACATCAAACGGTTCGATATCAAGGATGCATCCAGCCCCTCAATATCGTCACGCGAATAAATCATGGAATTCCACCATGCATTACGGATATTACGCATTAATTCCACCCCGTACGGGCCGTAATCGTATGCCCCACCCAGGCCGCCATATATCTCAGACCCGGTGAAAATAAATCCGCGCCGCTTACACAGGGCGACAATATCATTGATTGTTTTTGCTGGCATTTTCCTTACCCCTAAAATTAAACCGTATGTAATATTATACCGATTTTGTGTTTTTGCAATAATTATATTGTGCCCCGGTAAAAACGACCGCCCGGTTTATAAAGGCGTAAAAAAATAAAACCGCCGCAAATGCGACGGCCTTTACTTTTATTTTCTTTTGCGTGAATTGTTGCGCGAACTGTTGGGGCGCGATTTATTCGATTCTTCGTCCCCGTCTGCGGCGTCGGACAAACCGATGGCACCAATGACATTGTCAATTGCCTTTTTCATATTCGGATGATAATCAGAATACTTTTTAACACCGGCCAGAACCGCCGCAACCACATATTTCTGCAAATCTTTGTTCGATATGGATTCGCGGATTGTCTTTTTCATTGAATGCGCCACATCTTCGACCGCGGTTTGTGCACGATACAGCAATGAATTGCGGCGACGGATTGCATGAATGATATGCATGACCCACATGAATATCAAAGACAATATCGCGGGGACCGCAAAACAGACTATAAAATATTTATAGACCATGTCATTGCAAAAGCGCCCCGAAAACAGTGCGTCGCATGTACGCGGGCAATGCAGCAGCATTACCGCCACAATTTCATACAACACCAAAACGGTGGAGTATATTTTTAGTTTTAACATCATTTGTTTTTCTCCTTGGGTTCAATTATAATTGTGCCGATTTAAGCCACAAAAATCACCAGGAACGAAAACCTGAATCCATATACAAATCGCGTCCGTATGTATTAGTTTCCTTGGATGGCTCCAGCCAAACGCGGAACATTCCTAGCGACATTATGTTTGACTAAGTATGAGGAAACGGCTAAAATTTTATGTATGAGGATTCTTTTTTTAGCGTTTGTTATAATAATTACAAGCATCTGCAATGGATTTGCCACATCATATCAGACAGAGATTGTTTCATGTGATAAGCTGTATGAGATACAATCAAAAAAATCCAATTCCACTATATCTATAATACAGTCTTTGTCCGAACATACTGATTGCTATCAAAAAATTATTTTTAAAATTATTGATGTTAAATACAAACAAAACGCAGACAAAATGAAACAGAATTTCATCGTATATATAGATGCGGCCGGTGAAATGATTGATTTCATTGACCGGCCGGATTCATGTTATCCTCAATGCGGAACTATCATTGGCATAAACGCGGCAACCGCTCGTCGTGATGCCGCCAAACAATACCTGAACTTGATATTGAATAGCAGTGCCGCAATATAAAATTTATCAATAGCCATTCTGCATCGCGACGGGCAATACACGCCAATATAGGCACAAACAAGAATTTCCATCTATGATTTGTTATGGTCTTTATCGCAAATGGGATAAAGTTGATGATTAAATCTGGTCTATTGTTTTTCGTAAATGCATTTGACTCAGTGAGATAAAACCGATAAAATTCATATCATGAAAAAATTATTTTTCTGCTTTTTGGTTACTATGTTTTCATTGCATTTGGCCCAAGCCGACCAATGTGCATTGGTTCCAAAATATGTTGCAGACAATGCATATCACTTGCTGAAAAATGCAGAATTTTATATTGATTTCTGTGCACCATGTAGGGATAAAGAGCCTGTGACCAAACACATCAACAATGTAGAAATAAAATCAGTATATTATAAACCGACAAACGAAACCTTGTACAAGATTTTAATAGATGACACCCCTATTGACATAGCTTATGTTTATCTAAATGGACAAAATTTAGGGATGCAGGCAAACTGCACCCCAATAAGCGATGTTCCGGAATATATTGATGATTACGTGTCTGGACGGTGGCATTTCAAAGAAAATGATATTTAATATTTATTCGTACGTTTTGTCCAGCCATTCTTAGAAGTTGGCCAATTGTCTGTTTTCTGTAAATATTCAAAACGCTGAGCCTTCAAAGTTTCCATAAAATCCGATACTTTATTTGCGGGGATAGAATTTAAAGCTTCAACGGTCTTGGGGCCAATTTTGCCGTCAACAGCAAGACCCGCATCACTGAAATCATTCAACGCTCTTTGAACGACTCGGCCCGCTCCACCCATTACATTCATATCAAAGACCGCATCTCGCACCCGGCCATTTTCTATGTCTGGAATATCAGTTTTATTCCAATATACTTCCTTATAAATTTCTTTTGCCTGATCCGGCTGCAAATATTTTACATCTGTTGGCAAATCTTTTTCCGGATGCTTTTTTGCGTAATCATCAAGTGTGCTTTTCTTTATTCCCATATTTGTCGGCTCATCACGAACTTGATTCTTCCCATCAGTATATCCGCCTTCTGGCTCTTTTAATTTATTATATGCTTCTTCAAATTTTTCATCTTTAGTCATTTCTTTTAAGTTCTCTTTTGCTGTGGCATCTTGCTTATCCGCTACTGATTTCTTCTGTGTATACGGTTTACTGCTGAGTGTTTTGCCATCAGGGCCTATTACATCCTCGGTGATGCTGCAGCGACAGTTTGGATGCACCGGTATTTCTGGGATATCGTCTTCGCTTTCATAAACCGCACCATCGCGCGATGCACATTCGTTGCAAGTATGTTCGCCATCCTCGCTATGCCAGCGCCACACACGCCGCGCGTTGCCGTTTGGCGTGTCGCCATCATCTTCCGGCAGGTTCAGGGTATAAACTTCCAACTGCATATTTTTGATGCCGCCACTTGGCATCAGAACGCGAACATCTATCGTTTCTTCTAGCTCTATATATTTATCCAGCTCCTCTTCATCTATTTCCTCGCCTGTTTCGGCTTCTATTTCTGCCGCCGCCTCTTGCTTAGCCTCTTCTAATACGGCTTCTAATTCATCTTGCGCCTTATTAAATTGCTTTAAGGTCATATCGTATTCGGGGTCACGCATGCGTCCGGTTGCGTCAATTTGCGTCACCCCAGGATACAGTAGATTCAGGTATTTTTCTGCAGCAGCATATGCTTTGCTATTTTTATCCATATATGCTGGCGCCGACATCAGCGCCCGCAGGAATTGTGGTGTTTTCATTTGTGATTCCTTTGAAAAAATAAAACGCCCCGCAGTGCGCGGGACAATAAAAAATGCGCCGATAAAAAAAATCGGGCGCAGGCGTAAAACAGGATGATTATATCACAAATCAAAATAAAAAGCAATACAAACCGGCATAGGGATGCCTAGCGCGATATATGGCGTGATAAAGTCAACTTCTTTTTCTTCGTGGCTCTTTTACACTATCGCATTTATATCTAAAATCATCCTCAGAAATTGTATTATCATCGTAAGATTTATGACAATCCCCACATAAGAAGTGAAAATTTGAAATATTTGATGTAAATTCTATAAACTCTTTTTCAAACACATCCATATCAATGGTATAGATGTTTTTTGATTTTTTTAATATTGCGGCATTGAAGCATTTCTTTACTAATTCCTTGCGTTCAAAACCTCTTTTATGTGCAGATTGTATTTCCGTCTCTGTCTTGCCGCAACATGCACACACCCCAGACTTATAGGCCCGCGTTAAATTTAGAGTTTTATTTCTGGCATAGCCATCCACAAATTTGTAAAAAGTTTTATAATCGCCTATAAATTGCGTCATTTCTTCTCCGACTGTTTGATATATTATAACAACCAAATCATGTCTTTCCATTGATTTCTGTATATATTATTAGCAATACGACATCCGGAATCCATACACGGAAAAATTTTAGACCAATCCCCAATATGTTATAATAGACAACACAAACAATAAAAATCCAAAAATTGGAACTAATAACACTCGTTTGCGGTGTATCCCTGTTACATAAAATAACATAACACACAACACTGGCATTAATATCGCGATGCATGCAATATCATAATTTATCATGCAATTCATATAAGCACCATCTATATCAAATGAACATAGATTTTCCCAAATGTGGTTAAATTTTGAAATTTTACCAATACACACCAAATCAAACAAACAAATATACAAGGCACAAAATAAACATACTGTTATGACATAACTTATTCTGTTTGATATTTTTTTCATTTTGTGCCTTTATAATACAACGAACTATATAAAACATAAGAAGCGATGACCTATCGCAATTAATAAAACAATTCCGGCTATTGGTATCAATAAAACCCAATATCCATAATGCTTAAATAACACTAATACCAGTAATCCAAATATGGCAAGCGACAATAAAATGCACAACATATCCATGTTTGCCATTAAGACCAATCTGCGAGCAGTTCCTTCATATTCTTGGAACGATCTTTCCCATATACAACAGGCTTTTCCACCACGACCAAAAATCGCCAAATCTATTAAAAACACTAGAAAAGCACAAAATGCAACAGCGGCGGAACACGTCATTATTGCCGTTAAATACTTTTTCATTTATATTTCCGTTTTTTTAATATTCAACTCTTAGTATTACATCTTTGTTATTATTTTCAAACCACTTTGTAAAACCGGCCATCTGATCTGTTAAATCGATACATCCAGCAGAGCCGGGTTCCGTACCGCCGTGAATAGTAAAACCACTACGACCATACGTATTTGTTTCTTTGGCAGGTTCTAACCAAACTCTGGACTCTCCCCAAGAATAAGTTCCACCCCGCCAAGTTCCACGCCCCAATGCAGAACGAACTCTGTCCCAACGGTCTATATCCTTATAAAACTGCAATCCATCTTTCCTTATTACATAAACTCCCGCAGGGATTGGGCCAGTATCTTTTTTATTTTGATACTCAGGAGATTGATGACCTGGCTTACCGGACACCCCAGCAAACTCTGCAACTTTTTCACCATCATCATAAACAGCCAATGTTTTACCATCAAAAACCGCATATTGGCTTTCTTTTGCATTAATCGGCCCCTTGAATGTTGAACCATTGAATTCAAAATCTGCTTTTGGTTCTTTTGTTTGATGTTGCAATTCATTGTTTATTCTGGCTTCGGTTTGATAACCAGGTTTCACAGTTCCGCGTTCAGACAACCCGTGTTCGCGCTGAAATTTATTGATTCCATCAAATAAATTCTGATTTGGGTATTCATTCAGATCATCTGGTGTTTCTCCAGCTCTGGAATCTGGCTCATAAAACCCAAGTTTGTTTAGAGCGCCTTTTAACCATTTAACATCTTTCGGCCCAGAATTTCTGTCTGGTCCAACCGGATTATCCAAATTCGATTCATGTTCTGGTGCATTTTCGATGTCTTCTTTTGACAAAGAACATTTACAGTTCGGATGAAACGGCGGTCCAGACACGACTTCGCCATCAACGACCAAAGCAACGCAATCTCCACATTCACCACCACAATCTATTTCCTTGTAGGTATGTTTCGGATTATTGTTCGTATTATCTTTTGTTTCTGGTGGTTGCTTATATATATCTAATACTAGTTCCCCATGTTCATTCCAAGTAACATCTCCCCAATTTGTAGCCATATTGTTTTCTCCTTTGATATAAAAAAGCCCGCTATCGCGGGCCAATAAAAAATGACGACAAATGTCGCCTCTGTTCTTGCTTTTTATTATACCACAAACAAGCATAAAAATCAATCACAAACCGGCATAGAGATTTTGGTGAAGGTATGTTCATGCATGGATTTTGTTAGGATTTGGCGTGATGGTGGGTATACATCGGTACCCACATGCATAAAAAATGCCCGTTTCTGGGGAAAAATAAACATCCCACGAGATTGTCGTGGGACGCGCTATATTCCTGGCGGATGGGGAGGGATTCGAACCCCCGGAGGGCTTGCACCCTCAACGGTTTTCAAGACCGTCGCAATCGACCGCTCTGCCACCCATCCGAAACTTGCACGCATGATTGTATCTTGATTTTTTTCAAAAGGCAATAATAAAATTATTGCCCCAACACGGGGGCAATTTTACTTTTGCAGAGAACGCATCTGTTTCATTCGCAACAGTCTTAGTTTCTGTTTGGCCAGCTCTTCCAGTGCTATATTAGACTCCTCTATAGCTATAATTTGTTTCGCAATGGCAATTTGTGATTGCTTAATTTTTATATCGTGCTCAATCACATCTAATTCATATTGAATATCTGTAACATGCTGGAAGTCGGGCTCGTCAATTATAGGATTTGATTTATTTATAGGAGCACCATTAAGCGTTGTGGTCGATACGCCCTGGGTGCCATTGATAAGGTGAGTGTCTTCCTCAACAATATTATCGTTTATCGTATCATTGTCTGAACCATTATCGTCAAAAACATCAATTGACGGCACCGATGCATCGGCGGGATTATTATGCAATTTATCCGCTGTTGCTTCCGCAGGATTATTATGCAATTTTTCAGCCAGAACTTCTTCAGGATTATTCTGTAGTTTTTCCACTGGTGCATCCGCGTGACTATTATGCAATTTATCCACCGGCGCTTCTGTGGGATTATTATGCAATTTTTCAGCCAGAACTTCTTCAGGATTATTCTGCAGTTTTTTCACTGGTGCTTCGGCGGAATTATTATGCAACTTTTCTGCCGGCGCATCTGTATGTACACTTTGTGCATCTGTATTAGGGTTCATAAGCTTATCCTCCTCTATCATATTCTGAATCGCGACATACGCAGACCATGCCCGTGAAATGTGCCGCTGCACAGACCCCTTTGCGGATTTAGCCAGCAGCATCAACCGGCCACGCCCGGCGTCACTGGTTGCTTTCTCAGCGGCAAGGACCGCTTTTATCGCATTGTCATAACATTTACGCACAGCTTGGATTTCTTGCTGCACTTCTTTAATCTTTGACTTGGTAACTTCGTCGCACCCGGCCGCCAACATGTCCGCCAACGCCTGGTCTAACTGTTCTGCCTTGTGCAATGCCGCTATAACCGTATCTTTAATTTTTTGAGCTTTTTTCTGTTCTTTTGACATATTCTTCTCCGATTGTTTGGGTGCATGCGCCAATATCTCCTCCGCCACGTGCGTAACCGCCGCATCGGTGGTATCCGGGGTGGAATTTGTTTCTGGAACCTTTTTTAATTTTGCGTTTCGCTGTTGTTGGGCGCGCTGTTGTTGTTCCGCCTTTTGTTGCTGTCTGCGTAGTGTCTTTCTTTCCTTAACCGTCAGGCCATTTTCATCCAACTTCTTACCTTTGGGCTTCTTGCTTTTTTGTGCGGCCGCGGGCACTACATCAGCCTCATTTTGCACGGGCACAATAGTATCATGTACATTCGTGACAGAATACGCCTGCAGCTGCTCTGCACTTGGCTCCCATGTAATCCAAGCTTCATTTGCAATATTGTCAAACATTGTTAAGGCCGTCAAAATATCATCATTTTGATTTGTATTTCCCTTCACACCAACTACCGACAGATAGAAACATAATTCGCCAGATGCCAGCTGAACACATCTTGAATAAATGCGATACGATTTATTTAGGGTAAACTCATCAACAGTTCCCGTAACCTTACGCAGGTTCTTACCGGCGGCCTTTGGCTGGGGCGTTACATTCGCAATATCGGACGCATTATGAATTTGAACCAAAAATTTATCTATAACGCCCATCAATGGCTTATTGCTTTTATTCGCCTTTTGCCATTTTAAAAATACCTTGCTGACGGCTATTTTCATTATTTTTTCCTTTCTTCAAATTATTTTACACATAAAATATAGCACATATTTTTATTTTGTCAATATGTCGTTATAATAAAATAACACTTTTATTTATATAATCAATAAGTGCGATTTATATTATTTATGAGTTATTTACATCTTGCGACGCATAGAAAGCAAAAATATTACCCCGCCCGCAATAAACATTGCACCGGATAATAACTGACCCATGGTCAGCCCCCAGCTGGTTAAAAATCCAATCTGAGCATCGGGGGCACGGAACTGTTCACAAAAAATACGAAAAACAGCATATCCCATTCCTAAAATCCCGGCCAATGCCCCCGGACGACGGCGCAGCCCCGTCCAGCGATAAAGACAAAACATTATAAGGAACAGAAGTATGCCTTCGGTGGCGGCCTCATACAGGGGGCTGGGGTGACGCGGAATCGGCATATCGCCATTGAACACCACACCCCATGGGCGCGATGTGGGGCGGCCCATAACCTCCATATTTATAAAATTGGCAATTCGTCCGAAAAATAATCCAATTGGCCCGACCACCGCCATCAAGTCCAGCAGCCGCCATGGATTTAACTTCATTTTGCGCGCGGCAAAAAATGTGGCGATAATGACACCAAGAAGGCCGCCGTGAAAGCTCATCCCGCCATGCCAAACGGCAAATATTTCCAAGGGATGCGCCAAGAAAAATGGTAAATTATAAAATAAAACATACCCCAGGCGCCCCCCTAAAATCACCCCAAAAATAACAGCGGTCAGCAAATCGTCCATTTGTTTCTTGGATATTTGCAAACCACTGTCGGGGCGCGAGGCAAGGCGCCGAAATACCATATAACCCAATATGAACCCGGCGACATAGGCCAACGCATACCAGCGCACATCCAGCCCCATTACAGAAAACGCCACCGGGGAAATCGGGTCAATAACAATTGCCATGGCAAATTATTTAGTATTCTGGTTTTTCTTTGCCACGATGGCCGCGCGCGCTTCGCGTGCACGGGCAGCGCCTTCCAGAATGGCCAATTCATCACAGCGCATTTGCCGTTCCTGCATCGCCTCCCGCTCCTTTGGGTGCGTGGTCAACAACATTATACGATCTTCTTCGTTTTGAACGCTTAGGGCTTCGCTAACTTCAATCTCAGCTTTGAGCTGACGATTGCTTTCTTCCATCTGACGCTTAATAACGAGGTCAACCGCCGGTTTGCCATAAATTATTTCATTACGCTTTTCTTCGCGGGCCAACAACTCTTTCAGAGTTGCGATAACTTCTTTCAGTTTTGCAACATAGCGTTCATTGCGCGGTTTGGCATGCAGGGCCGTCGCCAGCTGCTTTTTACGCACCACCAATATTTCGGCAATACGCAACAATGTCTGCTTACGACGCCAACGCGATTCCAATATTGCGGTTTCATGTGGTGCGGGATTTCCAATACGATCAGTTAACTGAATTGTGCGTACACCAACTTGTTCATTATACATTTGTAAGACCTTATTTATTTTTTGTTGAACGTTGCTCCATCAATCTCATCGAAAATTCGATATTATTGACGATTTCCTGCATCCTTTTCTCCCCTTTCGTGTCACCGGCGGCATGACATTGCTGCAACTTCCGCTTAGCTTTTACCAGCTGCTCGGCATTGTATGCATTCTGTTCCCCCGGTGTCATTTTCTCAAAACTCGGTTTTGGTGATTTTTTAATCCCCGCCATCTCTGTATCCTTTTATTCTTGAAATCACACTTTCATTGTATTATATATATTTCAAATAACAAGGAGAAAATAATGACAATCAAAAAAAATTTGTCAAGAAGCACATCCGGCGGAATTGACGGGTATTTGCGTAAGATATTCGCACTGATGTTCGGGGCGGTGGGGCTGTCTGCAATTACGGCATATTTGACAATTTATGGCGGCGGCATTCGCTTATTGGTAAATCAGGGCGGGATGTCGGCCTTGTTCTATATCGTGATATTTGGCGGATTGGCGTTGTCAATATGGGCACAGGCACGCGCGTTTTCAATGAAGCCGTCGACGGCGGCGCTTCTGCTGGCGTTGTATGCGGTACTGATGGGATTTGGAATGACACCGCTGATTTGGGGGGTACTCGCGGTAAATCCGGCATCAATTTTGTATGCGTTCATTATCGCGGCGGTTATGTTTGGTTGTATGGCACTGTTTGGCTATAAAACGGCCAAAGACCTGTCATTCTTAGGGATGTTCCTGTTTATGGGCATGATAGGCTTGCTGTTGGTTGGATTGGCATCGTTTATATGGCCGCTGGGCAGTACATTTGCAACGATAGTATGCCTGATTGGGGTATTGGTATTTGCCCTGTTTACGGCATATGATATGCAGAATTTAAAGCGGGCATATGCGGTATTGGCCGACAGCACGCAAAAAGATCAAATGGCGGTGTTGGGGGCATTGCACCTGTACATCTCGTTTGTGGCAATGTTCCAGTATTTGTTGAGCCTGTTTAACCGTGATTAAACATAAAAAGTAATAGGAGTATCAAAATGGCTTATAAAATTGATCCGGCAAAATGCATCGGATGTCATACATGCATGGGCGCGTGCCCGGTAATGGCAATATCGGTCGGCGCGGACGGCAAGTGTGTAATTGACCCGGCAAAGTGCATATCATGTGGCACATGCGCCGCGATTTGCCCGGTGGCCGCAATTGCACCAGATATTCAATAAAAGAATATAAAGAAAAAATCGCGGGCATTACCCGCGATTTTTTAATCCGATTCCTTCATCTCCGGAATTTCCGCCAACGCATTATATTGCGCCAAGAATCGCTTACCTGTTCCACAATATACTTTCCCAAGCGAGTCTTTGTATTCACGCACCGCGGTAACCCAGCGGTCATCAATATCCTTTTGGGCGCCTTGGTATCCGACAAATCCGCCCATTGCACCGCCGACACCGGCCCCGGTCAGGGTGCTTTTCATTCTGGCCTTGTTGCTAATGTCAACGATACCGCCATCTTCGGCACCAATTGTCATGGGATAGAAATCGTTTAAGGTGACTTTCTGCTTCTTATCTTCGCTCAGGCTTTCGACCAGTTTACCGGTTGCCACCCCCTTACCATCGCGGATGTAAAGCGCGGTTTTTTCTTTGCCCTTACCCTCGCTGTTGCGCCATTTATACCAATCGCTCATCTTTTTGCCAAAGGCGCCGTCCTTAAAATCGGCAATCATTGCACGAATTGGTGCGCCATCACTTTTGGTGGCACTGCTTAGTTTTAGCCAAAAACCACTGCCATCGTTTGCGGCGCCGGCCTCCATAGTCTTGCCGGCAACGGCATCTTGTTTGATATGGAAGTGATGCTGCGGCTCATTTTTCAATTGCTGTAAATCTATCTCTTCTATCGACTTACCATTATATGCGGCATAATACGCCGACAACAAGTCCGCAGAAACACAGCCGGGCTCTTTATTTTTATCAGTTGACGGTTTACATGGACATGTCATAAACTCCCGCCGTTCTGGATTATAATATGCGACCTTATAATCAGGTGCATCGGCGGCCAGCTCGGCAGGACATTCCGCAACGATATCATCCTCTTTCCCTAATCTGATATATCCCCACAGACAGCTTGTCTGGCGGCCTCCGATTTCGCAATCCTCGATACGCAACACGGAATCACCGGATGCGACAATATTGCCAACCACACCGCCCGCCGCGGCGTTTACGCCGGCCGACAAAATAACATCACCGCCAACCTTGCCGGCATAGGCGTTACCGGCACCAATTCCCGCACCGATTATCGCGCCGACCGCCGATGACTGCATCTTGTGCTTACCGGTTCCCATCAGGCCGTCCTGCCCTACCTCATTCTTGCCGGCGATATTTCCACCCAGGCCGCCAATTATCGCACCGGCGGCAATTTTAAGGCCGGCGCTTTTCTTTTGCTCTTCGTTCATGACGCGAACAACATCATCAACGGTCGGCTCGCTGTCGGCGGGGAATATATAATCGGCCGCGGCATTGGTATAGCCCGATTCCGGAAAATCCGATATATTACAGTTTATTGATGTGCCCGCCGCGACATTGGCGCGCGCTAAAACTAAATCAGCGCCATCTTTGCCCGCGCCAAGCGCACGCATTTCAACAATTGATACACAGGTCGCCCCCGCCCCACGCGCAGCGCCTGCATCGGGGGTTGCCCATGCAAACTGGCCGTTGGGATATATGCGCGAACAAGCCTCCAACGCCGGCAGACCAATCGCCGCGGTTGGATCATTATTTGCAATTTTTGCCGCCAAATCCGCATTTGCCACACGCACCGGCAGCGTCACAGTATTACCCGCATTATCCGTTACAGTGTCGGCCGACGGCATATTCAGGTCCGCATATTGTTGCGCGGCGATTTGCTCCTGCTCACGCAGGGCGTTTACCTGATTATATGCATTCGCATAGCTGCGCGACTGATTCCCGATGCGAACACCGGCATGCAACGGCGCGGCGCCGGCAATTGCGGCAACGATGCCAATAAAAACAGAATAATGCATTATATGTGAATTGTGCTTCATTCTCTCTGCCCTGTTTGTTTGCACAAAAATGCCGCGCGCTTATGCGCGCCGACACCTAGAACTGTAATCTTAAACGAACGCCGACATCAACCATCCCCAGACGCCCGCTTTCATACCAATTGGTATAATGAAAAACACTGTCATAGGGGGCTTCATATTCATCCCCGGCGCCATCGCCCAGCCATTCTGTCTGTGATACGATAATACTGCCGGATGTTTTTACCTTACCTAGGTTGGCATAGCGAACAAAGAAATCCAATTTTATCCCGCCATCCATTTCCGTGGTCAGTCCCCCTTCCAGCATAAAGGCAAACTGTTCCGTTGTACCACCGTTATGATATGCATATACATCCGAAATACCGGTCAGGTCACCCGCACCCGCCGCACCCGGATCCATTTCAGAATAGAAAGTATTGTCGTATACGACATAGTCGGCAATTGTATTCAGTGACAATCCGACACCGGCACCAATATATGGCCGCAATGCCCCACCCGCCAAATATCCAGTATAAGAATCAATATTATAATACAAATTCAGCATCGTTGCGTTTGCGGTTATGGCACCACCATCAACCTTTGCGGTGACAAAGCCGCCGGCACCATCGGACGATTGAACCTCACCCGGGTAGCTGAGTCCGGAATAGCGCAGATAAGCAAAGTCGACACGAATGTCGTTATTTATCGCGGCCCCCACCGACAATTGTAACGGTATTACGGTATCATTGTCAAAATCCGCATCCTGGAATGCACCGGGGACAAAAAACGCATTCTGTTCACCGGTATAATCTGCCCCCATTGAACCCATAATCGATGCAGAATAACCGGCCGACACACCGATATACAACCCACTGTCCGCCAGGCGGTCATAATCGGCGGGCTGATAATACTGCCGGCCGGCGGTTGTTGCGGCCGACCCCACCCGCGGCAACGCCCCCGTCACACGGGTTGGATTGGCCGCGGCGACCGTGTTTGTCGTTTGAACCTGTTGCGTCGGAACAACTTGCGCGGAATTGCCCGGCAGATACACCATTTGCCCCTGGGCATTGGTTGCCTGATACGATGGATACGCCGGATATGCGGCATATGCCCCACTGGATAATCCCATACAAACACCGGCCAATGCGGCGGAAAAACATATGCGTTTCATGATACTCCGACTTCCTTTTTATTGTTCATTATACCATAAAAACCCAATCGTGCAAAAGGTTTATTATAAACGAAATTTCCCCCGCAATGCGGGGGAAACATGTCCAATATTTGTTGTTTTCTTTGTGTCTTAGAACTTAAAGTTCACACGAACACCCATTTCGGCCTTTACATCTGTGCCGTTCTGGGAACGCGCATGTGCGGTATCGAATGTATATTCACCATACAGCGCGACCTGGGCATGGTCGGTAAATTGATGCGCGACCGACAACCCGATGATATAATCATCAAACCCGTCGTTCATGTCGGACAATTTGTCTTCCAGCGCCTTTTTAACCGCAGCCAATTCCGGGGCAACCTTGGTCGTGATTTTTTCAACGCCTTGGTCTGCGTGATGTTCATAGCGGAACCAACCGCCCATTGACCACTTTGAATCAAATTGATAGAACATGTTTGCACCGGCGTTTACTTCGGTCGTGGATTTGAATTCCGCCGCAACCTCATTCGGCGCACCCAGTTTTGCCAATACCAGCGCAGTTGAATAGCCCGGCAAAATCGGCGCGTTGCTGCCCGCGATGCGGATACGGCTGTTGTCATCGCCGAATGTACGCAAAACTTCAACAAACGCGGATGTTGTCAGTTTATCCCAAACCTTACCAATCTTGGTCCCGACATGGAATCCCCACATACCATTGGAATAGTTGTCATAGTCAATAACGCCAGACGCATTTTGCAAAGAATTATTCAACGCCGCTAGCGCCGCCTGCTCCTGTGTAACTTTACCTGCCATAACTGCCGGCATCAACTGCGCCATCGTGGCGTTGGCAACATCGGCATCGCCGCTGATGTTATACTGGCCGCGCATTTCGCCCAGGCCGCCCAAATGCAAGTCACCATATACATCCCAAACAAAACCGTTATACAGGTTCAGCAGGCGATATGTTAAACCCATACGCCCCGCAGACAGACCCGTACGGCCAATATCATCGTCATGCGTATACTGAACAGAGAAATGTGCCGCCAAACGGTCGGTTATACCATAACCCATTTCTTCCTGAATACGGATAATCGGAAATTCCGTTGACCCGTCATGATGCTTATCCTTATGTGCGTCGGAACTGTCGGCCACCTTTAGCATCAATCCATTTGACAATTTGGAATAGAATGTACGCGCACCCGGCATATACAGCGGGTTTTCCATATTGCTGTTGACAGTGTTGTACGGAACGGGAATCGTATCCGCAATCGCCGGCGTTGCCAATATTGTTGTGGCCAAGGCCAGCTTCAAAGATTTTTTCATCACTTTAACTCCTTGTTTCTGATGAAATCCGCGGCCCCCATTATTGGCAAGACCGGGGTTCGTATCCGCCCCGCCCATTCTTGGCAACAGGTGCGTTTTTGTGATGCGAACATATTCAGGGTGACACCCAATGGGAATAAAGTCAAAATAAAAGATTTCTTGACAGGCGGCTTGAAAAGTCCTATGGCGCGACCTATATATAATTTGAACAGGCAAAGAGGCGGCAAAATGACAGACATAATTGATGAAAAAATGGCAATATTGCGCGGTGATGACACCCCAAAACTCAGCAAGGATGAAAAAAGTCAACTGGCCGACGGATACTTTAAACTGTTTTACGGATTGACGGCGGCAAACTGGGCGCGCGGTGAAAACATAAATTTGGGCGCGGCATGGTATTCGGCAATCAGTCAAATAAAGGCGATGATTGGCGCAAAGGATAAAGGCAACCCATCGGCGATGTATATGGCGCAACTGCATGCGGCACATAGCACAAAGTGGGCACAAATTATGATGACGAGCCCCGACAAAGACAGCCACCTGGAAATAAGCCCGGACAAAATAGGTACATGGAACACAAAGGCGGCCAAACAAATCGGTGACGCGATGAATATAATAAATGCAAGCATCGAAAAACACAAAAAGCCGACGCCACACCAGACAGTACAAAAACAACCCGCAGCAAACGATAAGTTTGCAGCCGCACAACAAAGGTTGATGCAAAAGCAAATTGTCCTGCGAATAATAGAGCAAAACAATCAAAACCAGCGCGCAGCGTAACCACCCCCCACCCCGGGGGGGTATTTTTATGGCGGCACGCGCGATAAAATAGGATAATTCTCCTAATAAAATGCTGGTAATCTGAAAGTTTTTGATATATAATTATCAGCGTACCGGGCATTGTTCGGTATGAGGATTCTAAACCTCTTTAATCAGCGCGTACGAAGGTTACGATAATACCTCCCGCCGAATGGGCTGGAGGGCGGATGCCAATATATTGAATACATTCGCACTATTTCGTTGATTATAGTTTTAGAACCTCCAGCCATCTTGATTTTCATCAAGATAAAAGAAAAACAGCCGCAACAAAGGAATGCGGAAAATGACAGAGCCAAAAACCCGCCTTATGCAAAGAAGGGATTTTTATAAGGCAATCGGCAAACAAATACAAACGCGGCGCGAAGAATTGGGCATGAACCGCGCACGCGTCGCAGAACAGTTGGGGATAAGTGCGATAAAATTGGCCCGATACGAAACAGGGCGCGCGTATATTCCAGTGCAATATTATTGTGAACTGTATTTTATTTTTGGCGGATATTGATTTGTAACGGCCCGCGGGCGACTTTCTTCTCATCTCCTTAAACCCAAGGAAAGTCGCATACGGGCCACCTTTTTTGTCATATAAAAAAACCGGCGTATGCCGGCATATTAAAATTCAAACCGAAGTCCCAACATGATATTTGCATATATCATGTTTTCCGCACTGAACCAATCGCGGTCACGGGAATCATCCTCGTTCGTCAGGCTCCATTCAACCTTTGGCAACCATGCGACGCGCGCCCCCAGGTCCAGGAACATCGTATCAGTTATGCCATATGAAAAACCAACCGAGGCAAGCGCCGCAATATTTGAAGTGCTGGTTTCGGATTTATAAAACTGAACCACACCGTATTCATCCGCTTCGCCAAAATTTTGCAAATCCACCGATGTCGACAGGTCGCCATATAAATCAGATAAATTTAATGTCGTTTTTGTATCCGCATATCCGATACCAAACCCGACATATGGAATCATAGTGCGCGTCGGTTTCTGCAGCCCCTTAAAGAAATCATAAAACGCCATCGCACTGATGATATCGGTTGTAATCTTTGACTGTGCACTGCCGCTTTGTGCGTTTATGACAATACCGTCAACAGTGCCGCCGGACAATGTCAAATCACCATCAAACAATGGCGACTGGTTATACTCCATTTCCGTAATATGGTCCCAGCCCAATTCGACACGCCACTGTGGCCGGTTCGGAATGGTCCAACCAATACCGGCACCGGCGGCAAAGGCGAATTCCGAAAAATCCTTTGCCGGGGGCAAATCACCAATATTGCCGATACCCGCATATTCAAAACCAGCGCATCCGCCGTCTTCGACACAGGCGTCATAGTATGCGGCCGATATAACCATTCCGTCATTTGGGTTATAAAAATATTCCGATGTCAGCGCCCCAATGTCATTCTTTATAGAACCAAAGGCAAATGATGCACCACCACGAACGGACAAAACAAAACGCGAACCATCGTCGTCATACCAACCATCCCCGACATAGGTACCCGGATACTGCCAATTGGCCATCGCGGCGGGCGTCAACAAACACGATAAAACAGGCACAATGCCCAATAACATTTTTCTCATGCGCGTATTATAACACAAAATCGTAAATTCTGGAAACAGATTTTGGGGCTGGATTTTATTCCTGGATAAATCCGCCGGACTGCATTTTCCACAGGCGCGAATATTCGCCACCACGACGCAGCAACTGGCCATGCGTACCCTGCTCTATTATCCTGCCGTGGCGCAAAAGTATAATCCGGTCCATATTCCGCAATGTCGACAGGCGATGTGCAATGGCGATTGTCGTGCGACCATGGGCCAGGCGTTCAAACGATTTTTGTATCGCTACCTCCGTTTCGCTGTCCAGGGCGGATGTGGCCTCATCCAGAATTAAAATCGGCGCATTTTTCAAAAAGGCACGCGCGATTGCAATTCGCTGACGCTGGCCGCCGGACAATTTATTTCCACGGTCACCGGCCATCGTGTCATATTTTTTGTCGGCCGCCATTATAAAATCATCCGCGGCCGCGCGGCGTGCGGCATCACGAATTTGAGCATCCGTAGCACCCGGCTTTCCATACGCGATATTTTCACGCAGCGTACGATTGAACATTGACGGATCCTGTGGGATAAAGGCAATGTTTTCCCGCAATGAATCCTGGGATACATCACGGATGTTTTGGCCATCAATTAAAATTTCACCACGCGCCGGGTCATAAAAACGCATCAGCAAATTTACCAATGTCGTTTTACCCGCACCCGAACTGCCAACCAGCCCAACGCTTTCGCCCGGATGTATCGTCAAATTAAAATCACGCAACAACCAACGCCGGCCCGCCCCATATCGGAACCATACATTTTTAAATTCTATCTTACCCTTTGTCACATGTAATGCCGTGGCATTTTCCGCATCAATAACACTTAGCGGTATATTTAGTTCGTCATAGGATTTCTTTGCACTGCCAAGCTTGTTGACAATATCGGGAATCTGATCGATAATGCGCGCAATGGTTCCCATGACACTGAAAAATACGGATGTCGTAAACACGATGTCCGATACCAACAGGCGCCCTCGCATAAACAACCATACACACAACAGCATCGTCATACCAAACGCCACATCCCATACCAAATTCGGCACCGCCCAGAACAAGCGCTGCATAAACTGGGCATGGATTTGTGTTTCAATGCGCCTCTGGCGCGGCGTGTTTAAATATCGCCGTTCCGTCACCATGCCGGCAAAAAGTTTTACAATGGAATAATTGGACAAACTGTCCACCATTTTACCGGACAGATGACTGCCGGCCTCGCTTGCTGTTTTGGCGGCCGTTCCCATCGGTCGTATCAACAGACCGCCATAAATTATTCTGAATGCGAACACAAATGCAAAGATAACCGCAACATATGCATTGATGCTTAAAATCAATCCGACATTAACCAATACCACAGCCACGGCGCCAAACATTTCCATAAAGTTTACAATTACAGAAAATCCGTCAGCCACATAATTCATCTGTGAATTGATTTTCCCCGGCATGCGCCCCGTCCAGTATGACATGGATTGTCGCTGAACATAATCTGTTAAAACTTCTGATATCTGATTTTGTATTTTCGGGCGCCAACGACCAATTGTTATGCCACGCAAGATCGCACATAAATCCAGCAACAGCAATGTCGACACAATCAATATTATCGTCGGCATTGCATGCGTGACAAAAGTTGTACCGGCCACCGGCGTCTGTTCAAACAATGCGATAAACATTCGTTGAAAATTAGGAAACAGCACACCCTCGGCCATGACACAGAGGAAGAAAAACATCCACGCCAGCAACAGTCCCCAATGACCGCGCACACCATGCGTCAAATAAAATTTCCATAATGATTTTGGCAGTACATTTGACATCTGCAATCCCCCAAGGCCCAGCATAATGCGACAAAACTGTTTATTATTCAACAGATTATTTTACAATATCGTTGAATATTTCCGCCGGAATTGTGCCACCGGTAACCTTTGACGACATGGGCGTAAAATCATCATTGCCAACCCATACGCCGGCAACGATGTCACGCGTTGCGCCAACAAACCATGCATCGCGGTTGCCGTTGCTGGTCCCGGTTTTTCCACCCAGAACGCCCGCCGCATTCGCACGACGCCCGGTACCAAAATTTACAACATCGGCCAATAACTGCGTCATATATTCTACCGTCTGTGGCCCGATGACGGCAATCGCATCAGATGGATTTCGCGCATATAATACGCGACCGGCCGGGTCTGTAATCTTTGTAATGGAATATGGGCGCACGGAATATCCCTCATTCCAAATCACGGCATAAATCGTTGTCAAATCCAACAATGTCATTTCAGACGCGCCAAGTACGGTTGAATATTCCCGCCGCAGCTTGGTCCCGACACCCAATCGCCCCGCCATATTCAGTACGGAATCGATACCATATTCTTCGGTAAGTTTCAGTGGTACGGAATTTACACTTTTTGCGAACGCGGTCGCCAATGTTATATCCCCGTAATAGCGTCCGTTATAATTTTTCGGGTTATAATCGCCAATTGCAAATGGCGAATCATTCACATAAGATTCCGGCGTCAATCCCCGTTCCAGCGCAACCAGATATACCACGGGTTTAAAACTGCTGCCGGGTTGACGCATGGATAGCGCACGGTTAAACTGGCTGGCCTGGTAATCGGCGCCGCCCGACATCACGCGAATTGCACCGTCATGGGTCATGGCGACAACCGCACCCTGATATTGACCAACATGCGCGGCCAATACGGCGGACGACCGTTCCTGCAATTTCATATCCAATGTGGTGTAAACATATAAATCGCTTTCAAACCCACCCAGGGTGGAACGCACCTCGTCCATAACAAAGTCCGTCCAATATCGATACATATTGGTATCGGGCGCGGGCGCGGCCGGCGCCAATTGCTGTGCGGCGATTCGTGCCTGGCCTATTGTAATATAACCCTGGCGGACCATTTCCTGTAATATAATGCGGGCACGGGTGATATTTTTTTCCGGATTTTTCAATGGACTGTAAGTTGTCGGCGCCTTTAACATGGCGGCAATCTGGGCCGCCTGGGCCAGGGACAGGTCTTTTGCACCGACCTGAAACATCATGCGCGCCGCCGCATCAATTCCGCGCAGGCCGCCAACCAACGACACCCTGTTCATATATAAATCCAGAATTTGATTTTTATCAAAGCGGTTTTCCAACCAATAAGACAGTATCAGCTCCTGAACCTTGCGCGATATTTTTTTTTCACGCGATAAAAAGATGTTCTTTGCCGTCTGTTGCGTGATGGATGAACCGCCGGCCGCAATTCGGCCATGAATCATGTTGGACAATAACGCGCGCGAAATCCCGCGCACATCAATAGGCCCGTGTTCAAAAAATCTTTTGTCTTCTATTGCGATAATTGATTGCCATACATATGCCGGAATGGTTTCAGTCGATACCGGCACACCCATAATCCGATTGGACGAGCGAATTTCATTACCATTTTTATCAAGGAATACAATCGCCGCAGGACGGGTTTCATGCAATATCGCATCCAGTGACGGCATCTGCAGAAAAATAACCAACACATATACCGCCAGCGCCGATGCCCCCAACGCCAACAGGTCCAGCCCCCATATCACAAGTCGCATGCGCCATGATGGGCGCTTTTTTTCCAATTCGGTATCTATATTGTCGGATTTTTTCCGCGGCACCGTTATTCTCCTTTGGGGAAATTATACCATAAACACGGTGCCGCATGCCATATTTTATAATTGTTTTTCCGTGTCGCAGTTGGGCATACATGCGACAAAATCTTCGAATGTTGCACCGGTCGCCGCCAGAATTTTTGCCAGACTGTGCGTTGACGGCCACCGTGGTTTTCCATATGCGGTCCACCGCTTACTTTTGTTAAATGTTGTTGCGTCCAGCCCGCTAAGCTTTGCGAGTCCAGAACTTGTCAAATTATGTCGCCGCGCAAAATTATCAATGGCGCCCCACATGGCTAAATGGCTTATCATACTTTCCCTCCAGTTGCGTTTTTGATTTAATTCCTAAACCTGAATTCAACCACGGCCTGAATATTATCATAAATTCCCATGTTTGCGCCAGACGGAAATTTTCCTATTAGACTAAATAAAAAACGCAGGAAAACCCTGCGTATATCTGGTGCCGGTTGTCGGACTTGAACCAACGACCTACTGATTACAAATCAGCCGCTCTACCAGCTGAGCTAAACCGGCGACAGCCGTTACTATACATGCATCAAATAAAAATATCAAGTCTAAAAATTCATAATTTGCTTGCTTTTGCAAAAATAGCATTAAAAATATAGATTATGATTAAATTACCTGAACTTTTGGCGCCGGCGGGAACACTGGACGCATTTAAAACGGCTATTTTATATGGTGCGGATGCAATTTATGCGGGCCTGCCCGGCTTTTCCATGCGGGCGCGCGCAAAAATCACCACGGACGAGGTAAAGGCCGGAATCGATTTGGCACATGCGGCCGGGAAAAAAGTTTATCTGGCGTTCAACCTGTTTGCACATGATAATGAATATCCAAACCTGGCGCGCGTCAGTGATGTTATAAATTATCTGCGACCGGATGCACTGATTGTGGCGGACCCCGGCATTGTTATGTGGGTGCGCGAAAATCATCCCGATATTCCCATACACATTTCAACGCAGGCAAATATATGCAGCGCGCAATCGGTCAAATTCTGGCAGGCGGCCGGTGCCAGCCTATGCGTACTAGCGCGTGAGGTTACACATAACGATTTCAAAACCATACGCGCGGCATGTCCCGATATGGGATTGGAAATATTCGTTCATGGCGCCATGTGCATGGCTTATTCTGGGCGATGCCTGTTGTCTAATTTCGTAACCGGGCGACCGGCCAATCGCGGCGCATGCGCCCAGCTGTGCCGATGGAAATACGATGTTATTTTACGCGAACGCGAAAGTGGTTTAGAGATGCCGTTGGACGAAGACGAACGCGGCGCATACATCATGAATTCCAAAGACCTGTGTCTGATGCCGCGTTTGGCGGAGGTTTTGGATGCCCGTCCGGATTCTTTAAAGATAGAGGGCCGCAACCGCAGCGAATATTATGTCGGCAGTGTCACACATGCATACCGGTGTGCAATGGATGCATTTGCGGCCGCGCCTAATAATTTCGACCCGACTATTTTTATGAATGCACTGAATGTGCTGGAATCGCGCGGATATACAACCGCATTCTTTGACGGGCCGGCGGGCACGACCGCGCACGATTACAACACCACGCGCAGCGCATCTAATTTTCATGCGGCGGGCGTTATAACAAATGTTACGGGCGACACAATAACATTAGAGGCGCGAAATGAATTGCGCGCGGGTGACACAATAACATTCGTATTGCCCGGAACAATGGAAAATGCGACCGCGACACTGCACCAAATCATCAATGCAAAAACAGGGGAATCCCAGCCAAAGATTTCCGCCGGCCAACATAACAGTATAATCATCCCGCGCGATTGGATTGCGGGGGGTGCGGCGGAAAAATTCGTGCCATATGTTTTGGCATATACCGCAAAAAAATGAGACATTTTTACTTGGTATTAAATTTAAAAAATAGTATAATAATATCATGCCTAATTTAAACCACCGATTAAAACGGCGGTTTTTAATTTAGAAACAATCCCAGATTTTTGCATTTTTTTATCCTTGTAGTACGCCGAATCCAATCGGTGGTTTGTGTGCGCCATGCTTTTTATGTAACGCAGCCAGCGCCGACGATGTATGGTTGCCGCCAAACTGCGTCAAGGCGACCGAACACCGCTTTTGTGTAGACCCAATGCAATTGGGACCAGATAACCCGGATTGCAATCGGATAGAAAAAGTCTCAGACTGCCTACAATGCGCCCCATGTTTTGAGCGCGATGAGGCTTACGGTTATCAATATTTAAATAACGAAACCGGCGAATGGGTAAAAACATTTGGATGTGCAGAAATCGCGTTCAAAGACATCCCAAACAGAGCCGGATATGAATACAGAACATGCGACGGTTCCGAAACATTTGAATACAGATGCGACACATGGTATTCAAGCACAAAACATTATTACCCGACAAAGTCTACCGGTCCAACTTGCAAAGCCACAGAAAAAAGCGACGGCTCTTTTGCTTTTTCAGCATGTACAGGGTGCGCCATTTGCGATGAAGAATCAGAAAAATGGCTTGGTGTAAGCGGTGCCGCCGGATATCAGCAGATGTATAAAAATACTTTTAGCAACAATGCAGACAATTATTGCACGGCAAACGCACAAGATAAATACCGGTGTGGGCCCGGATATTACGGCAGCCCAACCAGCAGCACCAGTGGATGCACACAATGCCCGGCACTTGCCGAATCCGGCATTACAGTGGTTGCGAATCCAGCCAACATTTCGATTGTATTGTCATCGGCCGGGTCAACGAAAAAAACAGACTGTTATGCACATACTGGCGATATTGACACGCGCGTAACACTAAGTGACGGCGTCGGGAATTTTGAATGGGACTATGATGACACAATTGCAAATGAGGGTATATGCTATTATTCATTATAAAAAACGGGGCGATGCCCCGTTTTTTATTTCGTTTTTTCGTCCATGATTTTAAACACGCGACCTGCGGCGCGACGCTTTTCACGCGCGATATCCTGCAGAATGATTGAATGATCACTAAGGTCGACACGAACACGGGAAAATTCCGGCTCTTCACGAACATTTCTGATATGCAGGGCATAGCTGTTCCATGTTTCCTGGCGGGCCCATCTGTGGGGATTCAAATCGGTTGAATACAACATCCATACCGGTCGGGACGGGTAATATGTCATATCCGTTACTATACCACGCACGCCCAGAATTGCGCCATCTGCGAATGTGCATACTTCGGTATTTATATGATTACGCAAAATGCGATGACCATTGACGAAAACATCACTATATATCTGGTCGGCGCTTGTTTGTACGGGTTTCACAGTCACGCGCAACACATTATCCGTCTGTGCTGTGACGGGCGCGGGCACTTTGGGCGCCGGCTTTTCTGTGACGGATGCCTGCGCGGGCTGTTTACCCCTCATCTCTGCGATATCGGCCGCGGTTGCAATGCGTTCACCACGCCCCAAGCGAACAAAAGAACGAGTCTTTTTATTATATGCGGGGAATCTGCGCGCTAATTCTGCGTTCATATCATCAGGGATTTCTTGACCCTCACGACGCAATTGATAATACATTTGTCTTAGCGAACTGGATGCCAATTCTTTTAATGGCTTTTTATATGACTTTGGATTTTTCACCGTCTGGCCATCTGCAAGAGTACGAACCGTTTTTGGCCGGCCGCCGCCTTTCTTGGTATGGATTCCGGTAAATGTTTGCGTGGCCGCATCATAGCTTGGGAAACGCCGGACCAGTTCGGCATGCAAACCCAATTCTATCACACGATTCCGGCTGCGGCGGTATTTATATGCAGCCCGCAGCGCACTATCCGACATATTTTCCCATACCACATGACGACCAGGCCGCTTTTTGCTGAGCTCTATCGTCACTTCTTCAGAACTTTTTACATTTTTCTTCATTTTTTACTTCTCTTTGCTGTTGGTTTAAACTGAATATCTTTTAACTTTTTATACTCTCCCCCCAACGCATAGAGCTGTGCATCAGTGCCCTGCTCCACTATTCTGCCATCCTTTATCACACATATAATGTCTGCATCCAATATAGTCGACAGGCGATGTGCAATAACAAATGTTGTCCGCCCCCGCATCAGGTCACTTAATGCTGCCTGAATCAACTTTTCCGACTGCGTATCCAGGGCGGATGTGGCCTCATCCAATAATAATATCGGCGCATCCTTTAATATAGCGCGGGCGATGGCAATTCGCTGTCGCTGACCGCCGGAAAGAAGCGCGCCCCCTTCACCCACATTTGTATCATATCCGTCAGGGAATTCCATAATAAAATCATGCGCGGCCGCCGCACGCGCCGCGGCAATAACCTGGTCGCGGGTGGCGTTGGGCGAACCGTATTTGATATTTTCTTCTATACTGGTGTTAAACAAGAATACGGATTGTGAAACCTCTGCTATATTCTGACGCAAGGAGCGCAATGTAAATTTGCGTATATCGGTGCGGTTGATTGTTATTTTGCCAAATTGCGGTTCATAAAACCGACCTAATAAATTGAACATCGTTGTTTTACCACCACCCGACGGCCCGACCAGCGCACAAACCTTTCCAGCCGGCACGCGCAGTGATACATCGCGCAAAACGGGTTCGCCCGGATTATATTCAAACGACACATCCTTAAATTCCACCGACATTTTTCCGGGCTGCAATTCAATTGCATCGGGGTCGTCCACAATATCGGGCCTGCTGTCCAGGAATTCAAACAAAACCTCTGCCGCGAGCAGGCCATGCTGTAATGTGTCACCGGTACCGGTAATGCTTTTCGCGGGCTTGTACGCCGCCGTCAACGCCAACAGGAACGCCGTAAAGTCACCGGTTGTAATTTGTCCCGATGCGATGAAGTGTCCCCCCATAATCATTGCAACACACAGGCCGATTGAAATCATAAATTCCATCAAGGGCGAACGCAATGCACCGGCCTGGGTACTTTTGTAAGAATTCACGACGGATTTATTCACAACGCCGGCGAAATTTTTGGCCTCTTTATCCTCTGCGGCAAATGCCTGTATCGTCTTCATCCCGTGCAAGGTTTGATTCAACTGCTGCGTTACGACATTTGCGATTTTAAACGAATTACGCGACAGCTTGCGCCGCTTACGCATGATAAGCGTCATTGGCACCATAATTGCCGGCGCCAAGAACATCAGCACCACGCACATCTGGGGTGCGTACCAAAACATCAGCGCCAATGTCATCGCCAATGTCGCGACATTTTGAACCACCTTTATCACGGTTGTTGTAACCAAACTCAGCACCGCACCGGACTGAACAGTAAAGTAATTTAAATTCTTACCGATGCCGTCCCCATAAAATCGCGCCAGATTCATTTTCGTCATATGCTGATAAATCTTTTGCTGAAGCGATGCATGCGCGATAAGTCCGCCCTTTGACATAATCAGGGCCTTTGCGTATGTGAATGCCCCTTTTAGGCCGAATGCGATAATAATCTGAATTCCAATCCAATAAATGGCGGTCATGCTTTTTTCAATAAACGCCTTGTCCACGACCTGCTGAACCAGGGTGATTGTATACGCCTCTGCCCCGGCGGCAAGAACGGTAAATATAATCCCCAGCACTAACCATTTAAGATACGGCCGACCAATTTCACGCCACACGCGACCATACAGCGACCATTTAATCCGCCCGGCATCCGCATCCGGTTTTAACAGCGATTTTACTTTATCAGAGATTTTTTTTGACATAGCCGCATTATATTCACATAAATAAAATCTGTCCAGTGCAAAGATTTTATTGACAACAAGACTAAAAATATATAAAATGCGTTTCGCTTGGGGTCATCCGTCAGTGTGAACACTGCCGCGATTATCACAACCGCAAAGTTTTGGGGTCATAGCTCAGTTGGTAGAGCACCTGCTTTGCAAGCAGGGGGTCGTCAGTTCGAGTCTGATTGGCTCCACCAAGATAATAATGCGTAAAAGTTGTAAAGGGGGTGAATAACCGATGGTAAAAGTTCTGGTTCGCGACAATAATGTCGAACAGGCACTGCGCGTTGCGAAACGCAAGTCTCAGAAAGAAGGCCTGTACCGCGAAATGAAAGAGCGTCAGCGTTATGAAAAACCGACAACAAAGCGCAAGCGTCTGAAAGAAGAAGCCGTTCGTAACGAAAAAAAGCGTCAATCGAAGCAAAGAATGGTTTTCGGATTCTAAATAAAAATAAAAAAACCGCAATCGCGGTTTTTTTATTTGCATATTTAATTCTTACTCTTGGGAATCATCATGCTGCTCTGCGGCGCGGGCGGCTGTTTCAATTTGCAACAATTGATTTTCCAACGCCGTGCGTTCCGATGATTTATATCCGGTTTCCGCATCGGGTTTATTTTCAGCGCCCCCGTCATTTTTTGCCGCCGGCGCGTTGTCCACTTCATCCGGACGCACATCCAAAACCGCCGGGTTAATCAGATTTTTATAAATCTCAGCCGCTTCGCGGGCGCCGGCAATATCGCGCGCCAACAACTTGTTTTCAGGCCCCGGCAAAAACCATTTATCTAATTTTACCGCCGTCAGTTGCATAATCGGACGCGTACGCGCATCCGCAATCCAGCGCGGCAACGCCGGTGCATCCGAATAATACCACAGGGCAATCCAGTAAACCACACCCATCACGACAATACCGCGCACGATTCCGAATATAACCCCCAATGTATGATCGGTAACATTCATCATGCTCTGCTGAATTTTATCGCGCAGTTTTTGGTTAAAGAAGCCAACCAACATCAATATCATAAAGAATACAATAAAGTACGACGATACCAATGTCCCGACGGTTGATTCAGACAGCCCGAACCAATTCTGGAACAGGCCGTCTAAAAAAGGCGAAACAAAACGCGCCGCAACCGCCGCGACAACCCACGACAGCGTTGCCACTGTTTCGTAAATTCCGCCGCGTATTGTCGCCCAAATGGTCGACGCCAATATCACACCAATATAGATATAATCAAGACTGGTCAGATTGAACATTACCGGATTCCCCTATGCGATGTGTATTATTTCTTGCCCTTTCTGACCAAGACGAAGCCCAATCCGGCAACCAGCACCACCAACAAGCCCCAGAACCAGATTACAGAGCCGCCTTCACTTTTTTTTTCGGCCGCCGCCGCTGCATTATATTCGCTTATCGCGCTGGCACGGTCGGCATGAGCGCTTTTAAATGCATCGGCATCTTTTTCCATTTCAGCCTTGTTCTGAGCGGCCGCCTGCTTGTCGGCATCAGACATGTCGGCTTCGACCGCGTCACGCAATTCCTGCTGCATAAAATCGGCATAACCCTGGAAGCATTTTTCACCGATGACAATTACCGGCACGCCACCCGATTCATATTCACATTTGGTCAAAGTTTCCTGGAACGCCGGCAAATTCGCCTCATCCATAACATTTACTTCCGTAACGGTAATGGTCGGATATTCATATACCAGCGCGCCGCCGATAAATTCACGCGCATGATGGCAATGCGGGCATGTCGGCGAATGGTAAACCGTTATATTCGCAGCCGACGCCGCACCAACAAACGCCATACCAAAAATAGCGGACAACAATGATAATTTTTTCATATTTTCTCCTTTTTATGCACCGATTATAAAAACATGGCGCAAGTGGTGCAAGCGCTTTTTATTATTATTTTCGCAAAAAAATCCTGTTGCGGGACTGGGCGCGGTGAGGCACAATATTTACTAACGGAGGATAAATACAAAATGTTTACATTATCACAATTTCCATTGCCGTATGATGCGGGCGCACTGGCCCCCAGTATCAGCCGGGAAACCATGAACTTTCACCACGGCAAACATGTCGCAACATACATCAATAATTTAAATGATTTAATCGCAGGAACCGATTACGAAAGCATGCCACTGACTGAAATAATAAAGGTCAGCGCCACGCGCGATGCGGATAAAAAGATTTTTAACAATGCGGCCCAGGTATACAACCATGACTTTTTCTTTCATGGGATGAGTGGCAACGGCGGCGGCGCAATGCCGACCGAAATCGCCGATGCATTCGGTGGTGCGGACGCGTTCCGCGCAGAATTTAAGAAAGCGGCCGCCGGCGTTTTCGGCAGCGGTTGGGCATGGGTTGTCCGCGATGGCGCGACATACAAAATCATTACAACCGCCAATGCCGACACACCGATTGCACATGGATTGACGCCATTGTTGACATTGGATGTGTGGGAACATGCATATTATCTGGACTATCAAAACAGACGCGCTGATTTTATCGATGCGTTTCTGGACAATCTGGTCAATTGGGATTTTGTGCGTGAAAATATGGGGAAATAAAAACGGGGCGATGCCCCGTTTTTTATCTGTCATAAATTACAGGTGTGTTATTGATGGTATAGACCCGTCCATCATTTTCAATATTGTAATATATATACAAAACATTGGCGATTTCATTCGCATCCCATGGGTTATATTTGCCCACAACCTGGCGCGATGTGTTATGCGGGAACACCGCACGGAAAGTATTGTCAAACACGCGTGTGTATTTATTGGCAAACTGTGCACTTTCGACCATGTTCATTATTATAACCCCGCCCGGCGCCACGCGCGATTTTATCCGCGACATGAATTCGGCCGTAATCAGGCCCTCTGGAATCTGATACGAATTTGAATACACATCCAGCAATATTATATCGTAATTCGTATCTGTGTTTTTCAGGAATTGACTGGCGTCTTGGACTATAAAATTTTTATTCGGGCTAAGCCGGCGTTCCAGGAAATATTTTTCCGATACTTCGCGCAGACTGCTTTCGATATCGACAAAAGTATAATCATTAAATTCATCATTCAGCCCCGCGGTAAATCCGCCCGCACCCAAAACCAAAATACGATGCCGGCGATTGGGCGGCAGGGTATAGATAAATGTATCGTTGATATAGTCAATATATTCGGCGCCGCGCATGGACGCTTTGTAATACACCGACATCGGCAGGCCGTTCATATACAATATATGACCACCGTCAAAATCGGCAACACTGATTGTCGAATTTGCATTGTTGATAAGAATGCCAAAATATTTGCGCTGAACATAATCACTGTTTAACGCGCCGGCCCCCGATATCAAAACAATGGCCGTTACAGCGACATACCATCGTGGCCACGACATTACCGCCGCCAACAGCGACAATGCCACCACCAGCGTTACCGTATGATTCACACCCAAAAACGGCATTAAAATCAATGTTGTCGCAATACTGCCCAGAACACTGCCGATGGTGTCCCATGCCATTATGTTTCCGGCATAGTTTGTGTTGTATTTATGCAGGCATCGCGACATCAGTGTCGTATTGGCCCCAAACATAAACGGCGCCACCGACAGCAGCAATAATGAAAAGACCGATGTCTGAACCACACTGGACGAGATTCCCGCCATATACATCCAATCAAAGTATTTTGAAATCAACGGAAAACTGGCGGCCAGGATTGCGAACAGTGCGATTGTCATAAATCCCAACGACATGTATCCGCGTGCGCGCACGGGCGTTATGTTGCCACGCGTTGCGACAAAATACCCCAACGACATGAACCCCAGGAATGTGCCCATAATAATACTGGTTATTACCGCGGACGAGCCCACAAAAAACGACAGCTGACGCAACACGACCAATTCCAACGACAGACTAACATAACCGTTTAGGAAAATTAAAAATATCAGCCACAGACGAAATTTCTTGCTCATTGTCCCACACCCTTACCTTTTGTTGCAAGTGATGCTAATAAAAAAAAGAAAATCGGGCAATGCAAAATTTACCGACCACGCGGCAGGCGCACATCATCAAATTCGGGATGCCGGTTAAACATCGCCAGCGCAAACGGACAAAGTGCCAAAACCTTGCGATGTTGGGCGCGCGCCATGTCCACCACGCGCGTAACCAGCCCCAGGCCGATTTCGGCGTTTCTATATTCTTCATCAACCGCCGTATGGTCAATAATCAGGTTGTTGCCACCGGCGCGAACGAAAGTTATTTCGCCAACGCGTCGCCCGTCACAATTCGCATAGAATCCCTGGCCGTCGGCAAAAAGTATATATTTCACATCGTATGCCATTGTATCGCCTTGTTACAAAAAAAGTATAGCACATGTGAATGCCCCGCGCCCATAGGGTTGTTATCCGAAACAAAAAACGGGGCATCGCCCCGTGTTCTTATTTAATCGCGTCATAATTTGCGCGGATTATTTTTCCACTTTTGCGTAAGTTCGCGGATTCGGCCGCCGACAATTTAGGATGCAGGGTTGCAATCACGCCAGCCCCCCCCACAACACGCGGCAGTGACATGGCCAGACTTTCGCGCCCCGTGCCATCAACCGTGCTGACGGTCAGGATGCGGCGTTCGTCATTGACAATGCATCGCAGCAAATCGGCCACCGCACCGCCGATACCGTCCCATGTCGCACCGCGCCCCTTTATAATTTCATAGGCCGCGTTATGCACGCGATATTCAATCGTTTCACGCGTGGCGGCGGTCATTGTGTTTTTTGTCTGCCGACAGAACTCATCCAACGGCAGGCCGCCAATACTGGCCGATTGCCATGCGACGACACTGCTGTCGCCATGTTCGCCCAGAACATATGCATGAACCGCGCGGGTCGATACCGACAACGCCCGCCCCAATATCGTACGCAGGCGTGCCGTATCCAGCATTGTTCCCGTACCAATAACGCGGGACGAGGGCAGCTTTGATAATTTCTGGGTCAGCATTACCATCACATCCAACGGATTTGTGACGACGACTATCTTTACCTTTTTCGCATCGACATTTGCCATAACGCGCGGGATGATATCAGATAATACCGCAACATTTTTTTGCAGCAAATCAGTCCGCGTTTCGCCGGGCTTTTGATTGGCACCGGCGGCAATTATTACAATGTCAGACCCGCGAATCCCACGATAATTATTTACCGCCGTGATTTTTATATCATATGAAAATGCAGCGGCGTGGCCCAAATCTTCGGCGGCGGCACGCGCCCGCAGACCATCGCGATCCAACAACACCATTTCATGCGCCAGGCCGGTACCGGCCACCGCAGTCGCAACCGCGGCACCAACCGCCCCAATTCCGATTATTGCTATTTTCATCTCTGTCTCCCCTCTATTTATATTCTCGCGCGCATTATACCAGAAAAAGCATAAACATTAAAGATAACAAATTGCAAATTACTGGATTGCGATTGGCGTGGCATTGGGCGATGGCACAAATTACTGGATTGCTTCGTTTCACTCGCAATGACAGTTGGAGCAAGTGCAAGTAAGTGTCGCTCGGGCTGACGCCCTGTGCGTATCCTCCTATTTATTCGAACTGCGCTTTGCTTGTTCTCATACACTCGGATTCATTGCGAGCAAGCGTCAGCGCAGCGTGGCAATCCAGTAAATATTTGCAAACAAAAAAATATTCCGATATAATATTCGTTGCATCGGGTGACGCCTGATGTGAGGTGTAGTACCCTCATATGTCAAAAGCTCCAACTTGGTTGGAGGGCTGTGAATATCCAATAAACGGCACTATTGCATAATAGGTACTAACCTCCAACCGCCTTTAGTCACGGCGGTGTTTTTAATTTTAAAAACCATGGAGGAAACAATGAGAAAAAAGATAGATGAAACTGCCGGGCGGTTTGGGCATGCGATGCGTACCGCACGACAGGCGTGCCACATGTCGTCCGATGACGCAGCGCGTCTGTTGCGGATGATGCCAAACGAACTGTTGGAATATGAACGCGGCGTTACAAAAGTCCCGATACAGGTATTTGAGTATTTCTGTATATTGGGATACAAAATGATGCGTGTTCGTGTCGCGGAAAATGTTTATCTGCGGCGACAGGCTGTATTCCGCAAAATGCGCGAAATTATCAACAGCGCGCCAAAATAAAAATCCCCCGCGTTGGCGGGGGATTTTGTTTTTAATACGATTTGGCCACGAATACATATTTCGGGTCGGCATCGTCCAGACAGCGGCGCGATATCTTATACTTGTCCATAAGCGCCTCAAACTCATCATTTGTTGTCATGTCATACGGCAGGCGGAAAAATCCAATTTCCCCCGCCGCCAACGCGGCATCCAGTGCGGCAAGGCTGTCCACATTCTTTATCATCTTTGCATTGCGGGCGGCGGCCGCGTCATACATGTCACGCTGCATTGTGCTTAGCATATCGCGGGCGGCGGACACAAATGCGTCGGCGCCAATCGTCTGCTTTGACGATTTGCCCAAATCACGACGCGTGACCGTTACCATGTTTTCCGCCATTTCACACGCGCCTATTTCCACGCGCAATGGCACGCCGCGCTTTATCCATTTCCACATTTTGTCGGCCCCGCGCATATCGGATGTGTCCGCCAGCACGCGCAGCCCACAATCGCTCAACCGCACCGCCAGGCTTTCGGCCGCCGCGTTTAATTCGGCCGCATCATCGCCGCGCGTGACCGGAATTATAACAACCTGGTATGGGGCGACAGCGGGCGGCAAAACCAATCCGTCATCATCACTGTGTGTCATGAACAGGCCGCCCATCATGCGTGTGGATGTCCCCCAACTGGTCGTCCATGCATGGTGCAATGCACCATCGGTTCCCAAATACTGAATACCGAATGATTTCGAAAAATGCTGACCCAAATCATGCGATGTGCCGGCCTGCAGCGCTTTGCCATCCTGCATAATCTGTTCGGTGGTATATGTGTGGTCGGCGCCGGCAAATCGTTCCTCTGGCGTTTTTTCACCCATGATTACCGGTATCGCCAATATTTCACGCATATAGTCGCCATAGAGCCGATGCATCTTGCGCGCGTCGGCGTTTGCCTCTTCATGTGTGGCGAATACATTATGGCCTTCTTGCCAATTAAATTCAGATGTACGCAGGAACATGCGCGGACGCATTTCCCAGCGCATTACATTTACCCACTGATTCAGTTTCATCGGCAAATCACGATACGATTGGACCCAACGCGACATCGCCTCACCGATAATTGTTTCCGATGTGGGACGGATGATATAGGGTTCGGCCAGCTTTGATTCCGGGTCGGGCTGCAAAGTACCGTCTATCATTTTCAGGCGATAGTGTGTGACAACAGCGGCCTCTTTGGCGAAACCGGATACATGTTCAGCCTCGCGGTTAAAGAATTCAATCGGTATCAGCAACGGGAAATTTGCGTTTAGTACGCCCTGGGCCTTGATACGCTTATCCATTTCATCACGCATCAGTTCCCATATCGCCCAACCATACGGCTTTACCGTCATGCATCCGCGTACCGGCGCATTTTCCGCCAGGTCCGCCGCCGTAATTAAATTCTGGTACCATTCGCTGAAATTTTCAGCGCGCGTGGGTGTAATTGCAGTCTTCATTTTATCGTCTCTTTATCTTTTAATTCCATGTATTTGTCCGAAACTATTTTTTGCAGGCTTACCGCAATCTGCTTTCTGTCCATGCCAATAAGCGATGGCGGCGGCAACACGGTTATGTCAACGCGAAATCCGCCCACAACCATTATATGAAACAGCTGTGCAAACGCACTGCGTTCACGCGGTGCGCGCGGGCCCATATCCTGCTTTGCATTATCAAAATAGGCATAGTGCGTCGCCATATCTTCGTCTGAAATCGGGGCGCCATCCAGATGACGGTACAGCGTCGCCATGGGTTGAACCACAACATCCGAATTTTCAACAAAATTGAACAGCGTGCTCTTAAACGCCTTTACATATGCGCCGTTTGTGGTTGTACCCTCCGGAAACAGGAACATTGGATACTTTGCATTACGGACGGTATTTTGCACCACGGCCAATGCGTCACGCGCATGCGATGGGCGACGGTCCACAAATATTACACCGAACTTTTTCGCGACCCATCCGACGACCGGCCATGATTCCAATTCCTTTTTGGCAACAAAGCTGCCGCCGAATGCGACCGGGAATGTTGCGATTTCAAATATGGAAATATGGTTGGTTATAACCAGCAATGGCCGATGCGAAACCAATTTCCCATGCACGCGCACGCGAATGCCCGCCGTTTTCAGCAAGAACCACATGAACACACGCATATATGCAACCGACATGCGCCCACGCGGCAACAGTATTATTATCGGCAACTGACAAAGCACCAATATCCAAAACAGCCCGAATTTTAGACCGGCCCATAATGTGTTGAAAATATTTTGCCGGCGCACGCGGCGGGGTTTAGTCATCTGCCTCGGCCTCATCCTTGGAATCGTCACGGAATTCGGCGTCGGCCGCATCTTCGCGCAACAGGAATTCAACAAACGCCCCCATAACCTTTAACGGGCCCGTTACCGGGAACGACACAATTTTACCGATTGTACGCATCGCGCCGGATGCGGTTGAATCATCCAATCCCGCCAGTGCGTTTTCACGCCCCAGGAAGTGTTTCTGATATGCGGGCTCTATATCCTTGGTCTTTAATAATACAAAGACATCGTATGAATTAAACGGTGCATCAATAAACACCCCACGGCCAAACCGCGCCCCCAGGCGCAGATATCCCTTTATCAACGGGGTCATTTCACGCACGGCCATGTCACGGTCGACAAATACTTCCGGTAAAATGTTCATTCGCGAAAGTTTTGGATTTACACCATCCGCAAAGTTTTCCGTCAAAACCGTCGGCCGAATGTTCAACGGCGCCAAATGGTTATAATACAAATACGATATCGCCTGGGCGGATGCGACCGGATTTTTCCCAACCCATGACGCAACCCCAAACAGCAATGCTATCTTTTTCTTTACAATATATTCACCCAAGCCCGCCCACAGCATACGCATAACTAATGCATTTTCACGATACTGGGGCGCGACACATGCACGCGACATTTCGGCAATATTTCCACGGGCACGCTTTATCTTGGATAAATTAAATTCTGTTTCCGTGTAAAAACCGCCCATTTTTTCCGCCGCCGCACGCGTGATAATACGATATGTACCAACAACACGACCGCTGTGCAACACTATCAGATAATCCGCATGCTTATCATAATCATCCCATTCCTCACGCAGGGCTTTCTGTTCATCGGTGGCGGACGCACCCTCTTCCTCTATAAATACATCATATCGCAGAGAGCGCACCTGACGGCGCTCCTCTTTGCTGCGCGCCAATCGTACTTCGTAATCACGAACCTTGATAGCCATTATTATAATCCTTTGTAAATATACCTAAAAAATGGTAGCAAAGAATCATGTGATTATCAATTATTATTATTTTTAACGATTTTGCCACGAAATAAAAAAACAGCGCCGAATGCGGCGCCGCCTTTATTTCAATTCGTCCGCCAACAGGCCAATCGCAATCGCGTACCAATTTGAATTATTCCACTTTTTTATCCGGTAAAAATTCGGATATGCCAAATACGCAACAATCACAGGACGCGGCGCAATGTCTGCATCGGCGTCGACCACCTGTGCCGCGTCGGATTTTAAGGCATCCTCTATTGCGGCAACATCGGCGACCAGGCCCGCCGTCATATCGGCCGCCGGTATCGGCGTGCCGTCCGGATTTGTCACCCCAAGCGCCGCCCATTCGGCAAGGCTTTTTTTCACGCCACCCGACAACAGATTTATATCAAAATCCGCCGGCACAACAACACGACGGATAATTCGTTCATTTGAATTCCATCCCAGTTTGTTCAGGTAGTTGCCCGCACTATGCATTGCGTCGCCAACACTGCCGATAATATCAACAACGCCATCACCGTTACCATCAACACCATACTGCGCCAGGGTCGTTGGAATAAACTGGAAATGCCCCATCGCCCCGGCCCAGCTGCCGTAAATATCGGTAATGTTCAGGCCGTTGTCATCCGCCGTCTTCATCAGCGACAGCAACTGGTTGCCAAAGAAAGTTTCACGGCGCCCATCATACATCAATGTCAAAAACGCATCCGTCAGGCGATGTGCGGCCTTATATTCCCCATAATTTGATTCCAGCCCCCAAAACGCCAATATTACATGCGGCGGCACCCCATATTTGGCATTCACCCGCGACAGCATCGTCGGATATTTAGCATGCATTTTTTTGCCGTTCGCAATGCGCGTGGCGCTTACCGTGCGTTTTAAATACTGGTCCAATGTCAGTTTAAATTCCGACTGATTCTTATCACTTTTTACAATTGATGGTATGAATGCCGGTGATTTCAATACGGCTTTTACAGTTTTATCCGAAATATTCTGGGCCGCGGCGCGCGTACGAACCGTATCCAAAATTTCATACCAGCGGTCCATATCAAATTCACCGCGGCCGGCAAATGAGGCGCACGGCATGGCGGCACACGCCACGACGCCAATCAGGCGCGATATAAATTTCGTATTCATTTAATCAACCCTTGGTTTGGTTAAAAAGAATATTTCACACCCAGATGCACACCAAAAGACTGCCAGGTGGCCTCTTTTAGTGAATTGGAAACATGTTCGGTATGCGCCGGAATTGTTTCCAAATACGGCAATCCATTGTCATCCAGCATATACTGACCGTTTTCATCAACAACGAACTGAGTATATTCGGCAACATACAATTTGCCCGGTATTTTTCCGACATGGAAAACATTCGTGTCCACTTTCAATGCCAACTGCATCCGTTCCGACAGGCGGTAATTATATTCCATTTCCGCTGAATATGAATATGCGCCATTGCTGCCCTCGTCCAGGAAACTTGGGTTCTGTTGCCAATCGTCGCGGTTCGGCCATATACCCTCAGACGAATATTTCGGCATCCCCAACTGCAGGTAAAAGCGCAACTTATCCGACAGGGTCATCTGTTTTTCAATTTCCAGACCGACATAAAAACCACTCCATGTCGTGTTATAAATATGTGTTGTACCGCCGACAATAACCGGACCATCACCACCAATGATGACACAATCACCGGCCTCAACCCCCCATGGGATAACACCCATTGCCGGGTTATAATCGCCCGTGGTCAGGGAATTGCCCAAATCAATCGGAATGCCACCACTGGCACTGGGGGCGGTGACTAATTTAATATCCTCTGGCGACATACATACCTGATACCAATCCGATGGTGCCTCAACCGTGGTGGGCAATGCATAATAATTACCCTGGGCGTCACCATAAACATAATCCCCCATATTCGTCATCAACGGCAGATAAATTCCGGGATTGGGATAATAGTGGTCACTCATTTCCAAGTTATGCTTGAAAATTTCATAACCGATTGATGGTGACAATTTCCACCCGGCAATATCCCAGATATGACGCGCACCGATACCGAACTTAAAATGATTCGAACGCCCCGACAAGTCACCGACCGACACGGTAAAGATTCCGTATTCCGGGTTTGCCGATTCAAACGGTTTCAAGTCATAGTCCATTGACAACCCGCCATGCGACAAATCGCCATATGTATATTGCGCGTAGGCGAACATGTCAAAATTACGCAGGCTGAAATTATGCTGTGCCCCGACATTTATTTCGTTAAAGACCATGTCATCCCATTCCAAAATGGAATGAACACCCGTTTCAAACTGAAAATCCGCAAATCGGCGCGAATACCCGGCATATATGCTGGTACGACGCTCGGCCTCGCTGGGCATTGCGATACCATTGGTGGTCATGGCGCCGGCCGCGGTCGCGGTGGCGGACACCGTCTGGCGCGGGACCTGATAGGTGTAAGAACGGTTGCCAATAACCTGTTTCTGGCCGGATGCGCCAACATACTGACTGTATCCCTGACGGCTATACTGCTCATACCCAATCTGGTTGGCATTCGGCCCGTCGGATTTCTGATAATAAGACGGCACACCCTCGTTCGAGGCGGCATATGCCACCGCCGGCAACAGACAAACAGATAAAAACAAATAAAAACTTTTTCTCATACTTATTCCCGTTTCAAATATTATAACATAAAATCATGCCTTCATAAAATATTTAATTTATACCTTGAACGCGGCGCGGTGCGCGTTACAATATGCCAGATGAAATCCGCCCACAACATATATATACATGTTCCATTTTGCGCGTCCAAGTGCCGATATTGCGCGTTTTATTCCAGCGCAACGCGACCCGATTGGCCGCGCTACGCAACGCGCATAATATCTGAAATTGAATATTGGGGCGCGAAACTGAACCACCCGGCGGTGCCAACCATATTTTGGGGTGGCGGGACACCGTCACTGATGCCGGTGGAAATATTTTCCCAAATTATGGACGCGATTGCGAAAAACTTCCATATCGCCCCCGATGTTGAGGTCACACTGGAATCCAATCCGGGAACACTGGATGCGGAAAAAATTCATGAATTTCATGCGCGCGGCATAAACCGCCTGTCGGTGGGGGTCCAATCATTGAATGCACGCGATTTGGAATTTCTGGGGCGGCGACACAGTGCGGATGCGGCGCGCGAAACACTGCGCGTGGCAACAAATGCCGGCATGCGCGTATCGGCTGATTTTATATATGGCCTGCCGGGCAGTAATGCGGACGACATGCGACGCATGTGCCGGGCGATAAATGAGTTGGAACTGCGGCACTGTTCCATGTACGAATTAACGATTGAGGCGGGAACCCCATTGGCCGCGGCCGCCCCCGTAATGCCCGACAATGCAACAATGGCCGAAATGTACGCAGTTATACAATCGGAATTAAAATTGCCCCGATACGAAGTATCCAATTATGCCGAGCATGGCTTTGAATGCCGGCATAACGCGAATATTTGGGACGGCGCACCCTATATCGGGATTGGCCGCGCGGCGGCGGGGCGAATATTTATCAACAACCAGTGGTACGAACAAATGGGCGCGGGGGCGGTCTTTGCCCCGCTGAGCGTGCATGACCGCGCGGTGGAAAAAATAATTACGGGCATGCGAACGGTGCGCGGTGTAAAAATAACACCAGATGTAAGCGACGCGATTGATTGGGACTGGGTTCGGGGGAACGCGAACCTGGTGCGGGAAAGTGGCGACCGTGTTCACACGACGGCGGCGGGCAACCTGATTTTGGACGACATTTTAACAAATATGGTGGTATAATATGGAGCATAAATTTTTTAATTTTATCGGCGCCGCATGTGTTATCGTTGCAATCGGCGCCGCATATATTTTAACAAAGGAGAAAGTAATGACAGCGGGAATCAATCCGGCCAGTATGGATTTGACGGTAAATCCGGGGGACGATTTTTTCGATTATGCCACACGCGGATGGCGCAATGCAAACCCGATACCGGACGATTATACGCGTTACGGCGCATTTGAAATACTGCATAATACAAACCTGGAACGCGTACGGGAAATTGCGGAACAAGACACGGGTAAAATCGGCACATTGTATAAAATCGCAATGGATGACGCGCGCCGCAATGCGGACCGCATTGCGCCGGTGGCCCCGTACATTGCCGAAATCGACGCGATTAAATCACGCGATGAACTGCCCGCCTTTTTGGGGCGTATGCATCGCATAACATCGGCATTTTGGGGTGATGCGGTGGCACTGGACGAAATGGACAGCGAACACTTCCTGTATAATATTCATCAGGGGGGATTGGGCCTGTCGCGCGATTATTATTTTGACGCGGATGAAAAATCACAGGAAATTCGCACCAAGTATAAAAAATTCATTGCACGCCAAATGAAAAACTTTGGGATAGCCGCGGATGCAGATAAAATCTATGCGATGGAGGAACGAATGGCACGCGCCTTTTTTCCAAAGGAAAAGTTGCGCGACCCGCATGCGAACTATAACAAAATGTCCGTTTCCGAAATCCGCGAAAAATTCCCCGGATTTGATTGGGATGCATACCTGGCGGCGCGCGGCGCGGGGGCGGCCGAATATATAAACATAGGCCAACCGTCGGCTATTGCCGAATCCATCGCAATCATCAACGATGCCGATTTGAATGATATAAAAACATACCTAAAATACTGTATGGTCGGTGCGTCGGACGGGTTGCTGGACGACGAAACATACGAAATAACATTCGATTTCTATAGCCGGACAATGGCCGGACAAAAAGAGCCCAAGCCCCGCTGGAAACGCGCGGTCGCATTGTTGGACGATACATTGGGCGAAGAAATCGGCCACCTGTATGTAAATAAATATTTCCCCGCCACGGCCAAGGCGCGGATGCAGACATTGGTAAAAAACCTGCAGCGGGCATACGCGATACGCATTGAAAAACTGGATTGGATGTCGGACGAAACACGCGGCAAAGCGCTGGAAAAGCTGGGGACATTCAAAGCTAAAATCGGATACCCGGATAAATGGCGCGATTATAGCGGCCTGCATATCGACGCAAAGGCGTCCCTGTGGGAAAACATGGTTCGCGTGGCAGAGTTTGAAGATAAATTCTGGCTTGATAAAATCGGGGGCAAAAACGACCCCACTTTGTGGTATATGAACGCGCATGAAATCAATGCATATTACGACCCGTCCACGAACGAGATTTGTTTCCCCGCCGGTATTTTGCAATATCCGTTCTTTGACATGGGGGCGGACGATGCATTCAATTACGGCGCAATCGGCAGTATTATTGGTCACGAAATGACACATGGATTTGATGATTCCGGCCGAAAGTTTGATAAGGACGGGAACCTGCGCGATTGGTGGACGGATACAGACGCCGCGCAGTTTGACGCACGCGCAGAGGTATTGCGCCGCTTCTTTGACGAGATAGAAATTGCCCCCGGCATTCATGCGAACGGCGAATTCACACTGGGTGAAAATTTGGCGGATTACGGTGGCGTTACGATATCGTTTACCGCATACAAAGAATTCGGCACGCCATCAAATGATGCGAATGGCTTTACCGACGACATGCGCTTTTTCATCGCATATGCGGGTGCATGGGCACAAAATATCCGCAGTGCCGAAGAACTGCGCCTGACCAAGATGGATGAGCATTCCCTGGGGCGTAATCGCGTAAACGGTATATTGCCACATATTGACGCATGGTACGATGCGTTTCACATAACGGCCGACCATGCAATGTATATCGCACCGGAAAAGCGAATAAAACTTTGGTAGATTGGTAGAGTCGCGAAATAAAAAAACGCCCGATTGGGCGTTTTTTATTATAGCGCATATGTGCATTGTGTTTCAGTTGTCCACTTAGCACCATCTATTGTAGCGCAAATTGCTTTTGTAACACCGGTTTTGCCCTGGAACGCTTTTAGAGAATCGCGCCACAAGAACTCGGTACTACCAATTTTCAGTGTACACTGCTCTAAATCAGAATTCCAACTGGTTGTATAATCTGTGTTATTAGCCATATTTAGACAACGAGCTTTTGTCATCACATATTCTGTCCCAATAGCCAAGTCCAACCAGCTCTTTACTTCCTGACCGCTATATCCCGTGACACTCATACATGTTGTTATCACAGAGTTACACGCTTTTATTGCGACATCGCTGGGCGCATTTGTTGAGATCGTGCTATATGATGTCCCAAAATTATAATTGTTCTGTGATAAACATGACGCAACATCTGATATACAGTCATCCGCATATTCATCAAGTTTCGTATCCTGCGCCGCTTTTATCTGAACCATTGCCCGTTCCAAGTATTCGCGAACAACCTGGTTGTTCGGCTCATACTTAGCCGTTGTGCCAGTTCCGGTATAAGTGTAATTTTGACACTTATTCAAAACTGACGAACACATACCCATTGCGACACTATCTTTATCAATATATCCTATTTTCTGCTGTAAGTACTTAGCAATGTTTGAACTATCTTTGCTTGTAAACTCATTGGTATTTTTATACATGTTGGATTGTATAAAATCAGAAACCGTACCATTCGTCCATGCATTTTTGGGGTCTGCCTCTGTCCCATAATCCCAAGTACTATAAATACCGGTTGAAACAGCTCCTGCTTGGGCGCTTATCCCCGACTGACCAGGCTGACTACCCAATATAATCTCACCGTTTACAATGTACTTACCACTGGGGTCAAGGCAGTTTTCATAATCACTGCCACAGACATATTCATCCTGCATACAGCTGTCCAGTGCACTGATACATCCACGCAGGTCATAGCTGTTCTTGTTTTGGGCAACCATCAATCGCGCTTTCTGCAGAACGCTTTTCGCGTTGCGGACGGTTGACGCCATTTCTTCATTTGATTCAGTCAGGCTGCGCTCATACGCGATGCACTGCTTATCAATTTCCAAATCATATGCATTTGTAATCAGCGATGTGTCCACACCCTGGGCCGCACAGCTGTTCAGGACCGACGCCTTACAACGGGCGGCCGCTGTTTTATACAGGGTTTCACCGCGCTGATTGCTGATGGTGCTGTTTGTGCTGCTGCCGCCCAGCAATGACGACAGGTCAAAGCCGGTGCTGCTGATTGTGAAATCCAACAGGCCGGACAAATCCATGCTAAGCCCGTTGTCGGATACGGTTGCGTTTCCACCCTTTACATCCACAATCAGCTTCTTTATTTTATCCAAATCCGTTTTCAGCTGCGTGTTGTCGGTTCCCTGGCGCTGCATCTGCAGTTCCGCCTCCGTCTGGGTGAACAGAGTTTCAATTTCATTCGATGTAAGACCGATATACTGAATCTTTTGTGCAACTTCCTGCAGGTCTTCGGTCGCCTGTTTCAGGGCCGCTTCGGTCTTCTCATAATTTTTTAAATTCGCACTGCAACTGCAACGACCCTGGTTATCGTCCAGAACATTACAGAAATTATCCATACACTGTGTATACTGGGCCTTGCAAAAATCGGTGATTTGCGCCAATTCATCCATATCCGCCGTTGTTGTCGCACCCGACGCGGTCGTTTCCGATGTGGCCGACACGCCGCCGGTCGCCATACGAACGGTGGGCACACGACTGCTGACATTTGTGCGAACGCCAACGCGTCCGGTATACAGCGGCGTGTTTACAGTATCTGTTTGAACAATCGAGCTGGTCGTGCCCGCACGCGCAACCGATGCAGATGATGTCGTTGCACGACGCGCGCGATTGGCGCCCGTGGTCGCCGTGGTGGAAGCGCCGCGCGATGCCGTTGTGGTTGCCGCGGTTGTGGCGGTCGGCCGGGATACGGTCGCACGCGCCGTAGTTCCGCGCGAAACGGTGCCGCGTGCCGTTGTGGCCGAATTACGGGCGGAGGCAGAGCGCGTTGTTACCGTGCGTGTCGGCGCCGCCGATGTGGAAGCGCCCGATGGGACCGCACGCGATGCAGTGCGACCGCCGGTGTTTCGCGCCGATGGCGCGGTCGGAACAACCGGTTTTTGCACTGTCGCCGTTGGCGCAGCCGCCACTTCGTCGGACTCAATTACAATTTCCGCACCGGCGCCCTCGGCATCATACATCTCAATCGCGTCGTCGTAATAAATCGGCGCAACCTCAGCAAATGCGGGCAAAACCAACAGTCCACTAAGCACGGCTATAAATCTTTTCACAGGTAATTCCTTCCCTTCTATTACAAATTATTTTATCATATAATGAGATTGTATACAAACAAAAAAATAACAGTTTTCAGCAACTCTGAACGCGATGGCGGCAAAAATTACAAATTATTATATTTTTTAATGAATTTAACTTGTAATTGATTGCACCCTTGTATTATAATCCGACGAAAAAGGCAGGTTAAAGTGGGTTTCATAACTAAAATTTCTATGTTCATGTGTGCATTACCGCTGGTGGGATGCACAACGGTACCAACATCGATGAACGATCGACGGCTGGACGGATATGTTCCTAAAATCACCGCGGCTGACTTCGAATACGAACCGATGCAGACGCCAATCGCCCAATGCTATGCGGATGAGTTTAAGAAAAACCCAAACAGCAGCGCCGCGACACTGATTGAAGACGGCCTGTCGGCGTTTGTTATACGCGCCGCATTTGCCCGAATGGCGACAAAAACAATCGACCTGCAGACATACATTTACAGCAATGATTTTTCGTCCAAGGTTTTGGTTGGCGAATTGAAAAATGCCGCCGACCGCGGGGTAAAGGTGCGAATACTGTTGGATGATTACGGAACCAAATCCGACATCGTTGATGTGATGGTTTTAAACCAACACCCGAACATTGAGGTAAAGGTTTTCAACACCGTCAGCAATCGCGCAAAATTATTGTATTACCCGCAGTTCTTGATGGATTTTAATCGCCTGAACTCACGCATGCATAATAAATTGTTCATTGTGGACAATATTGCATATATTACCGGCGGCCGCAATGTAGGCAGCAATTATTTTTACCCGGAAACGGCGTCTAATTTTTCAGATACCGATGTATTATTCCTGGGGGATATGACGAAATACGCAACAAACAGCTTTAACGAATACTGGAATCATCATCTGTCGATACCGGCATCCGTTTTCCCAAAGGCAAAAACCAAGAAGGGCCTGCGGAAGCTGGAGAAAAGCTTTGACGAAATACACAACAAAAGCGCGAACGCAAAAGAGCGCTATGACGACATCATTTCGATGGTTCAGCGCGAATTTCAGACAAAGAAATTTGAATTCAGCTGGGGCAAGGGAAAATTCCTGGCGGACCCGCCGGAAAAAGTTGAAATGTCAATGGCCCAGAAGCAGGAATATCGCGGTGAAATCATACGCGCACTGCAGGGATTGTGGGATAATACAAAGCGCGAAGTATGGTTGTCGGCGGCGTATTTCGTTCCCGGCCAGGGGGGCTTGGAGCATATGTTGCGTGAGGAAAACTCCGGCGTTCACCTGACAATCGTTACAAACTCGCTGGCGTCGACAAACGCACCGACAGTCTATGCCAAATGGGAAAAATATCGCAAGCAATTGATTGAATCCGGCGCGGATGTATATGAATTTATGTTGAGTGCGGAAAACCTGCGCGGTAAGCAGCACGACCGCGAGCGTAAGCAGTCCAGCTTTTCCGTACTGCACAGCAAAACCATCGTATTTGATGACGACATTTCATGGATAGGCAGCTTTAACCTGGATCCGCGCAGCGCGTATTTCAATACGGAAAATGTCGCTATTTTTGAAAGTGCGGAATTTGCAAAAAAACTGCGCGATATGATAGAAGAGGACACAATCACATCATGGCGCGTAACACTGCAGGATGGCAATCCGCGTTGGACCGGATGGCGCACCGGCGAGGCCGCCCCACAAACATACCGGCATAACCCCGATACAAACATATTCCGGCGCCTTTGGAAATCAATATGCGGATTGGTTCCGGAAAAATTCGTGTAACAAAAATAAAAAAACGCGCCACGGCGCGTTTCTTATTTTTCAAAATAATCCGGCATTTTGGGCGGATTTTTATCATATATATGCAGCGTCCCCGCCCGCAGCGCACGCGCATAATAATCTATCTTAAAATCAATAATTTTAAGGGTGCGTTTTATTTCCGCCAGCTGGGATTGAACATGCTGTTTACGCTCAACAAACATGTCATATCTTTGCTTTATCGTGTCATCCCCACCATCACACCAATCCATAAATATTTTTATATCCGACAGTGACATTCCTGTTTTTTTCAAACATTCTATCATCCCCAGGCGCCGCATGTCCGCCGGCCCAAAATCCCGTACACCACCGGAACGCTTTGCCACATCACGCAACAGCCCCGCCTTTTCATAAAAGCGAAGCGCATGCTCGCTAAGTCCGGTTATTTTTGACACTTCTCCTATTTTCATAAAAAACCTCTTGCGCTAGAGTAAAGTCTAAGGTTTATACTGATATAAAGCAAAGGGGAAGTCAATGATAAAAACAATCGCTTTTATTGGTGCCGCGGCCTTGATATTGGCAGGTGCGGCGGATGCAAAAACACTGGTTGCATATTATTCGCGTTCGGGCAATACCGCAACGGTGGCGAACATAATCAAAAATGCGACAGATGCCGACATATTTGAAATAACCACCCAGGATCCAAATCATTATCCCGCTGAATATCGTCCGGCGACCGAAGTCGCCCAGGCTGAGATAACAAAAGGCGAGTTTCCAAATATTGCAGCCACCCCAGACATGACGCAATACGATACAATTTTTGTTGGCACGCCCTGTTGGTGGGGAACGATGGCAGGACCCGTTCATACATTCCTGGCAACGGCTGATTTATCCGGAAAGACAGTTGTCCCATTTAACACCCACGAAGGTAGCGGTGCCGGAACCGTTCACATAGACATTGAAAAACTGACACCAAATTCTGAACATAAATCCGGAATTGCCATTCGCGGGTCGGCCGCGGCGGATTCTGCGGTGGATGTAAATAATTGGCTGTCTGAAATCGGGATGAAATAAAAAAGTCGACAAAATCTGACGGCGATTGGAGGTCCTAGCTGCTCTTACTCGAAAAACAGTGTGCTTATTTAGATATATCACACACTCCAATCGCCAACACGATTAGCCGCGACTCATTGTACTATAATTTGTAAATTTTCAATATGAATATTTTCCGCGTGAAATCAATGTGCGACTAAATGCAAAATAACGCTGACTACGAAAATCGCCGTTATAACAGCCAATATTATCTTTTGCGTTCTGTGCGAATGTCCGCCATGACAATGGTCGCAGTTACAGCTGCAATCACGCAATACCATCAGCCACGACAAGGCCAGCATCGCGCCCGACGCCACAAAAATCCACGGTTCCATCCAATGCGGAACTATATGAAAATGCGCGGCATCCGGCGCAATCAGCCCAACCAGCGACAACACAATCGGCAACCCACAACAAAATATATGTGGTAATATTGTTGCCGCCAAACTAATTTTCAAAGCTTTGTTTTTCATAACGCGTGCAATTTTACACGAAAAAATTCCAATAACAATAAGAATATAAAACATGTTGACATTTTTGTTTTTTGCGCAACACTCTGTCCCATGTCAAAAATAAAACAGAGTTTACAGAGTTCCAGTTGCGTATACCACGACAAGGCGCCGGCATTTGCGTTTACCAACGAAAATATCGCGGCATACCTGCGGCAAATCGGTGAATTAACAGACAAGGATGTCCTAACCGTGGCGGCATCCGGCGACCATGCGTTCGAAGCATACATGGCCGGTGCACGAACGGTCGACACATTTGACATAAACGAAAATCAGCGTTTGGTCGCCGAATTAAAGGCAAAAATGATACGCGGATTGTCGTATGAAAACTTTATGGATTTCTTTTTTTCGCATTTTGATAATTTCAGCCCGCGTATATTGGCGCCAATATATCAAAAACTGTCCCCACAGTTGCAACTATTTTTACTCTACAACTATGCCGGCGAAAATATGTTGCATGACTATGCGATGGAAAGCGTGGAATGGATTTCATACCTGGACAGTGAATCCGAATACAACAAGCTGAAAACAAAACCCATACACAGAATCCACTTTAAGCACACCGATATAAAATCAGTGCCCGGCAAATTTCATCAAAAGTATGATTTGATAATGCTGTCGAACATATGTGAATCAATGTATCCACGCGAACGCGTCCCGCACGCCGCATACAGATTGTTTTACAACGATGTACTGCGTCCGATTGGCGAAAGCCGCCTGCGAACAGGGGGCAAGGTTTGCTTTGATTATATTTTTGGCATGCCAACAATTTCCGAAGAAGATTTTTATTCATACTGGGCCAATCAGACACAGCAATTTCAACGCGAACTGGGGGAGCAATCTCCTTATAAATTTGATGTTTTGCGTATCCCATCCAGCGCCATGCGCGGATACATCGATTTGGTCATGACAATGGAAAAAGTCAGATAACTTGGCGTCCCCACCAGGACTTGAACCTGGATTTAATTCTTAGGAGGAACTTGTTCTATCCTGTTGAACTATGGGGACAGGCGCAACTATTTTATTCCTTGGATTTTAATATTGCAAGTTGTAATCGCGCTTTGTATAATACCCCGGATAAAAAGGAAAGGGTATGGGAAGCAGATTGATTGGATACGGGTCTTATTTGCCAGACCGTATTATGACAAACAAAGATTTTGAAGCACTGATGGATACATCCGACGAATGGATTGTTCAACGCACCGGGATGAAAGTTCGTCACTTTGCCGCGGACAATGAAACCGTCGTTGACATGGCCGCCGCCGCGGGCGCGCGGGCGTTGGAAAACGCAGGACTTATCATTGATGATATCGACATGGTAATTGTCGCGACAACATCGCCGGAACTGGATTTTCCATCCGTCGGTGTTCAGGTGCTGGGGCGCCTGGGCGCGTCAAAGGATCAGCCGGCATTTGATGTCCGCGGGGCATGTACGGGATTTATTTATGCCCTGCACTGTGCACGCGGTTTTTTTGCCGCCGGCATGCATAATCGCATAATGATTATCGGCGCGGAAAAAATGTCACGCTTTATCGATTGGACCGACCGCAGTACGGCGGTGCTGTTCGGCGATGGCGCGGGGGCATTGATTTTCGAACGCTCTTCGTCCAGTTATTCCGGAATAATCGATACGGTTGTGATGGGGGACGGAAAATCGTTTGATATGCTGCACGGCACACCGGATCATAAAATTCGCATGAACGGCCCGGAAACTTATAAGAAGGCCGTAACCCTGATGCCGGAGGCCGCAAGCTATATAATGCAGCACGCGGGCATCACGGCTGACAATGTCGATTGGATTATCCCGCATCAGGCAAACCTGCGTATTATTCAAAGCGGCGCACAGCGATTGGGATTTCCGCTTGAAAAGATTTTGGTAACCGTGGACAAGCACGCAAATACCAGCGGCGCATCCGGCGTTTTAGCCATGGCGTACGCGTTTGACAACGGCCTGTTAAAAAAGGGTCAATTGGTTTTATATCCCGCATTCGGCAGTGGTCTGACATGGGGTGCGGCATTGATAAGGGTGTAAAAAATGGCAACAATAACAAGAATAGACTTTGCAAACAGACTTCGCGAACGCTTTGGTTTGACATCAACGGACGCGTACAGAATGGTCGACCTGATATTCAATGAGATAGAAGAATCATTGATAAAAGGTGAAGAGGTAAAATTTGCCGGATTTGGCAGTTTTAAGATATTAAACAAGGCAGAGCGCCTGGGGCGAAATCCCAAAACAGGCGAACCGGCCGTCATATCCGCACGACGCGTTGCGGCGTTTCGCCCCAGCAGCGAATTTCGCCAACGCGTGGCAAAAAGCAAACAATAAAAAAACAAAAAACGGCCACAGGGCCGTTTTTTATTCCCCAACAATTAAATTCGGACGCGATGCACGCAAATTATCCAAGGCGCGCATTTGCGCCGCGCGAAATGCCGACGGATTCCAAATCTGAAACCCCGCGCCACGACCAACAAACAGCGCCGTATCGGTAATACCGGCATGCTGCAATAAATCCGCCGGAATAATAACCCGCCCCGTTACATCAAAAGCCAATGGCCGGGCATCGGCAAACAGCATCGCCGTCAAATCATCCAGCGCATCGTCAAATACACCCATCTTATCGGCCGCGGCCGACAGACGCTCCATGCGCGACATGCTCATCCCCTCAATACAATTATTGGTAAAAGAGCGATATAATACAATTCCCGGAAATTTGTCGTTAGATACCGAAGCGCGGAACGATGCCGGCACCGAAACCCGCCCCTTTGTATCCAAACGATTTTCATAAGATGAGAGAAACAACGACATTTTATGCTTTCTGTTTAGGGACGCGATGCGACACTTCCGCGCTTCAAACAGAATGTAGCACGCGCGTATTTGGTTGTCAATGACAATCTATAATCATTTCATGGGATTTTATGGTTTTTGCAAATAAAATGAAAGTAAATATATTTTCCGCTTGACCTGCGATTCGTTTTTGTTCTATGATTCGTGTATAGACAAGAGAAAAAGAAATAAAAAGCCCAGAAAACCGCACAAAAACCGGATTTCTGCCAAAAACGAAAAAAGGGGATGAAATTTAATTCGGAAAAATGTAAATACGCATGTAAATACATAATCCGGGCTAAATTTTGGTTCCTTTATATCCAGAAAGGGAGGGATAACCGCAATGGCCAAGAATATAAAAGAAATCATGATTGCCCTGAACCAGGTCTTGACGACAACGGTATGGGTAAATTCCGAACGACAGATTGTATCCCTGTCGGATGAATTGCAGATTGGATGCAATAATGCGCCGCGCTCTATTGAAGATTTGCCGCGCACATCCCTGGTCGGGGCATATGTATCATTGCAGATTCGTACGGATAATTTTGATATTGCCGCCGAAAGCATGGAAACACGCGAATTGGCACTGCGTGTGAAATCAATGGTTTTCGCAGAGGCAAAAAAGATTATGGACGCACAGTCAAAGGAATCGACAGACCGCGTCGCCATGGCCGCATAATTATACCACATGCGGTTTTTGGGCAAAACAGTTTCCGGACAATCCGGAAGGAGAGGAGCGACCGCCGGCAAGTAATTGCCGGCGCGTTGTTTTTATAACAAAAAAAAATGGGACAAACCATTTCTGGAAAATTTAGAATCCCCCATATTAGACCGCATATCCAACAAAACCTGCCTGGCTATACAGGAAATGTATTGTTCCCATTAAATTCGCGCCCTGGCACACTATATGATTATTTTTATCGCACATTAAATTGATAGTCTATTACAACGCGCGGGTGCCGTTATTTCTTTGCACGCGGTACAAAGCGAGAAAAATCGCCGGCCGGGGCCGATGATGCCAATATGCGCGTAAGTGTGCTGGCCGCCAGCCATGCCTGCATACATTTTTCAGACTGCGTGTTGTCCTTATTTTGATTTGTTTGCGGCATTGTATCCTCCTATTCTGTTCAGTTAATTATGATGCTGTGCGCGGCGTGATACAACCGGAACTAAATCATATAAAAAGACAGGCGCGCATTTGCACGCCCGTCTTTAATTCATGAATACATTGGGATTATTCCGCCGACTTCAGCTCATCCCGGATGGCGGCAACCGATTGTGCACGCGCAACAATCGTGTCATTCAAATTTGCCGCGGTTAAATTTACCGCATGACGAATTGAATTCGCAAACGCCAATGCATCACTGTTGCCATGGGTCTTTACAGAAAAGCCGTTCAAACCCAAAAACATGGCGCCGGCATATGAACGCGGGTCAATTTTATGCTTTAGACGCTTAAACACATGTATCAGGAAAAATGCACCGATTTTCGCCAATGTGGATTTCTTGAAATTTTCCACAACCACGCGCTTTATCAGGCGGGCGGTACCCTCAACCGTTTTTAAAACGACATTGCCCGTAAAACCGTCGGTAACTACAACCTGAACCTCGCCGGCGCTGATGTCACTGCCCTCTACAAATCCGACATAGTCGTATGGCAATTCATCCTTATGCGCGCTTAATACATGATTCAAATGACGCAGGGTTTCGTTGCCCTTGGTATCTTCCTCACCAATATTTAAGACCCCCAGTTTCGGGCGTGGCATGTTACCGATTTTTTCGGCATACACACTGCCCAAGACCGCAAAGTCAAACAGGTTTTCCGCATCACATTGAACATTGGCACCCAAATCCAGCATGACAACCCGGCTGTCCCCGCCACCCGACGGCAGCATCGTTGTTATCGCCGGACGCGAAATCCCATCCACCGTTTTCAGCGCCAGTTTAGACAGCGCCATCAAAACGCCGGTATTCCCCGCACTGATGACGGCACTGCTGCGACCTTCGCGGACATCCTTTATCGCCATGTACATGGATGTATCCTGGGCATGGCGGATTATATCGCGAACCTTATCCGTGGCGCGAACAGCGCCCGGGGCGTGAATAACCTCACAATTCTTGGCTACGCGGGAATATTTATTCATCAACCGCGCCAGTTTCTTTTCATCACCGAAAACGCGGAAAAAGACATTGGAATCGGGATTCTGGTACAGGTACTGGTTCATGCCGCCAAACGCCGCAACCGGCCCCTTGTCCCCACCCATGACATCAATTGCAATTATTTTCTTTTCAGACATGACATATTAAAAAAGCAGACGGGGGCACAAAAAAATTCCTGCGACCGGGTCTGCCTTTATATTCCGTGTTGGTTATTATTTTGCACCGCACGCCGGGCAAATGTGATGCGGACGCTTTTTCTCGCCGCAGGTTTTGCATACGCTGGCCGGCATGATGCTTAACGCGTCATGTGAACGGCGCTGGGCGCTACGTGCTTTACTTGTTTTACTTTTTGGCGTTGCCATTTTACTATCCTTTTATTTACGGTTTAGTATTTTATTCAAATCCCTGGCATTTGCAAGGAAAACTTTTGTCCATGCCCATGGGCCACCCACAGGCATGGACCGGCGATTTTATATATTCAGCAACTGCTGATTTGCGCTGCCTTCGCGGGCCAGGCGCTCTGCCCGTTCTTCTTCCTTCGCGATTTCGCGAACGCGGCGTACATACGCACCCGTTCCAATCGGAATCAGACGACCCACAATCAGGTTTTCATTGATACCGACCAGTTTATCGGTCGCACCGCTAATCGCCGCATCAACCAATACTTTGGTCGTCTGCTGGAACGATGCATTGGATATGAACGAACGCGATGTCAAAGATGCGCGGGTAAGACCCACCAATACCTGAGATGCGGTCGCAACCTTGCCGCCGTCGCGTGCAACGCGTGCGTTTTCTTCTTCGAAATCAACACGGTCGACAACCTGACCCATCAGGAAGCCCGTATCGCCCGGTGCGGTGATTTCAACACGACGCGTCATTTCGCGTATCAAGATTTCAATATGCTTGTCGTTGATAACCACGCCCTGCAGACGGTAAACCTGCTGTATCTGCTCAACCATAAATGTCGCCAGAGCCTTCTGACCCAGGATTCGCAGAATATCCTGTGGAACAGGGTCGCCATCAACCAGCTTTTCCGCCTTGCGAACGGTATCACCGCTGCGAACCAACAGGTTTGTACCCTTTGGCACCGCATATTCAACAGGCGCCGTGCCATCATCCGGTTCAATACGAATGATGATTTTGTTTTTAGCATCCTCCAGCTCAACCGTACCGTCAATTTCCGCCAGCAATGCCGGGTTGGTCGGACGACGAACTTCCAACAATGCCTCAACACGCGGCAGACCACCGGTAATATCGCTGGTACGCTTTGTCTGAACCGGAATACGCGCCAGAATATCACCCGCCGCAACCGTGTCACCATTGGCCACATTCAGCACCGAATAAATCGGCAGCATGTATTCGGCAATCTTTTTGCCGCCCAATGATATTACATTGCCCTTTTCATCGACCAGGGTCAGCGCCGGCTGCAATGCCTTCTTGGTGTTGGTTTTCCAATTGATAACCTTGCGCGATACGATGCCGGTAACCGCATCCACTTCTTCTTGGTACGATACATTTTCGACCAAGTCATTGAAGTTCACAATACCGTCTTTTTCCGCGATAATTGTGTTTGAATACGGATCCCATTCGGCAACCTTGGCGCCTTTTTCAACCGCGTCACCATCGTTTACAATCAGCATGGATGCATACGGCAGGTTCGCTGTGAACAGTTTTGCGCCCTTGTCATCAACCACGGACAATTCACCGTTGCGGCTCAGCACTACAACACGACCCGCGGAATTTTTAATTGTGTTCACACCCGACAATTTGATTTTACCGGCAACGGGAACTTCAATAAAGTGACTTTCCGCGCTACCTTCCGCGATACCACCAATATGGAAGGTTCGCAGCGTCAGCTGTGTACCCGGTTCACCAATGGATTGTCCCGCGATAACACCAACCGCTTCACCCACATGAACCAGCGCATTACGCGACAAATCCATACCGTAACATTTGGCGCACAAACCGTCACTGCAGCATGTCAAAACGCTTCGTACATCAACAGACGGCAGACCGGATTCATTGATTTTCTTTGCCGCGGACTTTGTAATCAGGTCGCCCTTCGGAACAATGACTTCCTTGGTAATCGGATGAACAATGTCATTGGCCGCCGTACGCCCAAGCACAACATCACCCAATGCCACCGACAGGCTGGAACCCTGATATACAGGTTTCGCGGTGATAAATTCAGATGTGCCGCAATCGTGTTCGGTAATAACCGTGTTTTGTGCCAATTCAACCAGACGACGGGTCAGGTAACCCGCCTCAGCGGTCTTCAACGCCGTATCCGACATACCCTTACGCGCACCGTGGGTGGATGTAAAGTATTCAGACATGGTAAGCCCTTCTTTAAAGTTCGATATAATCGGAACTTCAATAATGGAACCATCAGGCTTCTGCATCATACCGCGCATACCGGCCAACTGCTGAATCTGACCCTTGGAGCCACGGGCACCAGACAACGCCATCATAAAGATGGAATTCCAATTGTCACCGGTTGTTTTACCCAACGCCGCATACGCCAAGTCACCCAGCTTATCAGTCGTTTTCTGCCACAAGTCAATCAGCTTATTATGCCGTTCACCACTGGAGAGCAAACCGTTCTGATACTGCTGCTCTATCTCTTCGGCGGATTTTTCCGCGGCCTCTATTATGCTCTGCTTTTCTTCCGGAATGACAACATCGTCAAACCCGATGGAAATACCACTGCGTGCGGCCTGCTCAAAACCAGTGTTTTTCAGGGCGTCCGCCAACAGAATTGTATCCTTATCCCCACAGCGTTCATATGTCGTGGCCAACAATGCCTTGATTTCTTTCTTTGGCATTACTTTGTTTACCAAATCAAACGGCATGCTGTCGGATTTTGGCAACAGTTCACCCAGAATCATACGACCCGCGGTTGTTTTATATGTCTTGCCGTTGATGCGCGCAACAATCGGCGTGTGCAATGTAATGGATTTGTTTTCCA